>Ga0268299_1002017_pt1 | contig 27847 bp, 22 predicted proteins | sample NOBtaG_FD_193484 | JGI IMG/M metagenome (GOLD analysis project Ga0268299, IMG submission 193484) | Activated sludge microbial communities from bioreactor in Nijmegen, Gelderland, Netherland - NOB reactor | ecosystem: Engineered > Bioreactor > Aerobic > Activated sludge | place: Netherlands...
ATTTCTCCAGGCCAGTTACCATGCTGAGGATTTCGTGGTGTTGTCCATTCCAAGGTAGTAGCATTCCATGGATTGGCAGGAGCCACACGACCACGGAATATACTATAGAAGAAATTGAACAGGAATATAAACTGCGCAGCCAGGGTAATGATTGCGGCAATACTCACCAACATATTCAAATCGGTAAAACCGCTGAACGTCTCGAAGTTTGTAAAGGAATAATATCTGCGGGGGAATCCGGCAATACCGATATAGTGCATCGGGAAGAACACCATATACACACCCACAAACGTTATCCAAAAATGCACATACCCTAATCGTGCATCCATCATACGACCAAACATTTTCGGGAACCAGTGGTACACACCTGCCAGCATTCCAAAGAATGCCGCGCTTCCCATTACCAGGTGGAAGTGAGCCACAACGAAATAGGTATCATGTAATTGAATATCAACAGCCGAATTTCCAAGGAAAATACCTGTAATACCACCAGTTAAGAAAAACGAAACAAGACCAATTGAAAACAACATAGCCGGTGTAAACCGAATGTTACCTTTCCAAAGGGTAGTTACATAGTTAAATATTTTTACAGCAGAAGGTACTGCAATAATCAACGTCAACAGCATGAAGATCGAACCAAGGAATGGGTTCATCCCTGTCACAAACATATGGTGAGCCCAAACAATAAATGAGAGGATCGCGATGAACATCATTGAGCCAATCATGGCTTTGTAACCAAAAATAGGTTTGCGTGAGTTAGTGGCAATGATTTCAGAAGAAAGACCAAGTGCAGGCAGCAACACAATATATACTTCCGGGTGACCCAGGAACCAGAACAAGTGCTGGAACAAAATTGCGCTTCCGCCCTCATGTGCTAACGCTTCACCGGCAATATAGATATCCGATAAATAAAAACTTGTTCCGAAGCTGCGATCAAAAATCAACAGCAAGGCGGCAGCAAACAAAACCGGAAAAGAGAGCACCCCGATAATTGCAGTAAAGAAGAATGCCCAAATGGTAAGCGGCATTCGTGTAAACGACATACCCCGCGTACGCATATTAATAATCGTGGTGATGTAGTTGATACCGCCCAACAAACTACTGACAATAAATAGCGCCATGGCCACCAACCACAATGTCATACCTAAACCCGACCCTTGAATGGCCTGAGGCAATGCACTCAACGGAGGATAAATGGTCCATCCTCCACCGGCAGGCCCTGTTGATAAGAAAAGGGAAACGAACATGATCACACTGGAAAGGAAGAAAAACCAGTATGAAAGCATATTCATAAAACCAGACGCCATGTCACGCGCACCAATTTGCAATGGAATTAAAAAGTTACTGAACGTACCGCTCAATCCGGCTGTTAACACAAAGAATACCATGATGGTACCGTGCATAGTAACAAGAGCAAGGTAAAACTCGGGATCTAAATGACCTTCGGCAGAAATCCATCCGCCCAAAACCGGTTTCAACCAACTTAAATTAGCTTCGGGAAATCCAAGCTGTAATCGAAAAATTACAGATAGAATACCTCCCAGCAATGCCCAGAAAATCCCCGTAATCAGGAATTGTTTGGCAATGACCTTATGATCTTGGCTGAAAATATAATTCGTCCAGAAATTACCTTCGTGATGACCGTGCTCGTGGCCGTTATCATCGTGATGAACTGTTGCTGCTGCCATGTCGTATAAAAAATCTTAATTAGAACCTACTGCGGTTGCCTGTACGGCCATCGCTCCTGCTTGTACCGGTAACCCTGCCTTAATGGAGGCAGACTCCCGTAATCCAGCCGGTACATTTTTCATGTAATCAGGATTTTGTTTTAACCATGATTCCTGAGAAAGTTTCCAGCGTTCATAATCTTCTTCTGTATCTACTACAACCGGAAAGCGCATTGAGAAATGGCCACGTCCGCAAATCTCGGTACATGCCATTTCATAATTAAATGACTGGTTGCCCAACTCATCGCGCATTTCTTGCGTTGTTTTTGTTGCTGTAAATTTAAAGTGTGTTGGCATTCCCGGAACGGCATCCATTTTTACCCTGAAGTGAGGGAGGTACACACTGTGTATTACATCTTTCGCCCGTATCTTCAGTAAAATTTCTTTGTTTACAGGAAGGTGAAGCTCTAATGATTTAAAATCATCAAACGTTTTATTGTCGGTTAAGTCAAGCCCAAATTCGTTACCAACATTATCAATCAGTTTAAAATTTACCTTTCCGAGTTCCTTATCACTTCCCGGGTAACGGGCTGTCCATGCAAACTGCTGACCAATCAATTCAATTACTTCAGCATCCTTTGAGGCAGGTGATGTGATTTCATTCCACGTTTTTAGTCCGGTAAATATTAATACCGCCAACACCACGGCAGGAATGATCGTCCATGTCAGTTCAAGATAGTGGTTATCAGGGAAGAACTTCGCTTTGTTTCCTTCCTTGTATTGATACTTGTAAACAAAAATAAACATCGCTATGCTGATGATTACAAAGGCAACAACTGTAATGGCCATCGTAACCCAAAACATAAAATCGGTTTTTGCTCCATGCTCAGAAGCCAACGGAAGATTGTAGCTGTCAAAATGAACATAGGAATACCAGAAGAAACCACCCAGTCCAACGACCATGAATAAGACAAAAAGTAATGCATGAAGTCCATTGCTGGAATCAACACGTTCTTCTTTCTCACCTTTCGCAACGCGTACCAGACTGCTTACCCTGAAAATTAAATACAGGATAGCCAGTACTAATATTAAACCAAGAACTATAATCGAATTCATCATAACGCTTCCTTAATTAAATATGGTGGTGAAGGCTTTCTTCTAACATCGGGTGATTTTTACCAAACAACGGCATTTTTGAAAGGCTTGTTAATACAACCCATAAGAATACCGCCAGGAAAATGAACCCTGCGCCAACTTCAAGCAAGCCAAATCCGCCTTCCAGCTTCATAACACCAGGCGTAACCATCTGATAAAAATCAAACCAATGACCTACAATAACAATCGGGCAAACAACTTTTAACATCGCCATGTGCCGTTTAGCATCCCTTGTCATGAACAACAACAATGGCAATACAAAGTTCAGGATCAATACAGAATAAAACACCCAGCTATAAGGAGCAGTTTTCATTCTTTCAATGAAGTACACGGTCTCTTCAGGAATGTTAGCATAATAAATCAGTAAAAACTGACCAAACCAGATGTATGTCCAGAAAATTGAAAATGCAAATATATATTTACCTAAATCGTGCAGGTGATTGGCATTTACAATTTTCAAATAACCCGCATCTTTCAGGAAGACAACCACCAGGGTAATAAAGGCCAACGCTGTTACCCACCAACTTGCAAATACATACCATCCAAACATGGTACTAAACCAGTGGGTATCAATGCTCATTATCCAGTCCCAGGCACATACAGAAGAACTAACCGCAAAAAATACCAGGAACCACGCAGACAAGCTACGTGCTTTCAACCAATGTTTGGAGTCTCCGTCAATATCTTCAGCAAGTACTTCCTTTTTAATCCACTTAAAAAAGAGAAACCACATCCCGAAGAAAATCACCAGACGTGCAATGAAAAAGAGCGGAAAGGTTCCGTTGGCCAGTGGCCAATAGAAGAAAGCTCCTTTCCCATTAATGATTTCGTCAAACTGGGCGCTGTTCTCATCAAATACGTTTGCATGAGACCAATGAAACAAATCACCTTTTACAACAAACCAAAGACCAAGCGTTAGAATTCCGGCAACCGGTATCCAGCTACCCATTGCCAATGGAATTCTTTTAATTCCGGAAGACCAACCGGCCTGTGCAGCATAATGGATGGCGACAAAAAATAACCCTACAATTCCAAGTCCAGTAAAAAACATATTGTTGGTCCATAAGGTGGCGTAAACACGCTTCAACCAGGAGGGGCTCTCATGATGCTCACCTTCTGCGACAGTTTCATGGCTTACATCTGCGTGTGCTTCCTGCTGAATGCTGGCGACCATCTTTTGTGTTTCAACAGAAGCATGACCCTCACCATGTGATTCACCGCTTGTTGAATTCATCGCCATGAATAAACCACCAGCAAAAAGCACCACACCTGTTATCAGCAGGATCATCAGTTTCTTTTTGGTTTCCGGCTTAAACGTGTAGCGCTCTTCCTGTAAATGTACTTCAGCTGCCATTGGATAATATTCGTTTATCGATTCTGTGCTCTATTAATTTAGTTTGCCTTTTGCAACGCTTTTACATACCGTGAAATTTTCCATCGGTCCTCTTCAGAAATTTGCGAAGCATGTGATTGCATGAGTCCTTTACCCATTGTGATCACGTGAAAAATGTGCCCTTCTGAAATACCTTTAAAGGCATCACCTTTTAAGTTGGCTACACCAGCGTAAGCACTGTGCTCAACACCATCAATAGTAACGCCTGTTGCTACTTTCCCTTCACCATCGCCCTTTACTCCATGGCAATGGTCGCAGTAAATTTCATACAACACTTTTCCATCGGCTAAGATGGCTTTGTTTTGTGCGGTGTCAAGCGGACTTACCAATTTTTTTGACGCCATTTCAAGGCTGTCTTTAGGGGTACGGTATGGAAGATAGCCATGCTTATTCCTCCGCACGGTATTGGCCGGAGGTGTGCGCATATTCATATGATTGGGGTTATACCATAATGAGTTATAAAACTCGGCATGGCCTCCGTTTCCATCTTCATTACTGTAGTCGATAGAAGTTACCCACCTTCCGGCATCTTTATCAAGAATTTGCGAATACGGTTCATACGCTACCGAGTGGTACATATTCGGAGCATATTCACGTCCGGGGTTGTCACCACCTGCACCGCAGGAAGCTAACACCAACGCTGCTCCAACAGCAAAGAACAAAACCTTCATAAACTTCATTTTCAAGCCGTATATGTTATTCAAAACTTTTTTCATTTACCTCTGAAGCTCCGCTTTCCTTTAAAATACGCTTCAGTTCTTCTTTACTTTTACCTCCATTCAGGTCAACATCCACAGCCATTACATGCTTATCATCGGTGCTGCGAATATCAAACTGGCGCGGCCAGCGGTAAGGTTTCATATCACTTACAATCAGGAAGGTTGCAACCATTCCCAATGCTGACAGCAATACGGTTAACTCAAATGTTACCGGAATAAATGGAGGCAGTGATGCATGGTTTTTACCGCCAATAATCATCGGCCAATCGTAACCTAACATCCAGAATTGTAAAATCAATGCAAGGCATGTTCCGGTCAAACCAAATAAGAAGGCCGCAATAGGCAAACGTGTTCTTGGTAAGCCCAGGGCTTCATCAATTCCATGAACAGGAAATGGAGAATAAACATCCTGAATTTTTACTCCGTTACCACGTACTTTACTAATGCCCTTCAACAGGACTTCCTCATCATCGTAAATACCAACCACAAAATTCTTGTCTGCGTCCATAGTTATTTTGTTTTTTCAGATGTTGCCCTGATAATACTCTTTACTTCAGCCATGTTAATTACCGGGAAGAACTTCGCGAATAATAAAAATGCGGTAAAGAAAATCCCGAAAGTAAAAACATATTGTCCGATGTCATACCACGTAGGATAAAACATGGTCCAGCTTGAAGGAATATAATCGCGGTGAATGGAGGTCACGATAATCACAAAACGCTCGAACCACATACCAATGTTTACGATAATAGAAAGCACCATAGTGGCAACGAGACTTGTCCGAATTTTCTTGATCCAGAATAGCTGTGGAGAAATTACGTTGCAAGTCATCATCGACCAATAAGCCCAGGCATATGGCCCTGTAACCCTGTTATAAAAAGCATACCCTTCATACTCTACTCCGGAGTACCAGGCGATAAATAATTCAGTAATGTATGCAATACCAACAATGGAGCCTGTTACGATAATGATGATGTTCATCAACTCAACATGCCCAATGGTAATGTAATCTTCGAGCTTAAATACTTTACGGGTGATCAACAACAGGGTTAAAACCATGGCAAACCCTGAGAAGATCGCGCCTGAAACGAAGTATGGAGGAAAAATGGTCGTGTGCCAACCCGGTATAACGGAAGTTGCAAAGTCCATCGATACAATGGTGTGTACAGAAAGCACCAGTGGTGTTGAAAGGCCTGCGAGAATTAACGCTACCGATTCATACCGCATCCAGGTTTTTGCACCACCCTGCCAGCCGAAGCTCAGGGCATTGTAAATCTGCGCACGAACTTTAGCTCCCTGTGCAACCGCACGGTCGCGAATAACCGCAAAGTCAGGAATAAGACCTAAGTACCAGAATACAAGTGATACGGTAAAATAGGTTGAGATCGCAAATACATCCCACAACAATGGAGAGTTGAAATTCACCCAGAGTGATCCAAATGTATTTGGCAAAGGAAGTGCCCAATAGAAGCCTAACCATAAACGGCCCATGTGAAAGGCAGGGAAACTGGCGGCACAAATAACTGCGAAAATAGTCATCGCCTCTGCCGCTCGGTTAATCGACATTCTCCAACGCTGACGGAAGAGTAACAAAATTGCAGAAATCAATGTACCTGCGTGACCAATACCCACCCACCAAACGAAGTTGGTGATGTCCCATGCCCAGCCTACCGTTTTATTAAGGCCCCACATTCCTATACCATGCCACAACAGCATCGCACAGGCATATGCGCCCCATAACAACAGAATCAACGATACTGCCATTGCCGTCCACCACAATTTATTGGGTTTATTTTCCACGTGACGGCTAATATCATGCGATACATCCTTTACGGTTTTGCCACCGGTTACCAATGGATCGCGAAGTGCTGAGGTTGGCTGCATATTCTTTTACTCTGTCAGTTATTACGCTATTACTTCTTTATTTCTAACCTTCGATAAGTACCAGATGTTTGGCTTCACCCCGATTTCTTCCAGTACCTGGTAAGCACGCGGGTTATCTGTAATCTTATCGATGCGATGAGGATGTTTCTCATCTGCCGGTCTGATCTTTAACAGTTTTGAGATTTTACTTTCCGGATTGTTTACATCTCCAAACACAATGGCACCGGTTGTACACGCTGCCTGACATGCCGTTACCACTTCTCCGTCATTCAAAGGTCTTCTCTCTTTTTTCGCACCAAGTTTACCGCTTTGAATACGCTGAACGCAGAATGAACATTTCTCCATAACCCCGCGTGAACGAACGGTAACATCCGGATTCAGTACCATCTTACCAAGATCTGTATTCATGGCCGGGTTCACGTTCTCAAACTGGTTGTTGTCGTGATACTTAAACCAGTTGAAGCGTCTTACTTTATAAGGGCAGTTGTTGGCACAATAACGGGTACCAATACAACGGTTGTAAACCATTTGATTGAGCCCTTCCGTGCTATGGGTTGTAGCAGCAACCGGGCAAACTGTTTCGCAAGGTGCATTGTTACAATGTTGACACAACATGGGCTGGAATACAACTTCAGGATTTTCAGCTGCCTCCTCCATGTGTTTGTAGTCATCGTGGCGTACATCTTTTGGTGTACTGTAATAACGATCGATCCGCAGCCAGTGCATTTCTCTTCGGTTAATTACCTCCTCACGTCCCACCAACGATACGTTGTTTTCCACGTTACAGGCAACTACACATGCCGCACAACCTGTACAGGTGTTGAGGTCGATGGCCATTCCCCAGTGATGATTCTTATACTCGTGCCCTTTCCACATTGAAAGGTTTCCTGGATCTACTTTATGATTTGGATCTGTCCAGGTTGCAACTTTCGGATCGTACTCACGCTTCCATCCTTCTTTTTGGAAGTCGCTCAGCAATGATTCCTGCACTACCGTTTGGCGACCCATGTATGTTTGGTGGGTTTGCGTAGTGGCAATTTGATAATACTCATCAGTCATTGCCAGGGTTGCAGCACCGCTAAAACTTACTGAACCATTAACAAGGGTTGCAAATGGATACGCATTTACTCCACCAACTGCATCCGCTACTTTACCCGCTTTCGTGCGGCCATACCCTAACGGAATTCCAATGGTACCCGGAGCTTGTCCTGGCTGTACCAGTGCCGGAAGTTTTACTGTTTTGCCGTTGGCTGTAACATTGGCATATACTGTTTTTGCTTCCTTGAAGTTGATCTCCGTAGCATCTTTAGGAGAAATCGTTACATAGTGATCCCACACAGCCTTGGTAATCGGATCGGGCAATTCCTGCAGCAACGGGTTATTGGATTGCGAGCCATTGCCAACCGTTCCGTTTTCATAAACGACTAATTCAAAGCCACTACCTGATTTATAATTAGCTGCAATGGCGCTTGCCGCTGCATTCACATCGCCTGCAAAAGTTACTGAAGCAGCCTCCACCGGCAATTCCAGAACGCCATCATACAAGCATTTATCCCACCAGGTTTGGAAGTTACCACCTTTAAAAAAGCGTGTCTTCCAGTTATTTTTTACAAATTCAAAATAATCAACATTGGTTTCCCCTGCCCAAATCATGAAACTCTCCTGAGCCGCTCTTGATTTAAAGATGGGCGTAATAGCAGGTTGAGCAAGACTGAAATGATTTTTCTTAGGCTCCGCATCGTTCCACGCTTCCAGGTAATGATGATCTGGTGCCAGGAAGTCAGTAAGGGTTGCTGTTTCGTCTTCTTTATAAGAGGTTGCAATCTTCACACCCACTTTCTTCAAACCTGATGCAAGGGTTTCACCCATCGGGTGATCATATACAGGATTACAGTTATAGAAAATGGCTGCACCAATACTTCCTGCTTCTGCTTCTTTAATGAAATTGGCCATGGCCTCATCATTTCCCTGACGGAAGTTCACCGGCACATTTGGAAGAATGGTTGTTCCGTAACTGTCCAACATGCTGTTAATTCCATTCACCAAAACCTGAACGGCTTTATCATTGGAGCCGGCCACAACAAGGGCCTTTCCACGATTCGCCCAAAGTTCCTCCGCTGCTTTTGTCAGATTGGGCTTATCAACACCGCCTGAAACCGGTGCGCTTCCTGCTTTTGCAGCAATTAAATTATAGAGTTGCGCTACCACTGCACCTTCTTCAGAAGGTTTAATTTGTGTACGATAGTCGGCATTAGCGCCTGTCAATGAAAGAATTGATTCAAAATGATAGTGCCGCGACATTTCTTTTTTCTCCTCTCCTACTTCGCGGGTCCATGCATATTGCTTGGTCGTTTCAATTGGAGAAGCACCAGAATTCAGGAAATCGGAAGCCACACTTACAATAACATTGGCTTTGCTGAAATCATAAGACGGAATCATTCCTGCTCCAAAAGATTCTTCGTTGGCCTTCCACGTTCCATAGTTCGAAACCTGATCGTACACTACGTGCTGTGTTGTCGGATATTTTGCTTTGAATTTTTCAATGGCCGCTTTCGTGCTTGGACTCAGGATGGTATTGCTGACAATCACAATTTTACCTCCGCTGGTATTTAAGCCGGAAAGTTTTTCAATAATTTGTTTATCAAGCTCTTCCCACGTTGTTTTATTCTGGGCTGCTTTTGGTCCGCGCAAGCGGGCATTATCATATAATGAAAGAACAGAAGCTTCTACCTGCGCAGAAGTCCCTCCCCTGGTTACGCTGGAAAGTGTATTGCCATCAATTTTGATTGGACGGCCTTCACGAACCTTCACTACAATACTACAATAATCACCACCATTGGTGTAGGTTGATGCGTAATAGTTGGGTATGCTTGGATCAACATCAACAGGTTGATTTACATAAGGAAGCGCTTTACGAATGGGTGCTTCACAAGCGGCCAGCGCAACTGCTGATACACCAAAGCCCATCATTTTTAAGAAATCCCTGCGGGAATGTCCTATGTTTTCTTCCGGACCCCTGGCAAACTCATCGTTTGCGTGCTTAACATACTCGGGGTCGTTGGTTAGTTGTTCAAGACCTTTCCAGTATATCTTCGTTGATTCTTTCATATTGGATTTTATCGCGAAGCGTTAGTCGTAGTTAATTCTCTAAATAATATTAATAATGACATTTTGCACACTCAAGTCCGCCAATGTCTTCAACTTTCATTTTTGATCCTTTTCCTTTGGCTTCTTCGTGCAGTTCCTGAAGTTTGTCATAGTAGGCATTGCCTTCTGCCCTGATATCGGTCTTGCGGTGGCAGTCAACACACCATCCCATCGTTAACAAAGAGTATTGCTTCACAACATCCATGGTTTCGATAGATCCATGACAGGTTTGGCATTCTATTCCGCCTACGACAACGTGCTGTGAGTGATTGAAATATGCTAAATCGGGCAGGTTATGAATACGAACCCACTCAATTGGTTTTTGATTTGGCCCGAAGGTTAAAGTCTCAGCATCCCAGTCGGCAGCAGCCCAAATCTTCTGTATTTGAGGAGATTCGGTTTTAACCGAACGATGACAATTCATACAAATATTTACTGAAGGAATGGTGGCGTTCTTACCTTTTAAGGCACCGGTGTGGCAGTACTTACAATCAATTTCATAAGCTCCGGCATGCAGTTTATGTGAGAATGCAATGGGCTGCTTTGGAGCATAACCCTGCTGAACACCAATAGAGTACAAGCCGTTGATTACTGCCTTAAAACCCAGAGAACCAACAACAAATGCGACTATAAAAATGAATCCACGGCTACGGGTAATTGTAGCTAATGTAATGGGTGAGTGAACCACCTCTTTATCTTCTTCACTAAGCGAACGTTGATCGAGGAAACGCTTAAGGGCCGAAACCAGGAAAGCCAATATCACTACTAACAAAATGAGAATGAGCACCATGCCAATAAGAATGGTATTCATGTAAGAAGAAGGAACGGATGAGCCATCTCCACCTTCGGTACCGGCAGCGGGGGTTGGTGCTTTAGCAACCGCTGGTCCTTTAACAGTCTCTGCTTTAATATAAGCCAGAATGTTCATGATGTCTTCATCCTTCAACGAGGTGAAGGCGGTCATCTGGCTTTTCTTATATTTTTCAAAAATTTGCACTGCGTATTCATCTCCGCTGGCAACAACCTTTGCTGAGTTATGAATCCAGTCTTTTATCCACTGAACGGAAGGCGCCCGTTCATATACACTGGCAAGGCCTGGGCCAACTGACTCACCATGAATCTTATGACACGATTTACAATTACCATTGAAGAGCGTTGTTCCTGCAGTGATGGCGGCTGCATCTTCGGGAATGTCCTGACTTTGTGCAGTTAAACTGATTAGAGAGAAGAGAAAAATGACTGAAAAAAACTTGCACAGTGGGTGAGTAAAATGTTTTATCATGAGGTTAGGTATCCAGTTTACTTCAAGTGCCACAAATCTACTATCAGAAGCGGTTTTTTCAAATTTATTTTGATGCGTGGAAGAATTATTTAAACTGTTTTTCGAGCTTACATAAAAGGTAAAATGTTGTTCTTTAAAAGTACCTCTATACATCACTTCTGTTTAATTTAGAATTATTTTAAATAGTGAAATAAAACCAAGAAATATGAGCCCTTTCGAATATGTCAGCGTTCTTGTTTCAATTATTTACGGACTCGGAATTACATTAATACTCACAGGCGTTGCAGATCTTATCAGGCGATCTAAAACAAATGTTTCCTTCTTGCCCTACTACATCTGGATTGCGCTGGTGTTTGTTTTGCATATTTATGAATGGTGGGAACACTACACCTTCCGCTTATTTTCATCGTGGAGTTTACCATTATTCTTATTTGTTGTTCTTTATCCGATTTTACTTTTCGTGCTGGCCAACTTGCTATTTCCCACTAAGTGGCCGAAGAAGGGAATTGATCTGAAAGAATTTTATTTTTCGATGTACAGCAAGTTATTTTTAGGAACAATCTTTCTTGCCTTGCTTGCCATTTTGCAAAACATCTTATTGGAAGGTTACGAATTGAAAGATCAGGTTGTTCAAATTCTTGTTATCCTAACATTTTTATCGCTTCTAATATGGAGAACAAGAAACGCAGCCGTACACACGGCAGTGGCTATTCTGATGTTACTGGCAATGACACTCAGCATTATTTTTACGGCTGACACGCTTTTGGTTCAATGAACATACTTAATTACAATCGGGTAAAAACTATGAAAAAATTTTTGTCGCCTGTCCTGCTTTCGCTGGTTCTTTCATGTAGTGCACAGGAAACACAGCTTTCTCCATCGGACCCGGTAAATGTTTCAGGTTATGAAAGTATTGGCATCTTGGGTGACAAACGCGATGTAACGGTTACTACGCAATTTGGAATCGCTTTGGTCGGAGGAAGTACCGATGTAGACGAAGCCCTTCAATGGATGATAAGCAAAGCACAAGGCGGTGATGTCGTGATCATTCGCGCATCTGGTTCAACTGGATATAATGACTACATCTATGGGTTAGGAAATGTGAATTCAGTGGAGACCTTGATGATTGATTCCCGCTCAAAAGCCATGAATCAAAAAGTGGCCAACAGGATAAAGGAGGCTGAGATGTTATTCATTGCCGGAGGAGACCAGGCGAACTATGTAAACTTTTGGAAAGACACACCGGTATCAGAAGCCATTCAATATTTAATCGATGTAAAAAAAATTCCGATTGGTGGAACCAGTGCAGGGTGTGCTGTACTCAGCGATATTATTTTCGATGCCCTTCATGATACCGTAATCTCCGGAGAGGCGTTGAATGATCCTTATGATGAGAAAGTAAGTCTCTCAAAAAGTTTTATGCGCGTTCCCTTTCTGGAGAACACCATCTCTGACCAACATTATTCACAACGCGCGCGCGAAGGACGCCACGTGGTTTTCATGGCCCGCATGATGAAAGATTTTGGCGTCCAACAACCCAAAGGAATTGGAGTTGACGAAAAAACTGCCGTATGCGTTGACCACCATGGTAATACAAAAATTTTTGGTGCAAGTAAAGCTTATTTTATTATTAACAATGCATCACCGCCCGAGACCTGTGCAGCCAACACCCCGCTTACGTGGGATCAAAACAATCAGGCAATACGGGTTTATATTTTTCAGGCAAGCATGGAGGGTACACCGGCTTTCAACTTGTTGGCATGGCCAACGGGAACACCCCATGAATATTGGTTCGTGGAAAATGGCGTGATGAAAAAAACTTCAAACTAACGCGATGACCAGCCCTCTTCAATGCCGAGCCCAAACAGGGCAAAATCATACTTAACCGGATCAGAAGGATCAAACTTCCTCAGGTTACGCGTTAATTCAAGAGCGGTTTGCCAATCGGTTTGTTTTCGTTTGATCAGTTTTAATTTACGGGCAACCCGATCGACATGTACATCGCACGGGCATACTAACTGAGCAGGCGATATCCTTCTCCAGATTCCAAAGTCAACGCCTTTATTATCCTGCCTCACCATCCACCGCAAATACATAACCAGTCGCTTGCAGGTTGATTTCCTTTCGGGGGTTGACACATGTTTTCGTGTTCGTTGCGGGTGATCCAGTTCAAAGAACTGCTTGTGATATTTGATGAGACCTTTTTCAATAGTTTCATCGTCAGGGCCACTATAAAAGGCTGACTCAAGCGAATCATGCTCTTTATAATAATATTGCAATGATGCAATAAAATAGAGCAAATCAGTAGAATTAAACGTCCGGTGTTTAAAATCAATGAACCGCTTTAAGTCTTTCTCTTTGTGATGAAGGATGAACTGATGAGGATCATGGTCCATCTTATCCATTAACTCAGTACACTTTCGGATAATGGTTTTTCGCTGTCCCCATGCCAGTGTAGCAGCAAACAAACCGGCTATTTCAATGTCTTGCTTCTTCTTAAAGTGATGTGGAATAGAGATGGGGTCGTTCTCAATAAAACCAGGTCTGTTGAATTGCTCAGACTTCTCGTCCAGAAATTCTTTCAAGTCATTGGCATTTTTATACAGATTTTCCAGAGTAAAGATTTTTTTAATTTCAATTTCGTGACCCTTTGACAACTCGGATTAATTATTTCACTAAGACTGGGTTAGCGGTTTATTAGTTAATTCCATATTGGTTCATAATAAAGCACAATTGCGCCTGAACCAAAATTTTTTGTTTTTAACAATCTAAGTACAAATCTATTTGTAATGCTTTTAAACAATGGTAAACCGTTTCCTGTTACAACAGGGTGAATACAGAGTTGGTATTCATCAATCAAGCCTAGTTGCGTTAGGGCTACAATTAAACCAGGACTGCCAACAAAAATATCTTTACTTCCGCCATTGCGGGATTGTTTGAGTTCTAAAACTTCAGCTTCAAGAGGTTGCTTTGCAAGTTTCGCACTGCTCCACTTCGTATTTTTCAGTGTGCGCGAAAAAACAATTTTTTGAACTTTATCAATGGCAATAGCGAAATCGTCCATTGACTTTTCACCGGAAGGATTTTGTAATAGCGTTTGCCAGAATTGCATGAGTTGATAGGTTATCCTCCCATAAAGAATAGCATCTGCATTACCCAATAGGTCAGCATAGTACTGATGTATTTCTTCATCCGGATTTATGGCAGTATGGTCACAAAATCCGTCAAGTGTCATATTGATTGCTGCAATTACTCTTCTCATATGAAATATTTAGCCTGATGTGTTCGCATTATTGAGTTGAGTATTAGTACTCTTGTATACTATTAACTTCTATAAGTTCTCGAATCATAATCGTATCCAGGCAAATGCAGATAGTGAATTACAGTTTCTGTTTCAACTGAACAACCACCGACTTCGAAATCGGAGTCTGACTTCCACGCGCATACTGGTTATACGGAATTACTTCATTCGCTTCGGGAAAATAAGTGGCGATATTTTGTTTCGGAATTTCGTATGGGACAACCACAAAATCTACGGCTCGTCTTTCAACACCATCGTACATACTAACAATGTCAACAAGGTCTCCTTTTTGAAATCCAGCTTGCCGGGCATCTGCTTCATTCATAAACACCACTCTTCTTCCGTTATAAATTCCGCGGTAGCGGTCGTGCATTCCATAGATCGTTGTGTTGTACTGATCGTGGCTGCGTACGGTCATCATCAGGTATTCATCCTTCCTTAATACATGATCTGCCAATGCATTGATCGTAAAGTTAGCCTTATCAGTATGGGTATTAAACTCTCCTGTTCTTGCTCCGTTCGGAAGGTAGAAACCACCATTCTTGCGAACACGTTCGTTGAAGTTTTCAAAACCGGGAATTGTTTTTTCGATCAGGTTGCGAATGTTATCGTAGTTGGAGATTGCCTGATCCCAAAATGCAAAAGTCTTTGAAGGAGGGATAGATCCCGTCACAAGGCCGGGAATATTGGCGAGGGTTGCCTTTGCCAGTTCTGCAACAATTTTAGGCTCACTTAATAAATATTCTGAGGCTGGTTTCTTATTTCCTCGCGATTGATGAACAACACCTGTTGAGTTTTCAACACTCACAAACTGATTGCCGCTCTCTTGTAAATCTTGCTCGGTTCTTCCCAGGCAAGGAAGAATCAACGCGGTTTTTCCGTGCACCAAATGGCTTCGGTTTAGTTTGGTGGAAACATGAACGGTCAGGTCACATTTTTCTAATGCTTTTCCTGTAAACTCTGTATCGGGTGTGGCCGATAGGAAATTTCCGCCCATTGCAAAAAACACTTTTGCTTTCCCAGAAGCCATAGCACGAATAGTTTCGACCGTATCGTACCCATGTTCACGTGGTGGCTCGAAATTGAAAACCGATTTCAGGCTATCAAGAAATTTTTCAGAGGGCTTCTCATAAATGCCCATGGTGCGGTCGCCCTGAACGTTACTGTGGCCACGCACAGGACACGTTCCTGCTCCTTCTTTTCCAATACTGCCCTTCAACAGCAACAGGTTCACAATCTCCCGGACATTGTCCACCGCATTTTTATGCTGGGTTAATCCCATCGCCCAACAAACAATTATCTTTTTCTTTCTGGCTAGAACGGAAGCGGCTTCCAATACTTTTTCTCTTTCCACACCCGACTTTAAAATCAGTTCTTCTAATTGATGCCTTGCCAACTCATTTATATAGGCATCATATCCTGTTGTTTTGTTCTTTATAAAATCCTGGTCGAGCACTTCACCCGGTTTCTTCCTTTCTTCCTCTACCAAAATTTTATTCAAAGCCTTGAGCAACGCAACATCTTCATTGATTTTTACCTGCAACCACAAATCAGTAATCTGCGCAGGCTTACCAACTAAATCCAAAGGGTTTTGCGGATGTCGAAAGCCGATTAAACCTGCTTCTTCTATCGGGTTAATGGTGATGATGTACGTACCATTTTGTTTGGCTTTCTGCAAAGCAGTTAACATACGCGGATGATTGGTACCCGGATTTTGTCCGATAATGACAATCACCTCAGTTTTATAAAAATCATCGAGCGTAACAGATCCTTTTCCAATGCCAACCGTTTCTGTCAACGCCACACCGCTGGACTCATGGCACATGTTGGAACAATCGGGCAGGTTGTTGGTGCCGTACATCCGCACAAAAAGCTGGTACAAGAAAGCGGCTTCATTGCTTGTTCTGCCAGAAGTATAGAAGATTGCTTCGTTTGGTGACGCAAGACTTTTTAATTTATTTCCAATGAATTGAAAAGCATCTTTCCATTCGATGGGCTCGTAATGATCTGCGCCTTCTTTCAGGATCATGGGCTGCACTACTCTCCCGCTTTTTCCTATTTCATAATCAGTCCATCGGTTCATTTCTGAAACCGTGTGCTTCTTAAAAAATTCCGCATCACACTTAGCGTCTGTTGCTTCTTCAGCAACAGCTTTGGCGCCATTCTCACAAAACTCAACCACCGAACGATGTTCATCCGGATCGGGCCAGGCGCAACCGGGGCAATCGAAACCATCAAACTGATTCAGTTTTAAAAGAGTTTTGGTGCCTTCAACAACACCCACCTCACCAAAAACATGCTCCAGTGAACTAACCACTGCATCCACACCACCGGCTGCTTTTTTTGGAGGTTTTATTTTCAGATTTTTTTCAGCTGCCACAACAAACATTACCTTGTGTGTAATTTACCAAAAACCACTATGTCTTTTAAAAAAATCTTCCTCCGATCTCTGCTGGCTATTACTTTAGCCGGTCTTTCTTATGGTATATATTACGCATCGCAGGCCTTTCCTATCCTGTCAGGATATGGCGCAAAAAGTTTATGCTCATGTGTCATGCTGGGTGGGCGGCAACCGGAAGATGTAATCAAGCATGAATTAGGCGGTGGAGCCCTGAAGCTTGGATCGTTTGAATTTCATCCGGAAGATTCATCAGCAACCGGAAGTGTTTTTGGATTTGCTAAAAGAAAAGCTGTTTACCGAAAAGGATTGGGATGTACCCTCTTAAGTGAAATTGGCGAACAGGAACTAAGAAATCAAAAGTTTATCCTTTCTCAAGCGCCCGCTTTAAATCAAGACACTATTCAATGGCCTTCCGGAAATTTAGTTAAGGACACACTTATCCATGATTTTGATTACGAAAAACTCACACAGGCTGTGAATAACGCGTTTAACGAACCCGGTGAGGATAAAAACCGTAGAACCCGCGCCATTCTGATTGTTTATAACGGGCGCATCATCGCTGAAAAATATGCGGAGGGATTCGGCAAAAATTCCCGCCTGCTGGGTTGGTCCATGACAAAAAGTTTAACGAATGCCTACCTGGCACTTTTAGTAAAAAATGGGAAACTTTCTTTGAACGACAAGGCTCCCATTGCTGAATGGAAAAATGATAACCGGAATGCCATCACCATCAATAACCTGATGCAAATGAGCAGCGGGCTCGCCTGGAAAGAAATTTATAGCGGCCCCAGCGATGCCACCAATATGCTGTTCAAAAAAAAGGATGCCGGAATATTTGCCTCACACCAACCGCTGAAGTACCAACCCGATTCGGTTTTTTACTACTCCAGCGGCACCACCAATATTCTTTCACGGATTATCCGTCATACGGTGGGTGACTCGGTTTACTATAATCTACCCTATCAGCAACTCTTTTATAAAATCGGTATGAACAGCATGGTGTTGGAGCCCGATGCAGGCGGAACGTTTGTGGGTTCTTCATTCGCGTTTGCAACAGCACGTGATTGGGCACGGTTCGGTATCCTCTATTTAAATGATGGCATGTGGGGGAATGAACGCATATTGCCCGAAGGATGGGTTGAATATTCTTCAACTCCGGCCAGAAATGCCAGGCGTGGTGAATACGGGGCACAATTTTGGTTAAATGCCGGTGAGCCAGGCAATCCTCAAAACAGGATGTACCCGGATGTACCAACCGATTTATTTTGGGCAGATGGTTATGAGGGGCAGAATGTATTCATCATTCCGTCTGAGAACCTGGTGGTAGTGAAACTGAGTTTATCGAGCGGAAACTATTTGGACGACAATAAATTTCTGGCTGACATCATTAACGCCTTACACTAAATGATTAGTCGTCTGACCTGATTAGTCGTCTGACCGTTTAGAGCAGTCTGACGACCATACTTGAAGGTGTTAACTCTTTTGACACCTTCTACGTTATGCGGTAACACGATTCTCGCCACAATAAATGTTGAATCGCTGATCGCGGACAAAACCGAGCAGTGTCATATTAACTTCTTTTGCCAGTTGAACGGCTAAACTTGATGGCGCACCAACAGCCGCCAGTACCGGTATACCCGCAACAGCCGCTTTTTGAACAAGCTCGAAACTGGCGCGCCCACTAACTACCAATATACAATTTGAAAAGAGTGTATCCTGTCTAAAAAGTATTGCTCCAATAATCTTATCCAGCGCATTATGCCTGCCAACATCTTCGCGGAGTAAAGTCAAATTTCCTTGTGCATCAAATAAAGCTGAAGCATGCAGCCCTCCGGTGTATTCAAAAACATTTTGGGCTACTCTGAGGTGTTGAGGCAACGTATGTATAATCGAAGATTGAATTTTAAAGAGATCGGGTTGCACTGAACAGCTTACTTTAACAGCATCAATAGAAGTTTTTCCGCACACTCCACAACTGGATGTTGTGTAAAAATGGCGCTGAAGTTTTGTGAAATCAATTTGAACTTCCGGTTTCAGTTCAACCCGAACACTATTTTCTTTTTGCTCTTGCTTTCCTCCATCCTCACAATATTTTATAGACTCAACCTGATTAAAATGATTAATAATTCCCTCTGTAAACAAAAACCCAACCGCTAATTCAAAATCGTGGCCTGGGGTACGCATCGTTACCGATAAACTTTTTTGTTGACGGTCACTCAACGAGCCAAATCCAATACGGATTTCGAGTGGTTCTTCAACAGCCAGCAGGTCTGGTTTTGATTCAATGCCTGAACCAGTGATTTTCTTTATTGCGGTATTTTTAACAGAAACTGTCATTCCAGGTTTATTTAGACAATACTGGCACTGTTCCCGTATGAAAATTCAAAAACTGTTCGATGTTGCCAAACCAATTTATTATTTCATCACGGGCAATAAACGTATCAGAAGGATACACGTAATCGTGTATTGAACTGAACATCCAATCTATTGGTTTCTCAACAAACCCATGTTTTACTGGATTCCAATGGATATACAATACTACCGTTGTAAGATAGTCGTCTTGATCGATAGGCTTTCTTTTAATTCTGGGCTGAAACAAACTTCCTCTTCTATCAAACATTTTATTATAAGCCTGCGAATAGCCATTAAGTAGATGAGACCACTGCAAACTTATAACTTTTGAAAAATCAATGTCTTTATTGCAGATATCCAGTGACGCAAGTATTTCGTTTTCATTTTTTAATCGGATTAGAAAATGAAAATGATTGGGCATCAGGCAATACGCTAAAGTTTTTGCAACTGGTGAAATGTACTTCTGGTACTTTTTCAGGAAATAATCATAGTTATCGTTTATTCGAAAAAGATTATCAGACCCATTGGCATGGGTATATACATGATAGATTTTTTCTGGCAGAAATGGAGGACTCATTACAATTTAATTTACAACCCCTGCGAGGGTTTTGAACCCTCGCAGGGGTTGTACGAATTTACGACAACCCGCTAATCTTACCGTCATGATCGATATCCATTCCCATGGCCGCTGGAACATTCGGCAAACCTGGCATTCTTAAAATATCGCCCGTTATCGGAATTACAAACCCCGCACCGGCCGCTACTTCAATTTCACGAACGGTAATAATAAAATCTTTTGGCCTGCCTAGTTTCTTGGCATCATCCGAAAAAGAGTTTTGGGTTTTAGCAATGCAAACAGGCACGCCATTTAGTCCAATGCGGTCAATTTTATTCAGATTCTGTTTTGCTTTTGGAAGGTACTCCACTCCTTTCGCTCCGTAAATTTTTACAGCCACGGTCTCAATCTTTTCCTGGATGGATGCTCTCCAGTCGTACACGTGCCACGATTTACCAGTGAAACTGTCAGCCGCTTTTGCAATCTTTTCAGCAAGGTCAATCATGCCGTTTCCACCCTTCTCCCATCCTTCCGATAGCGCGATCTCAACACCCAACGCTTCACACTTTTTTATTACCCAGTTCAGTTCTTCATCTGAGTCGGTTATAAACTTATTCAGCGAGATTACGGCAGGCACGCCAAACACTTTCGTGTTCTCGATGTGTTTTTCAAGATTAGCAAATCCTTTTTCAACAGCCGCAACATTTGGTTTGGTGAGTTCATCCTTAGCAACACCGCCATGGTATTTCAACGCCCGAATAGTTGCCACCAGCACCATGGCATGTGGTGAGAAGTCACCGTAGCCGCACACAATGTCAATGAATTTTTCCGCACCCAAATCAGAGCCAAACCCTGCTTCCGTAATCACATAATCAGATAAACTCATGCCCATTCGTGTAGCGATAATAGAGTTGGCACCTTGGGCAATATTTCCAAACGGCCCGCCATGGATGATGGCCGGATTACCTTCTAATGTTTGAACAAGATTAGGCTTAATGGCATCCTTCAGCAACAACGCCACAGCGCCTTGTGCTTTTAAGTCGCGGGCGAATACAGCTTTATGATCGTAGGTATCGCCTACATAAATATTCCCAATTTTTTCTTTGAGTTCGCTGATGTCTTTCGCCAGGCAAAGTATGGCCATAATTTCTGATGCCGCTGTAATATTAAATCCCGTTTCACGAATCATTCCGCCATTTCTACCACCCAATCCACTCACTAAATTTCTCAGGGCGCGGTCATTCATGTCCATCACGCGTTTCCATTCTACTGTGCGCGGATCAATTCCCAGTCCTCCACCGGGCTTTTGAATATCGTTATCGATGAGCGCAGCCAGTAAATTGTTTGCCTTTTCAATTGCCGCAAAATCTCCGGTGAAGTGGAGGTTAATATCCTCCATCGGCACCACCTGCGAATAACCGCCACCTGCGGCACCGCCTTTCATACCGAATACCGGACCAAGGGAAGGTTCGCGCAACACCACCGTTGTTTTCTTTCCGATCTTGTTCATCCCTTCACATAGCCCGATGGAGGTAGTTGTTTTTCCTTCACCCGCGGGTGTGGGGGTCATGGCTGTTACCAGTATGAGTTTACTCTTTTTAAGTTGTGTGTTGTTAACAAGTTTAAGGGGAAGCTTAGCTTTGTATTTTCCGTACAACTCAAGATCGTTGCTTTCTATTTTCAATTTTTCAGCAATGGTTTGAATGGGTTGCAGGATAGCCGATTGCGCAATTTCAAGATCAGATCTAAAGGTCATAGTGTTGGAAGTATTACGAAAGATAAAACTATTTTAACTTGCCACTTGATATGCGCAGGAAGATTTTACGATACAATAAAAACCTGAAGCCACTCGCCAAAAAACTGCGGAGGGAGATGACAATGAGCGAAGCTATCCTCTGGAAAACACTTAAAGAAAAGCAAATGATGGGTTTTGATTTTGATCGTCAAAGACCAATCGACAATTATATCGTTGATTTCTATTGTAAAGATTTGATGCTTGCCATTGAAGTGGATGGGGCCTCGCATTATCATGATGATGCTCCTCTACGTGATGAAATCAGACAGAAGAAATTGGAAGAATTAGGTGTGAGGTTTTTACGATTTGACAATGACGAAGTTAAAACCAATATCAACGGTGTGTTGGATACAATCAGAGAGTGGATAAATGCTCATCCGGAATTAGTGGGGAGAGTTGATGAAGAGTGTCACCCACCCCTAAATCCCCTCCGTGGAGGGGACTTTGAAGAAGAGTCCTCACTAACCTCCCCTCCTGGGAGGGGCCAGGGGGTGGGTGGTAAATTTTTTCACTTCAAACAATTTTCTGTTCGGCACGACAGAAGCGGGATGAAGGTAGGTACCGATGGTGTGCTGCTGGGCACATGGGCGGATGTTACAAATGCTACTCGCATATTAGATATTGGAACAGGAACAGGAGTGATTGCCCTCATACTCGCACAACGTACGCAACCTTTCGTTCAAATAGAGGCTGTTGAAATTGATGAACATGCGTGCACTGATGCAGGTGAGAATTTCAATGCTTCACCATGGGCAAGCCGGCTAACGCTTTATCATCTGCCGGTACAAAAAATCTCGCCATCAAATCTGTTCGATTTGATTATTAGCAATCCGCCCTTTTTCCAAAACAGCTATAAACCACCAACACCAAAGCGTATTACTGCACGACACACCGAGGAACTTACTTTCTCTGAAATTCTGGAAATTACCGACAAGCTTTTAAAAGAAAATGGCAGACTCAATATCATCCTTCCTCCCACAGAAGGGGCGCAGTTTGTTGAATTAGCCAAAAAAAAGAACTACGCCTGTTCGCGAAAATGGAGTTTCAGAACAAGGAAAGAGAAACCCGTTGAAAGACTGTTGCTTGAATTCTGCAAAGTGAATCATGTTTGTGAGATGGGCGAACTTCTTTTATATCAAAAGGCCGAAGAATGGTCAGATCAATACAGGAAACTGACCCGTGACTTCTACCTGAAGGGTTAATACAGAGCCTTTAACAAATAGATAACAAAGTTTTATAATTGATAATCAGTGGTTTACACATTAAAATTTATATGTTTAAACATATATTTTAAATGTTGCGTTACTTTACCATTAAAACTAACCATCCATATGAAAAAAATTAATGTAATGATTGTACTGCTCCTGATGGCAGGTAGCGTAATGGCTCAAACAAACTGGGCATTGGATAAATCGCACTCAAAGGTGGGCTTCGCAGTTACCCACATGGTTGTGGCTGAAGTAGAAGGCAAGTTCAACGATTTTGAAGGTAAGGTTGTCAGCACTTCTGAAGATTTCAATGGTGCCGATATTGAGTTTACCGCTAAAGTTGCCTCTATCGATACAGACAGCGAAAGAAGGGATAGTCACTTAAAATCTGATGATTTTTTCAATGCTGAAAAATTTCCTGAGGTTAAATTCAAAGGAAAACTTGTGAAAGAAAACGGTAAGTACCTTTTGAAGGGTGACTTTACCATGCGTGATGTTACCAAGCCGGTTTCGTTTGACGTAACCTACGGTGGAAACGTAAACACCGGGCGTGGCGTGAAAGCCGGTTTTAAAATAAACGGAACTATCAAGCGCTTCGATTACGGCCTGAAATGGAATTCGGCTCTTGAAAGCGGAAGCTTAGTGGTGGGAGATGAAGTTCAAATTATTTGCAAAATTGAATTGAATAAGCAAGCTTAATGCTACATTCATATAGAGGCTCAGCAACATGAGCCTCTATACTCTTAGTTTCCATGAAAATCGAAGACGAAATCAAACAATCGAAATTCAAGAGCCCGCATCAGAAAGCAGTTATTAACCTCATCTTTACTGCAGGTTGGCTCTATAGTCATCAACAAAATCTTTTCAAGCCGTTTGGCATCACCAGTCAGCAATTCAATATTCTCCGAATTTTAAAGGGACAACATCCCAAGACCATTTCAGCCACTGAAATCAAATCACGGATGCTGGATCGCAACTCAGATGTTTCCAGGCTGCTCGACCGCCTTGCCGCAAAAGGGTTCATTAACAAACAAACATGCCCGAAAGACAAACGCGCTTCTGATGTGCTGATTACGAAAACCGGCCTCGACATTCTATCCGAGCTTGACAAAAAACAAAAGGTTATTGACCATGTACAGGCATTGTCAGAAAAGGAGGCTGTAGAATTAAGCAATCTGCTGGATAAGCTTAGAGGATAGATCAATTGTCAATTGAATCAAGCTCTTGGCGAACAAACGTCATCAGTTCCTGAATATACTCCTTACTGAAATCAAACTTGATATTCGCTGCTTTGTAGATTTCAGGAATACCCTTCATATACCCTAACTTCAACGCATTCATATAACCCTGTAAGCCTTTATCCCTGTTTTGCCGGTAATTCCTCCACACCGCAATGGCACCCAACTGAGCCATACCATACTCAATGTAGTAGAAAGGAACTTCGTACAAGTGTAATTGCTTTTGCCATAAATAATCTTTAGCCTCCTGCAATTCATTCCAATCGGTAATTGTGTCGGAGAATCGATCAGCTATTCTATTCCAGTTTTCTCTTCGGTCTTCTAATGAATGGTTTGGGTTTTCATAAATCCAGTGTTGAAAACAATCAATGGTAGCTACCCACGGCAGCGTTTCAATAATATCTTCCAGGTGTTCACGCTTAGCCCTTTTTAAATCGTCAGGATTGCTAAAGAAAATATCCCAATGATCCATGGAGATTAATTCCATTGACATGGATGCCAGTTCAGCAACTTCAGATGGAGTAGATTTAAAGTCATTCAACTCCAGTTCACGCGTAAGAAAATTATGAATGGCATGGCCGCCTTCATGCATAATGGTTACCATATCACGCAGGGTGGATGTAGCATTCATAAAAATAAACGGAACACCAATTTCCGATAACGGATAATTATACCCTCCGGGAGCTTTCCCCTTTCTTGATTCTAAATCAAGGTGACCCATCTCTTTCATAATAGAGAGACACTGACCCAGGAAAGGATCAAGCCGTTGAAAACATTCAATTGTTTTTTCGGTCAGCTCTTTTCCATTATCAAAGGCTTTCAACGCACCCCTTCCTTCCGGATCAACAGCTTTGTCCCATGGCCGCAAGGATGAAACTTTCAATTTTTCCTTTCGTTCTTTCGATAATTCATTCAAAATTGGAACAACTTCAGACTGGACGGAAGCATGAAAATCAAAACAATCCTGTGGCGTGTAATCAAATCGCCCAAGTGCTTTAAACATATAATCACGAAAATTTCCGAACCCTGCATTGCTTGAAACGCGATCGCGAAGCGAAACCAGTTTTGTAAACAGGTTGTTCAGTTCGTCCTTGTCTTTTAACCTACGGGTTAAAATTTTATAATAAACTTCTTCTCTCTTCTTCCGGTCGGTCGACATCAATAAAACAGAAGCTTGCTGAAGGGTAAGCTCCTTTCCATCAATCTCCACCATCATCGCTCCGGAAACCTGTGCATACTCTTGTTGTTCGGTGGTGATTTCGGTGTACAATGGAACATTCTCTTCCCTGAAAATTTCAATATCCTTTTTCAGGTTGCGGATCATCATGTCGTACCCGGTTTCCTCCTCCAGTTGCTTTAAAAATTCAGAACCCGCTGCTTTCTTGTTCAACTGATCGGATACCGGTGCAATCTGTGGCTGAATGTTCACAACAAAATCTTCATAACGCTTGCTGTAATCTTCATTGTCGGTATAGCAAGTCATATTGATATAACGCCAGGCTAAATCTTCTGAAATGACCGATTCCAATTCACTCCTATCGCGAAACCATTGACGCAGGTGATTTAGGGAACCCAGATTTCTGCTTAACAAGTCATCAAAATAAGGCTTTAGTAAAGCCCAGGATGTAACGGTGAATGATTCTGGTAAAAAACGTCTTACCGGACGGGCAACTTTCTCAACCTGCATGATTCTTTAATTTAGGACAAAAATAAAATGATTTGGACAGTTACCAATCGTGTATTCATCAACCATGCCCATAAAATACAGCCTAAACTTAGAATTCAAATAGGGCTTTGAAAAAGTGACTCCAATTCGGTAACATCATGCCCGAATTACACGTGCATGAGCATGGAGATTAAGGTTGTCGATACAAAGTTCCTTTTAAAGCAATACATTTTTCTTCCTGAAAAGATTTACAAAGGAGATGCCCGTTGGGTGCCACCCATGTATGGGGATGAGTGGAGTTTTCACAATCCAAAACAAAACAAGGCGCTTTCCTACTGCGATACCATCCGTATCATGGCCTATCAAAACAATGTTCCGGTTGGGCGAATCATGGGGATTATCCATCACCCATACAACAAACAACACAACGAAAAAACTGTGCGTTTTTTTAATCTGGATTGCATCCACGATCAGCAAGCAGCCAGCGCCCTGATCAACTTCGTTGAACAGTGGGGGAAGCAAAAAGGCATGACTAAAATTATCGGGCCATATGGTTTTTCAGATAAAGATCCGCAAGGGTTGCAAATCGAAGGCCTCGAACATTTACCGGTTATTGCCACTCCAACCAACCCAGCCTACCTGCAATCTCTGATAGAACATGAAAAGCTGCAGAAAGAAATTGATTGCGTCTCCTACCAGATGCCGATTCAATCGGCTATTCCACCGGTATACGAAAAAGTGTATGCACGAATCAGAAAAAATCAAACCTTGCACCTGATTGAATTCTCTTCAAAATCTAAACTCAAGCCTTATATTCTTCCTGTTTTCAGGTTGGTTAACGAGGCATACGCTCACCTCTTTGGTTTCGTTCCTATGACGCAGGAAGAAATGAAAAAATTTGCCGCCCAGTACCTGCCCGTGCTTGACCCTGAATTTGTAAAAATTGTGGTAGATAACCAGAATAACATGGTTGCTTTTGTTGTAGCGATGCCTGATATGAGCAAAGGAATTAAAAAGGCTAAAGGCAAGCTGTTCCCATTCGGATTTATTCACATCCTTAACTCCATGAAAAAAACTACCCAACTTAACTTGTTATTGGGGGCAGTGAAGCCAGGATATCAAGGAAAGGGACTAACCGTTCTTTTAGGCACCTCCCTCCTGCAAACAGCTTCAAAAAGAAATATGAAAGTAATGGACAGCCATCTGATACTGGAGAACAACCTGCTCATGCGCGGGGAATGCGAACGAATTGGCGGCAAGGTGTACAAACGCTTTCGTGTGTATTCGAAAATGATTTCTTAACCACCGGTTATTTGATAATGTTTTTACATTGATTGCCATTACCTTACAGCATGACAAAGCTTCTTATTGACATCATTGGGTGGATTGGATCGGTGGCGGTTATTGCCGCTTATGGCCTGAACAGTTATCAGAAAATAAAATCTGATTCATATATTTTTTTAACACTAAACCTGGTTGGGGGAATCTTCCTGATTATTTATTCTTACTACTACACCGCTTATGCCAATACATTTATTAATGTGGTATGGGTCATTATTGCCATTCCCGCTTTGATCAAGTTAACCGCTAAACCTAAAGGCAAATCTGCGTGAAGGACGCCAACCAAAACATCCGGATTCAAACCTGGGTGGCAATTCTTTCAGTTGCCCTCCTGATCATCAAGCTTTTTGCCTATTTCATTACAGGATCTGTAGCCATTCTCACAGATGCCCTCGAAAGCATTGTAAATGTAATAGCAGGTTTCTTTGGGTTATTTAGTCTTTACATCGCGGCTAAACCAAGGGATGCCGACCATCCTTACGGCCACGGAAAAATTGAATTTATTTCCGCGGCAGTGGAGGGCAGCATGATCTTTGTTGCCGGAATTCTGATTATTTACGAGGCAGTTAAGAATCTGGTTAACCCTTCCCCTATACAGAAGCTTGATTTTGGAATTATACTGATAACAGCAACAGCGTTTTTAAATTTCATCATGGGCACTATATGTATCCGGATCGCCCGTAAAAACAATTCACTGGCATTACTATCAAGCGGAAAACATCTGATTTCAGACACCTATTCC
>Ga0268299_1002018_pt1 | contig 27839 bp, 24 predicted proteins | sample NOBtaG_FD_193484 | JGI IMG/M metagenome (GOLD analysis project Ga0268299, IMG submission 193484) | Activated sludge microbial communities from bioreactor in Nijmegen, Gelderland, Netherland - NOB reactor | ecosystem: Engineered > Bioreactor > Aerobic > Activated sludge | place: Netherlands...
CCACCGGCTGGGGCCAGACCAACGAGAGCCTGAAGATCCTGACCGAGGGCCTGCTGCCGGAAACCAAGGAGTTCCTGAAGAGCCGCGGCGGCACCTATATGAACGGGGACCTGCATCACCCGCATATGAGCTTCACCGACGGGACCTATGACGGGCGCTACATCTACGTCAACGACAAGGCGAATACCCGCGTGGCGCGCATCCGCTGCGACGTGATGAAGGTCGACAAGATCATCCAGCTGCCGAACCAGTCGACCGTGCACGGCCTGCGCGTGCAGAAATACCCGAAGACCGGCTACGTGTTCTGCAACGGCGAGGATCGCGTGCCGCTGCCCAATGACGGCAAGATCCTCGACGACCCCACGCAGTACCACTCGATGTTCACGGCGCTGGACGGCGAAACCATGAAGGTCGCCTGGCAGGTGATCGTCAGCGGCAACCTCGATAACGTCGATGCCGACTACCAGGGCAAATACTGCTTCTCCACCTGTTACAACTCGGAGGAGGGCGTCACCCTCGCCGAGATGACGGCGAACGAGCAGGACTGGGTCGTCGTCTTCAACCTGAAGCGCATCGAGGAAGCGGTCCAGAAGGGCGATTTCCAGGAGATGAGCGGCGTGCCGGTGATCGACGGCCGCAAGGGCTCGCCCTACACCCGCTATGTCCCGGTCGCCAACAACCCGCACGGCATCAACACCGCGCCGGACGGCCAGCATGTGGTTATCAACGGCAAGCTGTCGCCCACCGTCTCGGTCATGGACGTGACCAAGCTCGACGACCTGTTCGACGACAAGATCGAGCCGCGGGCAGTCATCGTGGCGGAGCCCGAACTCGGCCTTGGCCCCTTGCACACGGCCTATGACGGCCGGGGCAACGCCTACACGACGCTGTTTCTCGACAGCCAGGTCTGCAAGTGGAACATCGAGAAGGCGAAGCAGGCCTATGCCGGCCAGGACGTCGACCCGATCATCCAGAAGCTCGACGTCCACTACCAGCCCGGCCACAACCACACCTCCATGGGCCAGACCAAGGAGGCCGACGGCAAGTGGCTCATCTCGCTCAACAAGTTCTCCAAGGACCGATTCCTCAACGTCGGCCCGCTGAAGCCGGAGAACGACCAGCTGATCGACATCTCGGGCGACGAGATGAAGCTGGTGCATGACGGGCCGAGCTTTGCCGAGCCGCACGACGCGACCATCGTGCACCGCTCCAAGGTGAATCCGATCCACATCTGGAAGCGCGACGACCCGATGTGGGAGGAGGCCCGCGCCCAGGCGCAGAAGGATGGCGTCGACCTCGATACAGCGGCCGACGTGATCCGCGACGGCAACAAGGTCCGTGTCTACATGTATTCGGTGGCGCCGGCCTTCAGCCTGGAAAGCTTCACGGTGAAGCAGGGCGATGAAGTGACGGTCTATGTCACCAACATGGACGACGTGGAGGACCTGACCCACGGCTTCACGCTCAACAACTACGGCATCGCCATGGAAGTCGGTCCGCAGGCGACCTCGTCGGTGACCTTCACCGCCGACAAGGCCGGTGTCTATTGGTACTACTGCCAGTGGTTCTGCCATGCCATGCACATGGAAATGCAGGGCCGCATGTTCGTCGAACCCCGGTCTGTCTGAGGTTCGATGGGCGTGATCCGACCTTGCTGGGTACTGCCGGCGGCCTTCCTGGCCGCCGGCATCATCCTGTCCGGCCTGCCGGCGGGTGCGGCGACCATCGAGGTCGCCGCCAGCCAGCCGCTGCAGGCGGTGCTCGACGCTGCCCATCCGGGCGATGTCGTCCGCCTGGCGCCGGGCAACTATGCGGGCGGATTGGTGGTGCGCAAAGCCTTGACGCTGGATGGCGGCGGGGTGGCAATGCTCGATGGTGGCGGCAAGGGCAGCGTGCTCACCATCGACGCGCCGGACGTGACGATCCGGAACCTCGAGGTGACCGGTTCGGGAATCAAGCTCGACGAGCTGAATGCCGGCATCTTCATCTCGCGGTCGGGCGACAGGGCTGTGGTCGAGGGTAACCGGCTCGAAGGCAACCTGGTCGGCATCTACGTGCACGGCACCAGCGGCAGCATGGTGCGCGACAACATCATCGTCGGGCGCCAGGATCTGCGCATGAACGAGGCCGGCAACGGCGTGCATGTCTGGAACGCGCCGGGCAGCCAGGTGATCGGCAACGACATCCGCTACGGCCGCGATGGCATCTTCGTCATCTCCAGCAAGGAGAACGTGTTCCGCGGCAACCGGATGCGCGATCTGCGCTATGCCGTCCACTACATGTACACCAATGACAGCGAAGTGGCCGACAACGTCTCCATCGGAAACCACGCCGGCTTCGCCATCATGTATTCCGACCGCCTCAAGGTGATGCATAACCTCAGCATCGGCGATCGCGAGAAGGGCCTGTTCCTCAACACGGCCAACAGCTCGGACATCGGCTGGAACGTCGTGCGCGCCGCGCCGGAGAAGTGCGTCTTCCTCTATGCCGCCAACAAGAACCGGTTCCACGACAACTGGTTCGAGGGCTGCGACATCGGCATTCATTTCACCGCCGGGTCGGAGCGCAACCGCATCTCCGGCAACGCCTTCGTCGGCAACCGGACCCAGGTGAAGTATGTCGGCACGCGCCTGCTCGACTGGTCGGACGAGGGCCGCGGCAATTACTGGAGCGACAATCCGGCATTCGACCTGAATGGCGACGGCCTCGCCGATACTCCGTACAGGCCGAACGACCTGGTGGACGAGGTGCTGTGGGTCAACCCCAACGCCAAGATGCTGCTGAACAGCCCCGCCGTGCAGGTGGTGCGCTGGGCCCAGGCGCAATTCCCGGCGATCTATCCCGGCGGCGTGGTCGACAGCGCACCCCTGATGGCGCCGCCGGCCATCGCCGAGACGACCTGGAAAGGCGGCCAGGAATGAGCGCGGCGATCGCCCTCTCGGGTGTGGCCAAGTATTACGGCGCCGCGGCGGCGGTGCGCGACGTCGGCTTCGAGCTGAGCGAGGGCCAGACCGTCGCCCTGGTCGGCCACAACGGCGCCGGCAAGACCACCCTGTTCAAGCTGATGCTGGGCCTGACCCGGCCGAGCGCCGGCACCATCCGGGTCCTCGGAGAGGACCCGCAGAGCAAGGCGGGGCGCGAGGCGCGGGTGAAGATCGGCTATCTGCCGGAGAATGTCGTGTTCTCGCGCGCGCTGACCGGGCTGGAGACGCTGGAGTTCTACGCCGCGCTGAAGCGCCGGCCGCGCGCCGAATGCCACGCCTTGCTCGAGCGCGTCGGCCTCGCCGATGCCGCGCACAAGCGGGTCGGCGCCTATTCCAAGGGCATGCGGCAGCGCCTCGGCCTGGCGCAGGCGCTGTTGGGCGAGCCGCGCCTGCTGTTCCTCGACGAGCCGACGACCGGCCTCGATCCCCTGGTGCGGCAGAGCTTCTACGAACTGGTGGGCGCGCTCGGCCAGCAGGGCGTGACCGCGCTGCTCTCCTCCCATGCGCTGTCGGAGCTGGAGGCGCGCATCGACCATGTCATCATCCTGCATCGCGGCGCGGTCCTGGCCTCTGGCTCGCTCGACGCGCTGCGCGGCCTGGCCGGCCTGCCGGTGAAGCTGGCGCTGACGGTCTCGGCGGATTTCGACGCCGACGCGCTGCAGCGGCTCGACAACCTCGGGATCGTCGCCGGCGGCGTCAACGGCTATCGCACCCTGACCTGTCCGGCGGAGCGCAAGCTGGACGCGCTGCGCCTGGTCGCCGGGCTGTCGCATGTCACCGACATCCGCATCGCGGAGCCGACGCTGGACGAGATCTACGCGCATTTCCTGCAAGGCAGGGGAACCGAATGATGGCCGGCATCCTCGCCATCGCCAAGAAGGAGGTCCTGGAGGGGGTCCGCAACCGGTGGATCATCGCCACGACCCTGCTGCTCGCCGCCCTGGCGCTGAGCCTGAGCTTCCTCGGCAGCGCGCCGACCGGCTCGGTGGGCGCCGGCAAGCTCGCCGTCACGCTGGTCAGCCTGTCGAGCCTGTCGATCCTGTTGCTGCCGCTGATTGCGCTGCTGCTGGCCTATGACGCGATCTGCGGCGAGTTCGACCGCGGCACGCTGCTCCTGCTGCTGAGCTATCCGGTGTCGCGCTGGCACCTGGTGCTCGGCAAGTTCGCCGGGCACCTGGCGATCCTCGCCTTCGCCACGGTTATCGGCTACGGCTCGGCGGCGATCGCCCTGGTGGCGACGGGCGACGACATCGCCGGCTGGCAATCCTTCACGGCGATGATCGGCACCTCGATCCTGCTCGGTGCCGCCTTTCTCGCCATCGGCTACCTGATCAGCGCCGCGGTCTCCGATCGCGGCGCCGCGGGCGGGCTCGCCATCGGCGTGTGGCTGCTCTTCGTCCTCATCTACGACATGGCGCTGCTGGGCCTCCTGGTGGTCGACAAGGGCCGGATCATCACCGCGCCGGTGCTGAACGGCCTGCTGCTGCTCAATCCGGCCGACGCCTACCGGGTGCTGAACTTGTCCGGCCTCGGCGGCGTCAGCCAGTTCACCGGCATGGCCGGGGTGAGCCAGGATGCGGCCCTGCCGGTCGGCGGCCTGATCGCCGCCTTGCTGGCGTGGATCACCCTGCCGCTGGTCGCGGCGGGCCTGGTATTGCGGAGGAAACAGATATGAGATCGTTCCTGCTGGCGCTTCCCCTGGCTGTCGCCCTCATCCTGGCGGCCTGCTCCAAGGAGGATGCCGCCGCGCCGTCGCCGCTGACGCTGGCGTCGGATGCGACCGGCCACTATTGCGGCATGCTGCTGAGCGAGCATACCGGGCCGAAGGGCCAGATCCTGCTCAGCGGCGGCAAGCCGGTGTGGTTCACCTCGGTGCGCGACACTTTCACCTTCCTGCGCCTGCCCGAGGAGCCGAAGGACGTGGCGGCGGTCTATGTCAGCGACATGGGCGCAGCCCCCAGCTGGGAAAAGCCGGGCGACGACAATTGGATCGCCGCCGCCGAGGCTGTCTATGTCATCGAGAGCGACCGCGAAGGCGGCATGGGCGGCGCCGAGGCGGTGCCCTTCGGCAAGCAGGATGCGGCCGCCGCCTTTGTCGCGGCGCATGGCGGCAAGATCGTCGACTTCGCGGCGGCGCAAGCGGCGCTGGCGGCGAGCGCGGCGGATTGAGCGAGGGCGCCATGACCTTCTCCGCGAGCCGCCGCCGCTTCCTGCGCATCACCGCCGCCGGCGCGGCCTGCGGCCTCGCCGGCGGGGGCGTGCGCGAATTGCTGGCCGCCGAACCGCCGCCGGCGACCTGGCGCGGCCTGGCGCTGGGCAATCTCGCCAGCATCGAGATCCGGCATGCCGATCCCGCGCAGGCGCTGCGCCTGCTCGATTTCGCCAAGGCGGAGATCGCGCGGCTCGAATCGATCCTCAGCCTCTACCGGCCGGATTCGGCGCTGTCGCGGCTCAATCGCGACGGCATCCTGCGCGATCCGCCGCTCGACCTGGTGCAGGTCCTGGCCCGCGCGCGCGATCTGGGCGAGATCACCGGTGGCGCCTTCGACGTCACCGTCCAGCCGCTGTGGCAGGTCTATGCGGAGCACTTCGTGGCGGGCGGCGACCCTGGCGGGCCGCAGCTCGGCGTGGTGCAGCGCGCCTTGGAGCGTGTCGGCTATCGCGCAATGGAGATCGAGCCCGCCGCGGTCGGCCTCGCCCGCCCGGGCATGGCAGTGACTTTGAATGGCATCGCGCAAGGCTACATCACCGACCGGATCGCCGAGTTGCTGCGCGACGCGGGGCTCGAGCATGTGCTGGTCGACCTCGGCGAGATCCGCGTATTGGGCGGGCGTGACGGCGGCCGGCCGTGGCGCGCCGGAATCGAGAACCCTACTGACCGCTCGGCATTGCTGGCCGAGGTGCCGCTCACGGGCCAGGCGCTCTCGACCTCGGGCAGCTACGGCTTCCGTTTCGACGCGGCCGGCCGCTTCCACCACATTTTCGATCCGCGCAGCGGTACCTGTCCGCAGCTCTACGCCAGCGTGTCGGTGCTGGCGCCGAGCGCCACAATCGCCGACGCGTTGGCGACGGCCGCGAACCTGCTGCCGCCGGATGCCATCGCTGCCGCGCTGAAGGCTGCGGCGGCCGAACGGGCGCTGCTGGTGATGCCGGACGGTACGCAGCGCTGGGTCTTCGCCTGAGTCGCTGCCGATGAGCGCGCCGACCGGCGGCGGCATTCCGCGCTATCGCCCGACCAGGCTGCCGCCATTGTTCAGCCAGGGATTCCGGCCGTTCTTCCTGGCCGCCGCGATCTGGTCGGCGCTGGCGGTCGCGCTGTGGATTCCCTTCATCGCCGGCCGGCTCGATCTGCCCACCCATTTCGATCCGCCGGCCTGGCACGCGCACGAGATGCTGTTCGGCTTCGCCCTGCCGGCGATGGCGGGCTTTCTCCTGACCACGATTCCCAACTGGACCGGCCGCATGCCGCTGCAGGGCGTCCCGCTGGTGTGCCTCGCCCTGGCCTGGCTGGCGGGACGGCTGGCAATCGCCGGTTCGACGATCATCGGCGGCGCGGTCGCCGCCATCCTCGATCTCGCCTTCCCGGTGCTGCTTTTGCTCGCCCTCGGTCGCGAGATCGTGGCCGGGCGCAACTGGCGCAACCTGCCGATGCTGGGCGGCCTCGGCCTGCTGATCGCTGCCAATGCCCAGATGCATCTCTACGCCGGCGGGGTGAGCGACGACCGCCGGTTGGGCTGGGCGCTCGCCATAGCCGTCCTCGCCGCGATGATCGGCCTGGTGGGCGGGCGCATCATCCCGAGCTTCACCCGCAACTACCTGGCCAGACGCGGCGGTGCGGCGCTGCCGGCGCCATTCGGCGCCATTGACCGTGCGGCGCTGACGCTGGTGCCGCTGGCTTTGCTGGCCTGGATCGCGGAGATCGATGCGTTGACCGCCGGTATTCTGCTGCTGGCGGCGGGCATCGCCCTGGCCGCACGGCTGGCGCGCTGGCGCGCGGCCGCGACCCTCGGCGACGCGCTGCTCTGGCCGCTGCATCTCGGCTACGCCTGGCTCGCCCTGGGGCTCAGCCTGCTGGGCCTCGGCGAGCTATGGCCCGACTGGCCGCCGGCGGCGGGTCTCCACGCCGTGACCGCCGGCGCGATCGGCAGCATGATCCTCGCCGTCATGGCCCGGGCGACTCTGGCGCATACCGGCCGGCGCGCGACGGCGCTGCCGGGCACCGCGCTGCTGCAGCTTCTGGTGTCGCTCTCCGCGCTGCTGCGCATCGCCGCGGCTTTCGCGTCCGACTGGTATCTGCCACTGCTGACCGTTGCCGGCCTCGCGTGGATCGCCGCTTTCGCGCTCTTCGCCCTCGTCTATGGCCGGCTGCTGCTGCTGCCAGCGCATCGGGGGCGTTGAGGCGTCATCGGCCATCCGCGCGCAGGAAGCGCTCGATCGCGGCCGTTGCGAGACCCGCCTCGGCGGCGATGCGGCGGGCAAGGGTTGCGGCGGCGGCGCGCGGCGCATTCGCCGGGCGGTCGAGCCAATAGGCCACGGGATTGAGCGCCGTGCGCTCGTCGACCACGACGACGCGCCCCTGGTCGATCGCCGCTTGCGCCAGCGGCGGGCGGGCCAGCGCGACGCCGAGGCCGCAAGCAGCCGCGTCGAGCACCAGGTTGTAGTCCTCGAAACGGCGATCCTGCGGGCGCGGATGGTAGTCGAGGCCGTGCGCCGCGAACCAAGCGCGCCAGCCCGAAGCGTCGGAATCGTGAATCAGCGGGGCGCGCAGCAGCCGCTCCGGCATACCCGCGCCGAGCTCCGCCGCCAGCGCCGGCGCGGCGATGGGAAAGCACCATTCCTCGAACAGCTTCGCCGAGATCCGGCCCGGCATTGCGCCGCGGCCGCAGCGCAAAGCGAGGTCGATGCCCTCGGCCTCGAGATCCAGGAAGGCGCGGTCGATGATCAGCGCCACGCGCAGTGCCGGCTCGCCGCCTTCGAGCCGTGCCAGCCGCGGCATCAGCCACAGGCTGCTGACCGAGGGAATGGCGCTGAGGCGGACCACCGCCGGCCCGCGCGGCTCGCTCCAGCGCTGCGAGGTGTCGGCCAGCAAAGCGAAGGCCTCCTGGGTGCGCAGATAGAGGCGCTGGCCGTCCGTGGTCAGCGCGACGCCGCGCGCCTTGCGTTCGAACAGGCGCAGGCCGAGCCATTGCTCGAGCGTGGCGATGCGCCGGCTGATGGCCCCGTGGGTCAGGTTGAGCGCCTGTGCCGCCGCGGAAAAACTGCCGCTGCGCGCGGCGGCGTCGAACGCGCGCAGGGCGTCGAGCGGGGGCAGATCGGTTGAGCTGTGAGCCATGTGCACAGGTCAGCGGTCAATTGTTCAATTGTCAATAGGCTTGTCGCGCCCCTATGTCAGGCGGAGAGCCAGACCAGCGGGATCGCATGCCATGACCAATCTGACCCAAGCACTCTCCCTCAAAAGCGGCGGCGCCGTGGGCCTTTCCGGCGGCACCCTGGCCGCCATCGTGGTGACGATCCTGGCCTGGGCCTCCGCCTTTCCGGCGATCCGCGCCGGCCTCGCCGGCTTCGGCCCGCTGGAGCTCGGCGCCATCCGCTTCGCCATCGCCGCGATCCCGGCCGCGGTCTTCCTGCTCGCCACCCGGCCGGCCCTGCCGCGCTGGGGCGAGGCATGGCGCTTCGTCACCGGCGGGCTGTTCTTTGTCGCGCTCTATACCGCGCTGCTCAACATGGGCGAGCAGACGGTTTCCGCGGGTGCCGCCAGCTTCATCATCAACGTCAACCCGATCATCACCGCCGCGCTCGCCATGGCGCTGCTCGGCGAGCGCTTCCGGCTCTGGGCCTGGGTCGGCACCGGCATCTCCTTTCTCGGCATCGGCCTCATCGCGCTGGGGGAGGGCGACGCCTTGCGCATTGACGCCGGCGCGCTGCTGGTGCTGGGCGCCGCCTTGTGCAACTCGGTCACCGCGGTGGCGCAGAAGCCGCTTCTCACCCGCCACAAGCCGCTGACGGTCTCGGCCTGGAACATGGTGATCGGCGCGCTGATCCTGGCGCCGTTCCTGCCCGCCGGCATCGCGCAGGCCGGCGTCGCATCCACTGATGCGCTGTTTGCCGCCATCTATCTGGGCGTCGTGCCCAGCCTCATCGCCTACGCGACCTGGACCATCGTGCTGTCGCGTCTGCCGGCCAGCCGCGCGGCCAACTTCATGTATTGCGTGCCGCCGGTGGCGACGCTGCTGGGCTTCCTGTGGCTGGGCGAGACGCCGAGCCTGACCGGCATCCTGGGCGGTGTGCTGGCCCTGGGCGGCGTCGCCCTGGTCAACCTGAAGCGCTAGCGGCCGGCGCCGCGCGGGGGCCGGTGCTCTCACGCTGCCTGATGGCGAAGCCGACGTCGATGCGCGGGTTGGCCGGGCGCTCGCCGGTCTCGACGTAGCTGAGCACGATCTCCGCCGCGCGCCGTCCCATCTCGTAGCGCGGGGTCGTCACGCTGGAGAGCGAGGGGCAGGCGCAGGCGGCGAATTCCAGGTCGTTGAAGCCGATGATCGACATGCGCTCCGGCACGGCGATGCCGCGGCGCTGGCATTCGAACAGCGCGCCCAAGGCGAGGTTGTCGTCGCAGCAGAACAGCGCCTCGAGATCGGTGCCGCGATCGAGCAAGGTGCCGACCAGCGTGACGCCGGTGGTGATCGAGGATTGCTGGTCGACGGTCGCGACGCGGCCCGCGATCGACAGACCGGCGGCTGCCATGGCGTCGGAATAGCCGCTCATGCGGTGCTTGGCGCGTGAATCCAGATGCGCGACGATGAAACCGATCCGCGTGTGGCCCAGCCCGATCAGGTATTGCGTGGCGGCAAACCCGGCATCGCGCTGCGACAGGCCGATATTGATGTCGATCGGATCGTCGGTCAGCTCGTAGGTCTGGATCACCGGCACGCCCGAGCGCTCGAGCAGGTGCCGGGCATGCGACGTCTGGTCGATGCCGGCGACGATGATCGCCTCCGGGTGCTGGCCGATCAGGGTGGCGATGGCCTTTTCCTCCTCCTCGCCGGAATAGCGGCTGGTCAGCACCACCACCTGGAAGCCGGCCGGCAGCAAGGTGTCGTGCAGCGCGTTCAGGTATTCGGCGAAGACGCCGCTGGTGAGCGAGGAGACGATGACGCCGACCGCATGGGTGCGCGCCGAGGCCAGCCGGCTGGCGGCGACATCGGGCACATAGGCGAGTTCGCGCACGGCGCTGTCGATGCGCGCACGTAGCGCGGCGGAGACCATCTCCGGCCGGCGCAGCGCGCGCGAGACGGTGACGGCGCTGACTTCGGCCAGCTTCGCCACATCGGCCAGGGTGCTGCGTTTCCTACGAATAGCTTCCTCCCCCTTTTCCTGCGGCCTTGTCTTGCTTTCCGGGTCTGATGGCCGCCGGCGAATTATCCATGAAAGCGCTTACATTGGCAATTGACAGCGCTTTCATTCCGCTTTTATCCTGAGCGTATTCTGGGGGGAATGCACGACGCCGAATGGCGCGGCTCTGGGTGACGGTCACCGCGCTCCAACCAGGATCAGAATTCGCAAAAGAACGATCAATGGGAGGAGTTCCTATGCCAACGTCGAACGCTGTCCGGCGGATGACGAAGCTGCTGGCCGCCGCTTCGCTCACCGCGATGTTCACCTGCACCGCCTATGCCGAGCCCGAGGTGGTGGCCGGCCCCGCCGCCGAGCCCGAGTGCTTCGTGCCGTGGACCGACCAGACCAAGTTCTTCAAGTTCCCGAAGAAGGACGGCCCGTACCGCATCGCACTGGCCAACGGCTTCATCGGCAACACCTGGCGCATCCAGATGATCAAGACCGCCAAGGCCTATGCCGACCAGCCGGAGGTCGCTGCCAAGCTGAAGGAATTCAAGGTCGTGTCGACCGGCGAGGATGTCGCCGCGCAGATCGCCGCGGTCAACAACTTCATCGATTCGGGCTACGACGCCATCGTCATCAACGCGCAGAACCCGACGGCTTTCACGCCGGTGATCAAGCGCGCCAAGGCGAAGGGCGTCGTCCTGGTCGCCTTCGACAACATCCTCGACACCGAGGACGCGATCAACGTGAACGTCGACCAGAAGGGTCTGGGCGAATATTGGGCGCATTGGCTGGCCAAGAACATTCCCAATGGCGGCAAGATCCTGGAAGTGCGCGGCGTCGCCGGCACCTCGGTCGACACCGACCGCCACAACGGCATCCACGAGGTGCTCGACGCCTCGGGCAAGAAGTGGGAGATCGTCGAGGTCGTCGGCAAATGGGATGACGGCACCGCGCAGAAGGTCACCGCCGATGCGGTGGCGGTGCACAAGAAGTTCGACGGCGTGACGGTGCAGGGCGGTTCGACCGGCACCGTACGCGCCCTGATGGATGCCGGCCATCCCTTCGTGCCGGTCGGCGGAGAGACCGAGAACGGCTTCCGCAAGCTGTGCGCGGCGCATTCCGGCGACGGCCTGAAATGCGCCTCGGGCGGCACCGGCCCGGCCCAGGTCGCGGTCGCCATCAAGACCGCCATCGCCGCGTTGGAAGGCCAGGTGGTCCCGCAATCGGTGAAGCTGCCGCTCGCCACCACCGAGGACCCGAACTTCAAGGACGGCGAGAACTTCTACGGCAGCGAAGGCGACAACTTCTTCGTCGGCAACGCCTTCCCGACCTGCGGCATCAACTTCACCGCCCAGGAGATCATGGGCCAGTCGGAGGCGAACGAATAGCCGCGCTGCGAATCGGCAGTTGACAAGTCCCGGCGCCGCTGGGGAACCTCCCCACGGCGCCGGTTTGTCTTTCGCATGACTTGGGAAGCATGATGGACGCATCCGCCTCCGCCCCGCTGTTCCGCATGGAAGGCGTTTCCAAGCGCTATGGCGGCGTCAACGCGCTGACCGAGGCCGATCTGACCGTCGAAGCCGGCCGCATCCACGGCGTGCTCGGCGAGAATGGCGCCGGCAAGTCCACCCTCATGAAGATCATGTCGGGCGTGGTCCAGCCGGACGAGGGCCGCATGGTGCTGGACGGCCGGGAGGTCGTCTTCGCCAACCCTGCGGCGGCGAATTCCGCCGGCATCGTCTGCATCTTCCAGGAACTGTCGCTCGTCCCCGATCTCTCCGTGGCCGAGAACATCTGCATCAGCAATCCGCCGCGCCGCTTCGGCCTGATCGACAGCCGCGCCCAGCGCCGCATCGCCGAGGAGGCCCTGGCGCGCGCGGGCGGGGAAGACATCCATCCCCTGGCGCCGGTCAAGGACCTGCCGCTGTCGCGCCGGCAGCTGGTCGAGATCGCCAAGGCGCTGGTGCGCAACCCGCGCATCCTGATCCTTGACGAGGCGACCTCGGCGCTGACCGCCGCGGATGTGCGCCGGGTCTTCGCCGTGCTGAAGCGCCTGCGGGCCGAGGGGCTGGCGCTGCTCTACATCTCCCACCGCATGGCGGAGATCGCGGAGCTGGCGGATGAATGCACGGTGTTCCGCAACGGCCGCAATGTGGGCACCTTCAAGGCCGGGGCCAAGACCGATACCGAGATCGTCGAGATGATGATCGGCCGCGAATACAGCCACGCCTTCCCGCCGAAGCCGGCGCCAAGGGCGGCCGGCGAGACGCCGGCGCTGGAGGTGCGCAGCCTGTCCTGGAACAACCGGCTGAAGGACATCTCGCTCAGCGTGCGCGCGGGCGAGATCGTCGGCCTGGGCGGCCTCGACGGCCAGGGGCAGCGCGAATTGCTGCTGGCGCTGTTCGGCGTGCTGCGCGGCACCAGCGGCGAAATCCTGCTCGACGGCCGGAAGGCGTCACTCGCTTCCCCCAACGACGCGAAGCGCGGCAAGGTCGGCATGGCCCTGATCCCCGAGGACCGCAAGACCGAGGGCCTGATGCTGCCGATGTCGGTGCGCGACAACCTGTCGATGGCTTCGCTCGCGCGGTTCTCGCGCGGCGGTATCGTCGACCGCGCGGCCGAGAGCCAGGCGATCGATGAGATGATCGCGCTGCTGGCGATCAAGACCGACGGCACCGCGGTGCCCGTCGGCACGCTTTCCGGCGGCAACCAGCAGAAGATCGTCATCGCCAAATGGCTGATGACGAAGCCCAAGGTGATCCTGCTGAACGACCCGACGCGCGGCATCGATGTCGGCACCAAGGCCGAGATCTATCAGCTGCTGCGCAAGCTGGCCGATGCCGGCGCCGCGATCCTGTTCTATTCGACCGACTATGACGAGCTGGTCGGCTGCTGCGACCGGGTGCTGGTGCTCTATGACGGCGCCGTCGGCCGCGTCCTCGCCGGCGCCGAAATCACCGAGCGCGCGCTGGTCGGCAGCGCGCTCAACATCGGCGGCGGCCAGGCGGAGGCCGGGACGCCTGCGCTGGCGGGAGCAGGGCAATGACCGATCGGGCGCTCTCGACAGGCGGGACGGGCGATTGGCGCTATTGGCTGGGCGAGCAGCGCGGCACGCTGCTGGCGCTCGCCGTCTTCGTTGTCATGTTCGTGATCTACACCGGCAATCACCAGGCCGGGTTCAGCGCCGATGTGATCACCACAGCGGCCAACAAGGGCGTCCTGCTGGCCCTGGTGGCCATGGCGCAGACTTTCGTCGTACTCACTGCCGGCATCGACCTGTCGATCGGCATGATCTTCGTGCTGTGCAACTGCGTCGCGTCCTACATCGTCGTCGGCACTGCCTTCGAGGCGACGCTGGGGGTGATCGGCGTGCTGCTGACAGGCCTGGCCTGCGGAGCGATCAACGGGCTCATCGTCATCTATGGGCGGCTGCAGCCGATCGTGACCACCATCGCCACGGGCGCCGCCTTCTTCGGCCTCGCCTTGCTGATCCGGCCCTTCCCGGGCGGCGAGGTGCAGGAGGATCTGGCCGATTTCCTGACCGGGCAGCTGCCCGGCGGCATTCCGGCCAGCGCGGTCGCCCTGCTGGTCGTCGTGCTGGTGATCTGGATTCCCTTCCGCCGCTCGATGCTGGGGCGCGTGGTCTATGCCGTCGGGTCGTCGGAGCCGGCGGCCTACATGTCGGGCCTCGACATCCGCCGCGCCAAGTTCGCCGCCTACACTTTGGCCGGGCTGCTGGCGGCAATCGGCGGCCTTTTCCTTACCTTCGTCACCTATACGGGTGAGGCGTCCTCGGCCAACGCCAACACCTACACGCTCAATTCCATCGCCGCCGTGGTGCTGGGCGGCGTGTCGCTGTTCGGCGGCCGCGGCAGCGCCATCGGCGCGATCTTCGGCGCGCTGGTCTTCCGCACCATCGGCGACCTGCTGTTTGTGTTCGATTTCGATCCGCTGTGGCAGCCGCTGTTCCTCGGCATCGTGCTGCTGGTGTCGGTCTGCCTCGGCTCCTTCCGCCTGATCCGCCTGCGCAACCGGCTCGACCTTTTCGGATGAGGCCGCGATGACCAACCTGACCGCATCCATCCCGGTACTGCGCCGGTTCGACCCGGCGGTATTGACCGCTTTCGGCTGCATCGTCCTCCTGCTGCTGATCGGCAGCATCATCAACGAGAATTTTCTCTCGCCGGACTATCTGCTGCAGCAGTTGCAGGTCGGCTCGTTCCTGGCGCTGATCGCGACCGGCATGATGATCGTGGTGCTGCTGGGGCAGATCGACCTCTCCGTGCCGTGGATCATCACCGTCGGCGGCATGATGTCGACCGCGGCGGCGGGCTGGGGCCCGCTGGGCGCCACCTTTGCCATTCCCGTCGGCGTTCTCTGCGGCCTGGCCTTCGGCCTGCTGAACGGCATCGGCGTCGCCTATCTGCGGGTGCCGTCGATGATCTTCACCCTCGGCATCAACGCCGTGGCGCAGGGCTTCATGATCGTGCGCACCGGCGGCTTCGCGCCGCAGGACATGGCGACCGAGAGCATGAATGCGCTGGCGACCGGCCGTTTGATCTTCGGCATCCCGAATCCGGTCTGGGTCTGGATCATCGTGGGGGCGGCGACGGTATTCCTGCTGCGCCGCACCGTGTTCGGTCGCGCCGTCTATGCCATCGGCAACCGCGAGGTGGCGGCTTATCTCTCCGGCATCCGCACCCAGCGCGTGGTGCTTGCGGCCTTCGCCATCTCCGGCGCGCTCTCCGCTTTCGCCGGCGCCTTGCTCGCGGGCTATTCGACCAAGGCCTATCAGGGCATGGGCGATCCGTATCTGCTGCCGGCGATCGCCGCCGTCGTGCTCGGCGGCACCTCGATCCTCGGCGGGCGCGGCACCTATCTCGGCACCGTCGCCGGCGTCATCCTCATCACCCTGCTGCAATCCATTCTGTCGGTGGTGCAGATCGAGGAGGCCTTCCGCCAGCTGATCTATGGCGCGGTGATCATCGGGATGCTGCTGCTCTACGGCCGCCAGAACCGCGCCGTCTGAGGACCCCGCCCGGCCGGGCGCGCGGTGCTCGCTTGCTGCAGCGCACGCTGCGGCAGCCCGCCGCACTTTGAGGGGATTCCATCAAATTGGCCGCTTCCGGCTGAGGGGCCGAAAGCTAACACTCGAAGCCACTGGGAGCACGGCAGCGGAACCAACCGGTGCCGCATGGGGATGGGGGCGAGGCCGACGCGCTCGGCGCTGAATCCAGACCTGACTCCTTGCAGAAAGCACCGGCGCCAGAGACGCCGGTCGAAACAGCGCGCGGCGCGACCGGGCGCGAGCGGGGCAACAGGAGGAGGCGAGAATGACGTTTCTGCGCAAGATGACGATGCTGGCGGCGGCCTGCATCGTGGCGCCGGCCATCGCGGCGGGCAGCGCCGCGGCGGACGCGACGCGGGTGGTTTTCGTGACGCATGGCCAGGCCGCGGACCAGTATTGGTCGGTGGTGAAGCACGGCATGGACGACGCAGCCAAGACGCTGGGCGTCAATGCCGAATATCTGGCGCCGGAGACCTTCGACATGCCGGCGATGCAGAAGCTGCTCGACGCGGCGATCGCCTCCAAGCCGGACGGTCTCGTCGTCTCGATCCCCGACGAGAACGCCATCGGCCCGCTGGTGGAGAGCGCGGTGAAGTCGGGCATTCCGGTGATCGTGGTGGATTCCGGCGGCTCCGAGCTATCGCGCAAGCTGGGCGCGCTGCTGTACATGGGCCAGTCCGAATACGATGCCGGTGTGGCCGCCGGGCAGAAGGTGAAGGCGCTGGGCCTCTCCAAGGCCGTCTGCGTCAACCACGAGGTCGGCAATGTCAGCCTCGATGACCGCTGCCGCGGCTTCGGCGACGGGCTCGGCGCGGAAGTGCCGGTGCTCCAGGGCGTGATGGATCCGACCGAGATGAAGGGGCGCATCGCCGCGCATCTACAGCAGAATCCCGACACGCAATTCGTCCTGACCGTGGGCTCGGCCGGCGCTGATCCGGCGCTTGCCGCGATCGAGGAAGCTGGCCTCACCGGCAAGATCAAGACCGGCACCTTCGATTTGTCGCCGACCATCTTGCAGGCGGTGGTAGATGGCAAAATGGAATGGGGCATCGATGCCCAGCAATACCTGATGGGCTACATCCCGGTCGTCGCCTTCGACCTGATGAAGCGCTACAAGCTCGCGCCGATCGCCGACTATCCGACCGGCCCGGGCTTCGTCGGCAAGGCCGAGGCCGGCTCGGTCATCGAGCTTGCCAAGCAGGGCGTTCGCTAGACTCCCACGCGACGGGGCCGGCCGTTTCATCTCGCGGCCGGCCCCTTTCTTTTTGACTGGCTGCCCGGGCCGTGGCTTGCGCCCGGACGGATGCGGCGTGAGACTTGGCCGCCATCCACGAATTTCGGGAACACTGGAACAATGACCTTGCGTGACGAGCCACAATCCGCATCGGCCGCTTCGCCAAAGCCGGGCGGTCGCGACGAGCGGCTGCGCGAGATCGGCCTGCTGCGACAGGCGCTGCGCCGGCCGGAACTGGGCGCCGCGGCCGGCTGCCTCCTGGTGCTGTTCTTCTTCGCGGTGTTCGCCGGCGATAGCGGCTTGTTCAGCGCGCGGGGCGTGGTGAACTTCCTCGAGGTCTCCGCCCAGCTCGGTATCCTCGCCGTCGCCGTGGCGCTGCTGATGATCGGGGGAGAGTTCGATCTCTCGCTCGGCTCGATGATCGCTTTCGCCGGCGTCATCATGGCCATCCTCTCCACGCAATATGGCTGGCCGATCTGGTCCTGCATCCTGGTCGCCTTCGCCGCGGCGATCATGGTCGGCTATCTGAACGGCTGGCTGGTGGTGAAGACCGGCCTGCCGTCCTTCATCGTGACGCTGGCGACCCTGTTCATCCTGCGCGGCGTGACGCTCGGCGTGACGCGCCTGATCACCGGTCGCACGCAGATTCCCGGCATGAAGGAGCTGGCCGCGGGCGACTGGCTGGCGCCGTTGTTCAGCGGCCAGTTCGGCGGCGGGTTCCTCGCCTGGCTCGCCGATCACGGCATCATCGACAAGCGGCCGGATGGATTGCCCTCGGTGCAGGGGATTCCCGTTTCCATCCTGTGGTGGATCGGCCTCACCATCCTCGGCACCTGGATCCTGCTGCAGACCCGCTTCGGCAACTGGATCTTCACCGTGGGTGGCGATCCCAACGCTGCGCGCAATGTCGGCGTGCCGGTCAACAAGGTGAAGATCCGCCTGTTCATCCTCTCGGCCTGCGCCGCGACGCTGTTCGCCGCGATCCAGGTGTTGAGCGTCGGGTCCGCCGATACCTCGCGCGGCCTGCAGAAGGAGTTCGAGGCCATCATCGCAGTCGTCATCGGCGGCACGCTGCTGACCGGCGGCTACGGGTCGGCCGTCGGCGCGATGTTCGGCGCCCTCATCTTCGGGATCGTGCAGATGGGCATCTTCTACACCGGCATCGACACCGACTGGTTCAAGGCCTTCATGGGCGCCATGCTGCTGGGCGCTGTGCTGTTCAACGATTTCACCCGTAAGAAAGCGTCGGAGGCGCGCTGACCATGGCGAGCAACGATGCGGCGCTGATCGAACTGCGCGACGTCAGCAAGTATTTCGGCACCGTTATCGCGCTCAACGGCGTCTCCTTCGCCGTGCGCACGGGCGAGGTGCATTGCCTTCTGGGCGACAACGGCGCCGGCAAGTCCACTCTGATCAAGATCCTCTCCGGCGTGCATGCGCCGACTAAGGGCGAGTTCCTGGTGCAGGGCAAGCCGGTCAGCTTTGCCTCGCCGCGTGACGCGCTCGATGCCGGCATCGCCACGGTGTTCCAAGACTTGGCGACCGTGCCGCTGATGAGCGTCGCCCGTAATTTTTTCGCCGGGCGCGAGCCGGTCAAGGGTTGGGGCCCGCTGAAGCATCTCGACTGGGACTTCATCAACCGCACCACGCGCGAGGAGATGGCCCGCATGGGCATCGACGTGCGCGACCCGGGCCAGCCCGTCGGCACGCTCTCGGGCGGCGAGCGGCAGTCGCTTGCCATCGCCCGGGCGGTCTTCTTCGGCGCCAAGGTGCTGATCCTGGACGAGCCGACCTCGGCGCTGGGCGTCCATCAAGCCTCGGTGGTGCTGCGCCTCATTGCCAAGGCGCGGGCGCGCGGGCTCGGCGTCATCTTCATCACCCACAACGTTCACCACGCATTTCCGGTCGCCGACACCATCACGCTCCTCAACCGGGGCCGCTCGCTCGGATCCTACGCCAAGGGCGAGATCTCGCGCGAGAAGGTCCTCGAGATGATGGCGGGCGGCAAGGAGCTGGTCGATCTCGAGGCCGAACTCGCGGCCATGTCCCAACAGGCGGTCTAGGCGACCGCGCGAACCGCAGCAAAGAAAGCACCGTTTCCATGAGCGTCAAACTCGGCATCAACCCGATCGGCTGGACCAATGATTGCATGCCATGGCTGGGCGATTTCATCCCGCTCGATACCTGCCTCAAGGAGGCCAAGGCCGCCGGCTTTGCGGGCGTCGAACTCGGCCGCAAGTTCCCGCGCGACGCGAAGAAGCTGAAGCCGATCCTCGACAGGCACGGTTTGCGGCTGGTCTCCGGCTGGTATTCGGCCGAGCTGGTGCGCCGCGACGCCAAGGCGGAGATCGCCGCCATGGCCGCGCATCTGAAACTGCTGAAGGCGCTCGGCTCCGACGTGATGGTCTTCGCCGAGACGACGGGCGAGATCATCAACCAGGTTGGCGCGCCGATCAGCAGGCGCCCGACGCTGTCGAGCGCCGCCGACTGGAAGCAGCTCGGGCAGCGCTTCACCCAGGTGGCCGAGCATCTGCTGGAGAACGGCGTGCAGATGGCGGTGCATCATCACATGGGCACCGTGATCGAGAGTGCCGCCGACGTCGACCGCCTGCTGGAGAACAGCGGCGCAGCCGTCGGCCTGCTGCTCGACACCGGTCATATGACCTTTGCCGGCGGCGATCCCGTGGCCGTGGCGAAGACGCATGCCGGGCGCATCCGCCACGTGCATTGCAAGGATATCCGGCGCTATGCGCTGACCGCCTGCCGCCGGCGCGACGTCAGCTTCTCAGAGGCGGTGCTCTGCGGCATCTTCACCGCGCCCGGCGACGGCATGGTGGATTTCGCGGCGGTGTTCGACATCCTGGCCAAGGCGAAATATTCCGGCTGGATGGTGCAGGAGGCGGAGCAGGATCCGCGCGTCGCGCATCCCGCCACCTATGCCGAGCTGGGCTGCGCGCATATGGCGGCCTTGTGCGGCAAGGCCAAGCTCAAGCTGGCGGCGTGAGGCTCGGATGACGCGCAAGCTTCGCATCGGGCTCATCGGCAGCGGCTTCATCGCGCGCTGCCACGTCTATGGCTACCGCACCATGCTCTCGGTGTTTCCGGAGGCGGCGGCGCAGCCGGAGCTCGAGCTGGTCGCCGACATGACCGATGACCTGGCGAAAGCGGCGGCCGAGAAGTTCGGCTTCCGCCGCGCGACCGGAGATTGGCGCAAGCTGGTCGCCGATCCGGCCGTCGACATCGTCGACATCTGCGTGCCGAGCCATCTGCACAAGGAGATGGCGCTCGCCGCCATCGCCGCCGGCAAGCATGTCTATTGCGAGAAGCCGGTCGGCCTCAACGGCGGGGAAGCGAGCGAGATCGCCGCGGCGGCGGCGCGCGCCGGAGTGAAAAGCCTGGTCGGCTATTCCTACCTGCGCAATCCGCTCATCGCCTTCGCCCGCAAGCTGATCCAGGAAGGCGCTATCGGCGAGGTGACGCATTTCCGCGGCGCCCACAACGAGGATTACATGGCGGATCCCGCGGCGCCCTTCGTCTGGCGCTGCGATTCGGCGATCGCCGGCAAGGCCGGCGCCTTGGGCGATCTCGGCAGCCACATCATCTCCATCGCCCGCGTCCTGGTGGGCGAGATCGCGTCGGTCTGCGGCGCGACCAAGACGGTGGTGGCGGAACGGAGCCTCGGCGGCGGCAGAACGCGCAAGGTGGAGAACGAGGACCAGGCCCAGTTCCTGGTCGAGTTCGTGGGCGGCGCCACCGGCCATATCGAGGCCAGCCGCGTGGCGACCGGCAGCCACATGGACATCACCTACGAGATCGTCGGCACCCATGGCCAGATCCAGTTCGACGGCGAGCGGATGAACGAGATCCGCTTCTATTCGGACAAGGACCCGGTCGACCGACGCGGCTTCCGCACCATCTATACCGGCCCGGCGCATCCGCCCTTCGGCAATTTCGTGCCGGGCACGGCGCATGGCATCGGCTTCAACGACCAGAAGGTGATCGAAGCCTATGAGCTGATGGAGCTGGTGGCGGCGGATCGCCCGACCGGCCCGGACCTCACCGACGCCGCCACGATCAGCCGCATCCTCGACGCCGTGCTGCAATCGGCGGCGGAGCGCCGCTGGGTGAAGGTGGCGGCGGCGTAGGAAGCACCGACCGGCATTCATTCTCGTTCGTCATCCCAAGGCTTGGCCTTGGGATCCACGAGTTTGCCTGCAACGGCGCGTTCTCGCTGATCGAAACTCGTGGATGGCAAGGCCAAGCCTTGCCATGACGCTGAGAGAGTGTCGTCCTAAACCGTCGGCAAATTCTCCCTGAGATAAATCGCCACAGGTGTTTCCAGCGGCACCTCGGTATCGGGGACCCGGCGGTTGTAGTGCAGCAGCAGCTGGATGGCGCGCAGCGCCTCCATCTGCGGGTTCTGGTCCAGCACCGCGTCCATCAGCCCGTCGGTCAGCAGCTCGCGGTGGATGTCGTGCATTTCGTGGCTGATGAGCGCGACCTTGCCGCCCCTGCCCAAAGCGGAGAGGGCGTTGGCGATACCGCGGCTGCCGACCGAGATGTTGTAGATGCCGCGCAGATCGGGGAAGCGCTTGAGCGCGTCGCGGGTCAGCTTCTCGGTGCGCTCCGGCTGCTCCTGGCTTTCCGCCGTCGCCACCACCTCGCAGGCGGGAAAGCGCGAGGCGAGAACGGCGCGGAAGCCGCTCTCGCGCTCTTCGTGGCCGATATAATCGTGCATGCCGGTAACCACCATCACCTGTCCGCCCTGCGGCCCCAGGAAGCGGCCCATCAGCTCGCCGGCGACGCGTCCGGCGACGCGGTTGTCGCTGCCGACATAGGCGAGGCGGCCGCTCGCCGGCAGATCGCTGGCGATGGTGACGACGGGAACCTTGCGGCTGACCTCCTTCAGGGCCGCGGTGATGCGCGGATGATCGTAGATGCAGGTGACGAGGCCGTCGGCGCGCTCGGCGGCGCGGCGGATGGTGCGCGCCACCGCCGCCGGCTCGAGGCTGTCGAAATAGGTCGGCAGGCACATGATGCGCTGCGCCTCATAGGCGCGCTGGGCAAGCTGGAAGCCGGTCTTCAGGCTGCCGTGATAGGGATTGTTCGGGTTCTGCAGCAGCACGGCGATGCGCAGCCAGCGCATCGGCAGGTCTTCCAGCGCGCGGTCGATCTTCAGCTTGCGCGCCCATTCCAGCACCCGGCGGGCGCGCTCCGGCTTGACCCCGCCGCGGCCGTTCAGCACCCGGTCGACGGTGGCGACGGAGACCTGCGCCGCATTGGCGACGTCGGTGATGGTGGTCTTGCGCTGGGACATGGCGGCCCGTTCTGCGTGAATTCCCTCAAAAGTCTAGCAGAATGGGGAATCGCATCAATCAGGTCGGCGTGATGACGCGCACCTTGGCCTTTCCCAACGCCACCGCCAGGGCCTCGGGCGGCGGCGCATCGGCGACGAGAACATGCATCTGGCTGAGTTCGGCCACCTTCACCATCGACAGATGGCCGAATTTCTGCACATCGCACAACGCCACCACCTGGCGCGCGCGCTCCATGTAGAGCCGCTTGATCTCGGTATCCTCCGGCGAATAGTCGAACAGTCCCGCCTCGGTGATGCCGGAGACGCCGATGAAGGCGAGGTCGAACCAATAGTCGCGGATCTGCCCGGCCGCCTGCGGCCCATGCACCGACAGTTCCTTGCCGCGCACCCGGCCGCCCGGCACATAGACCGCGTGCGGCGAATCGGCGAGCAGGCTGGCGGCGCGCAGGTTGTTGGTGACGATCTTGATCTCCCCCACCTGGCCGAGGTGCCGTGCGAGTTCCAGCGCGCTGGTGCCGACATCGAGGGCGATGGTGAAGCCGGGCTTGACGAGGTCCGCCGCGGCGCGCGCGATCGCCGCCTTGCCGGCGCTGTTGCGTCGCCGCCGCGCGTCGAATGCCGGCTCGAAGGCGTCGAACACCTCGGCCTCGCCGTTGCGCAGCGCCATGGCTCCGCCATGGGTCCGCTGCAGCGCGCCGCGCTCGGCAAGTTCCACCAGGTCGCGCCGCACGGTGATCGTGGAGATGCCGGTGGCGGCGGCGATGTCGCCGACGCTGAGGAACCCGGCCCGCGCCAACAGATCGAGGATGCGCGCCTGGCGCGCGCCCGGCCGACGTGCGGGGAGATCGGCGTCCGAAGCCAGATGCGTGCCCGGTATGATCATGTGCGATCGATCCTATCCTGACGATCTGATCGAAGTTGCGCCTTGCAGCCTCGATAGCGGCTGACCATAATGATCAAAAATGATCACTCGGCAAGAGCCGGGTGCAGAAGACAGGGTGGACGGGTTGCAGGGCATCGCAGGCAAGCGCGCCATCGTCACCGGCGGCGCGACCGGCATCGGGTTGGCGATCTCGACGGCGCTGAGCCGGGCCGGGGCGCGGGTCGCCATCGGCGATCTGAACGAACGCGGTGCGCGGGACGCGGCGGCCGGGATCGGCAACGGCGCCATCGGCTTCGCCCTCGACGTGCGCCAGCGCGCCAGCGTCGAGCAGGCCTTCGCCGGCGTGCTGGCGGAGCTTGGCGGATACGAGATCCTCTGCGCCAATGCCGGCGTCTCCACCATGAACCTGGTCGTCGACCTGACCGACGAGGAGTGGGACTTCAATTTCGACGTCAACGCCCGCGGCGTGTTCCTGACCAACCAGATCGCCGCCCGGCATTTCCTGAAGACCGGCACCAAGGGCGCCATCGTCAACACCGCCTCGCTCGCCGCCAAATGGGGGGCGCCCTGGCTGGCGCACTATTCCGCCAGCAAGTTCGCGGTGATGGGTTTCACCCAAGGGCTGGCGCGCGAATTGGCACCGCACGGCATCCGCGTCAACTGCGTCTGCCCGGGCTTCGTCAAGACCGGCATGCAGTCGCGCGAAGTGCAGTGGGAAGCCAAGCTGCGCAATATGAGCCCGCAGGCGGTGGTGGACGAATACGTCGCTCAGACGCCCATGGGGCGGCTGGAAGAGCCGGAGGACGTGGCGAAGTCGGTGCTGTTCCTGGCCAGCGACCTCGCCGGCTTCATCACCGGCGAAGCGCTGAACGTCACCGGCGGCGTGAGGATGGACTAAGGTCGATGAAGCGCTGGCTGAAAACTGTCGTGCCGCACGTGATCCTGGTCGTCTTCTCAGCCATCATCCTGCTGCCGCTGCTGTGGATTCTGCGCGTCAGCTTCACCGACAGGCTGACCGCCTACAAGATCCCGCCGGAGATCGGCACGCTCGGGCTGATGAACTATGTGACGATCTTCGCCGACTACCCCTTCGTCACCTGGTTCCTGAACAGCCTGATCGTCGCGCTGGCGACGACGGCGATTTCGCTGCCGCTGGCCACCGCACTCGCGTACGTCTTCGCGCGCTTCAATCTCGGCGGTGCCGCGCTACGCCTCGGCGTGCTGGCGAGCCAGATGCTGCCCCCCATCATCCTGGTCCTGCCGCTTTTCGTCGTGTTCCTCTCCGCCGGGCTGATGCAGAGTCGTCTCGGCCTCATCATCGCGCATCTCACCATCTGCCTGCCGTTCCTGGCCTGGATGCTGGTCTCCTTCTTCGAGGGCGATGTGGCGCGGCTGGAGGAGGCGGCGCGGGTCGACGGCGCCACCCGCTGGCAGGCCTTTACCCGGATCGCCGTGCCGGTGGCCGCCCCCGGTCTGCTCGCTGCCGGGCTGCTCGGCTTCATCCTCAGCTGGAACGAGTTTCTCTTCGCGCTGGTGCTGAGCGGGCCGGACACGCAGACCCTGCCGGTCGGCCTCGCTGGCCTCGAAACGCATGCCGGCGTCGAGATCGCCCCGCTCGCCGCGGCAACCGTGGTGTCGCTGCTGCCGGTCTTCGTGCTGCTGCCGTTTCTGCGCAAGCATCTGATCAAGGGCCTGTCGCTGGGCGCCCTCAAGTGACGGGATCGAATTGAACATGGGCTACAACAAGGAGGATGGGAGATGAACATGCGCACCTTGCTGCTCGCCAGCGCCGTTGCAATCGGCTTCAGCCTGCCGGCCAGCGCCGAGACGCTGAACATCCTGATGGAAGGCGTGCCGGACACCGAATTCGTCAAGGCCGTGGTGCCGGAATTCGAGGCGGCGACCGGCCACAAGGTCAATCTCGAGGTCGTCAACTACGCCGAAATGCACACCAAGCTGGTGCCGCAGCTGGTGGCGCCGAAGGGCAGCTATTCGGTGATCGTGGTCGATTTCTACTGGGTGGGCGAGTTCGTGAAAGCCGGCTGGCTGCAGCCGCTGGACGAGCGCATCGCCGCCGACAAGTTCGACACCTCGGTCTACGTCCCGGCGCTGATGGACCTGGTCGGCAAGGTCGACGGCGTCACCTGGATGCTGCCCTTCTACAACTACGCCATGGGTCTGACCTACCGCACCGACCTGCTGGCGGATGCGAAGAACCAGGCCGATTTCAAGGCGAAATACGGCATGGATCTCGGCGTGCCGAAGACCTGGGACGAATACTTGAAGCAGGTCGAATTCTTCACCAAGGACGGCATGCACGGCGTGGTCAATCAGGGCCTGCGCCCCGATCCGATCGCCATGGAATGGTCGAACTACCTCTTCGCCAACGGCGCCGAATACCACGATGCCGACTGGAACCCGACCTTCAACAACGAGGCCGGCGTGAGGGCGGTGGAGCAATACGCGACCGCGATCAACAAATACGGCCCGGTCGGGTCGGCCAGCTTCTCCTTCGACGAGGCCTTCAACGTGATGGCCCAGGGCAAGGCCTACTCCTACATCACCTACAACTTCTTCCGCACCGCCTATGACGATCCGGCGAAGTCCGCCGTGGTCGGCAAGGTCGAGATCATGCCGGTGCCGGGACCGACCGCCGAGACCGGCGGCAGCCTGAACGGCGCCTGGGGCTGGGCGATCCCGAAATCCTCGCCCAATTCCGACGCGGCGTGGGAATTCATCAAGTGGATCGAGAGCCCGGAGATCGCCAAGAAGCGCGCGCTGCTCGGTGGCTCGCCGACCCGCACCGACGTGTTCGACGACGCCGAGGTGAACGCCAAATATCCCTACGCCCAGGCGCTGAAGCAGATGCTGCTGACCTCGCACAACTTCCCGGTTTTCACCTATACCCCGCAGCTGGTCGAGGTGCTGGGCCGCGAGCTGAGCCTCGCCGTGGCCGGCGAGAAGTCGCCGAAGGACGCGCTCACCGCCATCGAGGCCGAGTTCGTCGAACTCGCCAAGAAGGACGGGAAGCTGAAGTAGCGATGCAGGCCTCCTCCCTCGTCATTGCCGGGCTTGACCCGGCAATCCAAGTTCATCACCGCGCGCGGGATAGAAACTTGGATCACCGGGTCTCGGCACTACGTGCCGGCCCGGTGATGACGCGGGAGAGGTAGGCAGCCCATGACCGACACCGCACACACCTTCGCCCTCACGCCATCCGACCGCCGTGACCGGCGGTTCGGGTGGCTGATGGCGTCGCCCAGCCTCGGCATCCTCTTCCTGGTGATCCTGTTCCCGGTGTTCTGGGCGCTGTTCACCAGCCTGCACGACTACACGCTGATCGCGCCGAATTTCGACACCTTCACCGGCGCCGCCAACTTCACCAAGGCGCTGGGCGAAGCCGAGTTCCGCCACACCCTGTGGCTGACCGGCTTCTTCGTCGTCGCCGTGGTGCTGCTGGAATTCGCACTCGGCTTCCTGGTGGCGCTGATGCTGAACAGCGTCGAGCGCTTCAAGCCGATCTACTACGCCATCCTGCTCTGTCCGTTGCTGATGAACCCTGTCATCGTCGGCCTCATCTGGCGCATGTTCCTGCATCCCAGCCTCGGCATCGTGAACTACCTGCTTTCGACCATCGGCATCGATCCGGTGAACTGGCTGGGCAGCACCAGCGTCGCCCTGTGGACCATCGTCATGGTCGACATCTGGCACCAGGTCTCCTTCATGATCGTGCTGCTGCTGGCGGGATTGAGCGCCCTGCCGAAGGAGCCCTACGAGGCGGCGCGCGTCGACGGCGCCAGCATCTGGCAGAGCTTCTGGCGCATCACCGTGCCGCTGATGCGCCCGGTCATCATCGTCACCCTGCTGATCCGCCTGATCTTCGCGGTCAAGACCTACGACCTCATCTATATCATGACCCGCGGGGGCCCTGGCGTCTCCACCGACCTGGTCAGCTACTACATCTACCGCACCGCTTTCGTGAGCCTGAACATCGGCGAGGCCTCGGCCATGTCGATCATCCTGCTCGCGATCATCCTGGGGCTAACCGCCTATCTCTATCGCTACATGCGCTCGCTCGCCTGACCTGGAAGATTCAATGGCCGCCATTTCCCTCGATCGCGTCAACAAGGTCTATGCCGGCAACGTTGCCGCCGTGCGCGACGTTTCGCTCGACATCAAGGACGGCGAGTTCATGATTTTCCTCGGCCCCTCGGGCTGCGGCAAGTCGACGACACTGCGCATGATCGCCGGCCTCGAATCCATCACCAGCGGCACGCTCACCATCGGCGGGGCGCGGATGAACGATGTCGACCCGGCCGACCGCAACATCGCAATCGTGTTCCAGAACTACGCGCTCTATCCGCACATGACGGTGGCGGACAACCTGGCCTTCGGCCTGCAGCTGCGCAAGGTGCCGCAGGCGGAGATCGACCAGCGGATCGCCGCCATCGCCGCGATGCTCGGCATCGGCGAATTGCTGAAGCGAAAGCCGGCGCATCTCTCGGGCGGGCAGCGCCAACGCGTCGCCCTCGGCCGCGCCCTGGTGCGCGAGCCCAAGGCCTTCCTGCTCGACGAGCCGCTCTCCAACCTCGACGCCAAGCTGCGCGCGGCCATGCGCACCGAGCTCATCAAGCTGCACCAGAAGCTCGGCACCACCATCATCCACGTGACGCACGACCAGGTCGAGGCGATGACCATGGGCCAGCGCATCTGCATCATGAAGGACGGCGAGATCGTCCAGGTCGGGGCGCCGATGGAGGTCTACCGCAACCCGGCCGACACCTTCGTCGCCGGCTTCCTGGCCAGCCCGCCGATGAACCTCGTCGCCGGTGCGCTGGATGGGGGCAATGGCGGGCTCACGGCGGTGGCCGGCCCCGCACGGCTGCAACTGCCGCCGGTTTTGGCCGAGGCCTATGCCGGACATGCCGGCGGGGGCGCGATCCTCGGCCTGCGGCCCGAAGACTTCCACCTCTCGGGCGGCGGCCTCGCTTTGTCGCAAGCGATCCAGGTCTCGG
>Ga0268299_1002019_pt1 | contig 27836 bp, 27 predicted proteins | sample NOBtaG_FD_193484 | JGI IMG/M metagenome (GOLD analysis project Ga0268299, IMG submission 193484) | Activated sludge microbial communities from bioreactor in Nijmegen, Gelderland, Netherland - NOB reactor | ecosystem: Engineered > Bioreactor > Aerobic > Activated sludge | place: Netherlands...
AGGCCGCTCCTACGGAGCTAAAGACGCCGCTCGACAAACCGTTGTTCTATAAACAGGCCGCTCCTACGGAGCTAAAGACGCCGCTCGACAAACCGTTGTTCTATAAACAGGCCGCTCCTACGGAGCTTGGAAAATGCGTGTGTCGGTTTCTATAAACAGGCCGCTCCTACGGAGCTAAAGACGCCGCTCGACAAACCGTTGTTCTATAAACAGGCCGCTCCTACGGAGCTTGGAAAATGCGTGTGTCGGTTTCTATAAACAGGCCGCTCCTACGGAGCTAAAGACGCCGCTCGACAAACCGTTGTTCTATAAACAGGCCGCTCCTGCGGAGCTAACCCCTGCCCCATCAGGTAAACCAATGGAATTCCGCATTGCCGACACTTTTACAGACAGTCTGGACAAACTGACCGGCGAAGAGCAGAAGGCCGTCAAAACCACTGCTTTTGATCTGCAAATGAATCCGGTCAGCGCTGGAATGCAATTGCATAAACTCGACCGCGCCCGTGACCCGAATTTCTGGTCGGCGCGCGTCAGCAAAGACATCCGGCTGATCGTTCACAAAACCGAAGCCAGTTTGTTGCTCTGTTACGTGGATCATCACGACAAAGCCTACGATTGGGCCGAGCGGCGCAAACTGGAAACCCACCCCAAAACCGGCGCGGCGCAATTGGTCGTCATACGCGAAACGATTCAAGAAATCATCATTCCGAAATACATCGAAGTAGAACAACCCAAGCCCAAACTCTTTGCCAAACGCTCCGATGATGAATTGCTCGGTTACGGCGTGCCCGCTGAATGGCTGGACGATGTGCGTCAGGCCAACGAAGACAGCTTGCTGGCGCTGGCCGACCATCTTCCGCGCGAAGCCGCCGAAGCTTTGTTGGAATTGGCCACAGGCGGCAAACCGCAAGCGGCACAGCCAGCCGCAAAAGGCGCAAATCCGTTCGAACATCCCGACGCGCTGCGCCGATTCCGCGTGATGAACGATGTCGAAGAGTTGGCGCGCGCGATGGAATTCCCCTGGGAAAAGTGGACGATCTTTCTGCATCCGGCGCAGCGGCAGTTGGTCGAACGCGATTACACAGGGCCTGCGCGCGTGGCCGGTTCGGCGGGCACGGGCAAAACGATTGTGGCGTTGCATCGCGCTGCTCACCTGGCGCGGCACAATCGGCAATCGCGCGTTTTGCTGACGACGTTTTCCAATACGCTGGCGCGGTCGCTGGACACCAAGTTGCGGCGGTTGCTTCATCACGAACCACGCCTGGCCGAAAACATCGAAGTTCATTCGCTCGACGCCATAGGACGCAAACTTTACAAAGCCCGTATCGGCGAGCCGAAAATGGCTTCGGGCAAAGCGATTCGAGAATTGCTGGCCGAAGCATCCAGACAAGTCGAGGGCCACAAATTCAGCCAGCGTTTTCTGTTTTCGGAGTGGGAAGAAGTGGTTGACGCCTGGCAATTGAAAAGCTGGGAAGAATACAGAGACGTAAAGCGGCTGGGACGGAAGATTCGATTGACGGAACCTCAGCGCGAGTTGCTGTGGGGTATTTTCGACCGTGTGCGCACGCAACTAAACGAGCGCGGCTTGCTCACTTTCGCCGGACTGTTCACCCAACTGGCCGAAGAGTTGAGCAAAAGCCAAAAGCCACCATTCGATTTTGCCGTCGTGGATGAAGCTCAGGATGTAGGCATTGCGCAATTGCGATTTCTGGCGGCGCTCGGCGCGGAACAGCCGAACGGATTGTTTTTCGCGGGCGATCTGGGGCAGCGCATCTTTCAGCAGCCGTTTTCGTGGAAAGCGCTGGGAGTGGATGTCCGCGGGCGTTCGCGGACGCTGAACATCAATTACCGAACTTCGCATCAAATCCGCCAACATGCAGACCGGCTGCTTGGGACTGAAGTCTCGGACGTAGACGGCAACCTGGAACAACGCAACAACACCATTTCTGTTTTCAACGGGCCAGCGCCGGTGATTCAGGCGCTGAACAGCCAGAAGGAAGAAACAAAGGCTGTTGGCGCATGGCTCAGCGAGCGGATCAAGAGTGGCGTGCGCCCGGACGAAATCGGAGTTTTCGTTCGTTCCGAATCGGAACTTGATAGAGCGAAAGCAGCAGTCGAAGCCGCCGGGTTGGAGTTCAAGATTCTTGATGAGGCAGTCGAACCAGCCAGCGATTTTGTTTCCGTCAGCGCCATGCATCTGGCCAAAGGTCTGGAGTTTCGCGCGGTGGCAGTGATGGCTTGCGACGATGAAATCATCCCCTTGCAGGAACGCATAGAAGCGGTGGCGGACGAAGCGGATTTGGAAGAGGTTTACAACACCGAACGCCATCTGCTTTACGTCGCCTGCACGCGCGCGCGAGACTTCCTGCTCGTCACCAGCGCTGCGCCATCTTCGGAGTTTCTCGATGATCTGCGAATGCAGAAATGAGGTGTGATTACGATGAAAGTCGGATTGTTGGAATGCGATCACGTCCGTGAAGATTTGTTGCACATCGCCGGTGATTATCGGCAGATGTTTGCCGATTTGTTTGCGCGCCACGCGCCTGAATTTGAGTTGGTGAACTTCGACGTGCGCAACGGCCAATTCCCTGCTTCGGCTGATGCCTGCGAAGCGTTTGTCTGCACGGGTTCGCGCTTTTCGGCCTATGACACGGACGATTGGATTCAGGAGTTGAAAGGCTTTTTGCGAAACTTGCGCGAAGCTGAAAAACCTTTCGTCGGGATTTGTTTTGGTCATCAGATGCTGGCCGAAGCTCTGGGCGGCAAGGTCGAAAAAGCCGCGCAGGGCTGGGGAATAGGCGTTCACAGCTTGAACGTACTCAAACAGGAAATCTGGATGCAGCCGGAAAAATCCAGTTGCGGCATTCAATACACTCACGCCGATCAGGTTGTTCGCTTGCCGGAAGACAGCTTTCTGTTGGGCGAAAGCGATCATTGCCCGGTGGCCATGTTTAGCGTTGGCGAAACCATGCTCGGCATTCAGGGGCATCCTGAATTTCCGGCGGCTTATGCTGAGGCGCTGGTGCGCGGGCGAACTGAGTTGATCGGAGCCGACAAGGTCAGCGCCGCGCAATTTCACGCGCCCACCGACGAAGCGATCATTACCAACTGGCTGACAAAATTTCTGACCACATCATCCTGATTTTTGCCCACGAAACCACACGAAGTTTCACGAAGAAAATCAACCAGATTTGCTCTCTTCGTGTTTTTTCGTGTGTCTTCGTGGGCAAAGAAAGGTTTTTGAATCGTTATTTCTTCTTGCTGGAAGATTCGACCTGCAATTCGTTTTTCACCTCGAACAACCCCGAAATGCCATTGGCGCGAACGGTCGCCAAATCCCTGTCGGCTTTGGTCGCCACGACGCCTTTCAACGTCAACCGGCCATTGTTGACGATGATGTGAATTGCCGGATTCGCGCCCAGCGAATAACGCGAAAGAGGCGAATTGCTGTTGAACAAAGCGCGAACCACAGCCCTGCGCAAACGGTCGTCGTTGGGCGACAACGGCAACACTTCGATTTCGTTGACCACTTTGGTGACGCCTTCGATTTTCTCCACGCGGCGTTCAGCGTCTTTTTTCAACGTCGGTCGCGTAACGTCGCCGCGCAGATAAACAGTTCCGTCAGGTTCGACATTGCCTTCCAGCCAATCGAAGACGCCGTAAAACGGAAGCGTCACCAATTCCTTGCGAACCTGTCTGGCCAGAGCCACTGTTTCGCGCGCTTCGCGTTCAGCGCGCGAAGTCTGTTCCGTCGCTGTGGTTTTCTTTTTCTTCTGCGGATCAGGCTTATTGGCCAAAGTCGTCAAGTCCGGAACAAAACTCAGCGAGAGAACGGTGAAAATCAGGCACAATGTTTTTTTCATATTTCCTCCTATGTGAATGTACCGATTGAGCAGCGCGAAGCCCATTCGTTTTTCAAATCATTTGCCATTGCCCAGCATGGTAAACCCAGCCCAGAAAAACGGGTGACGATATTCCGATTTCGCCAGCAATGATTGCACAGTGTTTCGCCAAACGACGGATTTGGCCGAACGCCATTTGTCGGCGATCAACTGGCGATGAAATTCCGTCATCAGCGCAGAGTTGGCAGAAGCGTCAATTCGCCATTGCCCCAGCAACGCCGCGCGGCTGCCAGCAACGAACCACGCCCAACTCCAGGCCGTCATGGCGCGATTGGTCAACGCGCGCGGCGCAGCCCAATCGCTGCCTGTTGTCACCACCAGGTCGGCGTTCAAATCCAGTTGCAGCATTTCGCGCAATTCCAGCAATCCGTCTTCGCCATTTTCCTGTCGAGGCGCGACGGCCAGCAACGAAAACAGCGGGCTGGCTTCGTGATGAATTCCCTGCGCAGCAAAATGAACTAGACGCGCCTGGCCTATTTCCTTTTTGACGCGGTCTTCGTTGGCCTGCGCGCCGGTCAGCAACAAACTCTGGTCAGCGCCATGCAATCCAGCCAGTTCCGCAAACGTTTTTTCGATTTCGTTGCCAGCGTCGGCGGAATCCGCAGGCGGAACAGCCAGCACGGTTTTCAGCAAATCCGACGCTTCGGCGCTGACCGCCGGATTGCCAACCGCCAGCAGCGAAAGCTGAGCGGGCGATCTGTTTATGGTCGCGCGAACAACCGGCGCGGGAATCCGGTTGGTGGCGACGGCGTTGAACACCGTCAGCGAAGGCGTATACGAAACCGCGAAATCTTCGATCAGGTAGCGTCCGGTTTCGGTTTGCAAAGCTTGAAACGGCGCTCCCCACGAAACTACGTCGGGCGCAATGATGAGTTGCGTTTTGCTTTCCAACGCGGCGGCGGCGGGTTTCAACAACAGATCGAAAAGTTCGCGGGCGCCGGCGTTGACGTCTTCGCTGCGCGCGGCAATCGCCTGATTGAATTTGTACAAGCGCGGATACAAATCGCCGCGCACTGTTTCCAGAATGAAAATTTTCAGAGTCGCGCGTTGTTGCGCCGCCGTTGTTTTGGCCGTTTTCGGTTTGTCTTTTCCAAAGACGAACAGATAAACGCGCTCGTCCGTTTCGACAAATTCCAGCAAAGCGGTTTTGGCGTCCGTCACCAGAGGCGCAATCTGTTCTACGGTTGCGGGCTTGAGTTCTCCGCGCAAGGTTTTCAACAGCGGATGCTGGGCGTAAAGCCGCGCGCGAAATTCCGCGTAATCGGCCTGGACTTTCTGCAATCTGCTTTTCAATTCGGCGATGCGAACCGGATTCTGTTTCTGTCGTTCCTGTTCGCGGTAGACCTGCAAATTGGCGGTGGTGATTTCAGCCAGCAACTGGCGTTCGCGGTCTTGCTCGCGCGCGGTCATCGTTTTGACGATCCGTGTTTTGGCGTTTTGCAACACCCCGGTCAGCACGCGGGTCTTGGCGCGTTGCGTGAAATGAAACGCTTCGTTGCCCTGCCCTTCGCTCAGAGCGATGTCCACCATCGCCAGATAAGGCGCGATTTTGTTTTCGTAATAACGCGGTTGCTGGCTGCGCGCGGCGGGCGGGCGCATGGTTTCAATCGTGGCAATGGCTTCGGTCATGGCTTTGCGCGCGGCTGCCAGATCGTTCATGCGGTAAAACGTTTTTCCTGAGCGATGGCGCGCCTGCCAGAACAAATCCTGATCTTCGGCGCGGCGTGCAAAGTCTGCGGCCAACGTGGCGGTTTCCAGCGACTTCGACCAATCGCGCGTCAAGTAATGAACCAGCGCAGTATTCAACAATACCGCGGCGATGCCTGCGGAATTGCCTGCCTTGTCATACAACTCGCGGCTGCGCTCGTAATTGGCCAGCGCGTCTGTAAATTCGCGTTTGGCCGTCAACGTCACTCCAACGTCCAACCACGCCAGAGCCGTTTCCTGATCGTCATTGAGTTGTTCGCGCAAAGCCAGCGCGGCTTTGTATGCTTCCAGCGATTCATCCAGTTTGCCCAGACTGTAAAGCGAACCGCCCATTTTCTGCCACGCCTGGGCAATGTCCGCTTTGTTGTTCAACGCCTGCGCCAGAGCCAGATTTCGCGTGAAGGCGTCCAGCGCGGCGGAATGATTGCCGTTCAGTGAATGAATCAACCCTACGCCCTGCAACGCGGCGGCTTCTCCTTCACGAGTTCCGGCGGCGCGTTCGGCCTGCAAACTGCGGTTGTAATAAGTCAGCGCCTGATTGTAATCGCCCTGGTCATACAAAATGTTGGCGACGTTGTGAAACACATATCCCAGCGCGCGGCGATCTCCGGCTGAGTTCAACTTTCCAGCCGCTTGCAGAAACACATCTATCGCTTTTGCGTCGCGGCCTTGTTCCAGTTCGGCGCGGGCGATTTTCAGCATTCGATGCGCCGCCGGGCCTGGACGATTGAGCGATTCCAGTTGGTTGACGCTTTGCTGATAAAACTCGACCGCGCGCGCCAGATCGCCTTGTTCGTAAAATGCGTTGCCTATGTTTTCCAGCGTTTGCGCCACATCTGATTTGCGATCCAGCGATTGAAAAATCGCCAACGCGCGCTGGAACTGTTCGACGGCTTCGACGAATCTGGTTTGCGCCAATAACACCAGAGCAATGCTGTTCAGCGAACGCGCGATTTCCGGTTTGCGATTCAACTCTTCTTCCAGGCGCAAACTGTTGCGATACGCCGCCAGCGCCGGTTCCGGGCGATTCTGCACGAAATGAATGATGCCCATGTTGTGCCAGGCATTCGCTTGTTCGTTTTTATCGCCGATGATTTCCGCCGCCAGCACTACGCTTTGCAACAACCGCAATGCGCGCGCGTAATCGGCTTGCGAGTATGCGCGGTCGCTGGTTCCGCTGAGCAAAAACAACAATTCGCGCGAAACCAGTTCCTTTTCTTCAGTCAGCAGCTTGCGCCGTTCATCGTCGGTTTTGGCATCGGCCAGCGCGTTCAGCAATTCGGAAACCGGCGACGCTTCCGTCCACAATCGCCATTCGCCGTTTTCGCGGACAAAAGCCATTTCGGTTCGGACTTCGGTCAACCGTACGACATTGGTTGTTCTATGTTTGGCAGTGCGGTTTATGGCAACGCGCAACCGCGCGGTGACGCCTTCGATTTTCAAGCGGGAAATGATCGGTTCGCTGAAGCTGAAATCTTCGTTGGCGAACTGCGCCTTCATCACGTTGAAACGCGCCGCCAGCATTGGCGACTGTTCGTGCCAGACGGCTGCATAAGCCTCCCAGTCTTCTCTGGCATAAGCGTCGAAGTATTTGCCGACTGCGGCGCGCAATTTTTCTTCGTCGGATTGCGCCCGGACAAAGGCGGGAATGGCTGATAACAACAGAATCAGCAGAAGCAATCGCATCAGATCAACCTTTGAATCTGGAGCGCTGCGACTCGTCGCGGCTTAGCATTTTTCGCCGAACGCTCAGCGGCATCGGAAAAAAAACGAAAAGCGGCGGCGAGCCACAGACGCTCCAAACATTACTGCTTCGCGACAGGAAGATTGAACAACGCATCATCCAGTTTGGCGTTGTGCTTCACTTCCGTGAACTTGCGCGTTGAATTGTAGTTCCGATCCAGATACGAAGTCGTAATCGAATGCGGAACTTTGACGCCGTCAACGTCGCGGTAATCGTCGTAATCGGTTTGTTCGGGATCAATGCCAATGACGGTGACTATCTGAACGACACGGCGCAATAACAGGCCGGAATTCTTGTCGAAGCTGAACCGGACGCGACGACCATCCTGCAATCGGCCCTGCAAAACCCAGCAATCCTTGTCGCCGACTTTTTCGCTTCCGGAAAAAGCCAATCGCAGAAACGGTTCTTTCAGTTGCGCTGGCTCCAGACTCCAGGCCAGCGATTTGGCGCGAATGATGTCCGACGCATCCATCGCTCGGTCTTCGCGCGAATTTTTCAGCCATCCGGCAGAGCCGTTGAATTTCTGCGTCGTTGCGCCTTGCGGCAAAGCCACGCTCAACGTGTATTTGTCCGCCCCGCCGAAGTTGATTTCCAGCGGAAAGCTCTGGCCATTGGCGGCCACGCTGACGCCTTTGATGACGCGCGTTTTGACTTTATCAATTGCTTCTTTGCCGCCGACGGCCTGAACGTATTTGGCCAGAATTTCATCGGCTTTCGGCGCTGTCGCAGCCACAGTAGCTTCGGCAGCTTTGGGCGCAACCAATGGCGGAACGTGCGACGGATGATCGTGTCCCTGATGGCAGGTGTAACAAGTTACCTGGGTGCGACCATTGAAGCTGGCCTTGTTGATGTCCATCGTCATCGTAATCATACGCCGAGCGATGACTTTGTGATTGTTGTCGTCTTTTTCAAACGCCCATTCGTCGCCGTTTTTGACGTGGCATTCGCCGCAGGTCATCCCGGTCGAAGCGCTGATGTAATTCATCATCGCGCGCATCTGCGACGCAGGCAGCCCTTTCAGCGCCTGAATGTTTTTATATTTCTGCTCCATGGTTTCTTCGGCCACGGCTTGCGGTTGAGCCTGTTGTCCGCTGACCGGCGCAACCTGATTGATTGTCGCCCAACCAGCCATCAACGCAACGGCTGCGATGACGACCAAACGTTTGATTTTTGTTTCCTGCATTATTGATCTCCTGAATTTGAATTGAGGGGTTGGCAAAGCGCGGAGTTCTCTGCCTGACAGTTTCTTTTCGGTGTTTGATAAGCTGTGCGGATAGAGCCGACACTGTAAAAGAAGATCCCTGAATATGCCAACTTCGTTGGTAAGGCTTCCGGATACTTGGCTCAGTTCGCGCAAGCTGCTAAATTTCGCTTCGCCGTGATCGAGACTCCAATCCAGGCAGGTGCAACATGAACATCAATCGAAGAGACTTTCTGGCGACGGGCGCTCTCGGCGGCGCGGCGATCATCGGCGCGCAAGCGCAAAGCTCAAATTCGCTTCTCAATTCCAAACAACCGCGCGTCATTACTCGCGTGCTGAAAGACACAGGCTCAATTCCCAACAGCCAATTGCCCGTGTTGATTTATCCCGGCGCATTGAATCTGCCCAAAGACGACCCGGCAGCGGCCATCGAAGCTCTGATCCACGCCAACAACTGGGGCAACGATTGGCGCAACGGCATTTTCAGCTATCACCATTATCACAGCACGGCGCACGAAGCCTTGCTGGTCTTCGGTGGTTCGGCCAAAGTCCAGCTTGGCGGCGAAAACGGCGTCATCGAAACCATTGGCGCAGGCGACGTCATCATCATTCCCGCCGGAGTCGGCCATAAAAATCTGGGATCGAGCAGCGACTTTCACGTCGTCGGAGCTTACCCGCCGAATCAAAACGTGGATATGAATTACGGCAAAGCAGGCGAACGCCCTCGCGTGGACGACAACATCGCGCGGCTGGCGTTGCCTGCGACTGATCCGGTCTTCGGCAAAACCGGGCCGTTGCTGGATCACTGGCGCACGAAAAGCTGACAACACTTCAATAAAAAGGAATGAACATGAAAATTTTGACTTGGCTGACTTCTTTCTGCTTCGTGCTACTGGTTGGCGTCACAGCGCTGGCGCAAACTCCCCCAACTCAAACCAGACCTGCCGCTCCTGACATCGCTGGCGACTGGACTGGAACCTGGGGCGTGTACAGCCCAGCGCAAGGCACGACTCCGCCCAAAGACATCTGCAAAAAACTGGACGCAAAAATCGAATTGAAAGACGACGTGTATCTGGCTTCGTTCGAAGGCGATTGCGGCGGAGCTTACAAATACTCGATCAAAATGGAAGGCCGGCAGGTTGGCAAAGCCGTCATGTTCAAAGGCACGACCGACCTCGGAGCCAAAGACGGCGGCGTGTTCGATTGGATTGGCCGAGCCACGGACAAGGAATTCGTCGGCTTTTTTACCAGCGCGTCTTACACCGGCACGTTCAATCTGGCGCGGGCGAAATAGGTCAATCCAGTATCGCGCCCTCTGCCAATAAACGTTTGGCCAAAAACCTGCCCGCGAGCTGCGATGGCGGCCTTTAACGGTCTCACGAGCACTCGCCTGCCAATAAACGTTTGGCCAAAAACCTGCCCGCGAGGGCGCGGGCGTTCCCAACGGAGAGCAAACTGAATGCGTTATTGGCTGATGAAATCCGAACCCGATTGTTTTTCGATTGACGATCTGGCCAAAGAACCGAAAAAAACCACTTGTTGGAGTGGCGTCCGCAACTATCAAGCGCGTAATTTCATGAAGGAAATGGAGCTTGGCGATCTGGTGTTGTTTTATCACAGCAGCGCCGAACCGCCGCACATCGCAGGCATCGCCGAAGTCGTCAAAAAATCCTACCCCGACCATACGGCGCTTGATCCGAAAGACGATCATTACGATCCGAAAGCGACTCCTGCCAAACCGATCTGGGAAATGGTGGACATCCGCTTCGTCAAAAAATTCGATGTGCCTTTATCACTGAGCGATTTGCGCCCGTTGGCTGCGCTGGAAAAGATGGAATTGCTGAAACGAGGTTCGCGGCTGTCTGTGCAGCCCGTCACTGCCACCGAGTGGAAAGCCATCGAAAAGCTGGCAGAAAAGAAAGCAGTACGGGAAGCGTGAGCGACCTCTAACTCGACAAAAAATAGTATCGCGGAAACGCAGGTCGCTCTCGCTCCCCGTACCGCAACGGAGATAACCAATGCCAAAAGACCTTCGATTTTCGCCGCAACTGTTCACCTTTCTGGAAGACCTCAAAGCCAACAACAACCGCGACTGGTTTGAAGCCAATCGCGCGCGTTACCTGGAATTCGTGCGCGAACCCATGCTGGCGTTTATTGTGGCGTTTCGACCAAGACTGGCGCAGATCAGCCCTTACCTGATAGCCGACCCGAAACCGAATGGCGGTTCGATGCTGCGGCTGCACCGCGATTTACGCTTTTCCAAATCCAAAGACCCGTACAAAACGACGGCGGCTGCCTACTTTTGGCATCAATCCGGCAAGGAAAACACGCCGGGCATTTACCTGCATCTCGACCCGGAGCATTGCTTTCTGGGCATAGGATTGTGGCGACCGGCGACACTTGTTCGCCGAGCCATCACCGACGCCATTGCCAATCGCCCTGACGATTGGAAAGCAGCCGTCAGCAGCCGCCCGTTCAAAACCAAGCTTAAATTCGATGGCGAATCACTGGCCAAACTTCCGAAGCAATACTCGCCCGATCATCCGTTTGCTGAAGACCTGCGCCGCAAAGACTTCATCGTCACGGCCAACTTCACGCGCACGCAAGTCAGCGCCAAAGACTTCCTGGATCGTGTCGAAACCCTGTGTGAACTCAGCACACCGATGATGGCGTTTCTGACGAAAGCGGCGGGGTTGAAATGGTGAATCAGGCGCAGTTCAACCGTTGAATTTATGGAATGGCAACAGTATGCTCGCCGTGGAGGTGATTTTATGAGCGCGACAATTACATTACCTGCGGAACTTGAAAGATCGCTGGCACGGAAGGCTGCAATCGAAGGAATCAACGTTGAACAGTTTGCGCTGAATACGTTGCGCCGCGCAGCAGAGTTGCCAACTATCAGCGAGCTTTTTGCCGAAACCGGCACTGCACTTGAGGCCAACGGAACACACGACGAAGCGCCAGCCCTTCAAGGACAAGCAATGCTGGCTGTCTTGGCGCGATCCGCAGAACGATTGAAAGACTTGCCGGTCAGTGGCGAAACCAAAGACACGCTGGAAATGATTCGCCGGGCGCGCGAAGGGGAGATGTGGGGCGATGAGTCAGCCAACCCAAACTGATGCCGTCGTGATTGACGCCAACGTCTTGATTGGCATTTGCACCAAAGAAACCAGAGAACCAACCGCACGCGCCGCTTTGGCCGATTACATCGCCAGAAAATGGAAGAGTTTTATGCTCCCAACGTAATCGTCCCGAAGTTTCTGCATATCGCCTGCAAAAAACTGGATGAAGGAAGCCTGAATGTCGCTCAGTATGAAACAGCCATCGAAGATTTCAACGACTACATGGCGGTTATCCTGACGCCGCCTGCCGGTGACGCTGCCTTTGTCAAACGCGCGTCGGAGCTTCGCACCGGATATGGTTGCAGCCGGACAAGCGATGCAATTTATCTGGCGCTAGCCGAAGAGCTTGCCAGGAATGGAAACGTCGAACTTTTAACCTTTGACATTGGCATGGTGAATCAAGCGGCCAGGAATTCCGCTGCTGTAAAAGTGAACCTTCTGCCAGTCTGATTTACAGCCGTTTCCCGATAGAGACTCTCTGAATCGCGTCGAAAACCTTTGCGAACTCAGCGAACCAATGATGGAGTTTCTGACAAAAGCGGCGAGGTTGAAATGGTAATTAGGTAGAATGCGAAGTCTTCCGAATAAAAATCAGCACGGCTAAGTAGGCGGCAGCAACTACATCGTAGGCAAGACACCAACCCGGCCACCATACAGGAACACCGGGGTTCGCTATCACTGCGTGATGAAAGAAGTCAAAAACTCCATGAAGCGCCAAGCCGGCGACCACAAGCCATTGAGTCCTCCGGAACCCAAGCGCAGCCATCGCCACAAACACGAGTGCAGGAATGGCCTCCCCGACAAGGGCACCTGTGGACTTGGCCATCGCCGCAAATAGAAGATATAAAGTGGCAATGACGATCAACACAACCGGGTAGAAGCTGCGTTCCTTATCGAAACCAATCACGCTAGCGAACAATCCAACTCCAACTGCTGCGGCGATTCCAATGGCGTATTCCATTTTGTTCCTTCGAGGCGTGGGCCTATGCTGCCTAACGAAGAGTTGAACCGCACGCCTGCGGCAGCAGCTAACTCGACGCTTTTTTGCGGCGAACGAACCTTTCCCTGAAAAGGTTCGTTCGCCGCAAAAAATCAACATGAATTCTACTGCTTTGAAAGTGTCTACTATTGGACACCAAGAAAAATAACGACTTTACGGCCTGTCCTTGAACTTCTCGTACAGTCGTTGATGTTTGTTCATCATATCCACCGGGCGACCGGCGATGAACATCTGTTTGACCTTAGTCCGATGCTCCAGGATGTCGCCGTCGGTGATGACCAGGTTGGCCAGTTTGCCTGCTTCGATACTGCCGAGCAGTTTGTCTACGCCGAAGATTTGGGCGGGATTGATCGTTACGCTTTTCAGAGCTTCGTCTTTCGGCAGGCCGAACGCCGCAGCGGTTCCGGCGTGATAAGGCAGCAAACGCACATAGGCGGAATCGCTGGTGGAAATGGCGACCTTCACCCCGGCTTTGTGCAGTTCTCCGGCGCGGGCAAAGGTTTCGTCGTAAGGCGAGTCTTCGCCGCCGGGCAGTTCCAGCACGCCGCCGAGCACGACAGGAATGTTTTTCTCTTTCAATTCCTTGGCGACTTTGATGGCGTCGTCGCCGCCGGAAATGATGATTTTCAGTTTGTATTTGTCGGCCAGTTCAATCGCGCCTTTGATTTCGCGTTCGCCATTGGCCGTGACAAAAACCGGCACTTCGCCTTTCAACACAGGAATCAAAGCTTCCATTCCCAGATCAACGGGACGAGCGGGAATGCTGCGGTCTTTGGCAACGGCTTCTTTGGCGTTGGCGTAAGCCAGCGCGTCGTCGAGCCGTTTTTTCAGAGCCTCGACCTGTCGTTCGCGTTGTTGGCGAGCCTGATCGTTCGGCGCGCCGAAAATTTGCGCAAAACCGCCGCCGCCGCGTCCACCAAACCCTGCGCGCGGATAATTCAACCGCAACGCCGCCGGAGCGATCACTTTCATATCGTGCTGAGTCCAGCCGTCCAGATTCATCAGCGCGCATTGGCCGGAAATCAAACCGCCCTGCGGACAGGTCAGCACCGTGGTCACTCCGTTCATCCGCGCAACGGGAATATGTTCGCTGTACGGGTTGACGGCTGTGATGGCTTTCATATTGGGATTGAAATCGCCCATTTCCGTTGTGTCCACAGTACCGGGCGAACCTTGACCGATTTCCGACAACCCGACGTAGGTGTTGGAATCAATCAAGCCCGGATACACAGACAAACCTGCGGCATCAATGATTTTGGCATCTTTGGGAACGGCGATCGATGCGCCGACTGCTTCGATCCTGCCGTTTTTGACGACGACCGTGCCGCGTTCAATCACGCCGTTGGTGACGGTGACGATGCGCGCGTTGCGAATGGCGTAGGTTCCCTGTTCGGATTTCGACTGCGCCAGCGCCAAAGTTGAAAAGCAAAAAGCAAAAGTCAAAAGGCAAAAGGCAAAAGTTCGGTGTTTCATTTTTGAGTTACTGAAATTTTTCATTGGGATGGTTCTCCTGTCACAGTGAAGCAGGCAAAAGCGAATCATCAAAGAGCAATTTTTGACTTTTGATATCTGCCTTTTGCCTTTTGATTTCATCACTGCTTGATCCTGCGTCCCGGCCCGCCGTGCAGGTGGCCGTCAATTTCTTCTTCGCTGAGCGTAGGAATGACCGGTTGCTGTTGCACGGTGGGTTGAGCGACGCCCGGCGTGCGGCGTTCTTTTTCGATCAGCGCTTTCTTTTCCGCCGTCAGCTTGGCGCGATTTTCCAGGTCTTGTTGGCGATCAAAGTAGACCTGGCCTTCGATCAAGGTCATTTCCGGGCGCGAATAAACGCTGAACGGATGGCCGTTGAACAAGACCAGGTCAGCGTCTTTGCCGACATCAATGCTGCCGATGCGTTTTTCCAGACGCAGTTGAATGGCCGGGTTGAGCGTCACCAGCTTCAGGGCTTCTTCTTCGCTCAGATCGCCGTACTTCATCATCTTTGCGGCTTCCTGATAAAAACGCCGCGCGTGTTCGTTGCTATCGGAATGGATCGAAACCACAATGCCGCGCCGGGTCATGATCGCCGCGTTGAACGGAATGGCGTCGTAAGCTTCCCACTTGTAACCCCACCAATCCGGCAGTATCGAAGCCGAAGCCCCGTGTTTGGCGATTTCCGGCGCGACTTTGAAACCTTCCAGCGTGTGTTGCAACGTGTGAACGCGGATGCCGAATTCTTCGCACAACCGCATCAACATGACGATTTCGTCCGCGCGGTAACAATGCGAATGAATGTCAATCTTGCCGCGCAGAATGTCCGCCATCGCTTCCAGTTTCAGGTCGCGGCGCGGCGGCAACGGATTTTCGCCGCGCTTTTTGGCCAGCTCATAAGCATCCCACTGTTGCATGTACTCGCGGCCTTGAGTGAAGGATTCGCGTATGACTTCTTCGACGCCCATTCGCGTGGCCGGGAATCGGCGCGTCTGGCCGGGCAGGTTTGGCGAATTCGACCGTTTGGGATTTTCGCCGAGCGCGAATTTCACAGTGCGCGGCGCGTCGGCCACCCGCATCTGTTCCAGCGGCTTGCCCCATTTCAATTTGATGATCGAATTCTGGCCGCCGATGGCGTTGGCGCTGCCGTGCAGTTGGTGAATGGTCGTCATTCCGCCCGCCAGTTGGCGATAAATGTTGATGTCGGTCGGATTGACGACATCGCCCATTCGCACCATCGAAGTGTTGGACAACGTGCCTTCGTTCGTGCCGTCCAGCGCGGTGTGCGAATGCGAATCCACAAAACCGGGCGTGACGTATTTTCCGGTCGCGTCAATGATTTTGGCGTTGGGACCGGCTTTGACATCGGCGACTTTACCGACGGCGGCGATCTTGCCGTTGCGAATGAGAATCGCTCCGCCTTCAATCGTGCCGTGCGAAGCCGTCATGATCGTGGCGTTGCGGATCAAAATTTCGTTATTTGCCTCTTGCGAAAGTGCCAAAACGGCTGACAATACAGTAAATACTGCTAATACGAATATTTGACTTATATTCATCGTCTCTCCCTTAAGTACATTGCGTGCTAAGCAATCGGCTGTCTAGGCCGCATAGTATGCTGGTTATTTTTGTCCTGAATTCTACTAACAAACTCAGCTATTGCTGGATACACTTTTCTATCACCTGCGACTCTGCGAAAGTTTTCAAGAATGAACCTCCCTTTCTCAGGATTAATCAAGTACTGCATTTCATTCTCAATAATCTCGTGATCAGCGACGCCAGTTAGCCAGTTTTGAAGTGTAACTTCGATAGAATTCAGGTGAGTTATCACGGTATAAAATAGTTGTGAAGTGTGTTTTTCATTTAACAACAACTCTTTTCCGTCTTCCTCAAGTTCGTGCAACGAATCAGTGCCCTGCAGTGCTGTCTCCAACATCTTTCGCTGTTCTATTGGGATGCGAATCGGTTTTTTCTCTCGAAGTTTCGTACACTGTTCTAAGCTGAACGTATCAACCAAGCTTCTAGCCGATGGTTGAGCCTTATCAAGAGATTTAGTCCAATCTGACAAAACGTCGATAGCACGTTCTCTACGCGAACGCTCGTGATCGGCTGCGATCTGCTTCCTAAATTCGTCAAGCTGATTAGCTGCCAACTCCAGTTGCTTGGCCGCTAGCTCGAATTGCCTAATTGCGACACCTAACTGTTTTGCTCCAACAATCGCTTGCCAAGCCACAAGAATCAAACCAATAGCTGAAACAACACTTGCACCAGCACTTACCCATTGGGGATCTATTGCCATAAAAGGATGCCTCCTAAAGCAATACTATCTATTTCGGCGTTTTGCTGCCGGTGAAATCCGAATTGCGTCCCATCATTCCCATTTGGCCGCTGATCGAAGCGCCGTCAATTTTGCCTTTCAATGTTCCGGTCATGGTTTGGCCGTTGGGAGTGGTGACGGAATATTCCAGTTCGATTTCATTGCCTTTGATCGAACCTTTGGTGATCGGAGCCGCGCCGAAAGGCAGGCTCAATTCGCCTGTCACCGATTCGCCGGATTGTTGGAGTCTGGCCGTCATCTGCATTTCGCCGCGCGGCGAAGCGACCGTCAGCGTCCACGAACCTGCGGCCAATCCGGCGCCGGCAGATGCCGCTTCAGGCGGAGTCGTTCCGCCGCCGGGGCGTCCGCCGCCTCTGCCGCCAGGCCCACCAGCAAAAGCCCCGCCCGGACGTTGCGGAGTTTCAGGCGTTTTGATCTCAAACGGTTTGCCGTCAACAAAGACGTGTTTGACTTTGGTGTCGCGGGCGAACAGGTCGCCGCTGGTGACGATCAAATTGGCGATCTTGCCCTTTTCTATGCTGCCGAGTTGTTCGCTGAGTCCGAAGATTTGCGCCGGATAAATCGTCATCGCTTTCAACGCTTCGTCTTTGGGCAATCCTTCTTCAATGGCGCGCGCGGCATTGGCGACAAAGTCCGCCGGGCGAGCCAGCGTGCCTGATGTGAAGGCAAAACGGACTCCGGCTTTGTGCAGCGCGGCGGCGGCTTTCGGAGCCTCGGCGCGTTCGCGCAAAGCTCTGAGCGGTTCGCTTTCCGGATCGTCCAAACCGGCGGGCTTTTGCGGGAAGCTCAGGCTCAGCAACACTGTCGCGCCTTTGGATTTCAGCCAATCGGCGATCAAATAACCCTGCGTCGCGCCGGAAATGAAGTACTTCAGATTGAACTCTTCGGCCAGACTGATGGCGCGTTCGATCTCACGTTGCGAACTGGCGGTGATGACCACCGGCACCTGGCCATTGATGACCGGCTGCAAAGCCGCCAATGATTTGTTGACCTGCGGACGTTCTGCGCCTCGCGGATTCTGCTGATAACGGCTCCATTGTTCGCGGTAATGCTGTGCGTCCAGAAGCGACTGTCGCAAAAACGCCAGCACGCCCATTGCCGAACCGGGATACCCGCCGCCGAATCCGCGCCCGCTGCTCAACCCTACGTTGAGCGTGGCCGGAGCTTTCAGAATCAGTTTTTCCGCCGCATCGGTTCCCAGATTGATAATCGCGCTCTGTCCCTGAAAAACTCCGTTGCGCGGAGCGGTCAACGCTGTGGTGATTCCGGCGGCGCGTTGCTGGTCAAAAGTGGTTTCGGCGACTTGCAACTGGTCGGCAGCGGCGACTTCGGGCAACAGACCCGCCGTTGGCGGTTGAGCCGATTGAGCAGCCATCTGCGCCAGGAAAAACTGCGCCGGATCGCCCGTTGGCGCAGCGCCAGCGCCTCCGCGACCGCCGCCTCCGGGCGTTTCCTGTCGAATGCCGACTGCGGTGTGCGAATCAATCAAGCCCGGATACACCATCATTCCTGTGGCATCCACTATGCGCGCGTCCGCCGGAACCGGAACGTCAGCGCCGACGGCTTGAATCAAACCGTTGCGAATGACGACCGTGCCTTTTTGAATGACGGCTCCGGTGACGGTGACCACCGTGCCGCCGCGAATTGCATAAGCTTCGCCCTGCGATTGCGCCGAACCGGTTCGCGCGGCAAACAATGTCGCCATGCTCAGCGTTGCAATACAGGCAAATACAAATAAGGAATTGCGCTTCATCACTGAAGTAGCTCCTGTCTTTTGATGAAATCAGTTTTGAGTTTTCGGAAGGGTTGAAATCGGTGAGCAAAGCAATTTTGCTCGCAGTTTAAGACCGAAAAATGTGCCGGGCAGTTACAGCTTTCTTTGCCCAAACGCGGACGTAATCTAGCCGACTCACCAGCGAAGCGCAATAACTTGGACAAGCGCGCAACTCGCACTTACAATGCGCCGCATTCCGAACAAAAAAACCGCAAATCAGGATTCATCACGATGAGCAACACAACTCGCAGAGAATGGCTGCAAGCCTGGGCGCTGGCCGCGTTGGCATCAGGCAAATTGTCGGCGCAACAGCAGGACAAAAAGCCGCCGCCGCTTTCGATCACCGATTACGAACCGAAAAGCATGCTCCACGTCAAAGAAACCAACGTGGCGCGCGCGCGGTTTCCGGTCATTGATTTTCACACGCATCTGTCGTTTACCAACACTTCAGGAGCGGTGGAAAAAGCCAATTTCCGCGCCAAACGCGAAGAAATACTGCCGGTAATGGACAGCAAAAACGTTCGCACGATGGTCAATCTGACCGGCGGATACGGCGCTGCGCTGGAAGAAAATCTGGCTTACTGGCAGCGACCGAATCCGGATCGTTTCATCACTTTCACCGAACCATGGTTCAGACGATCCGCCGAACCGGGTTATCCCAAATTCCAGGCGGAACAGATCGAACGCGCCGCCAAGCTTGGCGCAAGAGGTTTGAAGGTGCTGAAGACACTGGGGCTGTTTCTGCGCGAACCGGCTGGCACAGGCAAGTTGGTGCAGATTGACGACCGTCGTTTCGACCAGATGTGGGAAGCCTGCGCCGCGGCAAAGTTTCCTGTGGCGATTCACACGTCTGACCCCGAAGCCTTCTTTTTGCCGATTGACCGCTTCAACGAACGTTTTGAAGAATTGAACGCGCATCCAGACTGGTCATTTCACGGCAGAGACTTTCCCAGCAACCGCGAACTGCACGAAGCCCGTTTGCGCGTGGTGGCTCGGCATCCGAAAACTCAGTTCGTCTTTTTGCATGTCGGCAACGCCGAAGATTTGGCCTGGGTGTCGGAATGGATGGATCGGCATCCGAATATCGCGGTGGAATTTGGCGCGCGCATCGGCGAACTCGGTCGGCAGCCGCGCGCCGCACGCAAGTTTTTCGACAAATACCAGGATCGAATTTTGTTCGGCACAGACGCCGTGCCTTACGGCAACGAAACTCCGCAGCAGATTTTCGGCGAAAAGCTCTACGAGATTTATTTCCGCTTTCTGGAAACCGAAGACGAGTATTTCGATTACGCTCCGGCTCCGATTCCGCCGCAAGGCCGCTGGCGCATTTACGGCATCGGCTTGCCGGATCGGATTTTGAAGAAGGTGTATCACCAAAACGCCGAGCGATTGCTGCGGCTGAAATAGTTTTTTTTCTTCCACGAAGTTACACGAAGAAAACACGAAGACGGAAGAAAATGCTCCGCTTTCTTCGTGGGTCTTCGTGAGCCTTCGTGGACTTCGTGGAAAAACCTTTTACTTTCAGGAGACCAACCATGAAACGCATGCGCTATTGCGCCGCAGCCTGTTTATACATTTCGCTGGCAGTTCTGGCGTTCCAATCCCCGACTTCCACCACACACGCTCAAAAAGCCAAAAACGATCCCGACAAAAAAGAATGGCGACAATTGTTCAACGGCAAAGATTTGAAAGACTGGAAAATCAAGATTCGTGGCTATGCCCTGGGCGACAATTTCGGCAACACCTTCCGCGTGGAAAACGGCGTCATCAGAGTCGGTTACGAAAAATACGACCAGTACAACGAACGCTTCGGCCACATGTTTTTCAAGGAGAAGTTTTCGCATTACATCATCGCCGCCGAATATCGTTTCGTCGGCGAACAGTGTCCCGGCGGCCCCAATTGGGCGACGCGCAACAGCGGCATCATGCTCCACTGCCAATCGCCCGAAAGCATGGGCAAGGATCAGGACTTCCCCATTTCCATCGAAGCGCAATTGCTCGGCGGTTTGGGCAAAGGCCCGCGCACAACGGCGAACCTTTGCACGCCCGGAACCAACGTCGAAATGGACGGAAAATTGTTCACGCCGCATTGCATCAATTCCAAATCGAAAACGTACGATGGCGACCAGTGGGTGCGCGCTGAAATCCTGGTGGATGGCGACAAACAGATCAAACACATGGTCAACGGCGAAACCGTGCTGAGTTACGAAAAACCGCAAATCGGCGGAGGCAACGTCAGCGGCCACGATCCGGCAGTCAAAAAAGACGGCATGCTGCTTTCGGAAGGCTACATTTCACTGCAAAGCGAAAGCCACCCGATTGAATTCCGCAAAGTCGAATTGCTGAATCTGGTCGGTTGCATGGACGCGAAAGCGACCAACTTCAAGTCGTATTACCTGAAAGCTGACAACTCGAAATGCCAGTACGGAAAGAAGGCGGCGAAAAAATAGATGACGAACAAACCTGAAGTCATCTTTTTTGATGCTGCTGGAACGTTGTTTGAAGTGCGCGGCAGCGTTGGTGAAATTTACAGTCGCATCGCCAGCCAGTATGGCTGCGGAGCCGATGCCGAACAGTTGCAGCAAAATTTCGCTCGCTGGTTTCGGCTGCAACCGCCAATGGCTTTTCCGGCGGGCACGGATGAAGACAAGCTGCGCGAAATGGAAAAAGGCTGGTGGAGCAATCTGGTTCGCGCAGTGTTCGCTGATTGCGGAGCCTTTCCGCATTTTGAGGAATTCTTCGACGATGTGTTTGAACGGTTTCGCCAACCGGAGCTTTGGCGAGTGTTCGACGACGTAATTCCCACGTTGACGGAATTGAAACACACAGGCATTCGTCTGGGTGTGATTTCCAACTTCGATTCGCGGCTTGATGATGTGTTGCGGGGTTGTGAACTGGCTCAGTTTTTCGATTCGGTTCACATTTCAACGCGCAATGGAGCGGCCAAACCCGACCCATTGATTTTCGACACGGCGCTTGTCCATCACCGAATCGAAGCGTCGCAAGCCTGGCACGTTGGCGATTCTCTGCGCGAAGATTTCGAAGGCGCGCAAGCCGCCGGGCTTCAAGCCATTCTGCTTGACCGTAACCATCGTCACGCTGACAATCCGGCATGTATTGCCAGTCTCAACCAGCTTTTGATTCGAGTGTAATTATGAGCGCAACTGTTTCGGCCAATCTGACGACGAATCTGGATAACCCGGCGGCGATTCCATATTTTCTGTGGGATGCTCCCATGACAATTGCCGAATTCAGACAACGATTGAAAACCGCTTCGGCTGTTGAACGAACGCGGTTGTTGGCGATTGTTCTGCGCGAAGCCCGCGACACCGATGTCTGGAAATTCACATCGCCTCAGGAAGTCTGGCTCAAATGGTCTGAGCTTTCACGGCATCTGGGACGCCGAAAAAGTTTTTGGGAATTTCTGCTGAACCGTTGGAAGCAGGAGGGCTTGATCGGTGAATAACAAGCTCAGCGTCCTGCAACAGGATGTGTTGAGAGAATTTTTTGCCCGCGAAAACCGATTCTTTCTGACCGGCGGGGCGGCTCTGGTTGGATTTCATCTTGGCCATCGAGAAACGCATGACCTTGATTTGTTCACTCTCGCCGATGCCATTGAACTCGGCGATGATTTGACTCCGCCTGGCGGCGTTTCTGTCGCGGAACTGCGCAACTACCTGACAGAATTGATTGACCGGCTGACAAAGAAAGCTTTTCCTGAATCCGAAACGACTGTTGACTAACCCAATTTTTTGAGGTCTGAATGAAAAAGATTCTTCCGATAATTCTTCTGGCTTGCAGCGCAATTACCCTGGCGGCTGACAACTGGCCGCAATTTCGCGGTCCTGACGGCACAGGCCATTCCGACGCTAAAGATTTGCCGGCCGAATGGAGCGAAGCTAAAAACATCGTTTGGAAAACCGCCATTCACGACCGTGGCTGGTCTTCGCCAGTGGTGTTCGGCAAACAGGTTTGGCTGACAACGGCCAGCAAAGACGGTCGGCAACTTTTCGCGCTTTGTCTGGACAGGGACACGGGCAAGATCATACGCGACATCAAACTCTTCGACGTAGCCCAGCCGCAATACGCGCATCCGTTCAACACCTACGCTTCGCCGACGCCAGTCATTGAACAAGGCCGCGTGTACATCACTTTCGGTTCGCCCGGAACAGCGGCGATTGACACCAAAACCTTCAAAGTCATCTGGGAGCGTCGCGATTTCGAATGCAATCACTTTCGCGGTTCCGGTTCGTCGCCAGTTATTTTTCGGAACATGCTGTTGATGCACTTTGACGGCAGCGACCATCAATTCGTGGTCGCGCTGGACAAAAATACTGGCAGAACCATCTGGCGAACCAATCGCTCGATTGACTTTCAGGATTTGGACAAAAACGGAAAGCCCGCCGCCGAAGGCGATCTGCGCAAAGCCTTTTCGACTCCGCACGTCGTGCAACTCAATGGCCGCTGGGAGATGATCAGCCTGGGAGCGAAAGCCGCCTACAGTTATGACCCGTTTACCGGCAAGGAACTCTGGCGCGTCGAAGAGCGCGGACAGCATTCCGCCAGCACTCGGCCAGTATTGGGGCACGGAATGATTTTTTATCCGACTGGATTTTCCAACGGCCAACTGTATGCCGTTCGCACCGGAGGCAGCGGATTGATTACCGAGACGCACGTCGCCTGGCGGGTCAAACGCGGGGCGTCGAACAAACCTTCGATTCTGCTGATTGGCGATTTGATTTACATGATCGGTGACACGGGCATCGCCACCTGCGTGGAAGCCAAAACCGGCGAGATAGTCTGGCAACAACGCATCGGCGGCGAATACTCCGCTTCGCCTGTGTATGCCGACGGCAAAATCTGGATGTTCAGCGAAGAAGGCAAAACCACCGTCATCAAACCCGGAAGAACGTTTGAAAAGCTGGCGGAAAATCATCTGGGCGAAGGCTTCCTGGCTTCACCAGCGATTGCCGGCAAGGCATTTTTTCTGCGGACGCGCACGCATCTTTATCGGATCGAAAATAAGTAAAAGCGCGTCACGGTTTGACGATGATAGCCAGGCGACGACGCAACCCCCAGGCAGCATAAAAAACGGAGCGAGGCAAAATGCCCTCTTCTCCGAAAGCGGGGTCAATCACTTCCACTGAAAAATCATTTACTCCTGTAACAACCAAAGCGTGAGGCTCGTAGATGCTGGTGATTGGCTTCATATCAATGTAAACAATCGGGAAGTAACCGTCAGCAACTACACCCGCCAATTCTTTGAGTGTCAGATTGTGTTTGGTGGTGCCGGGAAATCCCAATTGGCGAGCGGCATAAACGGCTTTCAAGGCGTCAGTTCCAACAAAAGTGCAATCGCACAATTGACGCAACTCCGCCTCTGAAACGTCCTGCCCGAATCCGAGCAAGACCATTCTCAAGCAAGCTGGCACACAGGAATCAGGAGTTTCTTGCCTGTGCAAAGGCGGTTTCGATGGCTTCACGGTGTTGGTCGTAGAGTACACGAGCGCGCGACATCATTTCGTCGAACGGCGTGTGAGAAATAATCTCTTCGTTTGAGATGTTGACTGAGACTTCCCCAACTTCTCCGATGGGGCCGATAAACGGATATGCAATCACAACTGATAATCGCCACGCGCGCGCTGACGAATCAAAACGTGGCTCAATTGCCAGAAAGCGATCCGGCAAATGGTCGAGTAAAAATCCGTTTGCCACGCCTTCCGCTTCCATCGCAGTAATTTTGGTAGCAATTCCTGGAAACATAATGCGCAAATCTTAACACCAAGCCTGACGGCTGTGAACGAAAAGGCCGCAATGCTTCAAAACTTTGAGGACGAACCGATGCAACGAATACTTCTTGCCACTCTGTTATTGCTGTGTACTCTGCCAGCTTTTGCCCAGACGCCGCCCACCATCGCGGCCAAAACCGCCAACCTGCAAAAGATTGATGGTTACGTGCCGCTGTATTGGGACGCCGCGCAGGGCAAGATGTGGATGGAGATTTCGCGCTTCAACACCGAACTGCTATATCAAACGTCGCTGCCTGCCGGAATCGGATCGAACGACATCGGTTTGGATCGCGGTCGTTTGGGCAGTTCGCACGTCGTGTCTTTCGAGCGAACAGGGCCGAAGGTGTTGATGATTCAACCGAATTATCGTTATCGCGCCCTGTCGAACGACGAAGCCGAACGCCGCGCCGTCGCCGATTCGTTTGCGCGTTCGGTGATCTGGGGCTTCAAGGTCGAAGCCGCCGAAGGCAATCGCGTGCTGGTGGATGCAACTGCATTCTTTATGCGCGATGCCACAGGCGTGGCGGAAACTCTGCGCCGCATGCGGCAAGGCAATTATCGCTTTGACGAATCGCGCAGCGCGTTTTATTTGCCGCGCACCAAAGGCTTTCCGAAAAACACCGAAATCGAAACTGTAATCACCTTGACCGGCGACGAACCCGGACGTTTTCTGCAAAGCGTCACGCCGTCAACTTCTGCGGTGACGGTTCGCCAGCATCATTCCTTCGTCGAACTTCCTGATTTGAATTACAAACCGCGCGAATACGATCCGCGAGCCAGCGCCAATGCGCTGATGTTTTACGATTACGCTTCGCCTTTCGATCAGCCGATTGAAAAGCGCTGGATTCGCCGTCACCGCTTGCAGAAAAAAGACCCAACCGCCGCCGTCAGCGAACCCGTCAAACCGATTGTGTATTACGTGGACAACGGCGCGCCGGAACCGATTCGTTCGGCGCTGGTAGAAGGCGCTTCGTGGTGGGCGCAGGCTTTTGAAGCCGCCGGATTCAAAAACGCTTTTCGCGTTGAAGTGCTGCCCGCCGATGCCGATCCGATGGACATTCGCTACAACATGATTAACTGGGTGCATCGTTCGACTCGCGGTTGGTCGTATGGGGCGCAGGTCAACGATCCGCGCACAGGAGAAATCATCAAAGGCAATGTCACGCTCGGCAGTTTGCGCATTCGACAAGACGTTTTGCTGGGAACGGGAATGATTCCGCCAAACATCGCCATGCCGGAACAGGGATTCGAGTATTTGTGCGAAGCCGCCGATTCGCCCGACGTGGATTATCTGACGGCGGCATCGGCTGATCCGGCGACGGATGCGACGGCAATGGCTTTGGCGCGCATTCGCCAGTTGTCGGCGCACGAAGTCGGGCACACCTTGGGTTTCGCGCACAATTTCGCGGCGTCCAGTTACAACAGAGGTTCGGTGATGGATTACCCCGCGCCGCTGGTCGAAATCAAAAACGGCAAACTGGATTTGTCGAACGCTTACGCCGTCGGCATGGGCGATTTCGACAAGTTCTCGGTGACGTTCGCGTATGCCGAGTTCACTGCCGGCGCGGATGAAAAAGCCGAACTTGAGAAGATCATACAAAAAGGAATCGCCGATGGATTGCTGTACATTGACGACGGCGACGGGCGCGGCGTAGGCACGGCGCACCCGTTGGCCAGCGTATGGGACAACGGCGCGGATTCGATTGCGATGCTGCGCCACGAAATGGAAGTTCGTCGCATCGGGCTGAAAGATTTCGGATTGAAAAGCATCAACGTCGGCCAGCCAATGTCCGCGCTCGAAGCCAAACTGTTGCCGTTGTATCTGCACCATCGCTTTCAGGTAGTCGCAGCGGCAAAATCGCTCGGCGGTCTGTATTTCACTTACGCGATGAAAACCGCCAACGGCCCCAGTCCGGCGAAATTCCGCGAAGTCGTTTCGGCCAGCCGCCAACGCGAAGCATTGAAAGCCGTGTTGGACACGATCAAGATCGAAGAACTGGCCATTCCGCAAAACATTCTCAACCTGATTCCGCCCATTGCCACCGGGTACGAAGGCGGCACGGCGGAATACTTCAGCCGCCGAACCAACCCGGCGTTTGATCCGTTGGCGGCGGCAACCATCGCGGCGGACATTTCGCTTGGCGCGTTGCTCGACCCCAATCGCGCTGCGCGGTTGATTCAGTTTCGCGCCGAAGCGCCTGTCAATCCTGACTTCAAGGAAGTGGTTAACGCAATTCTTGCCGCGACCTGGAGAACTCCGATGGCGACGGGCGCGTATCCCCGCGCCATTCAACAATCGGTGCAAAGTTTGACGGTGCAGAAGCTGATGAATCTGGCCAGTGATGAATCGGCTTCGCCGCTGGTTCGGGCGGAGGCTTCGGCGGGATTGCGAAATTTGAATGCTATGCTGAAAGGGGCGAGCGGCGATGCACACCAGCTAGCGACGCAGGAAGACATCGAACGATTCCTGAATCGTCCCGACGCAGTTCGCCAACCGAACCGTCCGCTGCCGACTCCGGCGGGCGAGCCGATTGGCAATGCAGGCAGATCAAATTGATTTATTCAGAGAGGTATTTATGAAAATCTATGCTTTTGCACAAACGATTGCAGTAATCGGTCTTTTGCTTTCGACGAACGTTGAAGCACAAGAAAAAAAAGCTGACAAAACAAAATCTCGAATGGTCAAGGTTAGGGTTGCCGTAGTTGATGCTCAATCAAAAATGGTGAGTAACCTCTTAAAGGACAATTTCACACTCTATGAAAATGGCATCAAGCAAGCTATTGAGTCACTTAAATATGAACAGGGTAATCTTAGTTTGGGCATTCTGACCGACACATCGGCAAGCATGCGTCAACATTTGCCGTTGGTTCAAAAAGTGGCACTAACACTGTTGAAGGTCGTCAAAGATAACGATGAAGTTTTTCTAGCGCAATTCAAAGCTGAACCCGAATTGCTCAAGGAATTCACGAACAACAAAGTTGAACTCGAAAAGGCTCTGGGCGAGATGTATGCTGCCGGTGGGTCGTCATTATTTGATGCGATTGTAGCGGCATCTGACTATACGCTGAATAATGGAAAGAACCGTCGAAAAGCATTAGTTGTCATTACCGATTCTGTAGAAAGAAACAGCGGATTTGACCTAAAGAAAACGCTGGAAGCTGTCAAAAAAAATGATGTGCCGGTTTATATCGTCATATTGCCATACGTATACACAGAGCCGACTGCAGCAGATCGTAAGTTACAAGCCAAAATGCTTGTGAAAAATGAAGAGGCAGCAATCCGATTGGCTCAATTTTCTGGTGGGGAAATATTTTTTCCGGAATCACTGGAAGGAATGGACAACGCTCTCAAGAGAATAGGCGCAGCTTTACAGTCCGAATATCTTATTGAATATATTTCTGATAAAAAACAGGATGGACAATTTCGTAATCTTCGAGTGGAAGTGTTTTCCAAGGATGGAGTTCCGCTTACAGCAATGACACGCGAAGGCTACTTTGCGCTCAAATAAACAAGAGACTTCTCTCTACGAACAAGAAATCTCTTTTGCTGATTCTTCGCAAAGGTACGCACTCAATTCGGCCTTCCCGCAGCTAAAGGTCACATGGTGTGCTTTTCATTTAACAAGGCATTCACTCAAGCCTCGCTTTCGTTTTTTCCGATGACGGATTTTTTCAGAACGGCTTTCAATGTCAGCGCGCCTTCCAGCATCAAAAATCCGATGAAGCCCATGATGGCTGCCGGAAACCAACTGCTGACCGGCAGCCGCAACAGATTGACAGTCAATTCGCCCA
>Ga0268299_1002020_pt1 | contig 27820 bp, 22 predicted proteins | sample NOBtaG_FD_193484 | JGI IMG/M metagenome (GOLD analysis project Ga0268299, IMG submission 193484) | Activated sludge microbial communities from bioreactor in Nijmegen, Gelderland, Netherland - NOB reactor | ecosystem: Engineered > Bioreactor > Aerobic > Activated sludge | place: Netherlands...
CGGACGTCCGGCTCCGACGTCGGCGCAACATCTGTGTCCAGCATAAAACCACTCCGCTCGTTACCTAGGAGCGGACGATGAACAATCACGAGCCGCCTATGAAGATGCGGTCAGAACACCGCTTACCTCTCATCCGCGAATGGGCGGACAAGGAGAAGGTCGAGGTCACGATCGACTACATCACCTCGCAGGGCAACAAGCTCCTGCTGACGATCGCGGCGGAAGCGCAAGCAAAGTCCGGCCACGACATGCTGTCGATGGCCCATTGGCTGCCGGCTCGCTACCCCGACCAGCTCGTCGCCATGAACGACATCGTCGAGCCGCTGATCAAGCAGAACGGCGCCCCCAACGGGACGGTCGAGTATCTCGGCAAGGTCAACGGCAAGTGGCTTGGCGTGCCTTGCACGATCGGCAGCCAGATCAAGGGGCCGTGCTCGCGGATCGACCTGATGAAGCAGCACGCCGGCATCGACGTGCAGGCCATGTATCCGGTCGGGGCGCCGCCCAAGGCGGATGGCTGGACCCTCGACACCTTCCTCAAGGCGGCGGAAGCCTGCCAGAAGGCCAATCATGCCTTCGGAATCGGGCTGGGCACGACGTCGGACTCGGTCGACACGGCCGGCGCGTTCTTCCACAGCTTCGGCGCCGAGCTGGTGAACGCCAAGGGCGACATCACGGTGAAGTCCGACAACGTGCGCAAGGCGCTCGACTACTGCAAGCGCCTTACCGGATTCCTGCCCGAGGACGCGCCGTCGTGGGACGATGCCTCCAACAACAAGTGGCTGGTGTCGGGCCGCGGCGCCCTGATCATGAACCCGCCGAGCGCCTGGGCCGTCGCCAAGCGCGACGCGCCGAAGGTCGCCGAGCAGTGCTGGAGCCACGGCTTCCCATCCGGCCCGGCCGGGCGGTTCGCCCCGTACATTCCGTTCTTCTGGAATGTGTGGACCTTCAGCAAGAACGCGTCTGCGGCCAAGAGCCTGCTGGTGCACCTCAGCTCGCGGACATCGGCGGAGAAGCTGGTGGTGGCGAGCGGCGGCTACGATCTGCCGGCCTGGGAGAAGTTCACCGACTTCAGCACCTGGGCGGAGGAAGCGCCGCCGAAGGGCACGCTCTTCCACTACCCCAACCCGTACAACCATCAGAAGCTCTCGATTGCCGCATCGCCGGCGCCGCACAAGATCGCCGAGCAGATCTATACCCAGGGCATCATGCCTCAGATGATCGTCCGCCATTACAAGGGCGAGGCGATGGAGAGGACGCTCGACTGGGCGGCGAAGGAGATCGAAGGGTTCATGCGCAACTAGCATCGACCAGCGGGGGCGCCGCCGACAGGCGGCGCCCTCTGTGTATGCGTAGTGTGGCGACCAGCAAACGTCGGAGTTGGCCATGGCAGACATAGCGGCACGGGGCCCGGCTGCAGTCACGGGCGACAGTCGCAGCGGACTGCACAAGCTGATGCAGCGCAAATCGACCATCGCATTCCTGATGGCGCTGCCCCTGATTGTCCTGATCGTGAGCCTGGTCGCCTATCCGGCCGGGTACGCGATCTACCTGGCGATGCTGAACAAGGGCATGACCCGCTTCGTCGGGCTCGGGAACTTCGACTTCCTGTTCGGGCGCGAGACCTTCTGGATGGTGGTCTATCAATCGTGCCTGTTCGCCATCACCGCGGTGATCTTCAAGGCGATCATCGGCTTCGTGGTCGCCCATTTCGTGCACAACATCCCGAGCAAGGGCCAGCGCAAGTGGCGCGGCATGCTGTTGGTGCCGTGGGTCATCCCGCCGGCGATGAGCACGCTCGCCTGGCTGTGGCTGTTCGATCCGTCCTACAGCGCCTTCAACTGGATCCTCGCCCATTTCGGCATCGATCGTGTTCCATGGCTCGGAGAGACCGGCTGGGCGCGCTTCTCGGTCATCCTGGTCAATGTGTGGATCGGCGCGCCGTTCTTCATGATCATGTACCTCGCGGCCCTGAAGTCGGTGCCGGAGCAGCTCTACGAGGCCGCCTCGATCGACGGCGCCACCTGGTGGCAGCGCATCTGGTACGTGACCCTGCCGATGATGCGCAACATCATCGCCATCACGGCGCTGTTCTCGCTGATCGTCACCTTCGCCAACTTCGACATCGTGCGGGTGCTCACGAAGGGCGATCCGCTGAACACCACCCACGTCTTTGCCACCTGGGCGTTCCGGGTCGGCATAGAAAGCGGCGACATACCGCTCGGCTCTGCCGTGTCGCTGTTCATGGTGCCGATCCTCGCGGTCGCCGCCACGTTCATCCTGCGCGATATTTCCAAGCGGGGGAGTGAAGTCTGATGGCCGACGCTGCAGTCGCTACCGCTTCCGACCGGGCCGCCTCGCGGCCGCGCTACGGCAGCATGAGCCGGGACCGCCGCTGGGCGCTGCGCTGGTCCTATTTCTTCCTGATCCTGTTCGCCATCTTCTTCCTGACGCCACCGATCTACATGTTCATCACCTCGCTCAAGACGAGCGCGGAGATCTCGGCCGAGAGCAACCCGTGGTGGGTCTACAATCCCACCCTGTCGAATTACATCGAGTTGCTGACCCAGAACACGTACCTGACCTTCTTCCGCAATTCGGCGATCGTCTCGGTCATCACGGTCGTGATCACCATGACGATCAGCGTGATTGCCGCCTTCGCCCTGGCGCGCATGCGGTTCTGGGGCTCGGCGACGCTGGCGACCGGCGTGTTCCTGACCTACCTGATCCCGGAAACGCTGCTGTTCATCCCGCTGTTCAAGATGTTCGCCTGGGTCAACGAGACGTTCGGCATCCAGTTGATGAACAACTGGTGGACGATGCTCATCCTCTATCCGACCCTGACGGTGCCGTTTGCGACCTGGATCATGATCGGATATTTCGCCTCGATTCCCAAGGAGCTCGACGAGGCGGCGCTGATCGACGGCGCAACCTGGATGCAGACGCTCACGAAGATCTTCATCCCGGTGGCGCTGCCCGGCATCATCGCGGCCACGATCTTCACCTTTACCGTGTCGTGGGCCCAGTTCCTCTATCCCTTGGCATTTACCACTTCGACCACCGAGCTGGTGCTGCCGGTCGGCATCATCACCACCCTGATCAAGGGCGACGTGTTCAACTGGGGTCAGATCATGACCGGGGCGTTGCTCGGGGCGGCGCCGCCGCTGATCATCTACGCCTTCCTCATGGACTATTATATCGCCGGCCTGACCGCGGGCGCTACCAAGGGGTGATCGGACAATGGCTCAAGTAACGTTGCGTAAGGTCGTCAAGAAGTACGACGAGGTGCTGGCGGTTCGCGGCATCGACCTCGACATCGTCGACAAGGAGTTCATCGTCCTGGTCGGCCCGTCGGGCTGCGGCAAGAGCACGACCTTGCGCATGATCGCCGGCCTCGAGGAGATTTCGGACGGCGACATCGCGATCGGCGGCGACATCGTCAACGACGTGCCGCCCAAGGACCGCGACATCGCCATGGTGTTCCAGAACTACGCGCTCTACCCGCACATGAACGTGTACGAGAACATGTCGTTCGGGCTGAAGCTCAAGCGCACGCCCAAGGACGAGATCGACCGCCGGGTCAAGCAGGCGGCGCAGATCCTCGACATCACGGAGCTCCTGGATCGCAAGCCCAAGCAGCTCTCGGGCGGCCAGCGCCAGCGCGTCGCCATGGGCCGCGCCATCGTGCGCGACCCGAAGGTGTTCCTGTTCGACGAGCCGCTCTCCAACCTCGACGCCAAGCTGCGCGTGCAGATGCGCACCGAGATCAAGAAGGTGCACCAGAAGGTTCGCACGACGACGGTCTACGTGACGCACGACCAGGTGGAGGCGATGACTCTCGCTGACCGCGTGGTGGTGATGAATGCCGGGCTGATCGAGCAGGTCGGTGCGCCCAACGATCTCTACCATTCGCCGGCCACCAAGTTCGTCGCGGGCTTCATCGGCTCGCCGGCGATGAACTTCCTGCCTTGCCAGCTCGAGCAGGCGGCCGGGGCGCTGCGGGTTCGGCTGAGCGACAAGCTCTCCTTTCCGGTGCCGTCCGACCGGACGACGCGCTATTCGAGCCACGCCGGCAAGTCGAGCCTGGTGCTCGGGCTGCGCCCGGAGCACATCGCCGAGACGCGACCGCACATCGAGCCCAACCAGCACGATTTCGACATGGCGATCGACGTCGTCGAGCCGATGGGCATGGAGACCCTGGTCTACTTCACCGTGAACGGCACCGAAGTGTGCGGCCGCGTCAATCCCAACGCCGGTGCCGCCGACGGCAAGGTGATGAAGCTTCGGGCCGATCTCAGCAACATGCACCTGATCGACGACAGCTCCGGCAAGGTGCTTTAACGGGAGCATTTGGTCGCGCGCCTTCCGGGCGCCGCACGTTCGAAGGTCCCTCGCTGCGCTCGGGATGACACCGAGGTTGTCATCCCGAGCGCAACGAGGGACCTTTGCGTTGTGGCGGAGACACCAATCGTCGAAGATTGTAAGGGTACCAGGTCATGCTTCCGTGCATCGCGTGTCGTGCAGGGAGAGCATGCGCAAGAGCCGAGTGGGGAGATGTCGATGGGCAAGTTGACGGGCAAGGTCGCCTGGGTGACCGGGGCCGGTTCGGGGATTGGCGAGGCGGCGGCGGTCGCGCTCGCGGCCGAGGGCGCCGCGGTGGTGCTGACGGGGCGACGCAAGGAGCCGCTCGACGCGGTCGCGGCGGCGATCAGGCAGGCTGGCGGCACGGCGGTGGTCAAGCCGGGCGACCTGATGAAGGCATCGGCGGTGAGCCGCATCGCGGCCGACATCGACAAGCGCTTCGGGCGCTGCGACATCCTGGTGAACAATGCCGGCCTCAACATTGTCGAGCGCAGCTGGGCCCAGCTCTCGCCGTCCGGCGTCGAGCAGGTGATCGACGGCAATCTTTCGAGCGCCTTCTACTGCTCGACGGCGGTCCTGCCGATGATGCGCAAGCGCAAGGACGGCGTGCTCATCCACACCTCGTCGATGGCTGGCCGGCAGGCGAGCCTGCTGAGTGGTCCTGTCTACTCGGCGGCCAAGCACGGCGTGGTGGCGATGAGCCATACCATCAACATGGAGGAATGCGTCAACGGCATCCGCTCGTGTGTCGTCTGCCCGGGCGAGGTCGCGACGCCGATCCTCGACAAGAGGCCGATCCCGATCACGCCGGAGGAGCGGGCGCGCATGGCGCAGTCGGAGGATGTCGGCGACCTGATCCGCTACGTCGCCTGCCTGCCGCCGCACGTCGTGATCAACGAGGTCCTGATCAACCCGACCTGGAACCGCGGCTACGTCGCGAGCCTGCAGCGCAGCGCCGACGAGAAGGCGGCCAAGGCCAAGGCGATGGCCAAGGTCAAGACGAAGGCGAAGGTCGGGAAGAAGTAGGCTTCATTCTCGTCCGGGCCGCGAGCGCCTGCCCTGAGCTTGTCGAAGGGCAGGCGCTCGTGGCCCGGAAATGCATGAACCGATTCAGGAGTTCACACTCAACCATCGAGGCGAAGGCTCTCGAGGCCTTCGTCGCCGACATCTTCGGCGCGGCGGGGTGCTCGAAGGAGGAGGGCGCGCGCATCGGCCACTACCTGGTGAGCGCCAATCTCTCCGGGCACGACAGCCATGGGGTGGTGCGCGTTCCGCGCTATGCCGCCAACAAGAAGGCCGGCACCGTGCTGCCCGACGTCACGGTCGATGTCGTCATCGACACGCCGGTGATTGCCGTGGTCGACGGCAAGTACGGCTTCGGCCAGAACGGTGACGCCGCAGGCGGTCCGCATCGGCATCGACAAGTGCAAGGCCAACGGGCTCTCCGCCGTGACCTTGCGCAATGCCGGCCATATCGGCCGGGTCGGCGACTGGGCGGAGATGGCCGCCACCGCCGGGCTGGTATCGATCCATTTCGTCAACGCCTCGGGCAGCGTGCTGGTGGCGCCGCACGGCGGCGTTCAGCGCCGCTTCTCGACCGCTCCCTACTGCATCGGCGTACCGCGCCCGGGGCAGGAGCCGCTGGTGCTCGATTTCGCGACGTCGATCGTGGCCGAGGGCAAGGTTCTGGTGGCGAGCCAGGGCGGCAAGAAGCTGCCCGACGGCGCGCTGATCGGGCCCGACGGCAAGCCGGGCAGCGACCCGCATACGCTGTACGGCGACTACGTGCCGGCCGGCCCGCGCGACTACAGCAAGGGCACCGGCGCCATCCGCGCCTTCGGCGAGCACAAGGGCTCCGGCCTTGCCTTCATGTGCGAGTTGCTGGGCGGCTCGCTGTCGGGCAACGGGGCGACCGATCCCAAGCGTGGCCGCTTCGCAAACGGGATGCTGTCGTTCTATGTCGACCCCAGGGTCGTCGATCCGGCGGGCTTCTTTCCCGCCGACGTCGCGCGGTACGTCGACTTCGTCAAGAGCTCGGCGCCGGCGATGTCGAACGGCGAGGTTCTGGTGCCGGGCGAGCCGGAGCTGCGCATGCGAGCCGAGCGCCTCGCCAACGGCGTGCCGCTGCCCGACGCCACCTGGGCCGCCATCGTCGAGACGGCCCGATCGGTCGGCCTCGACGAACGCCGCATCCAGCAGGCGACGATGTAGCTCTGGTTAACGCCCCGGCCTGCGCGCCAGCCGATGCACGGCACCGGCGATCGGATCGACGAAGGCAGGCGTTGCGACGTAGTCGTCGTGCAGCAGGCGCCGGAGGACCTCGAGGCGGGCGCTGCTCGCCACCATCCCGGTGGCGACCTCGAGCTGCGGCAGGTCCATGTCCCACAGTCGCACCACCATCACGGCGTAGCCGAGCTCGAGGGCGCGATCGACCTGGCGGCGCAGATCGTCGGCCAGGCGCTGGTCGCTCCAGTCGGGATGGCGCAGCACCTGGCCGGTGAAGCCGATCCACTTGAAGCGCGGCAGGGCTTGCGGCGCCGGGCCGAGCTCGGCCGTGCCGGGCTCGGTCCAGCCCCAGTGCAGCGAGCCATAAATCATCGCCCAGTCGAAATCGTGCAACAGCCAGACCGTGCGCGCCGGGTCGGACTCGCGCTCCAGCCGCTCGATCGCGCGCTGCCAGGCGCTGTCGAGACCGCGCAGCGGCGCCAGGCTCCAGACGTTGTAGGCGATCAGGGCCACCGTGAGGCCGCCCAGCGCGGCAAGCCCGCGGACACCGCTGCGCTTGCGCACGGCCATCAGGAGGAGCGCCCAGCTCACCGTCAGCCACGCCATGACGTTGATCTGCATCTGCGGATCCTGCGGCTGGGAATAGAGATTGAAGATCGTGCCGGCGATGAAGGTGCCGCCGAAGATCGCCGCCAGGGAGCGCGCCACGGGATCGGTGCGGTTGCGCCACAGCATTGGCAGCGCCACCGCGGCGATCGCGATCATCCACACGCTCGCGGTGTAGCGCCAGATGTCCCAGCCGGGGATGCCGGGAATGGCGGCGACGCCGGCGCCCAGCAGGTAGGCCACCATGCCGTCCCACAGATAGAACAGCTTGGGCCAGGTGAAGCCCGCCCAGACCGAGCGCACCGCCTTGCCGGTCCAGATCAGCTCGAACGGGCCGACCGACCTGTCGTGGCCCTGCCACGCCCAGGCGACGAGCGCCGCCGTGGCGACCATGCCGACGAGAAACAGGATGATCCAGCCGAGACGCCGCGCCAGCCGCGGCTCGCAGAGCCAGAGCGCCGCCAGCATGCCCGGCAGGGTCGGGAACATCAGGCGCCATTCCATCAGCCAGGCGAGCGAGAACAGCGCCGACACGGCAATCACGCGCGGCGCGCTGGGCCGCGCCAGCCAGAAGCTGCCCAGCGCCATGGCGGCGATCAGCACGGTGTAGCTCGGCAGGATGTCCTCGTTGATGATGGCGAGGAACATCACGAAGCTCGAGGCGAGATGGAACAGCGCCGCCAGCAGCGCCACCAGCCGGTCGCCGGTGACGGCACGAACCAGGGCGAAGACGATGGCGAGGCAGAAGCCGCAGCTCACCGCGTTCAGGATCGTCATCTGCCGCCGCGGGTCGCCCGCGAAGATGCCCAGCAGGTCGAGCAGCCGGCACAGAGCACCATAGAGCGGATAGAACAGGTAGTTGGCCGGATAGAGCGGCGCGCTGGCCGGATCGACGATCCACGGCTTCAGCTCGAGGCTCTTGAACACGCCGTTGCCGGTCAGCCCGCCCTGCGCATTGTCGAACCACAGGATGATGGCGATCAGGAAGGCACTGCCGCCAAGCACCAGGACGGCAAGGTCGATCGGGAGGCTGCGCGGGCTGGGAGGCGGGCAGGACGAACTGAGAGCGATGGACAAGGCGGAGTGCCGGGCGACCGAGGACGGGGGTCGCTATTCATACACCGAGTGCGCCCATCTTCTATTCCTCCCCCGTAATCGGGGGAGGTGGCCCGTAGGGCCGGAGGCGGAGGGCCCCAGGCGAGGTTTTATGAGTTTCCGACGTCGGACTCAGAGGAAGCTCGACTGTGGCTTTCCCCCTCCGCCCCTATGGGGCACCTCCTCCGATTACGGGGGAGGCGAGCATGACGTGGGGCCTCGCCGCGCTACTCCGCCGCTGCCGACCGTTGCGCCTCGTCGGCCAGCCTGCCTTCGACGACGCGCCGCATATGGATGCGCGCGCGATCGGTGACGATGTCGACCAGGCCCGCTTCACCGGTCTCGCCGAGGCGCGCCTGCTGCGCCTCGACCATGCGCTTGTCCTCCTGGAAGGCCGAGGCGATCTCCGAGAAAAGCATCTCGGTCGTCTGCGGATCGTCCTGGCGGAAGCCGTTGGCGACCGACCAGAAATAGTGGCAGGTGTCCTGGGTCTCCGGCGTGAGGCCATGGAACAGGCGGAAGCTCAGGCCGCGGCCAACCATGCCGGTGGCATAGGCGGCGTCGCCGCCGCCGGCATCGACGGCGCCGCTCCACTGCAGGACGCTGCCGGGCGCGACATACTCGAACACCTGCCAGCGGTCGATTCGGCCGTTGAAGCCGGCCGCCTTGATGTAGGTCGGGGGCGGCAACGAGTTGCGCATCCAGCGGACGAACCTCAGGCCGTTTGGCTTGCGCTCGGTCTGCATCTCGGCCTCGACGTGGATCGCCGGATTGCCGCCGATCGTCGAGGCGTGGACGTAGCCGAGATGCGTGAGGTCCATCAGGTTGTCGACCATCAGCATGTAGTTCGCCTCGATCGGGATCAGGGCGTGCTTGTGCGGCCAGTTCACCGGATCGGTGTGATAGGGATAGTCGACGATGGTGCGGCTGTCGGCGCGTTCCGCCTCGCCCATCCAGATCCACAGGAGTCCGTCCTTCTCGACGATCGGATAGCTCTGCACCCGGGTGCGGCTGCTGATGCGCTCCTGGCCGGGCACGCGTACGCAGGCGCCGGTGCGGTCGAACACCAGGCCATGGTAGCCGCACTGCAGGCCGAGCTCGGTGACGCTGCCGAGGTGCAGCGGCGCGCCGCGATGGCAGCACCGGTCGAACAGGGCGCCGGCGCGGCCGGCAGCGTCGCGGAACAGGACGACCGGGTCGCCGCAGATCCGGCGCGCCAGCGGCTTGCCCGCCTCGACCTCGTCACCCCACGCGGCGATGTACCACTCGTTCCTGATGAACATGGTTTCCTCCCGACGTTCTATGCGACGCTTGGGGACAGGCTGCGCCTCTCTCGTTGAGTTGTCAACGATCGCCGGCGTCGACGGTGCCGTTGAGGTCGGGGAGGCGGCGGTGCAGGCGGTTCAGTAGGCCGATCAGGGTCTCGCGCTCGGCGGGCGACAGGTCGGCCAGCAATCGCTGCTCGCGTTCGAGGGAGATCTGCAGGATGCGGTCGTGCAGCTGCCAGCCCCTGGCCGTCAGGGCGAAGGCCAAGCTGCGCCCGTCGGTTGCGTGCGAGCGGGCTTGGACGAGCGCCTTCTTCTGCAGGACGGCGAGCGCCCGGCTTACGGCCGCTTTGTCGAACCCGATGACCCGGCAGATCCGGCCTGCTGTGATGTCCGGCTCGACGGCCACCATGGCCAATACCCGCCATTCCGTGGTGCCGATGCCGAAGCGGCGGCGAAAGATCGCCGAAGCGCTGCTGGTGAGCTTGTTGGCGAGGAACACCAGCAGGGCCGGCACGTAGCGTTCGAGATCGAGCACCTGGTGCGGCTGCCGGCCCGGGAGCTTGGGCTTGGCCATCGTGACGCCGCGACACTAGTGCGATTCGTTCCCCGATGAAACCGCTCGCGATTCGGTCGCATCGGGAGGGCTCGCGCATGGCCAACGGACATTCCCTCCGACTGTTGCGGCCCGGCCGAACGGACGTTCCAGCACGAAATTGCCTGCCATATCCATTGCCTCGACCCATCTCGAATGGGCTTATGATAGGCGAGCGTCCCGCTGAGGGGTGTGGTTGAGACGGGAGCCGGGGGGATGACCATGTCCGATAAAGCGCCTCCGATCGTCGTCATTGGCGCCGGCGTGGTCGGCCTGTCGACGGCGCTTTACCTGCGGCGCTCCGGCCGCGATGTCGTGGTGATCGATCCGCTGCCGCCACCGGGTGGCGCCTCGTTCGGCAATGCCGGCATGATCAGCGCCGACACCTCGGTGCCGATCGCCCTGCCGGGCATGCTGCGCAAGGTGCCGTCGTGGCTTTCCGACCCGCTCGGGCCACTCGCCGTCCGGCCATCGTACTTTCCCAAGGCGCTGCCCTGGCTGATGCGTTGGATCGCCGCCGGCCGCCTGCCAAGGGTGCTCGAGATCTCCGACGCCATGCGGGCGCTGCACAAGGACGCCTTCCTGTGCTGGAAGGAGCTGCTGGGGCAGCAGCACTATGCCGACCTGGTGAGGCCGGTCGGGCAGGTCCAGGTCTGGACGTCCGAGGGCGAGACGGAGAGCGCCAGGCTGGAGCGCACGCTGCGCGAGCGGCAGGGCATCCCGAGCCAGCCGCTTACCCAGGACGATCTGCGCCAGATGTTTCCCGGGATCTCGCAAAAGGTGCAGCGCGGCTTGCTGATGCCGGGCAACGGCTACACTGTCAGCCCGCAGAGGATCGTGCAGACGCTGCACCGCCTCTTCGTCGAGGCGGGCGGCAAGCTGCTGGCGGAAAACGTCATGAAGATCGTGCCGTGCGAGGCTGGCGGCTACGACCTCATGACCAATGTCGGCTACCATCGGGCCGATCAGGTCGTGATGGCGGCCGGCGCTCGTTCGGTGCGGCTGCTCGAGCCGCTCGGCGTCAGCGTGCCGCTGGAGACCGAGCGCGGGTATCACGTCATGCTGCCGACGCCGAACGTCTCGCTCACCACCACGATCTCGCACAAGAGCGGCTCGTTCGGCGTGACGCCGATGGAGCACGGCCTGCGCGTCGCCGGCACGGTGGAGATCGCCGGCCTCGAGGCGCCGCCCGACGAACGCCGCAACCAGGCGCTGCTGGCCAACATCCGCACCCTGTTTCCCAACGTGAGCACCGAGGGCCATCGCTTCTGGATGGGGTTCCGTCCCTCGACGCCGGACAGCCTGCCGATGCTGGGTGAGGTGGCGCGCAGGCCCGGCCTTTTCCTGGCCGTCGGCCACGGCCATTTCGGCATGACGGGCGGCCCGCCCAGCGGCCGCCTGGTCGCCCAGATGATCAACCGACAGCCGGCGGCGATCGCCCTCGCACCGTACAGCCCGGCGCGGTTTGGCTGACTCAATGCCGGGAGCGCGCCACTCCGTGGCGCTCATAGTGGTTAAGAAGAGCGCTATGGAGCGGCACGCTCCCGGCTACGACCCGCTGTGCGTCAGCCTTGCGGCTCACTCCGTGCCCCGCGCACCAGGCGGCCGGGCAGGGCGCCTGTGAACTCCCCGTCGCGATAGGTGATCGTGCCGCCGACCACGGTGGCGCGATAGCCGTCGGCCCGCTGCTCGAGGCGGCGGCCGCCACCCGGCAGGTTGTGCACCGGATGCGGCGCTGCGACCCGCAGACGATCGAGGTCGATCACGTTCAGGTCGGCCTTGCAGCCTGCGGCGAGCCGGCCGCGATCGAGCAGCCCGACCGTGCGGGCCGGCACGTCGGTCAGCTGCCGCACCGTCCAGGCGAGCGGCCAGCGCTCGCCCGGCCGATCGCGGGTCCAGTACGTGAGGGCGTGAGTCGGGTAGCTGGCGTCGCAGATCAAGCCATAGTGCGCGCCGCCGTCGCCGAGTGCGATCACCGTGTTCTCGTGCTTCAGCATGGCGGCCATGTTGGCGTCGGAGCAGTCGCTGTAGTTGGCGCCGGGATGGAACAGGATGGTGCGGCCGTCGCCCGACGCCAGCAGATCGTAGGCGAGCTCGAGCGGCGTGATGCCGAGCGCCGCAGCGCGGGCGTCGAGCCGCGCCGCGGCAGGCGGCGTGTAGTTCGGCGGATCGCCCAGAACGAACATGTTGGCGACGTTGCGCATGAAGGCCAGCATGTTGGGGTTGTTGTAGGCCGGCTCCTCGGCCAGCAGGCGTGCCCGCAGCGCGGGATCGCGGAGACGCGCGACCTTATGCTCGAGCGGCAGATCGGCCACGGCGCGATAGCTCGGGCAGGTCGAGAACGGATGGAACGACAGCTCGAGCCCGTACATGATCGCCACCGGCCGCGCGGCGACCTGGCCACGGATCGGCAGCCCGTCGCGATTGGCCCGCTCGATCTCGCGCAGCAGGGTCTGCCAGCGGCCGGGATAGATCGAGATGTCGAGCAGGGTGAAGGACAGTGGCCGCCGCGAGGCCTCGACCAGCCGCCGCAGCATGGCGAACTCGGTGGCGCCGTCCGGCGTCGTGTCGGCGAAATCGTCGAGCAGCTGGATCACGCCCTTGCCGAGCTTGCCCATGGCGCGGGCGATCGACGCCAGCTCCTCCTCGGCGGCAGTGATCGTGGGCGTGAGCGCGCCCTCGGAGGTGCGATGGAACAGCGAGCGCGACGTGGTGAAGCCGAGTGCGCCCGCCTCGAGGCCTTCGGCCACCAGCGCCGCCATGGTCGCCATGTCGCCAGCCGTTGCGGGCTCGCGATCGACGCCGCGCCGGCCCATCACGAAGACGCGCAGCGGGGCATGCGGCACCTGGGTGGCGAAATCGATGTCGCAGCGCCGCGCGTCGAGCGCATCCAGGTACTCGGGGAAGCTTTGCCAGGTCCACGGCACGCCGGCACGCATCACCAGCTCGGGAATGTCCTCGACGCCTTCCATTACCTTGATCAGCGTGTCGCGGTCCTGGGGCCGGCACGGCGCGAAGCCGACGCCGCAATTGCCCATCAACACGGTGGTGACGCCATGGCCCGAGGACGGCTTGAACTGCTCGTCCCACGTCGCCTGGCCATCGTAGTGGGTGTGGATGTCGACGAAGCCCGGTGTCACGACGAGGCCCCGTGCGTCGATCTCGTCGCGGCCGGCACCCTCGATGCGGCCGATCGCGACAATCCGCCCGTCGTCGATCGCGACATCGGCGTCGCGTGGCTCACCTCCCGTGCCGTCGAAGACCGTGCCGTTGCGTACCACCATGTCGAATCGGGCTGCCATGGCATTCTCCTCCCAGCAAACGCTTGCCTCGCTGCGCGACTGTTTGGTTAGCAGCTCGCGGATGTCAGGGGAACGCGCTTCGGGAACCGGCATGTGGCAGGCCGATAATGCCCAAGGTGCCAGCATATGGCGGTGAGATCGTTCGCCGCGCTCAGGATAGCAGGCAGAATGGGAAAGGGCCGCCGATGGGTGGTCGGCGGCCCTCTGGAAACGCGGGCAGGTTGGGTGTGGGTCCGCGTCTTGGGTGCAGGGAGTAAACCTGCTCGCATGAGCCGCTGCCAGTGCAATTAGTTCCATTTTGGAGGGCTCGAAGCCCGCATGCATTCAATGTGAGACGGTGCGGTGGGCTTGCGGATGCGGTTGCGGAGCCCCTGGCGGGTGTCGGCCGGTCGCTGGCCTACGGCCGTCGCCCAGTGTCCGCCAGGAGCGCGAGGATGTAGTCCGCAAGCTTCTCGTAGGCGCGCGGGTTGGGGTGTGCTTCGACAGGCGGAGCGATCAGGTAGGCGTCGGAGTAGTCGGGGATGAACGCGCGAATCGTGTGGGCGCGCAAGTCCCGGTCAGACAGGCGCTTGAGCATCCCGGCGGTGGTGCCGTCCCACGTGAAGACATGAAAGCGCAGGCCGGGATAGAGACGCTGCAACTCGCGGGCCGCTTCGGCGATGAGCGCCGCCGACAGGTCCTCCTCCTGCTCCTCGGTGAGGCGATTGAGCCCGATCAGCTCGCGCCAGCTCGTCGATGCGGTGTTGAAGTTTCCGGCACGGACGAGATGCCCATTGGCATCGAGGTAAAACAGGGGGCCGTGCTGATCCCAGCGCCCCCGCCCGGCGGCACGCCCGGTGTGGGCCGGTATGAAAAGATAGACGGCGTCCGTGGGTTGGCAGGTTATCGCCCGTTGAAAGCGCCCGGATTGCAGGCCGCCCAGGAGCTGGTGAGGGCCCCACCCGCCGATGCCGAGGCTCTGGGCGGCAACCGTGCCCTTGCTCCTGGCGACGATTTGAGCGGCCGTCGTCTCGCCATCGTTGACACCCTCGCCGAACGTCAATGAGTCGCCAAAGAGCAGCACGCAGTGCTGAGCCTGGTTCGCGTCGGGCACGACGCGGAAACCGTGCGGCCCCGTCGCATAGGACACGTCGTAGAGGACGCGCGACCCCGCCAGCTTGCGGGCCGTGACCTGTCGGTTGGCGCGCGTGATGAAGCCGACGTCCTCCATGCCCTGATCGTAGAACCCGCCCAGGGTGATGGAGCCCTCCATGCGCGTTTCGTCATTCCCCTGGTCCACCAGGTCGGCGCGCTTCCAAAGCGCGAAGGCAAGTGCGGCGAGCACTGCGGCCCCGAGATTGACCGCGGCCGCCGTCAGCCAGCGACGTTTCACTGCCGCACCGATGCCGCGGACCCTTCATCCCCGGTTGCCCCTGGCTGCAAGGGGACGTCGCATTCGGGCGCAGGGTTGGCGGGGGCCGCCATTGACGCAGGGCTCTCGCAGGCTCGGCTTGCCATCGCGCAACGTGTCGAGTGTTCCGTTGGCGCTCCCTACGGGATTCGAACCCGTGTTTCAGCCTTGAGAGGGCCGCGTCCTGGGCCTCTAGACGAAGGGAGCGGAGGCCGGAGGGCGACTGATAGTCGATAGGCCCCGGAGGCGCAAGCCTCCGGAGGTGCGCCCTGCCCGCAGGGTCCCCGCTTCAGGCGGGCTTGCGTCCCGCCACTCTCGACAGGACGCCGGGCACGAAGGGATGGACGGCCACGTCGCGGAAGCCCGCACCCTCGAGATAGCCCTTCACCTCCGATTCGGTATGCGCCTGGCCCGTGCTGCCATAGATTGCCTCGTTGAGGCCCCACAGCGCCGCCGACAGCGGCCCGCGGCGGTCGTCGTGCAGCGTTTCGCCGACCAGGTGCATCTCGCCGCCCGGCACCAGGGCGTCGAACGCCTTGCCGACCACCAGTCGGATCAGGTCGGGCTCGTACTGCGGCAGGTTGCTCGCCATCACCACCACGTCCACGCCTTGCGGGAAGGGCGTGCGGGTGAAGTCGCCGGGCAGGGTCGTGACGCTCGCGGTGGCGCCATTGGCGGCGATGTACTCGTTCGCCACCACGGTGACCGGCGGCAGGTCGAGCACGATCGCCTTCAAGCCCGGATAAGTCTTGGTGGCGACGATGCTGTAGGCGCCCGAGCCGCCGCCGAGGTCGAGCAGCAGCTTGCGGCCCGTCATGTCGACGCCGCGGCTGAACAGGCGCGCGGCGCCCATGCCGATCGAGTAGGTGGCGGCGTGGTAACGCCGCGCGTCGTCGACGGTGAAGCTCTCGTAGGCGCCGAGTCGGTTCTCGGCCGGATTGCGCAGGCGCTCGGCGAGCTCGCCGTAGGCTGCCCAGCGCGGCTTGGTGAACAGGATCCACGGGCCGGCATAGCGCTCGCCGTCCTTGACCAGGAAGCGCTGCACGTCGGGCGCGTTGGCGAAGCGCTCGCCGTCGCGCGTCAGCAAGGTCATCGCCGTGAGCGCGGTCAGGAGCCGCTCGGCGTTGCGCGGGCTGATGCCGACTGCCCGGGCAACCAGCGGAACGGTGTCGTGGCAGTGTGCGATGGCGGTGAACACCTCGAGCTCGACCGCCGCCATCAGGGCGGCGCTTTCCCAGTAGGCCTGCGCCATCCTCTGCAGGCGGGTCGTGTCGAGCCGCGGCCTGTTGGTTGCCTGGCTGTCGGGTGCTGCCTCTCCGGATGCTCGAATGTCGGCCATGGGTCTTTCCTCCGTTGCCCGATCATAGCGTGCAGGCCTAAGGTTGCCCGACTTCCTTCGGCTTCTTCCCTCCTCGGAGATCGCTCATGGACATGCACATCGCGCCGGATCTTCCGCTGACCGGCATCGACGTCTACGCGCTGCCGCCGGCCGAAGGCGAGGCTGTGCTGCGCCGTCAGCTCGCTGCAGCCTACCGCCTGGTCGATCATTTCGGCTGGACCGAGTTGATCTACGGCCATCTCACCGCGCGCGTGCCGGGCGAGGCGCCGCATTTCCTGATCAACCCGTTCGGGCTCAACTACGACGAGGTGACCGCCTCGAACCTGGTCAAGATCGACCTCGACGGCAACACGATCGGCGAGGCGAGGCATCCGGTGAACTATGCGGGCTTCGTCATCCATTCCGCCATCCACATGGCGCACGCCTCGCGACATCGGGCGGTGATGCACACCCATACGCGGGCCGGCATGGCGGTGTGCGCGCTGAAGGACGGGCTGCTGCCGATCTCCATGGTCTCGACCGCGTTCCACGGCAAGCTCGCCTATCACGACTACGAAGGGCCGAGCCTCGATCTCGACGAGCGCGGCCGGCTGCTCGCCAACCTCGGCAACCACCAGGCGATGATGCTGCGCAACCATGGCCTGCTCACCACCGGCCGTTCGGTGCCGGAGGCGTTCCTGCGGCTCTACCGGCTCGAGCGTGCCTGCCAGATCCAGATCGATGCGGCGGCGGCCGGGCCGCTCAACATCATGGGCGACAACCTCGCCGGCAAGTCGGGCGCCGACATGGACCGTTTCTCCGAGCGGGAGTCCGAGGTCGGCATCGGCGATCTCGAGTTCGCCGCCCTGATCCGCAAGCTCGACAAGTCGGATACGGGCTGGCGGCACTGACCTTGATGTTGCGTTGCCTGAGGGCTGCAGCCCTGCCATGGCCGTGCTGGACGATGGAGGCCTCGGTGCCGCGGGCTTCAGTCGCGAGCCGCCTGCCAAAAGGCATGCTACCCCTCGCGAGGCATTGACGGGTTTCGGTTCGCAATAGAAGCTCTTCCCGTGTGGGAGAGAGGGAATGCGTACCGCTGCAGCATTGCTGGCGGGCTTGGCGCTCGCTGCACCGGCACATGCCGATGTCATGCTGATCCGTGGCGACGGCATAAGGGTCGACGAGCGGGAGGGCTCGCAGTGAAGGTCCATCCGATTACCTTGGGCCTTTGGATCGTTGCCATGGATCTGGTGGCTGTCACTATCGCTCTGCTCCTCGACGCCAGCCGACCCGAATTGATCCTGCTCGTCCTCAATGTCTTCGTGTTGCTCGTGCTCTACTTCGTTCACGCGTCCGGCGGCATCAGGTTCGGGGATGAAGATTGATCCTGCGGGAGCGCCTGCTCCGAGCCTGCCGACAGGCGGGTGCCTGCAGTCCCGAAGGGGGATGCGCTACCTGTAAAGGGCACGCAGCGAGCCGCTCGGCGCCTGGATGTCGCTGATGCGCCAGCCGACCGGGGTCAGCACGAGGTCGAGGGTGAGGCGCCTGGCCTTGCCGTAGTTGTCGAAGGTGACGATCGCCGTCGCGCTCGAGCCATGTGTCTTGACCGACACGCTGAAGTTCCTGACGTCCCATTCCTGGGCATCGACGAAGGGGTCGCCATTGAGCCTGGGCACCTCGTTGCGGCGCTGGGCGTCGCGCGCCTCGGCATCCATGAGGCGGGCGAGGTCGGGTGTAAAATAGCGCTCGAGGTCCCAGTAGTCTTGCCCCCGGTTGGCTCCGGCCAGGTAGGGCGCGTAGAGCTCGCGCAGGAACGCCTCGGCCGATGGTATCTGGCCGTGGACCCGCAGCGGTGCGGTGACGCAGAGCGCGACGAGGAGGGCGCGTCTAAGCACGTGCTTGGCTCCGGCCGGTCAGAGGGGGCTGGGCAGGTGCCATTCGCGGCGCGGCATGTTCCTACCAATTTGAAATCAATGGCGGCTCGTGTGGTTCAGTCTGAAAGCGATATCAGAGGAAGATCACAAGTAGTGCATGTAATCTATGCATTCTACCAGCGGGATCCAACTTCCCAAAGTCATCCTGCTACCCAAAGGGCCGCCTTCCCAAGAGGCGGCCCTTCCCATTTGGGACGACAAGCAAGCCCCAGTCATTGCCTCCAGAAAATTTGGTCGACTCTGAAGGAAGGGCGCTTACCTTTGCAGCCATTTCGCGCTATCCTCACTACGGGTGTGGGAACCCATGGTACAGATCGTACAAGGGTGTGTGGGATGAACGACAAGGAGCAGCGGCCGGCCAAGTGGGCGACGGCGACCGAGGATCCTGATGGCGATGCTTCCTCTCTCAGGAGCACGCTGTTGGCCGCTTTGCACGGGTCTCGTCACCTCGGCGACATCAGCGAGAGCCTGGAACGCATAGCGCGTGCGCTGGAGAAGATGGCCGCAAGGGCGCCCTGACGCCGCGCGCGGATGCGAGTAGCCCTGCCGGTGGCTTTGGCGAGCTACGCAACCGCGACGGGCCATCCGTCAGACGGGAGAACCGGCGGAATCTCCACCGGCAAGGCCCAGTAGCCTGGCAAGCGAAGAGCGTGCCCGGCACCGGTTCGAGCGCTTCGTTGAGTTGGCGAATGACCGGGCGCTGACGATGGCGACAATCGCTGGATGGCGTAGCCTGGCAGCAGGCAGGCCACCCGCGCCGGAAGCAGGAAGTGCGCGCCCGTGCATGTCGCGAAGCGAGAGGGACCAGCCATGGCCAAGCTCGAGCATCGATTGGCGCAGGCACGGGACATTCTCGTGCTGCTGGTGGCCTACGTCAGGATCGCGGCGCTCGTCGGCCTGCATGTTGCGTACGACGCCTGGCGGAGGTTGCTCGGGAAGCGGCAGACGTAGGATGGCCCGCCCTCGATCGCGAAGGTCGAGAGCGGCCGGGAGAAAGACCTCCGGGTCGGTCGGGGAGATCGCTTCGGCATCCACTTCGTGCGAGCTCTGGTCGACATCTTGGGGATGGGATTGTCGACCGTAACGTCGCCGCGCCATCGGCCTGCCGAACGGGAGCACGCCAAGGAGCTCGAAAGGGCTCCCATGCCATCGCTGCCCGTTAGGCGCGCGATTGGCCGGCGCACGCTGCTGGCGAGCCTTGCTTCGCTGGCCCTCGGTGTCCGGCCGCTGTCGGCGAGATCGAGGACTTTGGCGACCGCGGAAATCGAGGTGGTCGGAGATTGGCGTGGATCGTTGCCGCGTTCGGCTTGGGCAGTAGTGACCCGCATGCGCGATGTGTGCCTTGACGGCGTCCCTCTCCTGTCTGACCGCCAACCGACCCTTCTGCGCGTCGAAGCGCGCGCGTCCGGCCCGCCATCGATCTGGCTGCATCGCACGCCTGCCTCGCTCGCATGGATAAGGGTCAATATCGGAGACCGGGATTGGTGCAAGCTGGCCTACCAGTTCGGCCACGAGCTGGGACACGTCCTGGCCAACAGCTGGGCGTCGAATGCCGTTCCAGCGTTGCCGTGCCAGTGGCTGGAGGAAGCCCTGGTCGAGGCGTTCTCCCTCCGGGGCCTGGGCTCGCTGGCTGACAGTTGGGCCGTCAATCCGCCTTTCCCTGCCGACCATGCCTTTGCTGGCTCGATCAGACAGTATCGGGCCGACGCGCTGGCACGCTACACCGACATGGCCGCGAGCCAGGGAGCGGCCGCTGATCGCCGGGAATGGTTTCGCAGGTACCGGGCCCGGCTCGAGTTGCACGGTGGGATTGACGGAGCTGCAGGTGCCTTCGTCCCAGCGCTCTTGTCCAGCTTGATGAGCGACCCGTCGGGCGTCGCAGACCTGGGTGCGCTCAATCGTTGGCCGGAGCGCAGCAAGCTCGGGTTGGATGCCTACCTGCGCACCTGGCTGGCGAGTTGTGCTGAAATCGGAAGCGAGGGCCGGCTGGCGACGATGGTGCGCGCCTGGTTGCTCGGCTGAGAATTCCCGCCCGAAAGCACGCGGGCGCGGCCATCGCTGAGCAACCTTTATCGTGTTCGTTGACGCTCCCTGGAGCTGAAGAACGCTCGCCGTGACATGGACCCGTGGCGACGACGTCGCGCCTGCGTCGCTTGACGAGTTGCCATCGCTGGCACAGGCTCTGCCCATTGGGGCGGGAACACTTGGGAATGTGCGCAACTTTGCCGGAGCTCGCTGGCAGCGCGGCCTTGACGTCGGCAAGGGCATCGGCGGCTCCAGGCGCGCGATGCCCGCACGCCCAAGAGCCATAGAAGGCGCTATGCAGGGATTGCATCGCAGTGGGGCGGTCCTCGCCCTGTGGCTCGCTCTCTCGACGCCCGCGCTGGCCCAGGTGACCGTGATCGACGGTGACACCATTCGCATCGGCAACGCGGAGTATGACCTCCAGGATATAGACGCGCCCGAGTACCGACAAACCTGCGTCGATGGCTTGCCGGCTGGCGTGATGGCTTTCGATGTCCTGCGCGAGCTCGTGCGCGGTCGCGCAGTGACATGCGAGCCCGGCAGGACCGTCCATCACGGGTGGGGAGTTGCGGTCTGCCGGGTCGACGGGCTCGACCTTGGCGCCATGATGGTCCGCGCGGGTTGGGCCTGGGTGCTTGTCCGCTCCAATACCGAATATGTCCGGCTGGAGACTGAAGCCTGGGCAGCTCGAAAAGGTGTGCACGGGCACGACTGCTTGCCGCCGTGGGATTGGCGCGCGAAGAATCGAGAATGGGGCCCATGACGTCGTGTAATCGAGGACGTGCAGAGAAGTGGATCGATTGTCGGTTTCCGTTGCCGTAGAACGTCATTCGGCCCATTGCGCCCGATGAAATCATCGAAGCTCAGAACGCCGCCGACCTTTGGCGGAAAGTACGAGAAGATTGCATCCGCGAGAAAGACTGGGTGGTCGAGTCTGCCTCGCGAGCGTCTCGCCGCTCCGACGCTTGCGCTCGGTCTAATGCGCTGAGCAGCGAATTTGCGGCGGTCCGATAGAGACGATGCCCTCTATGCCCATGTGGCATGTGCGCGACCAATGGTCCTGTCGTCGTCGAAGGTTCGCCATAGCGGGGGCGCGGTGGCGCCAGCAAGAAGGCGGAACAACCAGCAAGGGAAATATTCGTTGACAAGGCGGATTCGTTCTTGCGATGTTGGTCGCGGGAAGTTGGTTTTTTCTTGGGTGGGGTTTTTCACGCGGAGCTAATCGGCCTCGCCGGCTGCTGAGCCGGCGAAGGCTGTCCTGCTAAGGACGCGGTCATGCGTTCGAAGCCAGGACCATGGACCCGCGTGCTTGGGGACACGGATAAATTGTGCCTTCTTGATATTTTGCCCTGCAGTCGCGTGATCGATTGCGGCGGAGTGTCTCCAGCGGCCGTTTCGCCGAAGGTGCCGCGCGTGTCTGCGAAGCACGGTTTTCTGATGGTCTCGTCGTGCCAACGGACGACCGAAACGTGCTCTGGCGTTTCCGAGATTGGCGCCTCGGCTGACACCTGCAGTCTTCGACAGCTGGTGGACGCTCAACCCGACATTCCTGTGACAATCGTGAATTGGGGGTAGGTCATGGCTACTGGTTCGATCACTATCGTCGGCGACATGGGCGCTTCAGATAACCACGACGGCGTGTGGTTTTTTACCGTCGGGGCTGGACCCTCATACACACTAATCGGTTATACGAGGCCGCTCGATGATCCCGGGCTTGCCGGGCCGGCGAGCACCGGTGATTTCGCCTTTACGACCGCTCTGACGCCTGGAACCTATACAATTGCCGTGTATATACTCGGCGCCGATTCTGCTACTGGCCTGTCTGCTATCAACGCAGATGGCGCATCCGTTGGCTTTACGCTTACGAGCACTCTTGGTAGCGGCGAGGTTTTGTACACGACCAGTAGTACAATAACCGTCGTTGCATCTGCTGGCGCGACGGGTGCCACGGGCGCCACTGGTGCGACGGGCGCCACGGGAGCGACGGGCGCCACGGGAGCGACGGGCGCCACGGGAGCGACAGGCGCCACAGGGGCGACGGGCGCTACAGGGGCGACGGGCGCTACAGGTGCGACGGGCGCAACCGGTCAGACGGGAGCGACTGGTGCGACGGGCGCAACCGGTGAGACGGGAGCGACTGGTGCGACGGGCGCAACCGGTGAGACGGGAGCGACAGGCGCAACCGGTGAGACGGGAGCGACTGGTGCGACAGGCGCAACCGGTGAGACGGGTGCCACTGGCGCGACAGGCGCAACGGGCGCCACCGGAGCGACGGGTGCAACGGGCTCGACCGGTGCCACTGGTGCGACGGGCGGGACTGGAGCGACGGGTGCCACAGGCGCGACGGGCTCGACCGGTGCCACTGGCGCGACGGGCGGGACTGGAGCGACGGGTGCCACAGGCGCGACGGGCTCGACCGGTGCCACTGGCGCGACGGGAGGGACTGGAGCGACGGGTGCGACCGGTGCCACTGGCGCCACAGGTGGGACTGGAGCGACCGGTGCCACTGGCGCGCCAGGCGCAACGGGCGCCACCGGTGCGACGGGCGCAACGGGCGCCACTGGTGCGACGGGTACCGCAGGTGCGACGGGCGCCACTGGTGCGACGGGTACCGCAGGTGCGACGGGCGCCACTGGTGCGACGGGTACCGCAGGTGCGACGGGCGCCACTGGTGCGACGGGTACCGCAGGTGCGACGGGTGCCACTGGTGCGACGGGCCCTGCAGGTGCGACGGGTTCGACAGGTCCCCTCGGGACCACCGGACCTGACGGTCCCAAGGGAGACACTGGCGCTACGGGTGCAACAGGCGCAACGGGTGCCACGGGTGCCACTGGTACAACCGGTGCCACAGGCGCGACCGGAGCAACAGGAGCCACAGGGCCGGCAGGAGCCACAGGCACAACCGGTGCCACAGGCAGCACCGGCGCCACTGGCGCGACGGGCAGCACAGGGGCGACTGGTGCCTCTGGGCCGACCGGAGCGACTGGCAACACCGGTGGCACGGGTGCCACGGGCGCGACCGGAGCCACAGGTGCTACCGGCAGTGCGGGCGCAACAGGGGCAACCGGTGCCGCTGGTGCGACGGGAGCGACGGGTGCGACCGGCAGCGCGGGAGCGACGGGTGCCACCGGCGCGACGGGGGCCACAGGAGCAACCGGCGCAACTGGTTCAACCGGTGCGACAGGAGCAACCGGTGCGACAGGAGCAACCGGCGCGACAGGAGCAACCGGTCCGGCCTTGGGCGGCGATGCAGTGCTCGACGCGCACGATGACGCCTACGTCATCCTGGAGGGCCAGTCCGTCGTTGCCGACAAGGGGACTGGGGTGCTCGTCAACGACCAGTCGCTGTCCTCGTCGGGGTTCCTCGCCATCAATGGCGTGTGGCTGAACCAGCTGCTCGTATCGGGCGCGACAGATCCGAGTTTGTCGGCGGTGTTGCTGGTCGGGCCGGCAAACGGCTCGGTGAACCTGGCGGCCGACGGCAGCTTCACCTACGTGCCGAATAGCGGGTTCTCCGGCATCGACTCCTTCACTTATGTCGCGCAGACCACAGGTGGCGACACCGACGAGGCCGAGGCGACGATCTACGTCGTGCCGATGGAAGGTGGGTCTCCGCCGACGATCGACCTGTTTGCGCTGACGCCGCAGGAGCAGGTTGCGTCGATCTACGTGGCCTTCTTCGACCGCGGTGCCGATCTGGCGGGCTTCAATTTCTGGGTCAACCAGTTCATCACCAACCTGCCGATCCAGGGAGCGAAGGCCGTGTTCGCCAACATCGCGAGCTCGTTCGCGGTGAGTGACGAGGCCAAGGCCGTCTATCCGTTGCTGGCCAATCCGCCGACAACGGAGATCGGGTCTCCGACGACGAACGCGCTGATCGGCGAGTTCATCAAGATCGTCTACGCCAACCTGTTCAACCGCATCCCGGACGGGCCCGGCCTCGACTACTGGACGGAGCAGGTCAACAACGCGCTGGCCAACGGCCAGGGCATCGGCAACGTGCTGGTCGACATCATCAACGGAGCGCAGAACTCGTCGGCGGGGCAGGACGTGACGACCTTGATGTCGAAGGTCGCGGTGTCGCTCGAGTATGTCGAGGAACAGGCCGCCTTCGGCACGCCGTGGTCGATGGCGGAGAACAGGGCCGAGGCGGTAGCCTTGCTCGAGCCGGTGACCAGCGATCCGCTGAGCACACTGGCGGGCACGGCCCACGCCGAATCCCTGGTTCAGCCGCCGTCATCTTTCGGCGCGGCCAGCGCGACGCTGACGAGCGAGAATGTCATGAGTTCCGGGTTGGCGTTTATCCACGATGACGAAAGTGGAGCGCTCGGCGTCACGAGCGTCGTCCAGCCGGGCGATGACATCCAGCGGCTGTTCGACATGGGGCAGGGCGACCAGCTCGACCTGACCCAAATACTGGCGGGGGCGGCGCTGCAGGCCGACCTCACCAACATCTCTGACTTCGTGAAGGTGGTCGGCTACGGCGCGAATGATGCGGGCATTGGAGCCGGCAGCAAGACGATGCTGGAGATCGTCGGGCCGAACGGCAGCGCCAGCGTCACGTTGGAGGGCAGCGGCAGCCTGACGGTCAACGACCTGGTGCGGAACAACTCGTTGGTGCTGCCGCCGCACTGACGAACGAACACATGAGAGGAACGCCCGGGCATCGCTCCGGGCGTTCCACTGTCTAGCTCGGTTCAGGCCTCGTCGTGCGAACGCGTTCGTGGGGCCGTTCGGCAATTCCTGCGCAATGCGCTCGACATTCCCGCCGATCGGGGACAATGCCATCAGCCTCCATTTGATCCATCTGGGCGCTCGTGATGCCACGCGGCAGAGAGACGACTCGCGAAATACCCGTTGACATCTCCAATGCAATCGCGCGAGGGTTGTGGTGGGAAGTTGGTTTACTTGGGATGGGATCTCAATAGACGGAGCTAATCAGGTTCGCCGCGCGCGAGCCCGCTATTTGCTTTTTGTCGCGGACGCAGCCTTGTCCGCGACAGAGAGCGATCCCGCTTGGCTTGGAGATGTTGCGGAAATGAGCCTCATCGAGTCTCCGCGGTGCCGCTGGCTATACGACCGTCGGGCGAAATTCGCCCGCAAGGCGGTGGCATGAGATCGCGTCATCCCGGCATCAGCGCGGACCAGCTACAGCGTTCGGTGGAATCGGAGTTTGCATGCGTTGCCTGGGAACCAGGTGCGGCGATGCACGCGATCCATGCCTCCGTCGGAACGCGACGGCCTCAAAAGGTAGCAGCAGCGTCCTTTCGACACTCGCTGGCGGTAGTGCCAAGCGGATCAGCGGACATGCTTAGTTAAGGGGGGCAAGTAATGGCTTATGGGACAATCACGATTGCGGGTGACACGGATTCTGGTTCCACCCGCGTCTGGTTTTACACCTTTGACGGCTCAAATTATACGTTGCTTGGCAACACGATTACCCTGGGTGCTGGCGGAGACCCGGGCGCGGGCGTAGACACGGGCGACTTTGTGTTCCAGTTCGCTCTTTCGGATGCCGCAACCTACACGTTGGTAGTTTTCGTGGAGGGGGATGACGACAACATTTCTGGGACGTTGGTGGTGACAAATGAGGGTGGTGTAGTACCGCTCACGTGGACCTTTGTTGATACTGGCACGAGTGCCCGATTAACTGCAAACTCTGCAGTTTCGGTAGTTGCTTCGACGGGCGCCACCGGTGCGACGGGTGCGACGGGCGCCACTGGGGCGACAGGTGCCACGGGCGCAACGGGCGCCACTGGTGCAACGGGCGCCACTGGTGCAACGGGCGCCACTGGCGCGACAGGCGCCACCGGTGCGACGGGTGCCACCGGCGCGACAGGCGCCACAGGTGCGACAGGCGCCACAGGTGCGACTGGCGCCACCGGCGAGACGGGTGCGACGGGCGCCACCGGTGCGACTGGTGCCACCGGTGAGACAGGTGCGACGGGTGCCACAGGTGCGACTGGTGCCACCGGTGAGACAGGTGCGACGGGTGCCACAGGTGCGACTGGTGCCACCGGCGAGACGGGTGCGACGGGCGCCACAGGCGCGACGGGCGCCACAGGTGCGACGGGTGCCACTGGAGCGACGGGCGCCACAGGTGCGACGGGTGCCACCGGCGAGACGGGTGCCACAGGTGCGACTGGTGCCACCGGTGAGACAGGCGCCACAGGTGCGACTGGTGCCACCGGCGAGACGGGTGCGACTGGCGCCACAGGTGCGACGGGTGCCACTGGAGCGACGGGCGCCACAGGTGCGACGGGCGCCACAGGTGCGACTGGTGCCACCGGTGAGACAGGCGCGACGGGTGCGACGGGTGCCACAGGTGCGACTGGTGCCACCGGTGAGACAGGCGCTACAGGTGCGACTGGCGCCACAGGTGCGACTGGCGCCACCGGCGAGACGGGTGCGACGGGCGCCACAGGTGCGACGGGCGCCACAGGTGCGACGGGTGCCACAGGTGCGACTGGTGCCACCGGCGAGACGGGTGCGACTGGCGCCACCGGCGCGACTGGCGCCACTGGTGCGACTGGTGCCACCGGCGAGGCGGGCGCCACCGGAGCGACGGGTGCTACCGGCGAGACGGGTGCCACTGGAGCGACTGGCGCCACCGGAGCGACTGGTTCGACAGGAGCGACGGGCGCCACTGGAGCGACTGGTTCGACGGGAGCGACGGGCGCCACTGGAGCGACTGGTTCGACGGGAGCGACGGGCGCCACTGGAGCGACTGGTTCGACGGGAGCGACGGGCGCCACCGGAGCGACTGGTTCGACGGGAGCGACAGGCGCCACCGGAGCGACTGGTTCGACGGGAGCGACAGGCGCCACCGGAGCGACTGGTTCGACGGGAGCGACGGGCGCCACCGGAGCGACTGGTTCGACGGGCGCGACGGGCGCCACCGGAGCGACTGGTTCGACGGGAGCGACAGGCGCCACCGGAGCGACTGGTTCGACGGGAGCGACTGGTTCGACGGGAGCGACTGGTTCGACGGGAGCGACAGGCGCCACCGGAGCGACTGGTTCGACGGGAGCGACGGGCGCCACTGGAGCGACTGGTTCGACGGGAGCGACAGGCGCCACTGGAGCGACTGGTTCGACGGGAGCGACGGGCGCCACTGGAGCGACTGGTTCGACGGGAGCGACTGGCTCGACCGGAGCGACTGGCGCCACGGGTGCCACCGGAGCGACGGGTGCGACCGGCGCTACGGGAGCGACTGGCGCCACGGGTGCGACCGGAGCGTCTGGAGCCACGGGAGCGACTGGCGCTACGGGTGTCACCGGAGCCACGGGTGCCACCGGAGCTACGGGTGCCACCGGAGCGTCTGGTGCGACCGGCGCGACCGGCGCTACGGGTGCCACGGGAGCGACTGGCGCTACGGGTGTCACCGGAGCCACGGGTGCCACCGGAGCTACGGGTGCCACCGGAGCGTCTGGTGCGACCGGCGCGACCGGCGCTACGGGTGCCACCGGAGCGACGGGTGCGACCGGAGCGACGGGTGCGACCGGTGCTACGGGTGCCACCGGAGCCACGGGTGCGACCGGAGCGACCGGCGCTACGGGTGCGACCGGCGCTACGGGTGCGACCGGAGCGACGGGTGCGACTGGCGCCACGGGTGCGACTGGTGCGACGGGAGCCACCGGAGCGACGGGCGGCACGATCACCGGTCTGACGGCGCACGATGATGCCTATGTCATCATCTCTG
>Ga0268299_1002021_pt1 | contig 27809 bp, 20 predicted proteins | sample NOBtaG_FD_193484 | JGI IMG/M metagenome (GOLD analysis project Ga0268299, IMG submission 193484) | Activated sludge microbial communities from bioreactor in Nijmegen, Gelderland, Netherland - NOB reactor | ecosystem: Engineered > Bioreactor > Aerobic > Activated sludge | place: Netherlands...
GCTGTCAACAGTGGGCCCCGGGCTCGACTCTTGGAGGGTGTGGTGCTCTCAGGACACGCTTCATGATCTGAACGTGCTTTGGGATCTCCTTGCTCAGTCCCTCTATATCGGACGACACATCGGTAATTCTGAGAAACCGATCAGGGCTGAGGACTGAACCATGGCGATATCCTCGATTGATGTGCATAACAGAGTGCCGGTGCACGTTCATACCGCACCCTTGCAACACATACGCTTGCAAAGCCACGTCCCACCGGTGAGCTTCCTTGGCTCGGGTCGTCGATTTACATTCAATGAGGTGCCAGCGGTCATCCGGCTGCCGTTCCAAGATATCGGCACGAATGAGAATGTCATCGAATACGAAGGCGGCTTCAAAGATGGCAGGTACAGCTCGGTTTGCCACAAGAACTTGCGTGCAGTCTAGGGCTGCATTCGGGTCGTCCAGATGTACCGGCACCAAGACTCCTCCGGGGAATCGACGGTGCGTACAGGCACCGAATTCATGTCCAAACTCAAACAATGCCTGTTGCGCCGCTGTCGGAGGTGTTGCCCACTCACGATGATACCTATCAAGATACATTTTCTTCATACACTGGCGCCCAGCTATGAATCTGGACTTCGTCAGAAGATACGGGCGAGAAGGAGTGGTTCCGGGCATTTTGCTTTTCGGCAAAGAGTGTTATGCAACATCGGATAAGGACCGATGCGCTCGCGCATAATCAGGATCATCGCGAGTGGCATTCTCCATCAGCCTCACATCTTCTAGCGTCTCAACGCGCCGTCCAGGACGCGCCTGTGGCGAATCATTCCACTCATGCTCTCGAATGAACGTGTCTGCTAACGCGGCTACTGTATCTTTGGGTGGGAGAGGAACAGGCCCCGTGTACTCTTCCTCCTCCCCTGACAAAACCTCAAGCTCTGGCCATTCCGCCTTTGGTTCTAATCTCGCGATCGCTGGGGGGCGTCGATACCCATGGACATACAACAGCTTGACCCGGAATGCGTCGAAAGCCAATCGCCGCGTGGTGCGATTCACATGTTTGGCAATTCCGTTCACGCGCTCCGTGTAGCCATTCGTGATATTCGGCCACTTGAAAAGATTAAAAATTTCCTTCTGCCACTGACGAACCTGATTGATTCGGGGTCTAAAGGCGTCCGGTGCCAACGTGAGGCATTGCTTTTCCCACGCCTGATATAACGCACGACCACGCGACTGAGTCGGGGCGCTCCAGATCTCGCAGAACGACTCTTTGAGCTCAAAGGCCGTCGCTAATGCCGGGACTGAGGTCTTCCAGTACTCCAGTGCGTCTTGATCCTGCGCGTTCAGATTATGGCGGCGCTTTCGGACAATACGTGTGTCGTATTTCAGCCTCACCCCCCGTCTTCGCTTTAAGGCTCGTCGCACATGATCGACCGCCTTCGTCCCTAACTGAATCAGATGGAACTTATCGATCACAATCACCGCATCAGGCAATGTGTCTCGCACGATCTTCCGATACTGGGCGCACAGGTCTATGCAGACTACCGCGACTTCCTCACGGCCTGGCATCCTCCTCAGGAACGTACTGATCGTGCCTGGCTTGGCATCCGGAAGGATGTCATAGACGAGCTTGTGTTGGAGATTCGTCAACACGATCCGCGGTATCCCTCGGATCGTGACCTCATCAATACCCAGCCATCGGGGCGTGGGAAGATGCGCGATGGCATCCAAGGCTTGAAAGAAAGAATGGGCTACCCGACGGACAGTCGCCTCATGCACCCCACATTCTTTAGCAACGTGCGAGAACGGACGATGCAGGGAATCGCGTGCGATGGCTTCGACCAGGCGGCGTGTGGCATGTCGCGACGCATCAAGGCAGTCGAGCGAAGGGAAAAACAACACCGCACAGTGAACGCATTTATAGCGTTGACGAGTGAGCCGAACACGGACAGGCAATCCGTGCAAAGGGAGGTCATCAAAGCGAAAGTCCTTACGTCCATACTTGAGGAAGGAGGTGCTGGTGTGACAACCCGGGCACTGCTGTGGTGGCTCAACGGTCACCGCTCTGAACTTCCAACGTAGGCCCTTATGTGCTTGCCAAACCTGAATGCCTTCAAGATTCAACATGTGGCTCAACCACATGTTGTTCTGGACTCCTTGCTCGATCCATCTCGGGTCGATGGGGTTATCCTTCTTCGATCGAGGATGCATCCACTCAACTGTAGCACCTCTTCTCTAGCGAACGTGATCGGCGCTAGAGAGCGAATACCCCCCCTGCTCGTTGTGACTCATTACGTTCTATTGTTGGAGCCATCACACCTTTTGCCGAAATTCCTGTACCGATAACTAGCCTCCGCTCTCTATCCCATTTTCCCAGTCGTCAACACTTTCCCCTTTTTCGCCCAGTCCTCGTGCACAGGCGTCAGTACACGGCTTTGAAGAGAGCCATCCCGGGACCTCCTCCTGTGTTTCTCTTCAACCCGGAGGTTATTCCCATGGATTCTCGTTATACCCGTGTCCGCAAAGGCCCCTTCACCTGCGCGACCTACCAAGATGGTACGCAATGGATCTATGCGCGTGTGTATTACGAACATCATGAGCACACGCTTGGGCGCTACCCCACACACGATGACGCGCAGCGTGCTTATGATGAGTTTTCTTTGCAGCAGGCGCTTCAACGTTTCCCTGAACTGACGCCCGAGCAACAGCGACTGCTCGAACAAACAATAACTGCCCATCCTCCTGTCGCAGAGCCCCTCGCTCGGATGCTACGGAACCGGCGGCCCATTGAGCTTGGCCACGACTTCCGCCACCGCACGCCCTCCTCACCGACGCGTCACACCTCAGTGAGCACACCCATTCGTGGCATACCAAAGGTTTTCGTGAAGAACGGAGATCCGCGATGGCTTCTGACTCTCACCCATAACCATGACGTATCGTGTCGTCGTTTCTCATCATTGCAGGACGCTGAAGACTACTACCTCAAAGCACAAGTCCAACCTGCGTTAGCAGCGTTTCCTTCATTGACCGATGACCAAATGAGGGAACTCACGGCACTTCAGAAAGAAGCCTATTTCCTTGTATCAACTACTCCTGTTGTCCGTATCTCTTCTCTTTGTCTGTATGTCGATACCTCGCCCTTCGGCCTCAAGCGGGATATCCAATCTGCAGGGGCCTCCTTCCTTTTTGAGCCATCCTCGATCGGGTCTTTCGATAGGAGTCCTTCTTGGATTCCCACGCGATGTTATCGATGCGAGCCAGCATTGGTTAGTCGTGCATGTTAAACCTCACTACGGAGACCCAGTATGTCCATCCCACCCAAACCAACTAGACGAGGTCCATTCCTCACGATACCTCTTCAGAACGGCACAACAAGATTTGTCGTGCTTGTGAGCTACAAAGGCGTTGAACACACCATCGGGAAGTATTCAACTCAAGCAGAGGCCACCGCCGCTTACCAAAATCATCTGCTCAGTCGGACACTCCAACTCTTTGAGCCACTCACGGCCGACCAGAAGCAGCATCTTCAGACTGCAGCTCGGGACTATCCTGCCCTGGCTTCATTCTTGGGACGTCTCAGCCTGGCATGGCAGCAACTTCACTACCCCAACAAGCGGGCCAACAAGAGTTACACGAAACACAAGGAGCACATTCAATGATTACGTTTACCACCAGAAACATTCCAGGACTCAGCAAGACTATCCGTTCCGATGGCACCCCAGTCTGGAAATTGATGATCCAATTTCGAGGGCGTCGTTGGATGAAGTCCCATATGACGCTTGAGGATGCCATCCAATACTACCGCGAGGAAAAGTTGCGGCAGACCTTTCTCAAGTGGCCGCCCTTCACCGAGGCAGAACTACAGGTTTTTACTGACCTACTAAATCGCCAGCCTGACTTACGATCAGTACTCAGCCCGATACTGGCGGCTGCATTAGCCGCCTACGAGCCAACAGAGAGTCTATCTTCTCCTGGAAGGTCCGCGAGCCATCAGCGCGGCTTACCAAAAAATCAACGCCAGAAGGGAACGGGGGGACAGGTGGATCCTGACATCTTGTTTCACACCTATGCCCGACGATGGTTTGAGGCCAACCGAACAGCCTGGACTACCAGCACCCAGGACGCCACCCGTTCCCTCTGCACCAAGCACCTCAATCCGGTGTTTGGCGGTCACCGCCTGTGTGACATCACGGCGAACATGGTGGAGCACTGGCTTCGCGACCAGCTCAAGAGCTATTCCCTAGCCCTGTGCCAAAACATGCGCAAAGCCTTGGCGAGCATCTTCTATGCAGCGATAGCGGACGGTGTAGTCTCCGCAAACCCAGTGACAGACCCACGGTGCATGTTGCCCACCTATACGACACGGCAACGTTTACAGAACCCTCACTAACACAAGGAGCCATTTCATCATGAACAACGCACAACGTAAGAGCAGCAAAGATCGCGGCATCATCGAGCGAAAGTTGAAGACCGGCGAGACGGTGTTTGATGTCCGAGTCTGGCAAGGCGGCCGAGCCGTCCTGATTGCCGGCTTTCGCACTAAGGAACTCGCCCGCAAAATGTATCGGCGAGCCAAAGTGGACCAGGATCAGGGCATCTTCAAGCCTGAAAAATATCAACGCAGGGGAGGCCCTCGATGCACGCCTGCCGTAATGACGGTGAAGCAATATGCCGACAAGTGGATCGAGGAACGCCGCCGAAAGTACAAACCTACAACATGGGAGTCCTACCGGAGCATTCTCACGTACAAGGTCATCCCGGCACTGGGCCACCTGAGCCTTTTGGCGCTGGATCGTGAGCAAGTGAAGGAGTTCCTCCTCGACGAACTAGAGCGGAAAACCTTGACTGGAAAGGAAATCAGCCTCAAGACCGTCAGGAATACGATCAAAGTGCTTTCACGCGTGCTAAACAGCGCCCATCTGGACGGACTCATCTCCCAGAACCATGCCCGGGATCTCAAGGACCTCATGGGATCACCTACCGAGTTCCTAGTCGTGCCACTCTCGACCGATGAGGAACAACGCTTCTTGCAGGCCGTTCGCGCCTATGAATCCGAGTGGTACCCCTTCTTTTTTCTGCTCCTTCGGGCAGGACTGCGGATCGGGGAAGCCTTGGCGTTGCGAGTTGAGGATATCCTATTCAATGACCGGCAAATTTGGGTTCGACGCATGTGGTCAAAAGGCGGCTTGCAAGACAACACCAAATCCAATAAAGGGCGAAGGGTTGATATGTCACAGAAATTGACGGAAATCCTTCGTGACCATATCGACCGACTGACCCGAAAAGCTGAACTTCAGTGGAAGCCGAGCCCCACATGGCTGTTTGAGGGGCTCGGGGTACTTCCGTATACTCAGCAACATGTTCGGCGAAGTATTTTCCACCCTATTCTGAAAAGGGCTGGCCTCCGAAAATTTCGAATTCATGATCTACGACATACGTTCGCGACGCGCTTACTGACGCAAGGGGATAGTCGAGGCGTGACGCTCAAGTATGTCAGTACCTTGTTAGGGCACAAGTCGATCGCAATTACGGCAGACACCTATACGCACCTCATACCAGGAAATCTTCGCTGGGCAGTGGATCTCCTGGACGAGAGCCCTTCCAGCAATGACTGCTGCGAGGCCTGCGGACGCCCTTTGCTGGGTACCGCCAGCGCTACTGCCACCCAAGATCGAGTGGCTGCGTAATCCGTTGAAAGGAAAAGGTTCAGCTATCATCATTGCACCGCTGACCACCGCCTTACGGTTTTCCAGGTTCCGGTAAGACCACAAGCTCACCGGTATTTCCATTCCATAATATGCAGTAAATTGCAGGCTCCTCGGATACAGCCATCCGATGAGCACAGGGCTGTCTTGCACCGTTTGGAAGGGGGCACCGCCAACTAATTGGCGGTGTCCTTCGGAAAAACGCAACTGATCGATACGACATTTTACCGGTCGTCAACGCATGTCTTAAACGGATCGCAGGCTCCCACCAAAGCCTCCCGACGTCATCACCGCGATGGGGCACCTTCCCCGCTGACGCGGTCAGCCCAATCGGCGCGTTGAGGGCCCCAAGTCAATCCATTGGCCGAGTAAATCTGCCCCAATCTTCCACAGCTTCATCAGGATAGGGGCCTGATGAATTCTCGCCAGCACAGGGCATGCCCTGTCAGGTCTTTGTCCTCTTATCAGCATCGCGATTCCCTAGATTGTTTGTATGAACACACACCACCAATTCACCACGGCGTCCCCGCAGCGTCGGTACCTGACCGCGCGTGAGCTGGCCGAGCGTCTCGGCGTCTCGGCGCAAACCATCAGAAATTGGACGAAAGCCCGGGCCATCACCCCCGTGCTCAAGCGAGGTCGCGTCATCCGCTATGACTGGGAGCAAGTCGCAAAGGACCTCGGAATCGGTCAGTGCTCCTCCCTTCATCCCGCATTTGAGGTAGTGCCATGTCAGGAAAACTCTCGGTAACTGCACGCCAAAGACGGACCGGCATGGTCTATGACGTCTACTTTTGGCATGCCGGCGATCGCATCCGCTTCACGATCTCTGACGCGTCGAGTTATGCGGACGCCCACGAGCGTGCCAAGCAGATCCAAGAGGGGGTGCTTGCGGGACGATTGGCGTTCCGGCCGAAGCGGCAGCGACAGTATCCATCCGGCACATTCGGCTCGTTCAGGCCGATGTATGAGAAAGAGCTCAGGGCCGAAAAACTCGTCGATATGCGCCGCCCCCTAGGGATTGTGGACGCTCACTTGCTTCCCCGTTGGGGACAGACGCTCTTTGCGGATCTGACCCGCCAACATGGCCTCGACCTGATCTTAGAGCTACGCTCCCAGAACTATGAGGAACAAGGGATCCGGCGGGTGATTAATACGGCCCGCCGGTATGTCAATTTGGCCAAACGTCACGGGCTGATCGGGTCGAATCCCCTCGATGATCTTCCGCTGCAGCCCTATGTCCCCCGGGACCGGATTGCGTCAACCAAAGAGTTGCGCACCCTACTCGAACTCGCTTCGCCGCGTATGCAGGGTGCCATCACGTTGGCTTTTAACATGCCGCTGAGACAAGAGCTGATTATTGGTGCAGACCGCGCCCATATCTATAAACGGAAAGATGGCTGGTGGTATCGTCCGCCGAAGGCGCCGTCGTTAGTGAAAGGGAGGCCACTCGAACTCCCGCTCAACGCGGTTGCCTTGAAGGTGCTTCTCGCGGAAGGTCAGGAGTCGTCCCTGGTGTTTGGCCAGTGGCCCGCCGATCAGTTTCGCAAAGGCTGGCGTCGACTGACTCGCCGAGCCGGACTCGATGACCTTCATTTTCATGATCTCCGCCGGAATTGCGGAAGTGCTCTCCAGGAAGCCCATGTCCATCCCGGGGTCACCGCCCTACTCCTCGGGCATAAGACAGGGGAAGTGTCGGATATTTATAAGACGTTCGACAGCTGGAGACCGGACCTTCGCAAGGCCGCCACGGTCCTCGGCAAAGTCTGGCTCACAGTGCGTAAACACTAATTGGCGATGGGCACTTGGCCCCCTGACTTCCGTTCAACCTCTTGTCGTGTCGACACACCGAATCACCAAGCAGCTCGACGACGTCTGGGTGCCGCTCCAGAGGCGTGAATCCCATTGCTTGCTGGTGTTCCCATGGAGGCTTAGTAAGGCGTTTGAGACATGGATAGAAAACGATGCGTCGCCCTGGATTCTGCCTGGGTTTCGAACTGAGGCCCCCGCCTAAACGGGCCCCAGGCGACACGTAAAATCAAATTGCTTACATGGCAAAACATCCCAAGCTGACACAATATTTTACAACGGCTTACAAATAGACTGTCTGATATCGGACGCAGTTGGAATGGCGCCAGCTAGCTCGATAACTGAGCGCACTCCTCTAAAGCCGAGCTTGGAGATTTAAGGCGGTGGATGAGATAGACTTCGATGCCCCCTTAGGGGGCGATTATGCCGGATACCCTCCTCCATGCGGCACGAAAACGACGGGGTCGACCACACCTATGCCACTGCTCACTCAAGCGGGTCTGAAATCGACCTGCAGAAACTGGCCGGAGATCGTTCACCTCTTCACCATCCGGTGGATTGCATGGATAGATACATGGTGGTAGCATCGTGTGAAAGCTGAAAGGGTTTGCCATGGAAAGACTAAACGTTACTATAGACAAAGAAACCGCCCCGCTGCTTTATGAGGCTTTAAAGGCGATGCTGGACTTAATTGGAGATGAAGATTTACCTGACAATGGCGAGTTGAGCGGAGCGGCTATTTGCGATCTGGCGCGCTATGCTGTTGCGAAGGCCGAAAGACTGATCTGAACTGCGGTAGAGGCCTATCCTTTGTCGGTTTCCCATAATCTGTCCAGCGATTGTTTCAACAACACAGATGGAGAATTCGGCATACACAATAAAAGATTTGGTCGCACCTGACGTTTGTCCCCTTTCAAGACAACTCTTAGCCAGAGCAGAGACTTCTTTTGACTCTTTGCCCTCTCCCTGAAAACGAGACCATTCCTTTCTGGAAATTCGTTGCTGCTGAGAGAAGCCCCATCACCCTCAACTCCAGCGACGATTTAGCGGATGAAGATCCCCCCGGTTTGATCAGGCGTTAAATTCGAGTTTTCAAGTCGAATTCACGTATGGTCAATGCTCCTTACGTCGATGAGCGCCTGCAGGTGGTCACTCAGGGTCTTCGGAACCGGCCCGCCGTTGACGAGGACGCCCGCCTCCATGTTCTTCTCAAGGGCATGACCAGTGAGGTTGGCGCTCGTGATGAATGCGCGGGCGCCGTCGACCACCGCGACCTTCGCGTGGACCTTGCCGTCGACGAAGGGCTCAGGCTTGTCCTTCCATGTAAAAATTTCCGCCGACGGCACGCGCGAACGCATCGTCACCGCCTGATCGTAGTTCAGCGTTCCACCGTGGCTCGTCGAAGCCTCAAGCAGGATGCGCAGGCGAACTCCACGGCTCGCGGCCTCATTCAGTGCGGTAACCACGCTGGGGACGTCGTATGCTACGAAGCTGACGAGGAAGAAGTCTTTGGCCGCGCTCGCGATGAGGTCTAGCAGCACCTGTTCGGTTCGGCGTGTGGGGACGAAGCGCGTTGTCGGGCCGGTCCACACCAGCTCGACGCTCAGCTCACGCTCGACGCGCAGGCGTGCTTCGGACGCGCCGAGGAGCATGCCCGCCACCTCGTCCCCGCTCGCCTGCACCTGCCCCCATGCAGCAACGACGCACCCGACGGCGGCGCGCGCTGCGGAAGTGTCAGCGAGCGTGTTCGCGTTTGGTGCCACGCCGGGACTCGCGAGTCCTCGCAGCGCCGAGGCGACAGTACGCGCCTTCGCTGGAGAGACGAGAGCTACGAAGTCTACGACCGCATCGAGGAGCGCCTGCATCAGATCCCCGCGAAGAAAGCCGCGTCGTTGACTTGCAGTGTCGGGATGACGAGCGCGCGATTCAGATAGCGGTTACCGCACTCGCACGAAGTCTCGGAGACAAACGAGCACGCGTGGCAGGAGGCAGCGTGCAGCGACGAGTCGGTCCTCGGTTTGTGCTCGGCGCAGAGCGGGTCGGACGCGCAGACCTTCGCTCGGTCGAGCGCCTGCCGCAGCAAGCGACCGAGGTTCTCGGGCTTGCCGAGATCAACGAGCCCACCGAGCGTGCCGTCAGAGTCGGCCGCTGCCGTGTAGATCAGGATGCCCGCCTGCGACTTACCGCCTTCTGTGTCGGCATAGACGCGTTCGCGGATGCTCGCGGCGTTGTAGCCGCAGTCGAGGGCGAGCTCACGGATGAGCAAGTGCGCGATGGTGTGAAGCAGCGCGAACCGCATGCCAGGGAAGCCGGGATCGGGATCAAGCCCACGACGCGCCCGCCAGCCTCGGTGCCCCCTGCGCAGCTCGGCTTCCTGCCTCCACAGGCCCGGCCACTTTGCCCAGTCAGCGAGCGCCTCCTCCGAGAACTGGAGGAAGATGCCTTCGCCGTGGACCTGCGTGGCCGGAACCCAGTTCGGCGCGGTCCGCCCGATCGGCGCGCGAGGCGCACGTTCCGCGCCAACGCCCTCGATGGGCGACTCGACGCGCGTGAAGCCGAGCAGCGCGTTCACCTCACGGAGCCGCTCAAGAAGCAGTACGCGAGAGAGGTGCTTCTCGAAGCCCTTCGGCACGTCCGCCTTCTTGCTCATGAAGTGCGGGTAGTCGGTGGGCGGCGTCGGTGACGTGAGCACGTCCCACTCAGGCCCCTTCAGATCGAGGTCCTCGTCGCCCACCGTGCCGCCGCGATGGGCTTGGATGACTTCCCACACTTGGTCCCCCGTAAAGGCGTCGATGCCGGGGAGCTGCGCTGATTTCTTTAGCGTCTTGACGACGGCCGCAGCTTCTACGGCACTCTCGACGTCCTCGAAGAACGTCCATCCATCGGCAACGAGCTGCGCAAGCGGGCTCCCGGTCTGCGGAATGGCGAGCACCGATAGCGTCACCGGAAACCAGCCGTTCGTCGCGCCGAGCAGGATGGCACGCGGGACTTCGGCGCAACCGTCCTCGAACTTATTGAGGTGCGGATGTCTCCCGCGACAGCCCGGCAGGTTGTCCTTGCCGGCCTGTCCGAAAGCCTGCGCCATACTCTTGGCGGCGCTGCACGAATCGCAGCGCACCCACAGGTTCTCGGTCTGGAGCGAGGCGCCGCTTTCGAAGAAACGCAGAGTGCCCTTGCACCCGCTCGGTCCACCGTGAACGAACCAGTGCCACGGGAAGTCGTCGAGATGTCCCTCCCGGCATGCAAGCAGAAAGCGTGCGGGCACTGCGTCGGCATCGCGAGGCTTCTGGTCGCCACGCGAGCCGTTGCAGCCCTTGTGGACGAAGCACGTCCGCTCTGGTCGGTATCGGTTCGCCTTGAGCTCGAAGAGTCCCGTGTCGAAGGGCGAGAGCAACCCGCACTTCACGCAGCGCATCCATCGCGGGAACGGCTTCACCGGTACACCTACGAGCGCCTCGGCCGAGAGCGGATCTACAACGTCACTGTCGGTCAACGGCGGCGTGCGCAGCGACTCGACCTGGTCGCCCAGCATGCGGCGCACATTCGTCAAGAGCCGCGCCTCCTGGATCGGTTGGCAGCGCCCGATCTCCCAGCGGTCGATGCCCATCGTGACGACGGAGAGGTTCGGGAGATCGATCAGCGCGCCAGGCCCGTAAGTCCACAGGAGCTGGCTGGGACGGACTTCACCCACCGGCGTCTTACTCATAGCGTCCCCTCCACATCCATGGTTTCATCCTCGGGCGTGGGCCGTGGGCGCCAGACCGGATCCTGGTTCGAGCGATCGTCCTCCATCACGAGGTTCACGCCGGGCTCGACCTCGCGCATCGACATGGGCACGGTCCACGTCGACCACGGCTTGATGCCCGGTGCTTCAAGCAGCGCGTAGGCAGTCGGGCCCGCGCCGTGCTTCTGGTAGACGAGCATGCGTCCAGGCACGCCCGCCTCCTTCGCCCACTCGTCGGCGCGGCTCTTCAGCTCGGCGATTGCGAGGTTCTTCTTCGCGGAGTCCTCGGTGACCTCCCAAGTGCGTTCGGAGACCGAGTCGACCGTCGAGACCACCTCTGGGCGGCTCGGACTGGTCAACGCGCCCGCTCCGGGGTTCGGGCTGAACGGCTCGAAGCGGTTCCGCATCACGGCGAGCATCGCCCCGGTGAGCCCACGGTCCATCGCGCGTGGCGAGAACGGCGTGACCGACTGCGCCTCGACGTGCTGATAGAAAGTTGCGTGGTAGTGCTCGAAGGTCTCGTAGTGCGAGAGGTCGCGGGGCCGCGCCCAGGTGAGGACCGCCGCGACGAGACCGGGAAACGCACGGCCCACGCGGCTCGTCGCCTGGATGTACTCGGCCGTCCCCTTGGGCTGGCCATTCACGACCATGACCCCGAGGCGGTTCACGTCGACGCCCACGGAAAGCATGTTGGTCGCGAGCACGATGTCGATGGGCCGAGGAACATCGGGTGCACGATGGTTCTTCGCGAGCCGCGCGGTGTTGGTGTCGTAGGCCTCGTCGAACGGGATCTCCAGTTGGTCGAGGTACTTCGGGATGTCGGTGTTGCTCACGCGCGAGGTCAGCTCGGCGATGGTCGAGACGCTCCGCTGCTCAAGCCCGGGGCGCTGCACGAGGCTCATCTTCACGCGGTACGAACGAGTCTGGACGTCGTCTTCCGCGAGGCGCTTCATGCCGCCCAGCTCGCGTAGCGAGTTGAAGTAGCCGACCATTGTCATGTACGGGTCGGCGATCTTCCCGAAGGAATCGAAGAGCCCCTGCGCTGCCGTGAGGAAGGCGGTGTAGGTGCGGATCAGCACGGCGGGCCGTGAGCTGCCCGGCGAGCAGACGCCCATGTAACGGCGGCCCGGCTTGCTCGCGACCGAACGCTGCACCGAGAAGAAGTCGTCTTCGACGTCGAGCGCCTTGGGCGGGAAGATCGCGAGGCGTCGCATGAAGACGTTGCGCACTTGGTCGGCTGCTCGCCGCACGGTTGCCGTCGATGCGACGACCTTCGGGCGCACCTTCGCCTTCCCGATTCGCCACGAGCACAGATCATCGACGGCGGTCTCGTAAAGGCCGACCATCGTGCCGAGCGGTCCGCTGATGAGGTGGAACTCGTCCTGGATGATGAGGTCCGGTGGGCGCACGCCTCGCACCGCATTGACCTTCGCGGCCGCGTGAGGCTTCCGCGCCCTGTGGCCGCCACCGCAGCCGTGTCCAGGCCACAAAAGCCCGTGGCGTTCGCACTCCTCACGTACGTTGCCGAAGAGCGTACGCACCTCCGCGCGCCACGCCATCATCGCGAATTTGTCGACGGTGGCGATCATCATGGTCGGAGGCCGGTGGTAGATTTCCTCATCGACGAGCTTCACTGGAAGGCCGGGATGCGCGTTGCCACTCGACTTCGCCTTGCTGAACTCGCACTGCGAGAGCTTGTCGCCGCAGTAGATGGCAGTGCGCCCAGCCGCCTTGTCGACCTCGATGTCACGCCCGGACTGAATCTCGGTCCCACACCACGGGCAGCTCGTGAGCTGTGCGGGCGACGCGATGCCGGCGCGGTTGCGGTCCTTGTCTCGAATGGCCTCAATCGCTTGGTGCGAGGCCTCGGTGGTTCCCGGCGTCACCTTGTTGCCGACCCACAGGCCGAGCGTGAACGGCTCCTCCCCCCACTTGGCGATGTCACCAGTGCGGATGATCTCCATCGCGCAGAGAAGCGTCGCGGCACGCTGGAACTGCTGCAGCGTCAAAAGACGCAGTGTGTAACGCATGATGACGGTAAGCCCGCGCCCGCCGTCGAGGTTCTCGACCACGCCTTGCAGACGACGAATGCCCATCGCGAAAGCAGCAACGCCTAAATACGCCTCCGTCTTGCCACCGCCCGTAGGGAACCAGAGCAGGTCGGCGAAGGCCTCGGCGGGGCTCGTGCGATCGGGGTGCTTTGGGTCAGCGAGCGAGGGAACCGACAGCAGCAGGAACGCGAGCTGAAACGGGCGCCACGACCGGTTCTTGCGCACATCGACTGAGTCGAACGTCAGCTCCTCGCCGCGACGACGCTTGAGTGCGTAGATGCCACGGACGCGCTGGCGAGCCATCGCGCGGTTGGCGAAGCGGAAAGCCTCCAACGCCTTCGGATCGGAGAGCAGCACCTTCAAGCCCACCCGCAGGCGTTCGAGCGTGGTCTTGCAGCGTTCAAGAGCATCGTTGGCCGGCACGTCGTAGCCCTTGATCTCCTTGCCGACGCGCGCGCGCTGGTCGGCGATCCACGCGGCATAGTCGTCGACGAGCGTCTTCAGCGCCTCTTCGAGTTCCTTCTGATCGAGGTCGGCGAGCGAAAGCATGTCGAGCCATCCCCGCTCGACCATCTTTTTCATCGCGGAGCGGTCGTTTTCGTCGAGGCCTGGCGTCTCGGTGACGGGTACCTCGTAGCTCGGGATGACCTCGGTGCGAACCTCGTTGGCGCGTGTCGGGTCGTTGTCGGGCGTCTCTGCGTGGACGGCCACACCGTGGCCCACCGCGAACTCCACACGACGGCGGTAGATGAGTCCGAGGTGGTCACGCTCGGGGTCGTCCACGACGACGTCATTACTGGGTCGCCGCAGGAACACGGGCTTCCCAGCGGCTTCGCCAGAACCCTTCACGCTCAGCTCGGGTTGAAAAAGCCAAGCGCTGTCACGGTTTGCCTGGGGCTCGCGCTGGTCGTTAACCAGGAACAGCGTGACGAGTCGCTCGCCTTTGGCGTTGGTGCGCACGGATCCCTGGACGCGGATTTCGTCCTGCTCGCTGTCGGGCACGAGCGGCGCGATGGGGCCTTCCTTCAACGTGAGGGTCACGCGCCCGCCGCGTGGGAGGCGGCGCCAGACCTTCACCTTCGTCTCTTGGACGTCGCCGGTCTCGCGGTTTTTCCTCAGCCTCGTGAACCCGTGCTCTTCCTTCGGAACGCGCGAGTAGCTGCCCCAACTCGCGGAGATGTCGAGCGTCTGCACCTCGGGACCGACACGGAGCGTGAGGCCCATGCTCGAGGGCACGAGAGACTGGTTGTTGGTCGTGTCGATCTCGTCGAGCGCGTCATCCTCGGGCTCGACGCGCCCGCTGGCGCGGTTGAACTCGGCGCCGGGCTCGTGCGTGGGAGCTTTGCTCTCCTCAACTGAGTCGTCCTCTTCGTCGGCGGCAACCGAGGGCTCGACCTCGCTCGCCGTCGTCACGTCACCCGACTTGCGCGGAGCGAGTTTTCCGACGAGGTAACGGTCGCGAACGCTCATATCGATGACCAGCTCCTCGGGGCCGTTGGCAGGACCGAGCAGGTCGTCGCGCGTTGCCAGCTCAAGCAGCTCGCGCACGTAGGCGGCGTCTTGGATCAGAGGAACGGCGTCCGACGACGAGATGCCATCGCGTGCGAGCAAGGCAGACAGATCTTCGGCACGTAGACGCGTAACCAGCCCTTGGGGAGGCGTCAGCCCGAGGTCGGCGAGCGAGTCCGCCTTCTCCACTGTGTGCAGCTTGTCGAAGTACAGCGTCATCGACTCAAGGTCGGCGCGGATGCGGAGGATTCGCCCCACGCGCCTCAGGGCCCCGGTCGCGTCGACCACGACCACCCAGTGGCCAGGAGCGACTGCGCTGCCGATGCGATCACCGTCGATCCGAACGACGAACGGGCCTAGTGACGTCGCCTCCTTGGCGAGCCATGCCTGTACGTTTGGTGCCGTGGTCGTCGTCATGACTTCCTCACCGAAACCAACGTGTTCAGGTGCGCGATGTTTTTCGCGCGGGGCTTCTTCTTGTAGCCCAGCACATCACATACCGCCTCAATCTTCTGGCAGAAGATGTCCGCGTTCAGCGGATCCATTGAGAGGTCGCCGCTGGTCTTGTCCCGGTTGGTGGTCTGCCATTGTTTCTCGTCGTTGAGCGGGTGTTCGGGGCGGAACGGGCGGATGTTGAAAATCTTGTGGTCGATCTGCGTAATCCAAGACGCACCGACCTCAGTGATGGCTCCCCACGAGACCTTCGTATTCTCGCTCGTCACGAAGAGAACGAAGATCTTCTGGGTCGAATAGCTCTCCACGAAGAACTCGCGGAGATATTCGTAGACCTCACGTCCTTCCGGCACGCGGCACACCTCGTCGTCACAATTCGTGTAGAGAACGTCATCGGGGGGAACGCCGTTGAACACAAGCATCTGATGAATGATGTCGGAAAACGGCTTGTCCGGATAGGTCTGGCTGATAAGGATCTTCTTCTTCTGGGAATCCACCGCCGCCTTTAGCCCGAGGTCTGGACTGTTGGCATTGATGGATACGGAGATCGCCTTCTCCATCGCGGCGCGCGACACCTTCACCCCCATCCTTGCCAGTGCGGCTGCCGCCTCAACGCTGGCCTTCTTGCGGAAGCTATCCACCGACGCCCGCAGTCGGGCCTCCGCTTCGCGCTGCGCCTCTTCCTTCTCCTTCTTCTTCTTGGCGTTGACGAGATCCGTGTACGTCTCTCGCCGCTTGAGAATTTCGGCGAGCAATTCTTTCCTTACATAGTCGCGCACCGCCTCGTAACGTGGATCGTCGGACTTATATCCTTGACGGTTGCTCAGGGCCATGTCCGGCAGCTCCGTCAGCTCGAACAAATCGACGTGCAACTGCCCAACGACGTAGACTTCGTTCAGCTTGTTCTGGCCCACGACGGGGAGGATGTTGAACTCACCCATCTTCTGGTTCGCAAACAAGGAAATGAAGTTGTCGGGGAAGTCGGTCATCTCAGCTTTTCGCCCACGCGTGGTCTTATAGGTTCCGATCCAACCGTGAACCTCAAGGGAGTATTCGTGCAGCTTTCCATCGCTGGCTTTCATCTCGACGGGTAGAGTTTTCGCCCTCTGTGTCGAGACAAGGGCTTTTCTGTGCTTCGGATAACTGTCAGGAACGAGGCTGCCCAGCGACTTGAATCTATCTCCCAGCGTGATCAGCGTGCAAAGCTCGCCCATGACACTGCGGTCGAAGTCGTCGATCGTCTCACTTTCCTTGCCTCGGATGACGTGGATTCGAAAGTCCGAGTCGATCAGCGGGAAGATCTTGAGGAGGTTCCGCTTCACGGCAGTCAACGTCTTGTGGAGCCGATACTGCGGGTGGCGCATGATGATGGCCGAGCCGTGGCTCCTGATACGCTCGAAGGCGATCTTCTCATCGGGGATCGCCTTCAGCTCATTTCCATTCTCCGGATGACGCGTCAGCACGAAGCCGGACTTTTCACCTTTTGCGATGGTCAGGACATCGACGTTTTCGGAGACGGAAAGCGCCGCCAGCTTGCCGACACCCTTGCGGCCCATCTTCCGCCGATTCCTGGATTTCGTGAACGAATCCTTCTCGGTCGTTCTCGATACGCCAGCCACGTTCAGATACTTGGTGATATCCCCTGCCTTGTAGGACATGCCATGGCCGTCGTCTTCGACGCGGATGTCATCCTTGCCAGCGATGATGTAGACGTTCTTTGCGTCGGCGTCGTACGCATTGGCTATCAGTTCCGCCAAGACATAGTAGATGTTCGTGTAGAGGTTCGGCCCAAGCAGCTCAAGTATGCGCGGATCGACTTCCAGCCGGTACGTCTTAGTCATCGGAAACTCCGTTTACTGGTCTTCTTCGCAGGAGCGACGGCCTTGGTCTTCGAAGTCTTCCTGGTGGGCGCGGGCACATCAATGAGGGCGAGCGTGCCCTGGCCAGCAGGTACCGCCTTCGCACGGCCCCTCGACGCGCGGGGCTTCGCCGCTGGTGGCGTCGATTGCTCCTCCTCGTAGCGCTGGCGATTCAGCTCACCGAGGCGCCGGAGCACTTCGAGCCGTGCAGTCTCGCTGATCGTGCAGCGGACGCGGTCGTTCTCCGGCAGGTAGGGCACCGAGTGGAAGCCGTGCCCGAGATCAACGTCGGTCCATCCATAGGAGCGCGCAACGGCGACGTCGACCTCGCGCTGGAGATCCCTCAGTGCCTTCACGCGAGCGTCAGTGTCGTTCTGCGAATGCACGCGGTTGTAGAGCTTGGTCAGTCCAATTTGCTCGTTGGTCATCAGCCCACGGCGTGCATCCCGGAGATCGTCGCCGAGTCGACGCAGCTCCTCGCCGACCTCAGGGAAAACGAAGGTCTCGTAGGCGTTTCCAGGCGAGTACTTGAGTCGTGTCTCCAGGCGCGACGAGTGCAGCCGGGCCCACACTTCATGGATGGACGATTGACAGGTGGAGAACCGCTCAACATCAGTGAAGACGTCAAGGTTAGCTGACATCACGTACTCGTTAGGGATCTCCTCAAACGCGAGGTACTTCGTAACCTCGCTGCAAACGAGTACGCGGCTCAACGGCTTTTGCTTTGGGTTCCACTCGGAGGGGTGTCGTTCGAAGTGATAGCCGCGTCCAATCGCATGATAGAGCGCCTTCGCGTCGCGTCCATACAGCCACCACTTCCGTTTTCGACCTTCGGCGGTAGCGTTGCCTCCGAGCTGATCGCGCTCGGGCTTGACCAACCCCAAGACGCGCTCGAACGGCAGGTCGTACTCGCGAGCGCGCTCTTCTGGCCAGTCCCAGAAGCTGATGACCCAACGGCTCGGACGCTGGCTCGGGTCGGTGTTGAGATCCTCGCCGTTCAAGTAGGGGAAGATGACGTCCTTGTTCTTCGAGTCGGCATCAAACATCCGGCTCGCCTCATCCGCGGTGAGGACAAATCCCATCCCGAGGACGATCGAACCTTGGAAGGACCGGTCCTCGTTCGATTTGAGCTTTCGCGGGCTCCACTCTTCCTGATCGGACAAGTAGCCGGAGATGAACGACACCGAACGCCCAAGAAGGGAACGCACTCCGTGCCAGGTCCCCTTGTGCATGTGAACACGACTCGTGACGACGGCGGCTTTCCCCGGCCACGGCTCGTTCGGATACGCCGCACGAATAACCGCTCCCGCTCCCACCATCGCCTCAAGGCCAACCTGCCGCGTATCGCCCTCTGCGATGGTATTCACCGCCAGCATACCGAAGTCGCCACCACCGCCGAGCAGGCTCCAGGCCCGCAGGAAGAAGTAGGCGACGAGGTCCGCCGATCCGCGCCGTCCATCCGCGACGTGAGCCACGAGCCAGTCACGGTAGGCAGTGCCCGCTACACCCGTAATGCGCTGGCCGCCAAGGAACGGCGGGTTGCCGACGATGGCGTCGAACCCCGGCGACGCACCATGGAAGACGTCGGGGAACTCCAGCGGCCAATGGAAGGGGCGATTGGGCCCCCCGCTCGGCGAATCCTTCGCGAGGTCCTTCGCCGCGCGCCTCACCAACGTCTCGGTCGTGCTCTCCTCGCCCTGCACGACGCGCTCGGCGTCGGCTGCGAGCGCAGCTATCCGCGTCTCGGCGTTCCCGCCGTCAGCCGCAAAGACGACGCCGATGAACGCGTCGGCGAGCAGCTCGGCGGCTTCGAGCTTCTTGCGCGAGTCGGCGTCGAGCGTGGCCATCGCCTCGATGTCGCGGATGTCGCGGATGGGGATCTCGTACAGCTTGCGGCGTAGCTCGACGGCCTCGGTGACGGCGCGCTCGATGGCCTTGCCGAACAGACGGCCTTGCCGCGTGGCGGACAGATCAAGCGACAGCTCCGTGAGCTGTTCGAGACGGCTGATGCCGAGCAGACTGTCGCCGCGACGAAGGTTGTGGTCGAGGAAGCCGAAAGGCCGCCCCTTCGACAGTGTGACGAGCCACAGCGAGAGCTTTGCCAGCTCGACGGCGAGCGGGTTCAGATCGACGCCATAGAGGCAGCGCTCGGCCACGATGCGTCGCGCGTTCTCGGCCCGCACCTCGTCGCCTGGCGGCATGCTCCCGACGCTGATGCGCGGCTCGTGGACTTGCCCAGTGAGGTCGACGACACGGCCTGTCGCCTCTTCGATGGCCCAGGCTTCGACGAGGCGCGCGCTCAGGAACCGGCACGCCTGCACGAGGAACGCGCCGGAGCCCATCGCAGGATCGCAGACCTTCAGGTCGAGGAGCTGCGCAGGCGTCTTCAGCTTCCACTCGGCGCGTGGCGCTCCCTTCGCTGGGCCGTCGTAGACGATGGGCGTGAGCGTTTCCTCGACGATCCGCTCGGTGAGGCTCTTGGGCGTGTAGTGCGTGCCGGTCTCGCGACGATCGGCGCCGAGAACGACGACGAACGCGCCCTTCGGGTGGACCAGCGGGTAGTCCCACGGATCGGTACGCAGGAGCCGCACGTAGGGCTCGAGCCGGTCGCGCAGCTTCACGTCGCCGCGACATGCCGAAAGCAGACGCGCGCGTTGCTGAGGCTCGACCTCGGTGGCTAGGGCGTTCTTGATGGCTGACTCCGAGCGTTTTGAGCGATCGGCGAGCAGGCGCGTGACGGCTGCCTGGCCGTCGAGACGCGCCGACTCCAACTCGCCGAGGGTGACGCCCGCGTCCTTGGCCGAGGCTCCTGCTTCGAGTTCCAACGTGACGTCCTCGACGCGCGAGACGGTGCGCTCAAGGAGGCCTTCGTAGACGTGGCCGATCTGCTCGACGTCGAGCGCACGGTACGAGAGCGTGCGCCCCTCGAAAGTTTGGATGGCTTCGAGCAGCAGCAGCACCGTGCGGTCGTCGATGGGGAGCGGCTCGGCGCGGTGATGCCGCCAGGAAGTATCCTTCAGCCGTCCTTCGAGGAACGGGAAACGGTCGGGATCGAAAAGCGAGCCGCCCATCGCGGGCAGGCGCAGCGTCGGGTGATCGATGCCGCCGAAGACCGCGCGGAACACCGCGAGCAGCCGCGACCACGCCGCGCGCCGTCGTTCCAGGATCTCGTCGTTCTCGGCGCGGAGCTGCATGCGCAGCGTGGAGACAGCGTAGAAGGAGTCGTAGCGGGGCTCGCCCAAGAGCAGGAGCCCGCGCTCCTCGGCGGCGAGGAGGAACACTAGCCGCATCATCACGGTGAGCCCGGCCTCGTAGAGTTCCTGGGGCTTCACGTCGCGGAGCAGCTCACGGTTGCGGTCCTGATCGGCGCGGTCGAGCGCCTGCACCAGCACCTCGATGGCGCGCCGAACCTGATCGCCAAGAGCGTCGGTGACCTCATCCTGGTGCTTCAGCGAGCGCTCGAAGAGCGCAGAGAGCCGGTCCTGCTCGGACGCGAAGAAGCGGCGCACACCGAGGAGTGAGGCGAACGCCTGCAGTGTGGCCGGCTCCTGGCCCCAGATGCGCGCGTACCAACTCGCAAACGTCGCCACCTGCCCCGTAGGCGCGTGGACCAGCATCCACAGCTCGCCGTTAGTGACGATGCCAAAGGGCACGTTCAGCGCCCTCACGTGCAGCGCCAGCCGATCCCCAGGCGAGCACGAGAGCCCGCCGAACTTCATCGACGCCGAGAGATCGGTGTCGGGTGGGAAGACGTGGATGGGCGCTAGCACCGCCCCGCCGTGCGTCGGGTCGACGACAACGAACTCGGGCGTGATACTGGTTTCGTGTTCCGGCAGCTCGACGACCGACGCGGGCACGTCCTTGCCAGTCTTGACCAACTGGTCGTCGACCCCAAGTGCGGTGCGCAGCACCTCGTCGATCCACGCGGTATGCAGCTTCACGAGATCGGCGTCGTCGGCATCGACCGCGTCGCGCCACTCTTCGTAGGCGCTGCGGAGGCGCTTGGCGCGGGAAGTCTCCAGCTCTTCGAGCCCCTGCGGGAACACCTCCCTGAGCACCGGCACAGTCAGGAATGGCCCTGATATGTCGATGAGGGAAAGCCAATCGTGATGTCGTGCGGCGGTTACCATTCAGGCTCTTCCTTGAAGAACTCAATGGCAACACAATCGTCGATACTCAACCAACGGTGCCCACATTCACAAACCCAAGAATCGCGGCATTCGATGTACGCCTTCAAACCACAGCCTTGGCAGTGGATGCGCGCGCATTTGCACACACGACACTGACCCGCCAGCCACCAAAGAACAACGCCATTGGCGAGAGTAGTCGCTCCGTCCTGATCCAGTACGATGCAGTCGTCCTCGCAGGCGGGACACATCTTCCACTTGTCAGGGACGACCAGATCAAGCGCTTCCTCCATGGAGAGAAGTTCGAGATCACATCCGGCATGGTCGGCTTTTGTCTTCGCAGGGTTCGTCCAACCATTCGCGGCAACAATGACCGCCTTGTTAGCCCCGACGGCTTCCGCAAGCGCCATCACCGATTCAACCTCTCTCACGTCGATGGGGGTGACATGGAACTTGGCATCGACGACCAGCTTCATCGAATGCCCCTTGGCTTCGATCTCGATGAGCACGTCTATCTGGCGTGACTGGCCCGTGATCTTGTCCGGCACCATGACGTTCCTTACGACGTTCCCAAAGCCTTCCGCCTGCTCATAGAGCAGGGCGACAGCCTCCTGGTATTCCTGCCAGTTCATTGCTTCACCGTCGACAGCAGGGATTCCGGCACGATCAGCACGACGGCTACCGGAAACGTGTGATCCACCAGTCCAGAATTGCGCTCTTCGATGGCGAGGCGCTCGCGTTTGCGCTCCTCGGGAATGCGCCGTAGACGCGCCTCGAGGGCGAGCTTGTCGCGCCGGAGCTGCGTACGCTCGTCCTCGGAGAAGAGCGAGAGCTGCCTCGGCTCCTCCTTGTGCAGCTCGGTCTCGAGGTTTTTGGCGAGGTCGTCGAGGAGCTGGGTCATCTCGTCGATCTCTTTGTGCTTGCGGGCTTCGATCATGGATCCCAGACCCTTGAGGCGGTCCCTCGAGCGCGTGGTGACGGCGCTCAGAACGGCCTCCATGTGCTTTGTGAAGCGCGTGCGGAGAGCATTGAAGAGGGAGTCGTCGATGGGGCCCGGCGCCGACGAATCGAGCCAGTCGCGCAGTTTCGTGATACCGTCTTCACGCTTGAATCCCGCGTCTCGGGGGTAGCCGCCGGCTTCGGTGAGCTCCTCGTGGAGGCGATGGTGGTTGCCACCCGTGATGACGAGACGTGAGACCACGATAACGGCGGGCGCATCGAGCCTCACGTCGGGCAGTGTGCGCACCGTAACACGATTGAGCTTCTTTACGTCGTCACGCGCCCAGACCTCGGCGCGCAGGAGGCGCAGGCTCATTTGCACGAGTGGGTGGTTCAGGTGGACGAGTACGACATCGTCGCGCCCCTTAGCGACATCATGGTCGAAGGTGATGGGACGGATGCGCTTCGTGTATGGATGTTCGAGCCCGTCAAGGCAACGCGACCACGAACCTGCAAGGGCGGGCATCTGGAATACGCGAGCCTCTGGAAGAGCGGCCAGCTTCGCAGGCGTGAGGCCGGGCTTGTCGGTGAGTGCCAGGGCGACGCGTACCACGCGCTCAATCCTATCGGGCGTGAGATGCTGCTCGCTACGCGTCGTCGTCAGCCGCTCGTGGAGCTTGGCGATGCGCTCGCGTAGCTCACGCTCGGCTTTCACGTAACGACGGGCACGCTCGATGCGCTTCTCGGCGAGGCCCGTGTCGAGCTCGCGGCGGCGGCCTTCCAGCAGCGCCGGCAATTGCGGGGCGATGACCGGGTTCACGCTTCCCATATCGGCGCGCATCGAGTCGAGCTTCTTGAGCGCGCGGAGGATGTCATCGCCGTGGCCGCCGCTCGCCTCGACGGGATGCCAGATGACGACCTCGCTCTGCTTCTGCCCATGACGGTCGACGCGGCCATTCCGCTGCTCCATCACGTTCGGGTTGTAGGGTATCTCGACGTGGACGAGCAGGTTGCAGTGGTTCTGAAGGTCGATGCCTTCCGAGGCCGCGTCGGTCGCGAGCAGGATGCGCACTGGCGACTCACACGGATCGGCCTGGAACGCGGCCTTGATGGTCTCGCGTTCCTTCGGGTCCATGCCGCCGAAGAGTAGCGCGAGACGCTCGCAGCCGAGGTCGTGGCTGGCGAGGATCTCGTGCAGCCACTTCTGTGTCGCGCGGTACTCAGTGAAGAGGATGACGCGCGCGTTGGACCATCGACCATTGGGCCGCAGGTTCTCTTCGAGCCAGCGCAGGAGCGCCCCGGCCTTCGAGTCGGGCTTGTGGCTCGCCTGCTCGGCCCACGAGCGCAGGCGGCTGAGGAGCTTCTTCTCCTCGGCCGATAGCGGTCGCAGCCGACGGCTCGCCTCTTCGATGGCTTCGGACTCGGCGGCTTCGCGCGTGTCGTCGTCGGCGTAGTCCTCTTCGGTCTTGGCGATCGCGCGCCGAAGGATGCGCTCGTCGAGCCCCGAGGTGCGGCGTACCTCGCGCTTGCCGTCAATGGTCGCGGTGTGCCGCACGAGCGTCGACATGAAGGCGGCGGGTGACGACGCGAGGCGCTTGCGGAGAAGCTGGTGGACGAAGTGCGAGGCAGCGCCTTCGCGCTCGTCCTGCTTTTCGCGGCTCGCGATGTACTGTTCAAGAAGCTGTCGGACCTCGCGCTCCTCGGCGTTGTACTCGACGTTCAGCGCTTCAAGGCGACGCACCGGGTAGAGCTTCTTGCCCTTGGCGTCGACCAGGTCGCTCTTGAGACGGCGTACCATCACCCGGGCGAGCTGTTCTTCGGACGGGAACACGTTGCGCGAGAAGCGCTGGTCATCTAGCAACTCAAGGAGCGCTGTGAACGACTCGGTGTAGCCGTCGTGCGGTGTCGCGGTAAGAAAGAGCTTGTGCTGGAAGTGTGGCGAGAGCCTGCGCACGAGGCGCGTGCGCAGGCTCTCGACGGCGTACTTGCCGACGGTGGGCGCGACATTGTGGGCCTCGTCGACGACGAGCATGTCGAAGCGGCGCGGAAACGTCGTCTGCGGCGGGAGCACGTCACGCAGGAGGCGCATGCCTTCGCCCTGCTTCGCCCAGTCGATGGATGCGATGAGCCGAGGGAACGAGGTCCACGGGTTGGCGTGCAGGCCGCGCTCACGGCGCGAGCGCTTCACCGAGTCGGTGTCGACGATGCGGAATTCGAGGCCGAACTTCTCGGCCATCTCGGAGCGCCACTTCTCCTGCAAAGACGACGGGCAGAGCACGAGGATGGTCCGCGCGCGGTGGCGCAGGAGCATCTCCTGGATGACAAGCCCGGCCTCAATGGTCTTGCCGAGACCGACGTCGTCGGCGATCAGGAGGTTGGTACGCGCCATGTCGATCGCGCGCACGAGCGGATCAAGCTGGTAGTCCTCAATGCTCGCGCCGCTGCGGAAAGGCGCTTGGAGATAGCCGCGATCGGCGTTGGTCGCCGCGCCCCACCGGACCGCGTCGAGGAAGGCTTCGAGCTTCGACGGGTCGTCGAGCGCCGAGAGCGTCGGCAGTCCTGCGCGCTCGATGACGCGGGCGCCGGGCTCAAGCTCCCACAGGACCTCGATCTCCTCGCCGAGCGCGTCCTCGTCGATCGACGCGAGCTTCACGAGGTTGCACTTGGGCAGCTCGGGCGAGACCGCCGATCCATCGACGTCGGAGACGATCCACTGGCGGCGACGCACCTCAACGAGCTGACCCGGCTCGGGGATAGACGCCAATGTTACCGAGGTCTCGGTGGCCAACCGAATCGTCATGTGAACACTTTCGCCTTCCGAGCGAGGACGATCTCGGCGATCCGCAGTGCGGCTTCCTTTGGTGCTTCATGCGCCCAAATACGCACGACCGCCCAACCATCGGCGCGCAGCCGTGCATCGGTGTCACGGTCACGCGCTTGGTTCGCGATGATCTTCGTGCGCCAAAATTCGGCATTCTGCTTGGGCCATGTCCCATGCTCGGGGCAGCCGTGCCAAAAGCAGCCATCGACGAAGACCACTACGCGGGGAGCGGCGAACACGATGTCCGAGACTCTGCGCGGTTTGGCCAAAATGGGAACTTGGATGCGGTACCGGAGCCCAAGGGCATGCAGCCTGCTACGCAGCGCCGACTCGGCAGACGTGTTTTTCTGCCGAACCCGCTGCATACGGCGACTCACTTCAGGAGAAGACGGCGTTGCAAGTGTGACCTTGGCCATTCCTCCCTCTGCGTTGATTCGCCGACAACGATGGCTGGCCGACGTGTCGTTTGACGTGTTCGATGATGCTTTCACCGATGGCGCGCCCGAGCTCGACCGGCACTGCATTGCCGATGAGTCGGCCGAGAGTTTTGAACTGGATCGGCTCGCCTTTGGGAACGAAGGAATAGTCCTGCGGGAAGCCCTGGAGGATGGCGCCTTCCCGAAGCGAGAGGCCGCGGGCCTGCGAGGGATGTCCAAACCGACCGTTACCAAAGCCGTAGAACTGCGTCGTCAGCGTCGGCGCAGGCTCCTCCCACTTCATGCGGCCATAGACGCTGGGATAGGTCTTACCCGTCTTTTTCGTATGACACTTGGCGATCAGGCTTTTTGGCCAGTCGCGCCATGAGCCACCGGGCTTGGACGCTTCGATCCGCTTTAGGTTCAGCGGCGACAGGCGCGACGCCGTGTGTAGCGGATCCGCCTCGTCGCTCCCGCCATGCCTGAGCACGGGGAGACTTTTTAGGACGTCCCGAACCACCCTGACTTCCGATGCATCTGGTTCATGCAGTTGAATGGGGCCGTGTAGCGAAGCAAGGAGTACTGCGCGACGCCGGCGCTGCGGAAGACCGTATTTGACGCAGTCGACGCTCTCGTACCAGACCTTGTACTCAAGACGCGTCAATCTCGCGACAAAGTCGTCAAACACCTGGTGCTTCGTCACCGTAGGAACATTCTCCATCGTAAGAATGTCTGGCTTCAGCTCTTCGGCAAGGCGCGCGAAGTGACTGAGGAGGCCCCACCGCTCGGTTCCGACAGTGTCGTAACGTTGGGAATAGGTAGAGAACGGTTGGCACGGAGCGCAACCCGCCAGGACACGGATCGACGCATTACCGAACCACCTTTCGACTTCCGAGGCCTTCAGCTTAGCGATGTCGTACTTGTGGAACGCTATCCCCCTGTGGTTCGCCATGTAAGGGTGCTTGCAACTTTCATCGAAGTCGACGCCCGCGACGACACGCACACCGGCCTCGATGAGCCCGTGAGTCAACCCACCGGCACCGCAGAACAAATCCACGCATACGACGTCCTGCTCGGGCCCTTTGATCTGTCCTTTCATCCTCACCGTCATATGCGTCCCTTCACCATTTCTCTTGATCAGATCCTCGCCTAGCCCACGATTCAGTCATTTCATGTTGGTCGGGCTTCAGCCAAGACAACCCTCAGTAAAGTTCACTGGCGAGTCTAATGTAAATTCATTTATTTAACAATGGCTTCCGGTCGTGCATTGCCGAAAATAAGCGGCCGCTTCAGCAGAATGGTTCTTTGAAGATTCTCTTTATCCTCGTAGCACGGCCCATTATGCCGTTCGCTATCATTTTTTCGACGACGGAGAGGAGGTTGTGAGGTCCCTGACGACCGGTTCATGTCAATTTTCGACCATCTGCTGACCTTTTTACTTCATATTCTAATGCAGCATTGCATGTAGTTTCTGTTGGTAACCATTAGGTAATAGCTCTGCTGGTTTTCCGTTCCACCGCCTTTGCAATGAAGCCTCGTCATTGTTGATTATCGTTTTTCAGCTGGCCCATGCGTATGTTCAGCGCCGTGCGACGCGAAATCACCGTGAGAGAGGAGTTGTCATGAGAAAATTGTGGATCACTGCCGACCAATTGGCCACCAAACTGGGAGTGAGTGTGAAGTCTATCCGCCGTGCCTACCGCAAAGGTGAGATTTCCGTGGATCTATTCTGTCGGTTTGTCCGCTTCGACCTGGAACGGGCAAAGGAAGCTCTGCAGGCAAATGGGCATTGGCCGTCCTTTGTGGTCTCCACGAGGAAGGGAGGACCGCGCCGCGCGACCGGCGGCGCGCGCAGCGGACCAGCCCCCGACTTGGTAAGACGGGGGCGTCTATTGCACAGCACTCCGTCTAGAACTTCGATAGCCTTATAGGTTCGGGTGTCAACGCTCCGCAGAACAGAACTGGAGTTTAAGTGTAGATCCTCTTTGAACCACTCGTGCTTGACGGATCAAGCGTGGCCCATCAAGCTACCATGCACTGGATCAGCTGACTCTCTGCTAAGGATTCGCAGGAGCCTGCGGTGGATCTGCTTACAGTGCAATTGATCAGAAAATGAGCACGGCGCTGGAGAGAGAGGACAATACGTCTGGTTAAGCCAATGCCCGTGGTTACAGATACGGACAGCCGCAAGCCATCATCACAGAGAAAGGGTGAGATGAGTCATTCATTTCCAATGGACTTCCAATGCAGGTTCATTGGAAGTACCCGAATCACATAAGTGATTGAAATATGGTGAGTCGGCTGGGATTCGAACCCAGGACCCTCGCCTTAAAAGGGCGATGCTCTACCAGCTGAGCTACCGACTCTCCAAAACACAACGACGGCACATCGTCACGCGTGGCGCGGGACGGTGGGG
>Ga0268299_1002022_pt1 | contig 27807 bp, 28 predicted proteins | sample NOBtaG_FD_193484 | JGI IMG/M metagenome (GOLD analysis project Ga0268299, IMG submission 193484) | Activated sludge microbial communities from bioreactor in Nijmegen, Gelderland, Netherland - NOB reactor | ecosystem: Engineered > Bioreactor > Aerobic > Activated sludge | place: Netherlands...
GAGGCGCGCCGGTTCCTGGCCGAGACCCTGACCGAGTTGGGGTTGATGACGCCGTTCCATGACCGCGCCGCCGCCGACATCGATCGCATCATCGAAGCCTGTGTCGATGGCTTCCAGCAATCGATGCGGCGCCAGTCATTCGACGACGACATTCCGTTCTGAGGGCGCGTGTGATCGACCTCAATCACCGATCCGGTTGTCAGTACGAGACCTCGGCACGGTTGCCTGGCGCGGGTGCGGCCATCAACGACGCGATCGATGCCGCGCTGACGGCGCGGCATCGCGCGCAGACGCCTCGGCTCTATGTGAGCGCGTCCGGTCTCGGGCGGGAGTGTCTCCGCCAGATCCAATACGACTATCTCGCCGTCCCCAAAGACGAAGGCCGCGCGTTCGAGCCGGGCACCTTGCGCATCTTCGAGGCCGGGCATCGCGGCGAGGACGTCGTGGCGTCGTGGCTGCGCTCCGCCGGATTCGATCTCCGCACCGAACGCTCGGACGGCCGGCAGTTCGGGTTTTCGTCCCTTGACGGGCGGTTCAAGGGGCACATCGACGGGTGTCTCGTCTCGGGTCCGGCTCCCATCGCGTATCCCGCTCTCTGGGAGAACAAGGCGCTGGGTGCTTCATCCTGGAAAGAGGTGGTCAAGAAGGGTGTCGCCGCCGCCAAGCCGATCTACGCGGCGCAATTGGCGCTCTATCAAGCTTATCTCGACCTGCCTCATCCGGCGTTGTTCACGGCGCTGAACCGCGACACCTGGGAACTCTACTGCGAACTGACGCCGTTCGATGCGGCACTCGCGCAGCGCATGAGCGACCGCGCGCTCATGGTCGTGCGGGCCAGCGAATCCCGGGAGCTACTGCCACGCGCCGCCGCCCAGCCCGGCGCCATCGTCTGCCGGGGCGGATTCACCGGCGGTGCGTGGCATCCGGCCTGCGCTTGGCAGGATCGGTGCTGGGGGAGCCGGCGATGACGGACGTCACCCCGTCGAATACCCAGGCCCGCGCCATCGGCGCGATCAAGGAGTGGTTCCAAAACCACACCTGCGAGCAGCAGGTGTTTCGGCTCTTTGGCTTCGCCGGCACCGGCAAGAGCACAGTGCTGAAGTTTGCGTTGGCAGAGCTTGGGCTCGCGCCTCATCGCAGTGACCGCGATGGCGGCGCTTGCGTCCCAGGCGTGGTCACCGCCACCTTCACCGGCAAGGCAGCCCTGGTGCTCCGTCGCAAGGGCACGCCGGCGCGTACGATCCATAGCCTGATCTACAGCGTCATCGAAGCGACCGAAGAGGAGGTCGAGGCGGCGGGGAAGAAGATCCAGCAGGCGGAGACCGATGCGCGCGCACTCGTGGGGTTCGACCGCACCGCCGCCGAGGCCGCCATCGAGGCCATGCGCCAGGCCCAGCGCGAGATGAAGAAACCCCACTTTGCGCTCAACCCGCAAAGCGACGCCGCCCATGCGAAGCTCATCGTGCTCGACGAGGTGTCGATGGTCGGCGAGGACATGGCGCGCGACCTCATGAGCTTCGGCAAGCCCATCCTGGTGCTGGGCGATCCCGGCCAGCTACCGCCGATCAAGGGCGAGGGTGCCTTCACCAAGGACGCGCCCGACGTGATGCTCACCGAGATCCACCGCCAGGCCGGCGAGAGTGCCATCATCCGGCTCGCCACCATGGCGCGGCAAGGCGAGCCGATCGGCTTCGGCCAATACGACACATACGTATGGAAACTGCCCAAAGCAGATGTGACGCCCCACCAATGCCTCCGCGGCGGTCAGGTCATTTGCGGCATGAACGCCACGCGCCTCCAGCTCAACAACGCCATGCGCCGCGCGGCGGGGTTCGGCGAAACCTGGCTGCCGTCGGGTGCCGGCGAGAAAATCGTCTGCCTCAAGAACCAGAACGATCTCGGGCTCATCAACGGCATGTTCTTGACGCTCGACGACATCGTCGACGAAGGCAGTTTATTTTTTTCGGCGACCGTCACGGATGAAGACGGCAACCGGATCGGGCCGCCCGGTGCCGATGGCGCGCGCGGGCGACTACGTATCTACAAGGGGCATTTCGAGGACCACGTCGCCTTCGATCGCCACCGACATGATCGCGATTGGAAGGGTAAGCGCAATCTGACCGAGGCGACGTTTGGCTGGGCGATCACCGGCCACAAAAGCCAGGGCTCCCAATGGGAGAACGTGGTCGTCTGGGACGACGGTCTCGGCCGTACCGAACAGGACCGTCGGCGCTGGCTCTACACGGTGATCACCCGCGCCGAGAGAGGGCTGGTGATCCTGTCGTGATCGATCTCAACGACGTCTGGCAGCCACCCGTCCGGTACGATCTCGACGCGGTGCGCGAGCGCCTCTCCGCAACGGCAGCCGATTGGCTGCCGTCGCTGTTTCCGCAAGCACGCGTGTCCTCCGACCGGCGGACGCTGCGTTGCGCGGATCTATCCGGCCGCCCGCCGCGGAAGGAAGGCTCCTGCATCATCCACTTGCGGGGACCGCGTAGCGGCTGGGGTTACGATCACGCGACCGGCGAGAGCGCCGGACCAATCGATCTCATCCATCACGCGACCGGTCTTCAGGACAGCGCGCTGTTCGACGAGGCGGCGCGCCTCGCGCAACTGGATCGCCCCGCACCGCCGCGGATAGCATCGCTTTCCAAACCGGACCACGCTCTCGAAGTCGCCCGCATTCTCTATGGTTGCCTGCCATTGGCCGGCACGGTCGCGGAAATTTATCTCCAGAGCCGCGGACTTCGCGATCCCGCCAGTCCCGACCTGACGTTCAATACGGACCTTGCCGACTTCGAGAGTCGCCGCGGCTGGCCCGGCATGGTGGCGCGGATTCACGATGGCACGGGCGAGCCCACCGGCGGCATCCACCGCACCTATTTGCTCGAAGACGGATCGGCAAAGGCGCCGCCCGGCAAGAAGATGCTGGGCCCCGTCGCCGGCGGATCGGTCCGTCTCGCGCCCATCGGCGAGGATGGTCATCTCGGCATCACCGAAGGCATCGAGACCGCATTAGCGGCGAGCGCAATTTTTGGCGTGCCGACGTGGTCAGCGCTCTCCGCCGACGGCTTGCGCCGCTGGCAGTGGCCGGAGGGCATACGCCGTGTGACGATATTCGCCGATGCCGGCACGGCGGGCAGAGAAGCCGCCACGGCGCTGGGCGAGCGGCTAGGCAACGCCGGCATCGCCTACGCGATCGTCTCGCCGAAGCATGGCGATGATTTTAACGACGATCTCCGCCACGGCGCGAAGGCAGCGGACTACGAGCCGCAGCCAGCCACCACTCCGACCGCTCGTTCGCCGCTGATCAGTGTGACCGAATTCGAAGCCGCCGCGCGGGCTCTTACCAACCCGCCTGATCTGACGGCGCTCGGCCGTGTGCTTGGTCAGCTCGTCCAGGCCCGCCTGGAGCCGCTGCCCGAGCGCCAAGTCCTTGCCACGATTAAGTCGGCCACCGGAATCTCCGTCGCCATTCTGCAAAAACAAATCGGCGAATTGCGCCGCCGGTTGAATGGCACGGGCGACATTCACCACCGCGCCAATCGCCCTCCCTGGGCGAACCAGCTGCGTCTCGACCTTGCCGGCACGCCAGAGCGCAACGAAGCGAATGTTCTTACCGCACTCGGCAACGACGCCGACTTTGCGGGCACCCTCGTGTTTGATGAGTTCCGCTGCGAGGTCGTCGTCAATCGGCGGCTGCCTTGGGATGAAACGGATTCGACGGTGCCGCGGTCCTGGACCGATGCCGACGACGTCCGCTGCGCCGAGTGGCTTCAACGGCACGAAATCAATGTCGCGCCCGCCGTGGTAAGCCGCTGCGCGAATGCAATCGCGCGCGACATCCGCGTGCATCCGGTGCGCGATTACCTGTCAAACCTCGTTTGGGACAAGAACCCGCGGCTGGAACAATGGACCATTGCCTATCTCGGTGCCACGGACACGCCGCTTAACCGCGCCTTCGGCTCTCTGTGGATGATCTCGGCCGTCGCCCGCATCATGCGGCCAGGCGTGAAGGTCGATCACATGCTCATCCTTGAAGGCCCGCAGGGTGCGAAGAAGTCCACCGCCCTCAAGCTGCTCGCCGGCGAGCGTTGGTTCACCGATGAGCTCGCTGAAATCGGCAGCAAGGACGCTGCCCAGCAAATGCGCGGCATCTGGATCATCGAAATCGCCGAACTCGACGCCATCGGCCGCGCCGAAGTTTCTCGCATCAAGGCGTTCCTCACTCGCACCGTCGACCGCTATCGCCCGCCTTATGAGCGCTATGTGATCGAAGTGCCGCGCCAGTGCGTCTTCGCCGGTAGCGTCAATCCCGATACGTACCTCCGCGATGAAACCGGCAATCGCCGCTTCTGGCCGGTGCGCTGTGGCGTGATCGATCTCGACGCCCTCCGCCGCGATCGCGATCAGCTCTGGGCCGAGGCCGTGCATCGCCATCGAGACGGTGCCGTTTGGTGGCTCGAGGACCCGGCGCTGATCGCCGCCGCCAACGCCGAGCAGGAGGCGCGCTATCACGCCGATGCCTGGGACGCGCGCATCGACCGCTGGCTCAACTTCGAGCGGCAGCGGGTCAATCACGGCTATACGGGATACGACGACTGGCGCGACGAGGAAGTCGAGCGGACGTCGCCGGTGGTGGACGTGTCCGTGGGCGAGATCTTGGAGGGTGCACTCGGCATCGAAACGGGTCGATGGTCACGTGCCGACCAGATGCGGGTGACCGCCTATCTCAAAGCGCGAAACTGGCATCGCTACCAGGCACGAATTGGCAGCCGAAGCGACGGTGTGCGCGAGTGGCGCTATAGCCGATAAACTGATCAATCGATGCCTTCGCGGTGATGGGGCGCCTCCCGGGGCGCCCCTTTTTGTTTGGGCCACCGCGCACGTCCAAGTCTGCGTGGTCACCAACCTGGTCACCAACCTCTCAAGACAGGTTGGTGACCAAAATTGCTCAATCGATTCATCAAATTAGGTCCATTGGTCACCAACCTTTTGTGGTCACCAACCCCCTGTAAACATATGTGTGAAGAATGGGTTTTGGCACGATCGTAACCGAATCATATATGTCCCTTAGGGAGAGAGAGTGTTGGACCCGTTGGTGACCAAAAAGGTTGGTGACCAGACGAGCAAAGCGTTGATCTCGCGAGAATTTTCGTGGTCACCAACCTCGTTGCGGCTCAGACACTTTGCGCAGCAATACGCGAGAGTACGATGAACCCGCGACGATGATTGCGCCAACAGGTTGTCGGTCCTAGAACCGCCGGTGACCGAAGCCGAAGGCCCACTCCTCGTGAGTCTTCAACATGAATGCCAATCTCGCGGCGGCGCCGACGAAGCCGCCCGTTATCCCTGCCGCAGGATCGCTCGCCCGCGCACGGTTGCCGCTCCTTGCTCTCGATCTCGGCACGAGCACCGGCTGGGCGATTTGCACGCCCGATGAGCGCATCGTCAGCGGCACGATGTCGTTCCGCCCAAGCCGCTACGACGGCGGCGGCATGCGGTATCTGCGGTTTCGGAGTTGGCTTGAGCAGCTGGTCGCCGATGCGAACGGCGTGTCCGCCGTCCACTTTGAGGAGGTTCGGCGCCACGCGAGCACCGACAGCTCGCACATTTACGGCGGCTTTCTCGCGACCCTGACAGCCTGGTGCGAGCAGCATCATGTCGCCTATCAGGGCGTTCCCGTCGGGACGATCAAGCGTTTCATCACCGGCAAGGGCAATGCCGATAAGGAAGCGGTCATCGCGGCCGTGAAGGCCCGCGGCTACCGGCCGGTCGACGACAACGAGGCCGACGCCATCGCCATCCTGCTTTGGGCGATCGAGACGGGCGGAGGCGTTCAATGAACGGGGACATGCTCCTCAAGCACGCCGCCGGCGTCATCGCCAACCGGCGCGATACCTATGGCGAGCCGAGCGACGCGATGAACGCGGTGGCGAAGCGATGGTCGCTGACGCTCGGCGTACCGGTGAATGCAGCGCAAGTCGTGCTGTGCTTGATCGATCTCAAGCTCACCCGGCTCGCACGCGATCCCAAGCACCTCGACTCACTGGTGGACGTGGTCGGCTACTCGGCGATGCTGCGGGATGTGGTGCGATGAGCCGGCGTCGTCTCCCGGATCGTCGCCCCGGCATCACGGCCGAGCTGATCCACGACGGCCGCGCTTACGCGGTGTCGCTCGGGTTCGATCCCGCCGACGCCTGGCTCGGCGAAGTGTTCGCCCACGGCGCCAAGGTGGGCTCGAACATGGACGGCATCCTCGACGACGCCTGCATCGCCCTGTCGTTGCTATTGCAGCACGGCGTCGAGCCAATGGCATTGGCGTCGACCATGGGGCGGCTCGGCGACGGAGGGACGCCCGCTTCGATCATTGGTGCGCTCGCCGATGTGCTGACGCGGGAGAAACTGCAATGAGGTGGCTCCCGCGCGGCTATGGCGGTGAGCGACGATCGCCGGAAGAGATCAAACGCGAAGGCTGGCGCGGCGAGGGCGTCTTGGTGGTGAGCGACACCGATCCGCGACTTACTTGGCCCGAGCGTGACCTCATCCGGCAGCTTGGCACGAAGCTCTACGGCAAGCGTGCCGCGGAAAGGGTGCGCCATGGCTGACGGGCAATGGACGGTGTTGATGGTCGAAGAGCGGCTGGACGAGGCCGCCTCCGTTTTGAAGCGGATGCCCTCCGTGAAGGTGCCGGGCTATTACACGCTGTGGCCGCGCTACATCTACGAGTTCGCCGATCTCGTCGGGCAGGAGCCGCGCGAAATGCCGTTGCCGCCGCCGTCGGCGGCGTCGATCACGCGGATGGACGAGGTCATGGAGTGGTTGAATTGGCTCGAACCGGACGATGTGAGAATCGTCTGGCTGCGTGCATCGGGCCGGCGTTGGAAAACGGTGTGCTGCACCGTTGGTCTCGCCCGCGCCGCCGCCCATGAGCACTGGCTTTATGCGCTCTGTCTCATCGCATGGCGGCTTAACGGACGGCGGCTTCCCCGCAACGCATCGAAACGAAGCGTAATTGCGCTCGCTCGCTCGGCGAACGCTTGAGTAGCGAATAGAAAAGTGTCGTGCAGACACTTTTGAACAAGACAGATTCGGCAGATTTGGCTAGCTTCCGCGGCATGCTCGGGCGATGCGCGTCGCTTGCAGACCCCGCTACCGGGCCGATCAAAGGAACCATGACACTGCAGTTTTCGGAGACGGTGGAGCGGTGGCCGCTCGACCGCTTGATCCCGCATGCGCGCAACGCCCGGACCCACTCGGATAATCAGGTCGCGCAGATCGCTGGATCGATCGCGGAGTTCGGTTTCGTCAATCCCGTACTGGTCGGCGACGATGGCGTGATCGTGGCTGGCCACGGCCGGGTGCTCGCCGCACGCAAGCTCGGCCTGACCGAGGCACCGGTCATCGTTCTCGGGCACCTGACGCCGACTCAGCGGCGGGCGTTGATGATCGCCGACAATCGGATCGCGGAGAATGCCGGCTGGGATGAAGAAGTGCTGGCGGCCGAGATTGCCGCGCTCAAGGATGATGATGTGGATCTTGCGCTTCTTGGTTTCGATGAATCCGACCTCGATCGCTTGCTGGCCGGCACGCTCGACGAAGCTGACGATGCCGACGAAGCGCCGGCGCCACCGGCCGACCCGGTCAGCCGCCCCGGCGATCTCTGGATCTGCGGCGAGCACCGGGTGCTGTGCGGCGACGCCACCGTTCTGGCGGATGTCGAGACGTGCTTGGACGGCGAGCTGGCCGACATGACTTTCACCGATCCGCCCTACAACGTGAACTACGCCAACTCGGCGAAGGACAAGCGGCAGGGCAAGAACCGGCCAATCCTCAACGACGCCCTGGGCGAAGGATTCGGCGCGCTGCTTTACGACGCCTGCCTGAACGTTCTAACCGTTACCAAGGGCGCCGTGTACATCTGCATGTCGTCGTCGGAGCTAGACAGATTGCAGAAGGCGTTCCGCGAGGCGGGCGGGCACTGGTCGACCTTCATCGTGTGGGCGAAGAACACCTTCACCCTTGGCCGCGCCGACTATCAGCGCCAGTACGAGCCGATCCTCTACGGCTGGAAAGATGGCGCCGACCACTTCTGGTGCGGCGCTCGTGATCAGGGCGATGTCTGGTTCGTCGACAAGCCCACGAAGAACGATCTGCACCCAACCATGAAGCCCGTGGCGTTGGTCGAGCGGGCGATACGCAACTCGTCGAAGAGCCGAGACATCGTGCTCGATCCCTTCGGCGGCTCCGGCACCACGATGATCGCCGCCGAGCGCGCAGGGCGTCGGGCGCGGCTGCTCGAACTCGATCCTAAGTATGTCGATGTGATCGTCGCCCGCTGGCAAGAATTGACCGGTGGCCGCGCGACGCTCGCGGCCACCGGCCAGCCGTTCGATGACGCTCAGGCGGCGATGCGATAGACCCGCCCGCGGCCCTCGACCTTCTCGGAGGTCACGTCGAGGCCGAGCTTCTTCTTGAGGGCGCCAGCGATGGCGCCGCGCACGGTGTGCGCCTGCCAGTCGAAGGCTTTGGCGATCTCGTCGAGGCTGGCGCCCTGGGTGCGCTTGAGCATCTCGACGAGCTGCGCTTGCTTGCTGTCGGCACGGGTGCGGGGCTGGGTTTTGGCGGCCGGCGCCTTCGCGGCGCGCGGCTTCCGGGTCGTTGGCTTGCTGGATTTCGCCATGGGGATCTCCTGGGCGTTCGGGGCCGCGACCATCGCGGCCTCGGTACCGCAGAAGCGCTCTGTCGGCAGGCGAAGCCAAGTCGATATGCCGATCATGAAGTTGCTTTGATCAACGCCGGCGCGTCATCAAGTGATCGCACAGGGTCAAAGGGTCCTCCTGGCGATCCCAGTGCCAATGCGGCCAAAAGGGCGCGGCACATGCGTGGATTCCTAGTTTGTCGAATGTTTGCAAAAGCCAGCGGACCTCGTGACAAAGCCGGTCAACCTCGGAGCACTCGCCACCGCCCTGAACGCGTCGGTGCCGACGCTCAGGAAGGCGATTCGCGACAATGCCAACTTCCCCGTCGCCAGGCGCGGCAGCAAGGGCAACGACTGGCTGTTCGATCTTGCCGCGGCGCGGGCGTGGTGGACTCAGTACATCCGGGAGCGGCCAAAGACGCGGGGTGATCAGATCCTGCCCGGCCGCGAGCGCGACGGTGTCCGCCCCGGTGTTCTTTCGCGCAATGCGGAGCCGGGCGGGCTTTCGATCTCACAACGGAAGACGACGCTCGAAACAGCCCTCCTGGCCGATCGCCTCCGCAAGGAGCGCGGCGAACTGGTCGAGGTGGGCCCGCTCCGGGCCGAGCTTGAGAGCGACATCGTCGCGTTCCGTACGAGCTTGAGTCACTACCCGGCGGAGATGGCAAAGCTCCTGGGACTCTCGGCCGAGACTCAGCGCGTGATGCAGGAGGCGATGGAACGGCGGCTGAGCACGCTCGCCGATAAATTCGGCAGCAAAGCTGGCGGCAATGGAGCAAGCGGCGGACCGAACTGAACGCTTTCTCTACGCCGACCGGGCAGCCCTGCGCCGAGCCCTCTACGACAATCTGCGGCCCGCTGAGCGGATCAGCGTCGCCGAGGCAGCCACGCGCTATCTCATGCTCGACAATCCGGGCGGCGGCTATAGCGGTCCGTTCACCTTCGACCGGGTTCCGTATCTTCGGCGCCCGATGGAGTGTCTCTCGGCCGACTCGGGGTATGTCCTCGTGGCGGTGATGGGACCAAGCCAGTCGGCCAAGAGCACGATCGGCAACGCTTGGCTCTTCGCGTACACGCCGATCGTCTCGCCGGCAGACATGCTAATGCTGATGCCGGACAAGGATGGCGCCCGGCGCTATAGCGTGCAGCAGATCGACCGGGTGATTGCCGCGTCGCGCGAAATCGCGGCGCGCGTCGTCCCCGGCCATGGCGGCGACACGATCTATTCAAAGCAATTCAAGGGCTGCATCTTCGACCTCATCTGGCCCGTGGCATCGCTGCTCCGGGCGCGTCCCTACCCGCGCGTTCGCATCGACGATTACGACGTGGTGCCCGAGGACATCGATGGCGAAGGCAATGCGCTGGTGCTCACATCCGGACGTCAGACGACCTTCGAGGGCGTCGAGATGACGCTCGTGAACTCCTCGCCCGCGCGTGGCGAGGATCGCGGCATCGAGGCGCTGGTGGCGCGCGGCACGGACGAGCGCTGGCATGTACCGTGCAAGCGCTGCCGAAGCTTCTTCGCGCTCGATTACGAGAAGGTGTTTCGCTTCGACTTGAAAGGCACGCCCGAGGACGCGGCGTACACGGCCAGGGTCGTCTGCCCGTGGTGCGAATGCCCGCATGACGGCGCCGACAAGCCTGCGCTGATGCGGGCCGGCGCCTGGGTCGGCGCCGAGCAATCGATCGATGCATACGGCGTCGTGCATGGCGAGCTGAGGGACGGTTCGATCGCATCGTTCCGCGTCGACGGGCTTATGGGCTTTGCCTCATGGCCGCGGCTCGCGGAACACCATCGCCAGGCTGAGATCACGTTCGAGCGCACGCAGGACGAGGAAGAGCTCAAAGGGTTCTTCAACACCAAGGCGGGGAAGAATTATTCCTCGCGCGTCGGTGCCGCCGAGCCGCTGGCGCCGCAGGCGCTGATGGCTCGCGTCGCCGCGAGCGACTATGCGAAGGGCGAGATTCCGGAAGGCTGCGCCGTCTTGACGGCCGCCGTCGACGTGCAGGCGCGGCGCTTCGCAGTACTCGTGATGGGTTGGGGCGACGGACTCGAGTCCTGGATCATCGACCGTTTCGACATCGAGGCCGTGGGCGACCAGCTCGTGGAGCCGGCGCGCTATTCGGAGCACTGGGACTGCCTCATTGAGCGTGTGGTACGTCGCGCTTGCGCGTTGAAGGGCTTCCCCTCGATCCGCGTGCCGATCCTGAATGTCGCCATCGATACTGGCGGCCTCGATGGCGTCACCGACAACGCCTACAAATTCTTCTATCGCGCGCTCCAGCGGGGCGTCCCGGCGACGAGTCTCATGCTGGTCAAGGGCGGCAATCGCCCGACTGCCCGCACGCTACCGCCGCCGACAATCGACGCGAAGCGGCAGCTGAAGGGCCTGCCCGAGGCGGCGCTGTTCATTCCGAACGTGAACCGGATCAAGGATTCGATCAGCCATCGACTCCATCGCGCCGAACCGGGTCCGGGATACGTGCATCTGCCGAGCAATATGGACGAGGCGCATGTCGCCGAGATGGTGGCGGAGCGCCGGCGCAACAATCTCTGGGAGATAGAGCACGGTCGCCGCAACGAGACGCTGGACCTGTTGGTTTACAACTACGCGGCGCTGCTCCGGCACGCCGGCACCGATACCGGCACGGGCTGGATCGAGAAGATCGCGCCGTGGGCCATGGTTCCGGCATTTCCGGAACCGATCGCGACGCCGGCAGCAAGGCCGCTATCGCCGGCGAAATCCGAACAGAACCGCGCGACCGTGGTGCAGCGGCGCCGCCGCTGAACGAGGACACCTGACATATGGCCGGTATCACGCTCGCCCAAGCGCAGGCGCAGCTCGACGCGTGGCTTGCGGCTTCGTTGAAGACGGCGGCCAATCAGAGCTACGAGATCGCGGGCCGCAAGCTTACGCGCGCCGATGCCGCCGAGATCAAGCGCAGCATCGAATTCTGGAATGCGGAGGTGATCCGCCTCAGCAACGAGGCCACGACCGGCAGCGGGTTCGGCTTCTATCGCGGCATCGTCGGCTGATCGCAATGGACCTCCGCTCGAAACCCCCGGCGCCGACGCGGCTCGACCGGGCGATCGCTGCCGTCTTCCCGCAATATGGCTTGCGGCGGTACATGGCGCGCCGTGCGCTCGCCTTGCAGGGCGGCTACAGCGGGGCCCGCCGCGATCGCAGCGGCACACAGAATTGGAAACCCGGCGGCGGGAGTGCCGACGCGGACTTGCTCGGCGATCTCGCGGAGCTTCGCGAGCGCAGCCGTGACCTCGTCCGCAACAACCCGCTCGCGCGGGGCGCCATCCGCACGAACGTTACCAGCGTCGTGGGGCCGGGCCTGAAGCTCAAGTCCCAGATCGATCGCGCCGTCCTGAAACTGAGCGACACCGAGGCCGACGCCTGGGAAAATCGCGCGGAACAGCTCTTCCGATTCTGGTGCCGGGCCAACGAATGCGATTTAACGGGCGTGCAAGATTTCGACGCCCTCCAAGGGCTCGTGTTTCGCGCCGTGCTTGAAAGCGGGGACTGCCTTGCGGCGCTCCGCATGCGGCAGGGCAACGGCCGCGTCTTCGAAACCACGCTCGACGTAATCGAGGCGGATCGCCTCTCCAATCCGAGTAACAAAGCCGACTCCATCAAGCTCGCGGGCGGCGTCGAGATCGACGACGCGGGCCGACCGACTCGCTACCACATCTGCAACCGGCACCCGGGCGACGCGGTGTTGGGCAGCGTTTCGTCCGAATGGCAAGCCTACGCGGCGCGTGCCGACGACGGCTCGCCGCTGATCCTTCATATATTCGAGCGCGCGCGCATCGGGCAGCGCCGCGGCGAGCCCTATCTGGCACCGGTTGTCGAGGCGCTGAAGCAGCTCAGTAACTACGCCGAGGCCGAGCTTGACGCCGCGGTAATGTCCGCATGCTTCGCGGTCTTCGTCAAAAGCGCAGCACCCGCCGTTCTGCCGCAGAACAGCACGAACGCCAACACGACCTCAGCCAGCGACTTCTACAAGGACGTCGATATCCAGAAGGCGACCCTCGTCACCATGCGCGAGGGCGACGATATCTCGACGGCGACGCCCGGCCGCCCGAACGAGAACTTCGACCCTTTCTTCCTCTCCGTTTGCCGCCAGATTGGCGTGGCGCTTGAGCTGCCCTACGAAATCCTGATCAAGCACTTCACGGCGAGCTATGCGGCGGCGCGGGCGGCGCTTTTGGAAGCGTGGCGCGCCTTCCGCGCGCGCCGTGCCTGGCTCGTCTCGACGTTCTGCCAGCCGAGCTACGAGGCCGTGCTGGCGGAAGCCGTGGCGCGCGGGCTTATCGCAGCGCCCGGCTTCTTCGGCGACCCACTCGTCCGCGCCGCCTGGTGCGGCGCCGCCTGGATCGGTCCAGCGCCCGGCCAGATCGACCCGGTCAAGGAAACCGACGCCGCAATCAAGAAGATCGAGGCGACGCTTTCGACCTACAGCAAGGAAACGGCCGCCATCAGCGGCGACGATTGGGAGCGGCAGTTCCCGCAGCGCCGCCGCGAGGAAGCGATGGTGCGCGGCGCCGGCATGCGCGGAGCATCAACGAGCCAGGCAAGCCCAGCCGATCCCGCCGCGACGCCGCCCGATCCCACGCCCGGCGCCACGCAAGGGGACGACGCATGAGCCTGATCGACAAGATCGTCGGCGCGAAGTGGGCCATCATTCCCGAGGTGCTCCACACTATCCTCCGCGTCGCCTCGCGCGGCCCTGCCATCCCGAAATCCGAATGGCCCCAATACAGCACGCGCGCCAAGCGCGGCGAGGCCGAGCCCAGCCAGGGCTATCGCATGGCACAGCTTGTCGACGGCGTGGCGGTCCTTCCGGTGACCGGGCCCATCTTCCCGCGCGCCAACATGATGACCGAAATGAGCGGCGCCACCGCCATCTCGGCGTTGAAAGCCGACTTTGCCCGCGCCGAGGCCGATCCGGCGGTGAAGGCGATCCTGCTCGACGTGGATTCGCCCGGCGGCGTGGTGACCGGCATCGACGACTTCGCGGCGCGCGTCGCGGCCGCGCGGAAGCCCGTTGTGACTTACGTCGCCGGCATGGCGGCATCGGCGGCCTACTGGATCGCCGCCGCCTCGCAGGCCATCATCGCCGACCGCTCGGCCGAGCTCGGCAGCATCGGCGTCCGCGTCGCGGTGAGCAAGCAGATCGAGGCCGACACCGCCGGCGAGATGACGTTCGACATCGTCTCGTCGGGTGCTCCGTTGAAGCTCCCAGACCCAGAGACCGACGAGGGCATTGCCGCGCTCAAGACTGAATTGGACGACCTAGAGGACCTGTTCGTCAGCAGCGTCGCGGCGGGCCGCGGCGTCGACGCCGACGCCGTGCGCGCCGACTTCGGCCGCGGCGGAATCATGATCGCCGGCAAGGCCGTGGCCGCCGGCATGGCAGACGGCATCGGCACGTTCGAACAAGCGATGGCGCGGGCGCATGAACTGCGTCGGGCCCCGGGCGTGCCGGGTATAACCACGCGCGCTGGATATGTGCGGACAGCTGTGCAGACCACCGCCGTCGTAATGACGCCCGGCGATCTCGGTGTCGCCCGCTTCAGCGCCGCCGAAATGGCCGCGGACGTCGCCCTCAGCCCGGCGAACCCCGATTCCCCGCTCTACCCCGAATTCGATTTGCCGGCCGCCCCATCCACGGCCTCGGACGCCGGCGCTGACGCCCGCAAGTGCGGGCTTTCGTCCGAAGGCCCGAACATCACGGAGACCAATATGACCAAGCCAAACGACCAGGGCGGCGCAACGGCTGCTCCGACCAACCCCGCGCCCGCCGCCCTCGACATCGATGCGATCCGCAGGGAAGCCCGCGAGGCGGAATGCGCGCGCATCGTCGCGATCCAGGACGCCACGATCCCCGGCCATGAGGCGCTGGCGCAACAGTTCGTCAAGGAGGGCAAGAGCCCGGGGGATTTCGCGCTGGCACAGAGCAGCGCCGAGAAGGCCAAGGGCGCCGCCCATCTCGACGTCCGCCGCGCCGCTACGGCGGCACTTCCGGCGCCGCAGCCGCAGGTGCCCGCCGCCGATGCCAAGCCCAAGCCCGCTCTCTCAGCGATCCCAGAGACGGACGATGCGGCCAAGAAAGCGTATGCGGCCTCGACGGATCTGCAGAAGGAATTCCGCACCGAGGCCGGTTACGTGGCCTGGGCCAGGGCCACGCGCGAGGGGAAGGTCAGAATCTTCCGCAGCGGCAAGGACGAGCAGAAGGCCGCGTAATTTAGCTTCCGAGCAGCGCTGTGAAGCGCCGCCCTTCCTTAGAATGGAGTGAACCATGACGACTCTCGCTGCCGACAAAATCCGCCCGATCGAGGGTGGCAATCGGAATGAGATTCCGGTCATCGCGGCCGATATCGTCTACCAGCATGCCGCCGTAGGTGTCGTTGATGGCTCCGGCCACGCGCGCCCTCTCAACGCAGCGGATCGTTTCGCAGGTTTTGCCGAAGAGCGTTGCGATAACAGCGCCGGCGCTGCCGCCGCCAAGAACATTCGCGTACGCGAGAGTGGCAAAATCCAGCTCTCTGTGTCGGGCGCGGTCATCACCGATATCGGCCAACCGGTCTATGCCACCGACGACGACACGTTCGTGTTCAATCCCGTGGGCGCAGTATTCATCGGCTTCGTGCACCGATTCGTCTCCACAGGCGTCGTGATCGTCTCGTTCGACGCACTTAACTACCGCGACCCTTATGGTGCCCGTACCGTCCGCGAGACGCTCTCGGCCAACAAGACGCTCGATGCCGAGGACAGCGGCAAGCTGTTCTGGGTCGATACCGACGCCTTCACCATCACCCTGCCTGTGATTGCGACCGGCCTCGATGGCTTCATGGTCGTCAACGGCGGCGCCTTCGGCGCGGTCCTGGTCACGATCAGCCCGGCGGCCGCGGACATGATCCTCGGCCCGGACATCACCGGCGCCGACGACAAGGATCTGCTCAACACCAAGGCCACGGCCCGCCGCGGCGATTACGTGGTCCTCGGCGGCAACGACGCCGATGGCTACGCGGTGCAGGAGCTGCGCGGCATCTGGGCCCGCCAGGCCTAGAGCCAGCTTCCCGAAGACAGGACCGAGGCCGTGCGAACGCGAGAGCGTTTGGCGGCCCTTTTTATTCGCCGCTCCATCCGGGACGGCGCGCCGTCAAATGCCCTTGGGCAAGGCACTCGCCCGCGTCGTGACGACGCCGGCCTCCCCATCGATGGAGCCTCCTTATGTCTCTCGCCGAACTCTCGTCGCGGGCCATCGTCGGCCGCTATTACGAGCGGCTCGAAGCCAAGCCCGGAATGGAGTGGATCGACGCCATCTCGAATTACTTCACGTCCGACCAGGAATCCGAGACCTACAAGTGGCTCGGCATGCCGCCTGCTCTCCGCGAGTGGGTCGGTGGCCGCCACGCGAAGGGCTTCAACGTTTCCGGGATCACGATCGAGAACAAGCACTATGAAGGCACGCTCGAGATCATGCTCAAGGATCTCCGGCGCGACAAGACAGGGCAGATCTTGGTCCGTGTCGACGAGTTCGCCGCCCGTGCCAACACGCACTGGGCCTCGCTGCTCTCGACGCTCATGCTGAACGGCCCGTCGAGCGCCTGTTACGACGGGCAATATTTCTTCGACACAGATCACAGCGAGGGCGAATCGGGATCGCAGAGCAACGACATCAGCGTCGACATCTCAACGCTGGCCGTGACCAACCACGGCAGCGTGACGGCGCCGAGCGTGGCCGAGATGGCGCTCAGCATCATGCAGGGCGTGCAGTCGATCTACGGCTTCAAGGACGACCGCGGCGAACCTCTGAACGAAGGTGCGCAGCAGTTCATCGTCACCGTGCCGGTGCCGCTGTTCAACGTTGCCGCCGCCGCGTGCTTCAACCAAGTGATTGACGGCAACGATACCAACCCGCTTGCAGCGCAGAACAACTTCCGCGTCCGCCCGCTCGCGAATCCGCGCCTCACTTGGACGGACTCGTTCGCTATCTTCCGCGCCGACGGCTCGGTCAAGGCGTTCATCCGTCAGGAGGAGCAGGGCATCATCACGAAGGTCAAGGACGAGAACTCCGAATACGCATTCGACAATGACGCGATCCAGATCGGCGTCGATACCTGGCGTAACGTCGGATACGGCCGGTGGCAGGGCGCGGTGTACGTTACGATGACTTAAGCGGGCTGGACGGCCCGTCACCCTCCCCGGGCGCTGGAAGGTGTGACGACGGTCACAACGAGGCTACATCGCTAGGCCTCAGCCCGGCCATCACTTCAGCTTCGGTTCACCACGATTGGGCTACAACTGTCGGGTCAATGCATCGCCACACCTGAGAGGAACCCACAATGACCCGCACTTCGATGATCTCGCGCGTGCTCGCGCCCTTGGCCATTGCCATTTCGCTGGGTGGCTTCGCCGCCACAGCGGAAGCGGCGACGAAGACGACCTGCGCCGGGGCTATCTGCTTCAATAAGGAAACGGGGCACCGCTCTGACGGGCTTACCGCATTCAGGTTGACTTTCAGCGGCAGCGCGGTGACGCACTATAACATTCGCTTCCAAGAGCCGGGTGGCCGGCTCTTGCAGCGGGAAATGCGCACCCGCCCGGGCACGAACCTGAGTGAGCCGTTCGGCCTCCGCGGCACGCCGGGCCAGAAGTACGACATCTACATCCAGGCATGCTCGCAGACGAAGGTCGGAGTTGGCCCGTTTTCAGTGTCCACAAAATCTTCGTGCACCGGCTGGGTACGCATCGGCTTCTACGCCGTCTAAACGCACGAACCTAAACAGATAACGGCCCCGCTCAGAAATGGGCGGGGCCGATCTTTTCTCTGCGGACATCGTGGGACAGTCGTTTTTGACCCGCAGCGGACAAGCGCGGTTCGCATCTGTTCGATCGCCTCATCCGCACGGGCAAGAACTGTAGTACGTCGGCTTCGGCCCCTGGCAAGGCGCGGTGTACGTCACGATGATCTGAGTGGATTGGGCGAGCGGACTTAGCGCAGCCGCTTTAGGGGGGCGGAGGCTTAACCGGTTTTGCTGCAGCCAGTGACGGCGATGCCGACGCCATGACGGCGTTGCGCAGTTCAATCGGCGCGTCGATACCTTTCAATGGCTCGAGACCGGAGCCAGTGCCCCGGACAAGAATGGTACCGTAGTCGAAAATGCGCCCGAGAATCGTTTGATTTACGTCGACGCTCTCGATCTTATCCATGTTCATTTCCATGGTCCGGCGAGAGATGAAGCCCTCCTTGTAGATCAGGCGCTTGTTAGTGACCGCGATTTCGGTGGTGTGGCGCTTGATCCACGCGACCGCCAGCACCGCGAGGGCGATCACGATGATCGCCAAAGATCCGTAGAGGTAGAGGCCCTTGGCAACGTCACGCGGCAGTGCAACTAACCCGATGATGCCGATTAAGAGGATCAGCCAACCCGGCAAATAGACATACCAATGCGGCCGACTCTTGTGCTTGATGGTTTCTCCGGCTTGCAGCACACGATTGATGTAACTCATCAAATCCTCTTTCAAAGCCGGAACGTGAGCGGCCGCCGCCTCCTCGTTCTCGCCGATACTTATACATCATCTTTCTTCGGGCTGCAGGGCTGGCGGGAGTGTCATCCTTTTATGCGTGGCCGCAGATCTAAGCCGACATGCCGGTCGAGTAGTTGACGCCATAGTGCGGCTCGCTGCACTTCTCCAACTGTCAAGGAAACCATCATGCTCACATTGACCGTGGTAGCGCCGGGAGGCGCCGCCGTGCCTAAGGGCGCGCGCCTGTACAAGCTAACGCCCGATCAAATTCGCCGGCGTCAAAACATGCTCGAGCCGGTGACCGAGGGGGAGGCTGACAAGAAGAAGGCGCTCCCTCTGGCCACCGTGGCGCTCGCAGGTGCGGGCGTCATGTTCAAAAAGGGCGAGACGATCACCGTCGACGAGGAGCTGATCAAAGCTCTCGCAAAAGACGGATGGGCCGACGCCGAAGGCCGGACGCTCGCAGAGCGACACTTCCTCGAGCGCGACGCAAAGCGCAAGAAGGGCGTGGCCGAAGTGGAGGCCAAGGAAAAGGCGAATCCGGCGGCGGTCGCGGCTGCGAAGGCGCGGCCGGTCGTAACGGAGCGTGCGGTCCGCTGAGTCAGCAAGCGGAGCTTGCGTCATGGCCGTCGAGGACGCCGCCGATCTCGCAACCTTCTTCGACACCAACGAGTTCGCGGCGTCGGCGACTTATACCCCTCCCGGCGGCGGCGCCGCGCAGATGATCGACGTGATCTTCGACCAAGTGGCGCCCAAGGAGCGCGGGCCGGACGGCGAGCTCGTCGTCGTCAAGCGCCGCTCCCTTCGGGTGCTCAAATCCGTGTTCACGACGGCGCCGGTGGTCAACGGCACGTTCGTGATCGCCGGCGTCACCTATCGCGTCCGCGCGATCGAGGACGATCCCGACGATCCGACCGGCCAGATCTACGACATCACCCTCGCCGTCACGTCCTGAGCGCCATGCAGATCAATCTCGTCACCGACGTCAAGGAGAGTCTGATCCCGGCGCTCGAACGTGATACCGCGGGCGTCGGCGCCGCCGTGAGCCTTGCGATCGACGACGCCACGACGCGCATCAAGGAGCGAGCGCGGGCGCTGGTGCGCGTGGGGTTCCCGGGCAGCCGGAAGCTCCCGACGGTAATTCGCAGCCGGACCTTCGACGCCAAGCCAAGTAAGCCACCTGCCGGCTATGTGTGGTCAAAATGGTCGAGCAAGAAGGGCGACCGCGACATCCTCCTGGCCTTCGCGACGGGCGCCACGATCCGCGCGCGCGATGGCAAGTTCCTGTTCGTGCCGCTCGACCCGGCGCCGGGCGCCAAGGCCAAGGCCCGCGCCGCACTCGAAGCGATCGGCAACAACCCGAAACTCGCCCTTATCAAAACGCTCGGCGGCAAGCTCGCGCTCGTCGAGAAGCCGCTCGGTAACCGCGGGCGCGCCAAGCTGCTGGGACTTCTCGTGCCGAGCGTCAAGATTCCGAAGCGGGTCAGTTTCGAGGGGCTCGAAGCCCAGGCCGATACGATGCTCAGCGAGCGTTTGCTGGCGCGACTGCAAGAGAAGGGTCTTTAGCCCATGTCCACCGCTGTCCGGGAGACGGTGCTCGACTGGGTGAAGACCCGGCTCGGGACCATCACCGGCGGCTACACGGTGGTGCGCAATCCCACCAACGATATTCGCCCCAGCATCCCAGTGTTGGCGTTGTTTGACGGCGACGAGGATGCGCCCGAGCCCCAGGACAGCGGCGAACAGCCTTGGGAGATGACGATCGCCATCGCGATTTGGGTGCGCGCTACCGGCGACGACAGCGGCGAGACCGCCGGCGACGCCCTCAGCGACGCCATCGGCAAAGTCTACGACGCGCTGATGGACCCCGCGCAGTGGGACGCGACGGTGCGCCGCGTGCGCCCCGGGACGCGAACCGCGGTCGACTTTATTGCCGGTGAAGAAGCCGCCGAGACCATCGGCATGTGCGCGAGCCATTTCACCATCGAGTATCCGACGTCGGAGACCAGCGCCTTCACGTCCTCGCCCTAGAAGGAGCCCGCCATGCCCGAGACCGAAACACCCGTCCCGCCTCCCAAGTCCGGCGCCGTGGATCCGCACTCCGGCCGCCGCACCGGCGGCGTCGAGACGATCGAGGGCGGCAACCAGGACACGCCCAAAGCCGCAACGAAGAGCAAGAGTCCGCCCGAAAAGTAGCGGGTTCTAACCCCACCTCGTCGAGGGCCGCAGTTCCCGCTGCGGCCCTTTTGATTCTGGGCCCGCTGTGAAGCGCGCCAATCCCTTTGATGGAGCAACCCGATGTATCGGATGCAGCAGCGCGTGATGGCCGCGAAGGTCGAGACGACGTCCGGCACCGAAGTCACCCCCACGGTCGCCGCCGATGCGTTCAAGGCCGAAGACATTCGAATCAAGGAAAGCTTCGCGCCGGTCGACACTAACGAGCATCAGGATGGGCTCGACAAGTCCGATCCTCTGTATGGCGCCGGCTCCTACGAAATCAGCATGCGCCTCAACCTCAGGGGCTCGACCAACCCTGGCACCGCCGTACCGGTGCATGACCCTATCCTCAGGGCGCTCGGCTTCGCGCGCACGGACGTGGCTGCGGCTGTCACCGGCACGGCCCAGGCCGGCGGCGCCAACTCGATCACGCTGGCGGCGGGTGCCAGCGCCACCGACAACCTCTACCGCGGCATGCCGATCACGCTCACGGGTGGTACCGCCTCGGGCGAGTGGAACTTCATCACCGCCTACAACGGCACGACCAAGGTTGCGACCGTGCTGCGTACCTGGACGGTCAACCCCGACGCTACCAGCACCTACAGCATCCCCGCCGGCTCACGCTACGCGCCGGCCAGCCAGGGCCTCGAAACCGTCACCGTCCGAGTCTGGGACAAGGAGCAGTCGGCCTCGGTCAACGCGCGCCTCCGCCGCGCGATCGGGTGCAGTGGTACCGGCCGCATTTCGCTCGATCCGCACGGATTGCTCCGGCTGGAGGCCACGTTGAAAGGCGTCGTGGCCTCGGCACCGGCGAACGTCGCGGACCCCGGCGCCGTGACCTACGCCTCGCTCAACCCGCCGGTCTACAACGCGGCCCAAACGGTGCTGGGCGTGGCGGTGGTGAAGTTCGGCACCTTCAGCTTCGATCTCGGCAATTCGATCGAGCTGCCCGACAACGCCGACGCGACCTACGGCTTCGACGCCGCGCAGATCGTGAACCGCAACGTCGTGGGCGGCATCACGCCCCGGCTCGAGCTGCTGTCGGTTCGCAACCTTTTCTCCGACTGGCTGACCACGCCGACGTCGCGCGGCTTCGGCGTCCGCTTCGGCACCGCCGCCGGCAGCCGCATCGCGGTGATCCTGCCGAGCCTGATGGTGACCGACCTGGGCGACAGCGACGTGCGCGGCTTCACCCACGAGGACATGCAGTTCAAGGCCCAGGGCGTCGATACCGGCGCGTTCCTCTATTTTTACTAACCGCGCGCGGCAGCAGGAAACCCATGAAGTTCGCCTCCAAGGACGACGTGCTCTCGGTCGAGGGCGCGGACGCGATCTATTCGCTGCGCATTCCGACCAAGCGCGACAAGATCGAGTTCGCGCGGCGGGTGCGGGCCGCCGGCGGTCGCGCGCACGGGCCGGCGGCGATCATCGCCCGCGTGATGCGTGTGATCGAGCTTAGGTTCGCCACCGACCTTCCCGAGCGTGACCGCCTGCTGGAGATCGTGCGTGGCTTCGCCACGGAGCGAAACCGGATCGAGGCCGCGATGGGGCCGATCGTGACCGATCTCTTCCGCTTCATCCGCGAAGTGGCCGCCGGCCGCGCCACGATCGCGAACATGCCGGCCACGCTGTCGCGCTTCGAGGGCGATGCCGCGTCGTTCCTGCCGCTGCAAGAGGATTACAGCCGCATCGAGAACCTCTGCGAGCGGCTCGACGACGTGCTCGCCGATTTTTTCGCCGACAACGCCCAATATGGCGCGGTCCACAATTATATCGCGGCCGAGATGTTCCTCACCGGCGCGGTGCCGAAGCCGGAAGACGAGTCGGAGGCGGCAGAGAAGCCGTCGCACTGGCTGACCCCGGGCCTGTTCCGCATCGCGGGCGGGCGCGTTGCGGCGCAATTCCTGGACGCGATGCCCGACGCCGACATTGGTGCTGTCGGTGACGCCATCTGGAATGCCATGTCGCCCTCGGAGCCGGAAAAAAAAAGCTCCGCATTGCCGCGTGGGAAGCCGCCGGTCGCGACCTCTTCGACGGCTTCGAGCACTGGACTCCCGAGCAGCCCGCACCCCTCGACGCCGCCGGAAACGCCGTCGACGGCTGGGTGAGCCCGGCGCTTGGCTTTCCCGACTGGGCGCCGCTGCGCGTCCACCCGATGCACCTGATCGACGATGAGGACCGGCTGCTGGTGGCGCTCTGGGCGCAGTGCCGCGGGGGCGAGGTGACCGGCCGCATCGGCGGCATGGCCGCCGGCATCATCGTGTCGGGGCCGATCGGCGCAATCCTCCCCGAGGCGGGAGGAATGCTCGACCAGGTGAACTGCACGATGGAGAGCCTCGCTGTGCTCGAGGCGGCGTTCCAGGCACTGAAGCCGTCGCCGCATGAAGACGCGGCTTAGGGCGACTCGCGAGAGCGAGTCGCCAGCATTTACCGCTTGAGCGAAGCGCCTTCGCTTCGCTTTGAAGCAAACCGCAGGTTTGCGACGTGGCCGAACGCGCGATCAACATCAAGCTGAGCGTCAAGGACCAGGAACAGGTCCTCGCGGCGCTGCGCGCAGTCGGGAAGGAAGGCGAGACGATGGCCGGGCGCCTCGAGGCGTCCAGCAAGAAGGCCGCGGTCGAGACCTCGGCGCTCGGCAAGGCCGCGGCGACGACGGCCGCGGCGTTGGGCCAGTTGAAGTCGCCGATCCTCGCGCTCACCGGCCAGCTCGGCGGCATGGCGCCGCTGCTCAGCCAGTCGACGTTGCTGTTTGGCGGCATCACGGCCGCGGTGGGGGCGCTGGCCGCCGGCTTCGTGATCCTCTTCAACCGCGCCAAGGAGGCGGCGCAGTGGGCGGAGGACACGCTCAAGTTTGCCAAGTCGCTCGACAGCTCGGTGCGCGAGGTGCAGGCGCTGGAGTTCGCGGCGCGCAACCTCAACGTCGAGACCGCCACGTTCCGTGACGGCATGAAGAGCCTGCAGGCCCGGGTGTTCGAAGCCTCGGCTGGCATGGGCAAGGCCAAGGAGGTGTTCAAGCAGCTCGGCATCGAGGTCCGCGATGCCAATGGCAACGTCAAGCCGACGCTCGAAATCTTCAAGGAACTCGCCGCCGTCCTGCAGCAATTCGACCGCGCCGACCGGCTCACGATCATGCGCCGCGTGTTCGGCGGCACGGAACTGGCGCCGCTGCTGAAGGACGGCCCCGAGGGCCTCCGGAAGATGATCGAGAACGCCGAGCGCCTCGGCGTGGTCATGGATGAAGGCCCGCTCAAGGCGGCGGCGGAAACCAACAAGCACATCCGGGAGATCGAGAACCTCACCAGCACGAAACTCCGCAACGCCTTCGCGGAGATATCGCCGGTTCTGCTCGGCGTTAAGATCATCGCGCATGAAATCCTGACTGTCTTCGTCAAGATGGCGGAGGTGATGTTCAAGATCTCCGGGATCTCGGCAGCCTTCCAGGAGATCGTTCGCCGCGCCCAGCTTAGCGAGGTTGGACGCTACGACGAGGACATTGCGGCCGCGCGGAAGGCCGCCGATGCGCTTCGGGAATCCGCGGAGCGCAACCGTCTGGCCAAGCTGCCGTACAAGGACATCAGCGCCGCGGCCGAGACCGGCGTGCGTGAGCTCGAGGAGCTACAGCGCCGCCGCGACGCCGTGCTCAAGAAGATCGAGGCCGATACGAAGAAGGGCGATAAATACGACGGTCCCCCGGAGGTGACGCGGCGCCTCACCGACCCGGACGTGCTCAAGAAGGGCGTGGCCGCGCACGAGCAGGCACTGAAGGAGATCGAAAAGCGCGAGAACGAAGCCGCGCGCAAGGCGACGGACGATCGCTTCCAGCGCATCGATGTGCAATCCGCGCAGGAGCTAGACAAGTTTCAGAAGCTGCTGGCCGACAAAGTCATCGGCGAGCAGGAATACGCGCGCGTGTCCGAGGCGATCTGGAAGAAGAACCAGGCCGAGAAGGACGAAATCTCGCGCCAAGCGACCGACAAATGGGTCACCGATCAGATCCAGGCGCACGAGAAGGCCGCCAAGGAGGCGCTGAAGCCTTGGCAGAATTTTGGCGACGACATCGGCAGCATAATCACGAAAGGGTTCGAGGACGGCTTCGCGAGCTTCAATTTCTCCGACGTGCGCCGCTCCGTGACGCGCTTCGCGGGCGGCCTCCTCAATCAGCGGGTCCTCAATCCGGCGCTCGCCGGCCTCGGGCTTGCAACCCCGGTCGCCGGCGCCGAGGGCTCGCCGCTGTTCAAGCTCGGCGCCACCCTCTCGGGCGGCGCCACGCTGTTCGGCATCCCGCTGTTCGGCGGACTGCAAGGGACGGCGGGCGAGCAAGAGCTGGTCTCCCGCGCGGCGGTCAGCGCCGGACAGCCTATCCCCGGCGGCCAGGGTCTGGTCGGCGGCGCCATCGGCGGCGCGGCGACCGGCTTCAGCGTCGGCTCGCTTGCCGGAATGATCCCCGGGCTCAATGCTCAGAACGCGCAGATCGGCGGCACGATCGGCGGCACGATCGGCGCGGTCGTCGGCTCGATCATCCCGGGCATCGGCACCGTCATCGGCGGCCTGCTCGGCTCGGTGCTCGGCTCCCTCGGCGGCGGCTTGCTCGGCCCCAAAAAGACCTCGGTGGGACCGGGCGCCAACGCACTGCTCGGCTCGCCCGGCGGCCGTGCGGGCGTCCTCGGCGTCGGCGCCGACAACGGGGGCAACGCCGGCGGCGCGCGCGATCTCGGCACTGCGCTGGCGACGGCCGTCAACAACCTAGTCGATACGCTCGGCTTCACGAGTTCGCAAATTGGCGGTGTAAATGCCGCCGTCACGCCAGGGGGATTTCGCGTCGGCTTCATCAACTCCGTGTACAGCTCTGGCACCGACGCCGAGGCCGTGATCAAGCAAGGCCTCTATGCGATGCTCAAGCAGGGGGACTTTTTCTTCCAGGGCATCGGCGAGGCGACGGCGAAGGCCATCGCGAATTCTGTCGCGTCCGATCTCGAAGGCCTTCTGGCCGACATCGAGTTCGCCAAGAGCCTCGACGACATCGTCGAAGGTCTCGTGGCCGCGAAGGACGAGTTGAAGGCTGTCGAACTCCAGGCGCGGAAGGCGGCGCAGGAGCAGGTCAAGGCGATTACGGACTTCGTCGACAAGGCCCGCGATCTCGGCTTCGCCGCCGAGGCCGACACGGCCCTCTCCGCCCTCGTCGGCCAGTTGTTCGCGTTCACCGACAAGCCCGAGGCCCTGTCCGAGACCGCGAAGGCGCTGGCCACGCTCGGCGCCACGTTCCGCGTGCTGCGCGAGAACGCGGAAGCGCTCGGCATCACCGAAGCGCGCATCGCGGCGGGCGAGATCGCGGCCAAGGATGAGCTGAGGAAAGGCTTCGACGTCGGCATCGCGCAGCAAATCCTGGCCATCGTCGATCCCATGGCCGCGGCGCTGGCCGAGTTCGACAAGGCCTCGGCCAAGCGGCTCGAGGAAGCGCGGCTCGCCGGCGCCGACCTGGTCGCGGTCGAGAGGCTGACCGCGCTCGAACGTCAGAAGGTCGTCGAGCAGGCGTCCGGCCAGGTGACGAGCAGCCTCCAGAACTTTTACGAGGAGATCACCTTCGGCGGCCTCTCAGGTGCATCGCCTCTGGCCTCGCTCGAGGGCGTGCGCGGCAGCTTCCTCGCGGCCTCGGCGCAAGGCGACCGCAGCCGCATCGAGGATCTCGGCCGCTCGCTGCTGACGCAGTCGCGGGGCGCGTTCGCGAGTGGCTCCGGCTTCCAGAACGATCTCGCGCTCGTGCAGAACGCTGTTGGCATCTTGCTCGGCCCGGAGAACGCGGTGATTGCGGCGATCAGCGCCAGCGGCGGCGAGCAAGTCCGTGAACTTTCGCGCATCTACAACAAGCTCGGCGAAATCGCCAATGAGAACGTGGCGCTGCGGGAAGAAGTTGCGCGGCAGAACGGGGTCCTTCAGCGTCTGCTGGCGCGGTGATCGATGCTCGCCATCATCGCCAAGCCGTACAATCCAGACGCCGAGATCGCGTTCATGGGCCCGCCGCATCCGTTCGGGGTCGCGACCTTCGGGCCCGCGGCCGAATGGTCGAGCTTCGGCGGCGAGGTGCGCGTCTTCCTCGCCGAATCCACCTTCATCGGCGAGCCCGACGATACGGCTCCGCACGAGCCGGTGCCGCTCGACGTCACGATCCTGGCGCCGCCGGTGCCGTTCGGCGGGGCGCCGTTCGGCCCGGAGTTGAGCTACGCCGCCGCGTTCCCCGCCGCCCTGTTCCCGAGCGCCGAGGATGTGAGCAACATCTATTTCGAGCCGCGGCTCAAGCAGAGCCTCAATTTCGCGGTGCGGCTCTGGGATGGCGACGAGCCGTCCGGCCGGTCGCGGCCCGGCGTTGGCGCCATCGAGATCGCGAACGGCGACGCCTGGTTCGACGATTTCATGGCGTTCGGCTGGGACGGCCGTTCGGTGCGGGTCTACGAGGGCGAGCGCGATCAGGCTTTTGCCGATTGGCAGCTTCGCGCGGTGCTCGTCGCCGACAAGCTGGAATGGACTCAAGGGCTCGCGACGCTCTTCATCAAGGATCCGCAGGCGCGGCTCGACCATCCGCTGCAGCGCCTAATCTACCTCGGCACCGGCGGCATCGAGGGTGGCGTCGACTCCAAGGGCCGCCCGAAGATCACGACACTCGGCTTCTGCGAGAACGTGCCGGCGGTGCCGCTCGACAACGTGAACCTTGTCTGGCAGGTCCATTTCCGCCAGGCCGAGGCGATCCTGGCGGTGCGCGACAAGGGGATCACGCTCACCGCCACGGGCTCGGACTACGCGACCTACGCGCTGCTGACGGCCGCCAGCATCCCGGCCGGGGAGTACTCGACGTGCCTGGCGCTGGGCCTGTTCCGCCTCGGCGCCTCGCCTGACGGCCGCGTGACCGCCGACGTTCAGGGCGACGCGCCGGGCGGCGATTATGTCGACACCACCTCCGGGCTCGTGCGCCGCATCGCGACGCAGATGCTCGACGAGAACAGCTTCAACGACCCTTACGAGATCGCCTCGGCCGCGTTCGCGATGCTCGATGCGCAGCAGCCGGCCGAGGTGGGTTTCTGCGCCGTCGATCCGATCTCGGCGGCCGACGTGCTCGATCGGCTCATGCTGGCGATCGGCGGCGTCTGGGGCGTCACGCTGCTGGGGCAGCTCACCGTGGCGCGGCTCGACGTTCCGGCCGGGACCGCGGCGGGCACGCTGGCCATGGCCGAGATGGCCGATATTCGCCGGCAGGGGTCGGTACCGTCCTGGCGCCGGCGCATCGGCTATCGGCCGATGTGGGCGACGCAGACCGGCGACGAGCTCGCGACCACCGTGAGCGACGCCAAC
>Ga0268299_1002023_pt1 | contig 27779 bp, 31 predicted proteins | sample NOBtaG_FD_193484 | JGI IMG/M metagenome (GOLD analysis project Ga0268299, IMG submission 193484) | Activated sludge microbial communities from bioreactor in Nijmegen, Gelderland, Netherland - NOB reactor | ecosystem: Engineered > Bioreactor > Aerobic > Activated sludge | place: Netherlands...
TGCCGGCCATTGAGGGCATCGACGAGATCGTGGCGGCGACCGGCTCGCGCCCAGATCTGTCGATATCGCGCGAGCTGCGGCTGCGACTCGATCCCTGGCTGGAGAGCACCGATGCCCTGGCGCCGCTGATCGACCCGAACGTGCACAGCTGCGGCACGGTGCGCCCGCACGGCCATCACGAGCTGTCGCATCCGGAACCGGGCTTCTATGCGGTGGGTGCCAAGAGCTATGGCCGAGCGCCCAACTTCCTGCTGGCGACCGGATACGAGCAGGCACGCTCGGTGGTCGCGGCGCTGGCCGGCGACCTGGCCGCCGCCAATGACGTGCAGCTGGAGCTGCCGCAGACCGGCGTCTGCTCGGTCGATCTCGCCAGCCCAGACCTGACGGGCGGCGCAGGGGCCTGCTGCGGCGGTCCGCAGCCGGTCGCGATTGCCGCACCCGTCGTCGGGGCCGCCCCGGCGACATCGACCCGCGTCGGCTGCTGCGCTTGACATGGCGCCGACGGGAGGGCGGTCTCGCACGGGAGTCGTCGCGGCGCTGGGCACGGCCCAGACGCTGGCCTGGGCGTCCACCTACTACCTGCCGGCCGTGCTGGCGGTGCCGATGGCCCGTGATCTCGGCGTGTCGGTGCCGACGGTCTTCGCTGCATTCTCGACAGCGCTGATCGTGTCGGCCGCGATCGGGCCGCTCGCAGGACGCAGCATCGATCGCTGGGGTGGGAGGCCGGTCCTCGTCGGCACCAGTTTGGTCTTCGCCGCCGGCCTTGCCGGCCTCGGCGCCGCACAAGGCCCGCTGGGCCTCTTCGCCGCGTGGGTGCTGATCGGGGTGGGCATGGGCAGCGGCCTGTACGAGGCGGCGTTCGCAGCGCTGGTCCGGCTGTACGGGCGCGACTCGCGCAAGGTCATCACCGGCATCACGCTGATCGCGGGCTTCGCCAGCACGGTCGGCTGGCCGGTGTCCGCGATCCTCGAAGTTCAGATCGGCTGGCGCGGGGCATGCTGGGCCTGGGCCGCGCTGCACCTGCTTGTCGGCATGCCCTTGAACGCCTGGTTGCCGCGCGCAAGGTCGGCGCTTGCGTCGGCGGCCGCCGATGCGACGCTCGACGCAGGTTCGCCGAACCCGGCATCTCCAGCGCGCGCCGCAACGCTGCTGGCCTTCGTCTTCGCGGTGACCTGGTTCATCAGCACCGCGATGGCAGCCCACCTGCCACGCCTGTTGCAGGCGGGCGGCGCAAGTCTGGCGGTCGCGATCGGTGTGGGCGCCCTGGTCGGGCCCGCACAGGTGGCAGGACGGCTGCTGGAGTTCGGCTTCCTGCGCCAGACGCATCCCCTATTGTCGGCCAGGCTCGCCGCCTTGATGCACCCGATCGGCGCGACGGCGCTCGCGGCCGGCGGGGCCGCCTGGGCCATGCCCTTCGCCGTGCTGCATGGCATGGGCAACGGCGTGCTGACCATTGCCAAGGGCACGTTGCCGCTGGTGCTGTTCGGGCCTTCGGGCTACGGGCAACGCCAGGGATGGCTGATGGTGCCGGCGCGCATTGCCCAGGCGCTGGCGCCCTGGCTGTTCGGACTCTGCCTGGACCGATTCGGCGCCAGCGCCCTGTGGTTCTCCGCAGCACTCGCGCTCGCAGCCTTCGGCGCGCTGATGGCGCTGCCAGGGGCTGCACCACGAAGGGCTTGAGTCACGAGATCGTCATCTTCCGGCCCTAAGATTCGACATTATTGGAAATGTCTGATCTCCAGACGGACACGAGGCAAGCCAGTGATGAAGGTCGGGATCAACGGATTGGGCCGCATCGGCCGGCTGGCATTGCGCGCCGCCATGGGCGCTGCGGAGCGGCCGTCGGACGATCCCCGTGCAGCCAACCGCCTCGAGGTGGTTCACCTCAACGAACTCAAGGGCGGTGCCGTGGCCACGGCTCACCTGCTGCAGTTCGACAGCGTCCAGGGGCGCTGGCGGGCCGACATCGCCGCTGATGGCGAATCGGCCATCCGGATCGACGACCGCAGCTTGAGCTTCTCCTCGCACGCGACCCCGGCCGAGATCGCCTGGGGCGAACTCGGCGTGGATCTCGTGCTGGAGTGCACCGGCAAGTTCCTCACGCCCGAGACGCTGCAGGGGCACCTGGACCGTGGCGCGAAGCGCGTCATCGTGGCCGCGCCGGTCAAGGTCGGCGGCGTGCTGAACCTCGTCGTCGGCGTCAACGACCACCTCTACCGACCGGCGGATCACCGCATCGTCACGGCCGCCTCCTGCACCACCAACTGCCTGGCACCGGTTGTCAAGGTGATCCACGAAGGCATCGGTATCCGCCACGGCCAGATCACGACGATCCACGACCCGACGAACACCAATCTCATCGTCGACGCGCCCCACAAGGATCTGCGTCGCGCCCGCAGCGCGATGTTGAGTCTCGCGCCGACCACGACCGGCAGCGCCACGGCGATTGCTCTGATCTACCCGGAGCTCAAGGGCAAGCTCAACGGCCACGCCGTGCGCGCGCCCGTGCTCAATGCATCGCTGACCGACTGCGTGTTCGAGCTGAAGCGCGAGACCACACCCGAGGAAGTGAACGGATTGTTCGCGCAGGCGGCGCGGGGAGCGCTGGCCGGGATCCTCGGCTACGAGGAGCGTCCGCTGGTCAGCGCCGACTACGCCCGCGACACGCGCAGCTCGATCGTCGATGCGCCGTCGACCATGGTCACCGACGGCACGATGTTGAAGGTCTACGCCTGGTACGACAACGAGATGGGCTATGCCTGTCGCATGGTCGACCTCGCCTGCCTCATGCGGCAGCAAGGCCTCTGAGCAGAGCGCTCGCCATGAATGCCGGCACCCGCAACTACGCCGTGGTCACGGCCGCGTACTGGGGGTTCACGCTCAGCGATGGCGCTCTGCGCATGCTGGTGCTGCTGCACTTCTACCGGCTGGGTTACTCGCCCTTCGCGCTGGCGTTCCTGTTCCTGCTGTACGAGGCGATGGGCGTCGTGGCCAACCTGATCGGCGGCTGGCTCGCGACGCGCTATGGCATCGCGCGCATGCTCGCCGTCGGCCTGCTCACGCAGATCACCGGCTTCCTGCTGCTGTCTGCGCTGTCGCCGTCGTGGACCGCAGCGCTGTCGGTGGCCTGGGTCGTCGGGGCACAGGGCATCTGCGGCGTCGCCAAGGATCTGACCAAGACGGCCAGCAAGTCGGCGATCAAGCTGACCGCCGGCGAGGCCTCGGGGCAGCTCTTCAAGTGGGTGGCGTTCTTCACCGGCAGCAAGAACGCCATGAAGGGCGTCGGCTTCTTCCTGGGCGGGTTGCTGCTCCAGTCCCTGGGCTTCCAGGTCGCGCTGTGGACGATGGCCGGCCTGCTGGCGATCGTCTTCGTCGGCGTCGTGACCTTCGTGCCGCCATTGATGGGCAAGAGCAAGGCATCGAAGTCCGCGAAAGAACTGTTCGCCAAGAACCGTGGCATCAACCTGCTTGCAGCGGCGCGCGTGGCGTTGTTCGGCGCGCGCGACGTCTGGTTCGTCGTCGGCGTGCCCGTCTTCCTCTACGCCTCGGGCTGGACCTTCACGATGGTCGGTGCCTTCCTCGCGCTGTGGACCATCGGCTACGGGGCCGTCCAGGCCTTCGCGCCCGCGATTGTTCGTCGAAGCGGGGACGGCCTGAGCGCCGAGGTGCCGGCTGCCCGTCGGTGGTCCGCGTTGCTGGCGGTCGTGCCGATGGGCCTGGCGTTGCTGATCGCCTTGAAAGTTCCGAATCTCGAGTGGGTGGTCGTCGCAGGCCTCGGGCTGTTCGGCATTGCCTTCGCCGTCAACTCGTCCGTCCACTCCTATCTGATCCTCGCCTATGCCGGCTCGGAGAAGGCTGCCGAGGACGTCGGCTTCTACTACGCTGCCAATGCATTGGGCCGCTTCTTCGGCACGCTGATGTCGGGCCTGCTGTACCAATGGGGCGGCCTGATGTATGCATTGCTCGGCTCGGCGGCGATGCTGACGCTTTGCTGGCTGGTCACGCTGGCCCTGCCGGTCACGGGCCCGGGCAGGCGCTTCGAGGGCGGCGCCAGCCCTGGGCCGGGCCTCGCGTCTCAAGCGGCGCCGCCTGCCGACGCAACGGCCCGCGCCGAAGCCCGGCTCTGACGGATGCTCCAGGGAGAACCCGCATGCCCGCTACGACACGCACGCGCCGGAGATCGATGGACGAGAAGAGCGCCGTGGCCTCGATGGCAGCGCTTGCCCAGGGCATGCGCCTTCGCATCTTTCGCGCACTGGTCGGCACGGGTCCGGAGGGGCTGACGCCGGGGGCCCTGTCGGCGATGCTGGACGTTCCCGCTTCGACGCTCTCCTTTCACCTGAGGGAACTGATGCACGCGGGCCTCGTGTCCCAGGAGCGTGACGGGCGACATCTGATCTACCGCCCGTCGCTCGACCGGATGAATGCGCTGCTCTCCTACCTGACCGCGCACTGTTGCCAGGCATCCGATGGCGGCGGCTGCGAAGTGGGTTCGTCGCCGGGATGCACCACCTGCTGAGCGACGGACGTCAACCTCTGCCTGAACATCACCGGAGCCGCCGTGAACGACACCGCCCGCGACAAGGTCTACAACGTCCTCTTCGTCTGCACCCACAACTCGGCACGCTCGATCATGGCCGAGGGCATCCTCAACAGGTTCGGCAAGGGTCGCTTCAGGGCCTTCTCGGCAGGAAGCCACCCTGTCGGTACGGTGAATCCCTTCGCGCTGAGGACCTTGGCGGACATGCATGTGCCGGGAGAAGGCTATCGCAGCAAGGACTGGGCGGAGTTCTCGCGGCCAGGCTCGCCGGAGCTCGACTTCGTGTTCACTGTCTGCGACAAGGCGGCGGGCGAGGTCTGTCCCCTCTGGCCGGGCCAGCCGATGACGGCGCACTGGGGGGTCGCCGACCCGGCCGCCTTCGAGGGCGACGACGCGCAGAAGGCCAAGGTGTTCTGGGACACCGCGGTGATCCTCAAGCGTCGCATCGAGCTGATGCTCGCGCTGCCGCTGGCATCGCTGGACAAGATGGCGATCCAGCGCGAGATCAGGGACATCGGGACGCGCTGAGTCATGGCATCCGCGGCCATGCCGACGCCGCTGATCGCGCCGGCGCCGATGAGCATCTTCGAGCGCTACCTGAGCGTCTGGGTGGTGCTGTGCATCGTTGTCGGCATCGCGCTCGGGGAGATGCTGCCCGGCCCCGTGCAGGCGGTCGGCCGCATGGAGTTCGCCCAGGTCAACCTGCCGGTCGGCCTGCTGATCTGGGCGATGATCATCCCGATGCTGCTGAAGGTGGACTTCGGCGCGTTGCACCAGGTCCGGCAGCACTGGCGCGGCATCGGCGTCACGCTCTTCGTCAATTGGGCGGTCAAGCCTTTCTCGATGGCGCTGCTGGGATGGATCTTCATCCGGCATGTGTTCGCGCCCTACCTGCCCGCCGACCAGGCTGACAGCTACATCGCCGGCCTGATCCTGCTGGCCGCGGCGCCGTGCACGGCGATGGTGTTCGTCTGGAGTCGCCTCACCGGGGGGCATCCACTTTTCACCCTGAGCCAGGTTGCGCTCAACGACACCATCATGGTGTTCGCGTTCGCGCCCATCGTCGCGCTGCTGCTCGGGCTGTCGTCGATCACGGTGCCCTGGGACACGCTGCTGACATCCGTCGTGCTCTACATCGTGATCCCGGTGCTGATCGCACAAGCCTGGCGCAAGTCGCTGCTACGAAGAGGGCCGGCCGCCTTCGACTCGACACTGGCCCGGATGGGGCCCTGGTCGATCGCCGCGCTGCTCGCGACGCTGGTGCTGCTGTTCGCCTTCCAGGGCAAGGCGATCCTGGAGCAGCCGCTCGTGATCGCGATGCTCGCCGTACCGATCCTGATCCAGGTCTTCTTCAACTCTGCGCTCGCGTACTGGCTGAACCGCCGGCTCGGCGAGTCGCACAGCGTTGCCTGCCCCTCTGCGCTGATCGGTGCGAGCAACTTCTTCGAGCTGGCCGTGGCCGCGGCCATCAGCCTGTTCGGGTTCGAGTCCGGTGCGGCCTTGGCGACGGTGGTGGGCGTGCTGATCGAGGTGCCGGTGATGCTGCTCGTCGTGCGTATCGTGAATCGGACCAAGGGCTGGTACGAACGCGGGGCGACACCGTGGCTGCGACCGCATTGACCTATGCCCCCGGACAAGTGACCGCCCAGACGACGAAGCCCCGCGAATGCGGGGCTTCTGATTTGGTGGGCGTGTTGGATCGGACTTCGCTCGGCCCGTCGCGATCGCGTACCGGAAGATCTGACTGCACGCCTCGAGGTTGCGCCTGGTCGTCTCTAGCGCTCCTCGGCTCTCGCTCCGTCGCAACACGGCCAGCAGCTCGGGCGGCTCGATGTCGGCGATCGGCCGCCGGCCGAGCCAAGGAAAGACATCGAGCTCAAGGCGACGGAGCACCTTCTCGGCGTACGTCGTTGACCAGCTGTCGCGCTTGGTCGCGTGCCACTCGCGGGCGAGCGCCTCGAAGGCGTTGGCCACGCCCGCTGCTCGAGCAGCCTTGGCGGCTTGCTTGGCCAGGCCGGGATCGATGCCGTCGACCAAGCCGCGACGGGCTTCCTGCGCGCGTTGCCTCGCATCGGCCAGCGACAGGGCTGGGTACTGACCGATCGCGAGTCGCTTCTCCTTGCCACCGAAGCGGTACTTGAGGCGCCACAGCCGACCACCTGTCGGAGTGACCTCGAGATACAGCCCTTCACCATCGAACATGCGATAGGGCTTCGCCTCTGGCTTTGCGTTTCGGATCTGAACTGCGGTCAGGGCCATCTGGGGGCATCCGAATTCGGCGGGTACGAAATGCCCCCAATAATGCCCCCAGCTGAGACCGGATGCGGGCGGAAGAGTACGGACGCCGGCGGAAGAAAAAAGCCCCGGCTCATAGGAGAACCGGGGCTTTCGTGGACCTTGGCGGAAGCCGACGGACCTTGTCTTGGTGGCGCTTCAGGGACTCGAACCCCGGACCTGCGGATTATGATTCCGTCGCTCTAACCGACTGAGCTAAAGCGCCAAGGCCCGGGAGTATAGCGGGTCGCGCGGCGCCGGCCGGCCGCTTGTGCCAGTATCGGCATGGGCCTGGTGCAGGCCGAACGAGGTGGCGATGGGCACGTGGCGTTCCGAGCTCAGCGAGGGCATCCGCCAGCGCGGATTCCGCAAGTGGTACGAGCGCGAGCTCATCTCCGGCCATGCGCACCTGGTGTTGACGGTGCTGTCCACGCTGGGCTTGCTGGGCGGCTTCGAGGTCTACGACCGGCAGGCGCCGTGGGTCGACCAACTGGTCACCCTGCTGGCCATCCTGTCGTCGGCGCTGATCGGCGGATGGGCGCTGCGGCGCTATCTCTACCGCTTGATGAACGCCGAGGTGGTCGCCAACCAGGCGGTCTGTCCTCAATGCCAGGCCTACGCGCGATTCGATCTGGTGGCCGAGCAGCAACCGGCGCAGGACGCCGTCGGCGTGTGTTGCCGGCAGTGCGGGCAGCGCTGGCTGATCTCGCGCTGAGGCAGCGGGTCAGAGCAGCAGGCCGATCAGCATCGCGATCAGGCTCAGCACCAGGGTGCTCGCGATCGGCAGCGACCACAGGCGGCCGCCGAGCCGGAATTGCAGGTCGCCCGGCAGGCGGCCCAGGCCGACGCGCTCCAGCCAGGGGCGCAGCAGGTTGAAGACCACCAGGGCCAGCACGACGACGAGCAGCCAGCGCAGCATGGGTCAGAGCCGGTGGCTGCGGTCGCCGTCGGCAAAGCCGAGGGCCTCGAAGGGCGTGCCGGTCGCGAAGCCGATGACCTTGAAGAGCTCGCCCATCTCGTGCTCGTTCAGCAGCTTCTGCGCGGCGGCGACCGTGGGCCAGTCGCCGGCGGCCACCGCCGCCTCCAGGTCCCCCGGCAGGCCGCAGTTGATCAGGAAGCGCGCCTGGCTCGTGTAGCCCAGCACCGCCAAGCCGGCGTCCTGGCCCGCCAGCGCGATGCCTGTGAAGTCGACGTGCGCGGTGATGTCCTTCTCGCCCGGGTCGGCCAGGGGGTCGGGATCGGCGCGGTGCGCGCGGTGGCACATCAGCGTGCCGCCGAGGCGCTGCGGATGATGGAACTCCGCTTCGGGGAAACCGTAATCGATGAAGAAGGCCGCACCGCGGCCGAGCGTCGATGCGAGCGTGCGCACGAAGGCCTCACCCTGGCGCTGCAGTTCGGTCGTGGTGCCGGGCACCCTGCCGGCCTCGACCGGCGGACGCAGCGCCGTCGGACGGTCGGCAAAGACGAAGGCGCCTGCGGCCCCGAGCGCGACGCCACGCTCCATCCACTGCGCGCCGTCGAAGTGCAGCAGCGCGACCGGCATCGCGTCCAGCACCTCGTTGCCGACCACCACGCCGTCGATCCGCGCCGGCAGGCGGTCCGGCCAGGCGACCTTGCTTGCGTGCACCGGCACGCGTTCGGCCAGCGTGCGTTGCTGGCGCTGGCGCAGCGCGCCCGACAGGTCGACGATCACGTAGCGGTCGATCTGCTCGCCCAGCACGCCCAGCAGCTGCGCCGCGAGCGCGCCGGAGCCCGCGCCGAACTCCCAGATCTCGCGCGTGCCCGTGGCGACCAGCGCCTGCCCGATCTGGCGCGCCAGCGCACGTCCGAACAGCGGGCTCAGCTCGGGCGCGGTGACGAAGTCACTGCCCGATCCCGGCAGCGCGCCGAACTGGCGGTCGCCGCGTGCGTAGTAGCCCAGGCCGGGCGCGTAGAGCGCCAGCTCCATGTAGCGCTCGAAGCCGATCCAGCCACCGGCGCGGTCGATCTCGTCCGCGATGCGCCGCGCCAAGTCCCCGCGCGGCGTCGTCGCAGGGGCGCTGGCTACACTGACGAGCGTCGTTTCCACGCCCCGATTGTCCCGCAGGCATGAATGCCCCCGAGCGTCCCGTCGTTCTCGTCACCGGCTCGGCCCGCCGCGTCGGCCGGGCGATCGCGCTCGAGCTCGCGCGCCACGGTCACGATGTGGCGGTCCACGGCCATGCCGTCGGCGACGACGTGAACGCCACGGTCCGCGACCTGCGCGAGCTCGGTGCCCGCGCCGAGGCCTTCGCTGCCGACCTGGCCGACGAGGCGGCCTGCCGCGACCTGCTGCCGGCCATCGCGGCGGCGATGGGCCGCGTCGATGCGGTCGTCAACAACGCCTCGGTGTTCGAGTACGACAGCGTCTCCGACTTCGACCAGGCCTCGATGGCCGCGCACTGGCGGGTCAACACGGTCGCGCCGCTGCTGCTGGCGCGCGGCCTGTTCGAGCACCTGGAGGTCGCGGGCCGGCGCGGCTGCGTGGTCAACCTGCTCGACCAGAAGCTGTGGAACCCCAACCCGGACCACCTCTCGTACACGCTGTCGAAGGCGGCACTGGAGGCCGGCACGACCCTGCTGGCGCAGGCCTTCGCGCCGATCCTGCGCGTCGTCGGCGTCGCGCCCGGGGTGACGCTGCCCTCGGGCCCGATGACCGACGCCGAATTCGCGCGCTCGCACGCGATGACGCCGCTGCAGCGCGCCTCGACGCCCGACGACGTGGCCCGTGCGGTGCGCTTCCTGATCGAGTCACCCGCGATCACCGGCACCAGCCTGCTGGTCGACGGCGGTCAGCACCTCGCGGCCCAGCCGCGCGATGTGCTGTTCCTGGCGCGCCAGGGGGCCTGAGGTGGCGAGCCCGCTGCTGCACCCGCAGCTCGCCGGCTGCCGCCGGGTCTTCCTGCAGGCCTACGAGCTGCCGGTGCGCATCGGCATCCACGACTTCGAGCGCCACGGGCCGCAACGGCTGTTGATCGACGTGGACCTGTTCGTGCCCCTGGCCGCATCGACGCCGCGCCACGACCGCCTCGACGAGGTCGTGGACTACGACTTCATCCGCACGGTGATCGCCGAGCGCGTCGCCCAGGGCCACGTCGGCCTGCAGGAGACGCTGTGCGACGACATCGCCGCCCGCATGCTGGCGCACCCGCAGGTGCGTGCGGTCCGCGTGTCGACGCGCAAGCCCGACGTCTATCCCGACTGCGCCGCGGTCGGCGTCGAGGTCTTCCACCTGAAGGAGCTGCTTGCATGAGTGCCGTGATCGACCCGGTTCCGGCCGCGCCCGCCGACCGCGCCGCCGCGAAGACGGCCTTCGAGGCCAACAAGCTCAGCAAGCGCCTGCACCGCCTGGTGGGCCAGGCCATCGGCGACTTCGCGATGATCGAGCCGGGCGACAAGGTGATGGTCTGCGTGTCCGGCGGCAAGGACAGCTACGCGCTGCTGGACATCCTGGTCAACCTGCAGCGGCGCGCGCCGGTCCCCTTCTCGCTGGTCGCGGTCAACCTCGACCAGAAGCAGCCGGGCTTTCCCGCCGACGTGCTGCCGCGCTACCTGGCCGAGCGCGGCGTCGACTTCCGCATCGAGAACCAGGACACCTATTCCATCGTCAAGCGCCTCGTGCCCGAGGGCAAGACGATGTGCAGCCTGTGCTCGCGGCTGCGGCGCGGCATCCTCTACCGCGTGGCCAGCGAGCTGGGCGCCACCCGGATCGCGCTCGGCCACCACCGCGACGACATGCTGCAGACCTTCTTCCTCAACATGTTCTTCGGCGGCAAGCTCAAGGGCATGCCGCCCAAGCTGGTCAGCGACGACGGCAGGCATGTGGTGATCCGCCCGCTGGCCTACGTGCCCGAGCACGACCTCGCCGCGTGGGCCGCCCACCGGCAGTTCCCGATCATCCCGTGCACGCTGTGCGGCAGCCAGGAGAACCTGCAACGCAAGCAGATCGCCCGGATGCTGCGCGACTGGGAGCGGCAGCACCCGGGCCGGCTCGACACCATGGCCGGCGCGCTGGCCAACGTCGTGCCCTCGCACCTGCAGGACCGGAACCTCTATCCTTTCACGAGCCTCCAAGCCACTGGCGTCGTCAACGCGGACGGCGACAAGGCGTTCGATGAAGAGGACGAGGCGTGTGCCCTGCCCCCGGGGGCGGCGCCGATCCGCTGGCTCGACCCGAACTGAGGTTCACCGGAGACACCATCATGCGAAGACGCCGCCTGCTCGCCGCCACGGCCGCCGCCGCTGCCGCCACGGCCCTCACCGGATGCGCCAGCGTCAACAACGTCGCGGTCGACGTGTCCAGCCAGGGCAGCTGGCCGGCCAGCCGCAAGCCCGGCAGCTACGCGATCGAGCGCCTGCCGTCGCAGCAGGCCAACGCCGCCGAGCAGGACCGCATCGAGGCGGCCGCGCTGCAGGCCATCGAAGCCGCCGGCTTCACGCGCGCCGCGTCGGCCGAACAGGCCGAGGTGCTGATCCAGGTCGGCGCGCGCGTCTTCGAGGTGGTGCGCCGCGACCCCTTCGCCAGCAACTTCTACTGGCGCAACGACTGGTGGTTCTACGGCCCGCGTCGCCCGTTCTTCTACGGCCCGCCCTTCGGCTACGGCTACGCGTCCGACTTCCCGGACTACCAGCGCGAGGCCGGGGTGCTGATCCGCGACCGCGCCAGCCAGCAGATCGTCTACGAGACCCGCGCGAGCCACCTGGGCCGCTGGAACTCCGAGGCGCTGCTGCCGGCGCTGTTCGAGGCGGCGATGAAGGACTTCCCGATGCCGGCGCTCAACCCGCGCACCGTCGTCGTCACGCTGCCGGCGCGCTGACCGGCCGCTGCTGCAGGGCTAGGACGCGGCGAGCCGCCGCAGGTCCGCTTGCCAGCCGCGCAGCCGCCGCTGCGCTTCCTGGCGTTGCGCCGGCGTCGTCAGGTTGTGCAGCTGCGCCGACAGCTCGCAGTTGTAAGCCTCGAGGCGCTCCTGGTAGCGGCGATAGCTCTCGTCGGGCGAGCGCTGCACGCGCTGCCAGTAGCCGCGCAGGCCGGCGGTCGGTGCGCCGCCGTTGCCGTCGGCGCCCTGCAGGCGTCGCAGCTCGGTCAGCAGGTCGCTCTGGCGCCGCTGGCGCTCGGCCAGCCAGCGCTCCGGGTCGAAGGGCGACGCCCGCACGCCCTCGGCGATGCGCTGTCGCTGGCGCTCGCCGAGGCGGCCGTAGAGCTGCTCGGCACGCTCCGTGGCGCGCTCGACCGAGCGGGCCAGGCGCTCGGCCGGGTCCGGCTGCAGGAAGTCCTCGCGGAACTCGGCGCTGTTCTTGGCCTGCTGGCGTTCGATGTGCAGCAGCTGCTCGGTGCTGAAACCGGCCGCGATGGCCGCCGCCTCGGGCAGGGCCTGTTCGACCGCGGCATCCGCGCGCTGACGCAAGTCGGCGAACCAGCGGCAGGTCGTGGCCGCCGTGGTGTCCTGCAGCACCTCGGTGGCGGCGCGGTCCAGCAGGGCGGCGTAGTCCGGCAGCTGGGTGCGCCGGTGCCAGGCGAACCAGCGGTCGATCGCATTGCGCACGCGCGGCGACTGGGCATCGTCGAAGTCGACGTAGCCGTCCAGCCACCAGAAGCCCAGCTCGTCGGCCTGGCTGTAGGCCAGCCGCAGCACGCTGCAGCCGACCAGGCCCAGCATCAGGAGGCCGGCCGCGATAATCCTCCACCTCCGCAACCACCCGAGCTTGAGCATGCTGGACATCGTGATCATGGCCGCCGGCAAGGGCACCCGGATGAAGTCGAAGCGGCCGAAGGTGCTGCACACGCTGGCCGGGCGAGCCCTATTGCAGCACGTGCTCGGCACGGCTGCGTCGCTGGGCGCGCAAAGGCTGATCACGGTCACGGGGCATGGGGCCGACGAGGTCGAGGCGGCGATGCGCGCGGCCTTCCCCGCGGCGCCGCTCGCCTTCGTGCGCCAGGAGCCCCAGCTCGGCACCGGGCACGCGGTCCGGCAGGCGGTGCCGCTGCTCGGCGATGCGGGCACGACGCTGATCCTCAACGGCGACGTGCCGCTGATCGAGGCGGCGACCGCGCAGGCGCTGCTCGCGGCGAGCGGCGGCGAGCGCCTCGCGCTGCTGACCATCGCACTCGCGGACCCGGCCGGCTACGGCCGCATCGTGCGCGACGCGGCCCGGCCCGAGCGCGTGCTGGGCATCGTCGAACACAAGGACGCGACGCCGGCGCAGCGCGAGATCCGCGAGGTCTACACCGGCATGATGGCGCTGCCCACGGCGGCGCTGAAGCGCTGGCTGGCGGCCCTGAAGAACGACAACGCGCAGCGCGAGTACTACCTGACCGACATCGTCGCGATGGCGGTGGCCGACGGCGTGCCGGTGGTCGCGGCCCAGCCCGCCTCCGAGACCGAGGTGCTGGGCGTCAACAGCCCGCAGCAGCTGGCCGACCTGGAGCGGCGTTTCCAGCGCGCCCGGGCCGAGGCGCTGATGGCCGCCGGCGTGCGCTTGGCCGATCCGGCGCGCTTCGACCTGCGCGGGCAGCTCAGCTGCGGCAGCGACGTCGACATCGACGCCAACTGCGTGTTCGAGGGCGAGGTGACGCTGGGCGACGGCGTGCGCATCGGCGCGAACTGCGTGATCCGCGACGCCCGCATCGCCGACGGGGCGGTCATCCATCCCTTCACCCACATCGACGGTGCCGGCGTCGGCGAGGGCGCGCTGGTCGGTCCGTTCGCGCGGCTGCGACCGGGCGCCGAGCTCGGTCCCGAGGTGCACATCGGCAACTTCGTCGAGGTCAAGAACTCGACCCTGGCGCGTGGCGCCAAGGCCAACCACCTGGCCTACCTGGGCGATGCGACGGTCGGCGAGCGCGTCAACTACGGCGCCGGCAGCATCACCGCCAACTACGACGGCGCCAACAAGCACCGCACCGTGATCGGCAAGGACGTGCACGTCGGCAGCAACTGCGTGCTGGTCGCGCCGGTGACGCTGGGCGACGGCGCCACCATCGGTGGCGGCAGCACCATCGGCAAGGACGCGCCGGCCGGGCAGCTGAGCGTGGCGCGCGCGCGGCAGGTCACGATCGCCGGGTGGAAGCGGCCGCAGAAGAACAACAAGGCCTGAGCCGGGCCCGCACGCTTACACGCCGGCCGCGCGGCGCGCGAACTCTGCACGCCGCGCCGCGACAAGGCGCCGCTAGCATTTGCGGTCCATGCCGCGCGCCAAGATCGCCCACTACTACGGTCGCCTCAAGGTGGCGCAGGACGCGCCGCCGGAAGTCATCCGCGCGGCCTACAAGGCCCTGGTCCAGAAGTACCACCCCGACCGCCACCACGGCAGCGTGCGCCACGAGATCGTGCTGGCGGCGCTGAACAAGGCCCAGGACGTGCTGCTCGATCCGGCCCGCCGCGCCGCCCACGACCAGTGGATCCGCGAGGAGGAGATTCGGCTGGGCCTGCGCGAGCCGACCGAGGACGGCCTCGGCCTGGGCCTGCGGCTCAAGCTGCTGTGGCTGAGCATGCGCGAGGACGGCCTGCCCTTCGGCGAGGCCTGGGACATGAACCTCACGCGCGGCCAGCGCTGGGGCGTGGCGCTCGGGGCGTCGATCGCCGTGTCGCTGCTGGTGGCCGGCGTGCTGGGCGCGGCGACGCTGCTGATGGCGCGCGACGACGATGTGCCCGGCTACATGTCGCCGCGCGTGCAGGGCGTGCCCGCGGTCTACGTGCCGACGAACTCGCGCTGAGTCGCGCTGGGTCGCGCTGAGGGGCGGACGCGCTCAGCGCGCCGGCAGCGGCAGCTCGCTACCGAACTTGGCGCGCTTGACGGCGAAGAAGGCGCGCACGTTGCGCACGTTGGCGTCGGCGGTCAGCAGGCGCGCCGTGAAGGCCTGGTAGTCGTCCATGTCGGCGACGGCCACCACCAGCACGAAGTCGGGGCCGGGCGACACCCGCCAGCACTGCTGGACCGCCGCGTCCGCCACGGCGCGGGCCTCGAAGGCGTCGAGCCGCTCGTGGTTCTGCACGTCCAGCGTGACCTCCAGCAAGGCCTGCAGCAGCGGCGCGCCGGCCTCGGCCAGACGCTGCGGCGACAGCACCGCGACGAGACGCTCGACCATGCCCAGCGACTGCAGCCGTCGCACGCGCCGGTGCGCCGTCGCGGTCGAAACCCGCAGCGTCTCGCCCAGCGCCTGGTGCGAAGGCGAGGCGTCGCGCTGCAGGCGACTCAGGATCTGCAGGTCCAGGGCATCGAGATGAGCGTCTGGCATGAGAAAATCATCCTATGAATATCTCAAAAAAGAGAAATGTAGTCTGCATGTAGGGATTGAGAGTAAATTTCTCTTGAAGATCCACATCAAGAGAACTCATTCCTTGTCGATCTGCTTAGCATCCGACGACTCACCGGCTCGAACAGGACCATCCCATGTGCGGCATCGTCGGCGCGGTAGGCGCGCGCAACATCGTTCCCATCCTCGTCGAGGGCCTGAAGCGCCTCGAATACCGTGGCTACGATTCCTGCGGCGTCGCCGTGTACCAGGACGGCGGGCTGCGCCGCAGCCGCAGCACCGCCCGCGTGGCCGAACTCGACGCGCAGATCCTCGCCGACGCCGTCCAGGGCAGCACCGGCATCGCCCACACCCGCTGGGCCACGCACGGCGCGCCGGCGGTGCACAACGCCCACCCGCACGTCTCCGCCGGTGCCGGCGGCGACGGCTCGCGGGCGCCTCGCATCGCCCTGGTCCACAACGGCATCATCGAGAACCACGAGGAGCTGCGCGCCGAGCTCCAGGGCCGCGGCTACCTGTTCGCGAGCCAGACCGACACCGAGGTCATTGCCCACCTGATCGACTCGCTTTACGACGGCGACCTGTTCGACGCCGTGCAGCAGGCCACGCTGCAACTGAAGGGCGCCTACGCGATCGCGGTCGTGTGCCGTGACGAACCGCAGCGCGTGGTCGGTGCGCGCGAAGGCTCGCCGCTGATCCTGGGCGTCGGGCAGGGCGAGAGCTTCCTCGCGTCCGACGCGATGGCGCTGGCCGGCGTCACCGACCAGATCGTCTACCTGGAGGAAGGCGACGTCGTCGACCTGCAGCTCGGCAAGCACTGGATCGTCGCGCGCGACGCCGCCGGCGGCCGGCACCAGCGCGTGCAGCGCGCGGTGCGCACCGTGCATGCGCACACCGGCGCGGCCGAGCTGGGTCCGTACCGGCATTACATGCAGAAGGAGATCTTCGAGCAGCCGCGCGCCATCGCCGACACGCTCGAAGGCGTCGAGGGCATCGTGCCCGAACTCTTCGGCGACGGCGCGCACCGCGTCTTCAAGGACATCGACTCGGTGCTGATCCTGGCCTGCGGCACCAGCTACTACGCCGGCTGCACCGCCAAGTACTGGCTCGAGTCGATCGCGAAGATCCCGACCCAGGTCGAGGTCGCCAGCGAGTACCGCTACCGCGACAGCGTGCCCAACGCCAAGACCCTGGTCGTCACCATCACCCAGAGCGGCGAGACCGCCGACACGCTGGCCGCGCTGAAGCACGCCCGCTCGCTCGGCATGCAGCACACGCTGACCGTGTGCAACGTCGCCACCAGCGCGATGGTGCGCGAGTGCAAGCTCGCCTACATCACGCGCGCTGGCGTCGAGATCGGCGTGGCATCCACCAAGGCCTTCACGACGCAGCTCGCGGGGCTCTTCCTGCTGACGCTGGCACTGGCCCGGCAGCGCGGCCGGCTCGACGACGCGGCCGAGGCGGCGCACCTGAAGGCGCTGCGCCACCTGCCGTCGGCGCTGCAGGCGGTGCTGGCGCTCGAACCCCAGGTCATCGCCTGGGCCGAGGACTTCGCGCGCAAGGAGCACGCGCTCTTCCTGGGCCGCGGGCTGCACTACCCGGTGGCGCTGGAAGGCGCACTCAAGCTCAAGGAGATCAGCTACATCCACGCCGAGGCCTACCCGGCCGGCGAACTGAAGCACGGCCCGCTGGCGCTGGTGACCAGCGCGATGCCGGTGGTCACCGTGGCGCCCAACGATGCGCTGCTGGAAAAGCTGAAGAGCAACCTGCAGGAAGTGCGCGCCCGCGGCGGCGAGCTCTTCGTCTTTGCCGATGCCGACACCCGCATCGAGTCCAGCGAAGGCGTGCGCGTGATCCGCATGCCCGAACACTACGGCCCGCTGTCGCCGTTGCTCCACGTGGTGCCGCTGCAGCTGCTGGCGTATCACACGGCGTGTGCGCGCGGGACCGATGTCGACAAGCCGCGCAACCTGGCGAAGAGCGTGACGGTCGAGTAGCCGGGAAGCGTCGCGCTAGGAGGGTGGGGTCTGGCGCGAGGCGCGCGTCGGCGACGCCCGGGGCGGCCTGCGCGGTCGAGGCGAAGCCTCCTCGCAGTGCAGGGCGGTCATCGCCCCGCGCGGACCCCGTGCGAGCCGAGCCCGGTGGGGCAGATGACAGGCAAAGCCGTAGTACGGGATGCTGTCGACATAGGCCACCTGGACCACGGCCTGCGGGCCCAGCTCGCGGCTGTCCCAGATGCCGCCGTTGCGGTCGCAACGATGGTTCCGGTTGGGTTCGTAGCAATACTGCACGTGGATGAAGGTGTTGCAGGCGTTCTTGAGTTGCGTGCCAGCGTAGGCGGGGCCGCGAAGGAAGCGGACGCAAGCCCGCGCATCGTGTTCCTGGGTCGGGACATGACCCAGACCCGCGGCCCGCGCGCTTGGCAAGGCGGCGCCTTGGAGCAGCACCCCGACGAGGGCCAGCAGCACGGTGCAGGCGCGGCGCGGCGTCATGGCGCTTCACGACCGCAGGTCTCGCGGTAGGCTGCTTCGGCATCGGCGACACGCTGCTCGTAGCGTGCATGGCGCTGGGCCAGACGACGGTCGCGCTCGACGGTGTCGGCCAGCTGGCGGCAGCGTCGCTGCAGTGCGGTCGCAGGCGTGCCGGGTCGGGCCACCACGGGCGGGGTGGCCGGCGGCGCGGCGCTGGCGCTCTCGGCCGCTCGTCGGATGCGCAAGGTGGCGGAGCTGTGGGGTCGGACCAGGCCGCGCGAGGCCAGCAGCAGCGACAGGTCTTCGCCGTCCATCAGGCATTGGTAGCCGCCCAGGTCCACTTCCTGGCAGCGTGCATGGCGGTTCGCGAGCAGCTGCCGGACCGCCTCGCGCTGCCGCGGCTCCTCGACCACGCCGTAGAGATGCATGTTCTTGCGCGCCACCTTGACGATCGCGCCGCGCGGCACCATCTCGACCGGACCTTCCCGCACCGGCCCGAAGACCAGAGGCGCGTGCTGGTCGATGGCCTCCGCGCTCGGCCGCCGGGCCGTCGGCGGCGGCGTGTACTCGACCGACTGACAAGCCTCCGTTCGCGCGGTGCCGACGTCGGTCACATAGTTGCCGAACTCGTACGGCTTGCCGGTGACGCGGTAGCGCGGTACCTTGCGGCCGCGCGAGACGACCCGATCGGTCGACGGGCCGAGCCCCTGGCAGATGGTCGCGTGCTCGACGATCCATTCGACGTTGGCGTCAGGCGGCGTCTCCGACCACGTCCAGCCCAGGGCCTCGTCGGCCCGAGGCCAGCGCACACCCAGGCAACCCTGGGAGGCCCGCGGCCGCATGAACTCGAGGTCGATGTAGCGGTAGAGGCCGCCGCAGAACTCGATCGACTCGGCTCGCGCTGCGCCGCTGCTCGCCATCAGGCCGACCAGCACCAGCCCGAGCGTGCAGGCCGCACCGGGCGAGCGGACGAGTCTGCGCAGGGCCATCGGGACGGTGCGCTGCTGACCGTTCATGTCGCGTCCTCCGACGCCAGTATCGGCGGTCCGGTGGCCCGGTGGAGCCTGGCGTTCGTCGCGATGGCTCTTCCGGGTCATGACCCGGCGCACCCGATCCGGCACGATGCGCTCCCTCCCAACCCGACCCCAGTGCTCATGTCGACTTTCCCGACCCACGCAGGCCGCCTGCGCCCCGCCCTGATCGCCACGCTGTTCGCGGCCGCCCTCGGCGCGGCCGGCGCGCCGGCCGACGCGGCGTCTCCCGCCGCGCGCCGGCTCACGCTCACGATCGACGGCCTGCGCGAGGGCGCCCTGCAGCACGGCGCCGACCGCGGCCGCGAGCGCCTGGCGCAGCAGTTCACCTTGAGCGTCGTGCTGCACACCGACGGCACGCCGATGCCGAACAACCCGCTCGATCCGCAGGACGGGCAGCGCCAGCTCGAGCGGGCCCAGCGCGCGCAGCAGCGCGTCCAGGCGGGCCTGGACCGCGCCGGCGTGCGCGCAGCGCCGGACATGCAGGCCCTGCAGGCGCGGGCGCAGCAGATCCAGGCGCGCTGCGGCAACGACCGCGACTGCCTGATGCGCGAGGCCATGGCCCTGAGTGCGGCGCAGACCGCCGGCGGCGATCGTGCCATGCAGGGCCGGCTGCAGGCCTATGGCAGCGCGGTGCAGGGCTGCGAGCGCAGCCAGCCGGCCGGCACCGCGCGCGAGGCCTGCATCGCCAATGCGCGGCGCCAGGCCGGCGGCGGGGCGCCCGACGACAGCGATCGCGACGAGGAGGTCGAGACGCCCTACCTGCACTTCATCGGCCGCACCGCCTGCCAGCTCGACATCGCCATCAAGATCGATGGGCGCACCGAGGGTTCGTTCCAGGACGTGCAGGGCAGCGTGCCCTTCACCGAGACCGTGCAGGCCGACGCGCGCCAGCGCGACGAGATGAGATGCCCGCTGGTGCAGGCCGTGCTCGACACGCGCAACGGCCGTCTCTGGGCGCACACCGCGATGGTGGCGCCCGAAGTGCCGGGCCTGAGCGTGCGCAGCGAGAAGGGCCGCGCGCCGCAACGCCACGACGGGCCGGTCAGCCTGCAATGGCGCGAGGCGACCGACTGGCTGCAGCAGCGCTTGCAGAACCTCCGTGCGGCCGGTGAGGACAAGGTCCGCGTGCCGGTGAGCGGCGGCCAGAACGAGCTGCGGCTGCGCTGGCGCTTCGCGCCGGTCTGAAGGACCGGCGGGAACGGCGTGGTCGCCGCTCAGTCCTCGTCCAGCTCGAACGCCGCCACCTGCCGGCCGTCGACGTCGGTGAAGCCGTACTCGCGCGCGAGGTCGGCGACGCGCATCACGCGGCCGGTCCGGCTCAGCACCGCCGGGTCGGCGGCCAGCGCCGCGATGGCGCGGCCCAGGTAGCGTGGCGACTCGGTGCGCGCGAGCGCCGGGCGCTCCTGCCAGTGCGCTTCGTCGGTCTGGTGGCCGGCGAGGACCAGCTCGGTGCGCATCCAGCCCGGCGAGACCGCGACCGAGGCGACCCGGTGCGCGCGCAGTTCCTGCGCCAGGCCGAAGGCCAGGCGGTTGATCATCGCCTTGGCCAGGTCGTAGTAGAGGTTGCCGCGCAGGTAGCGGTCGCGGTCCCAGAAGCTCGTCGCGACGATCAGCCCGTGGCCCTGCTTCACCATCGCCGGTGCCGCGCAGCGCGCCGCCAGCAGGTGGTGGCGCACGCCGCGGTCGATCATCGAGTCCCAGTGCGCGAGCGGATGCTCCCAGAACGGCGCGTCGAAGACGCCGTCGAAGCTCTCGTGGCCGCCCCAGGCGTTGTTGACCAGCAGGTCGAGCCGGCCGTGGTCGGCCTGCACGCGCGCGAACAGCGCCTGCACCTCGTCCTCGCGGCCGTGGTCGCAGCGCAGCGCGATGCCGCGGCCGCCCTGGCGGGTGACCTCCTCGGCGGTCTCGTCGATGCTGCCGGGCATGGTGCTCATCGACGACAGCGCGAGGATCCGTTCGTAGCCCGTGGCGGGCTGCTCGCGCGTCGAGCGGCCGGTGACGATCACCGTGGCGCCGGCGGCGCCCAGCTCGACGGCGATGCCGCGGCCGGCGCCGCGGCTCGCGCCGGTCACCACGGCCACGCGGCCGGTGAGTGCTTGCGAGGGTCGTTCCTTCGTCTGCATCGTGGCGCCTCCGGCATCAAGGGAAGGCAGACGCTAACGCTGCTTCAGCCCGTCGTCTTGGAAGAAGCCGAAGCCGCGCGCCGCGCGCGGAACGCGCTCGGCGTCATGCCGGACAGCGCCCGGAACTCGTTCGCCAGATGCGCCTGGTCGTAGTAGCCGCCGCCGGCGGCCAGCTGGGCCCAGGGCTCGGCCGGGTCGCGGCGCAGTGCGCGCACCAGGTGATGCAGGCGGGCCAGCCGGCCGGCGGTGCGCGGCGTGAGGCCGACCTGCTCGTGAAAGACCTGCTGCAGCCGCCGCTCGCCCACGCCGACCGCTGCCGCCACCTCGCGCAGCGGACGCTGCCCGCCGGCCGCGTCGATGAGGGCCAGCGCCCGCGTGGCGAGGGGCAGGCCCGGGGAGGGCGCCGACGCGGCTCGCGACAGCCGGGCCAGCAGCAGCCGCTGCAGCAGGGCGACGCGCGCATCGTCGGCGGCGGCGTGCCCGATCCGCTCCATCTGCTCCAGGAGTCGGTCCGCGTCGTCGCCGAGCAGCTCGCGCAAGGGCAGCGGCAGGCCGGGCAGCTCGCCGGCCGGCAGGCCCAGCAGCGCCGCCGCCGCGCCGGGCTGCAGCGTGAGCGACAGGCCGTGCATGCGGCCGCGCAGCGGCACCAGGGCCGGCGCCGCCGACGCCCCCATCACGCAGGCCGTCGCGGCCACGCCGGTCGGCGACTCGTCGAGGTGGATCATCAGCCGCAGGGCACCGTCGGGCAGCACGCGCTCGATGACGGGCTCGCTGTCGGCGAGCGTCTCGCGGTAGACCAGGATGTGCGCCACATGGGGCCGCAGGGCCGCGTCGACCGGCACGCTGCGCAGCGTGCCGGCCGGCAGCTCGGACTCGGGGCCCTGGGTCGCGTCCTCGCGCAAGCGGAGGAACAGCCGTTCGCGCGGAGGCGCGGGCGCGATTGGGCAGGGGCCGGTGCCGGAGGCAGCCATGGGGCGGGTCGTCGGTGCGTCGTGGCGGGATGCCAATGTACCCACGGTCCGCCGTCGCCGCCCCGCCTCAGGCGACCAGCCGGCCCTGGCGATCGGCCACCGCGATCTCGGCCTTCGTTCCCGCGTTGAAGGCCAGGTAGTCGGCCTCGATGCCGTCGCTGAAGATCACGCCGCCCTCGGCCATCCGCGAGCGCAGCGTCAGCCGGCTCTCGTGCGTGACGTAGCCCCAGGCCGGATCGACCTGGGTCGTGCGGCTGGGGAAGGGCTCGCGCACCGCGAACAGCAGGCGCTCGCTGTCCCAGGGCATGGGTCCCCGCTCGGGCGGCGGCGGCGCGCCGCGCAGGCCCCCGGCGATCGCCATCGCGCCGGCCAGCACCGAACGCATCCAGCCCGTGGAGCCGAGCCCCGTCGACACGATGATGCCGCTCGACGACTGCACCGCGTGGCGGTCCTCGTGCTGCAGTTCGTAGCGCGCCGAGGTGTGGCTGCGCGGGCCGATGAAGAGGTCGTTGACCGCGAACAGCCGCTGGCCGTCCTGCAGCGAGGCCACCGCCATCGTCACCGCATTCAGCGGCCGCCGGTTCGCCAGCGCCTCGGGCAGCAGCGGGTCGACGTCGGCCACGCCGAAGGGCAGCAGCAGGCCGTCGTAGCGCTTCGGGTCGGGGTTCACGCCGATGAGGGGCTGGCCGTCCAGGTACTTCAGGGTGTTGGCGACCAGGCCGTCCTGGCCCAGCGCCATCACCAGGTCGTCCGGGCCGAACAGGAAGTTCGGCAGCAGGCCGCGGTCCACGAGCTGGTAGCGGCCGTGGCGTTCGAGCCGCGCCTTCACCGACGCGACCGCGGCGCGGTAGCTCGCGTGCTCGGTCTCGTAGTCGTGGAAGTCCGCGCCCAGGCGCTCGACGTAGAAGCGCGCCTGCTCCAGGGTCACGAAGCGCAGCAGCAGTTCCTCCAGCCGCGTGCGCCGCGTGACCAGCACCACCTTGCGTTCCAGGGCGGCCATGAGGGTCTCCGTTCGCTCTGCGTCCGATCAGGCTTTGCCCGCGGCGCCGCGGGCCGGCGCGCCTCCCGCACTACCCATCAGCGAGCGCAGCAGGTCCGGCGAGATGTTGAGCTCGCCGATCTTGTCGGCCCGCTCGGCCAGGCCGCCGAAGGCCTGCGCGATCAGCTGGCCCGGCTCCATGCCCACCGAGGCGAAGGCCTGGATCACCTTGGGGTCGGCCTTCTCCAGCGCCTCCATCAGCGCGCCGACGCGGTGCGCCTCGGCCTCGGCCAGCGCGCGCGTGTTGGCGGCCTGGCTGGTGACGAGCTGCCGGCGTTCGTCTTCGAGCTCGATGCTCGAGCGCATGTCGGCCCGGGCCAGCTGCGCGCGCTTGTCCTGGATGCTGGCCTCGGTCTCGACCTCGGTCTCGCGGATCGTGCGCTTCTTGCGCTCGACCGCGATCTCGGTCTCGAGCTCGCTCTCGCGGATCTGGCGCTCGTTCTCGACCGCGGCGTTGCGGCGCAGGAAGATGGCCTCGTCGGCGGACTTGAGGATGGACTCGCGCGCCTCGGCCTCCAGGGCGCGCGCCGTTTCCGGCGTCGGGCGCACCGCCTCGACGGCCAGGCCCAGCACCTCGAGGCCCAGCGCGGCGATCTCGGGGTGCACCGCCAGCGCGCGCAGTGCTTCGGCGCCCAGTTCGTCGCCGGCCTGCAGCGCAGTCTTCAGCGGGCGGCGCTTCATGCCCTGCTGGACCAGCACCCGCAGCAGGCTCAGCACGCGCTCGGGCAGCTTCTCGGGGCCGTCGGAGACGTAGGCCTTGCCGCCGGGCGCCAGCGAGTAGTCGAGCATCGCCGCCGTCTTGCGCGGCTCGCGGATGCGCCAGGTGATCTGGCCCTGCACCGTCAGCGTCTGGAAGTCGGCGGTGGTGTAGGGCTCGATGAAGTCGTCGCGGCGGCTCGCCACCGGCACCGCGACCAGGGTGCTGGCGGGCGCGTAGACGAAGAGGGAGAGGCCGGCGCCTTCGCGCACCAGCCGCCCGCCGCGGAACTGCATCAGGTAGGTGGTGGGCGGGGTCTTGATGTACTGGATGCCGAGCATGGGGAGCTCCTTTCGCATTAATAGTGGGATCAGGCCACTATGTAAGTTGGATAATAGAACTAAGATCGGGCTTGTCAAGTCCCCACCCGTGATCCATGCCACGCCCGCCTGAAGCGCCCGCCCGCACTGCCGCCGCGATCGAACGGCCGCTGTGCAGCGTCGACGTGGTGGTCTTCACCGTGCGCGACGAGCAGTTGCACCTGCTGCTGGTCCGGCGACCGGAAGGCGGCGACGAGCCCCAGCCCGGCCGCTGGGCGCTGCCGGGCGGCTTCGTCGATGTCGCGCGCGATGCATCGCTCGAGGCCTGTGCGCAGCGCAAGCTGCGCGATAAGACGGCGGTGGTGCCGCCCTACCTGGAACAGCTGGGCAGCTGGGGCGACGCGACGCGCGACCCGCGCGGCTGGTCGGCGACGCACGTCTACTTCACGCTGATGCCGTCGGACGAGGTCGAGCTGCAGGCCGGCGGCAATGCCGAGCGCGCCCAGTGGTGGCCGGTCGACGGCGAGAAGCGCTGGCCCGCGCTGGCCTTCGACCATCGCCGCATCGTCCAGCAGGCGCTCGAGCGCCTGCGCGCCAAGGTCGAATACACCTCGCTGCCGGCCTACCTGCTGCCGCGCGAGTTCACGCTCACGGACCTGCAGCGTTGCTACGAGACGGTGCTGGGCCGCCCGCTCGAGAAGAGCGCGTTTCGCACCCGCATGCTGTCGGTGGACTGGCTCGAGCCGGTCGAGCGCATGCGCACCGGCAACTTCAGGCCGGCGCAGCTGTACCGCGTGCAGCGTCCCGGCGAACTGGTGTTCTTCCCGCGCACCTTCTACGCGCAGAAGTAGCGGCGGGCCGGCAGCGGCGCTGCGTCGGCGGGAGTTCGTCGATGCGGGCACTGTGTGCCGACGCACAGACGTCGCCCGTCGATGCTCCTACGGTGGGCTCGGCACCGCTCGATCGGTGCCATGTCCATCCCCTCATCCCTGCAGGAGCCACCGCCATGGACACCTCCAAGTTCCTCGTCACCACCGTGACCGCGCTGTCGGTCGTCGGCAGCATCACCTTCGCCTACGCGCAGACGACCACCGCACCGCACACCATGCCGGGCCAGACGACCGAGACCATGCCGACCCACCCGGCGCAGCCCGACGCCACGAACTCCGGCACGAGCGGGACCCCGGGCGCGACCGACACGACGGGCAACAGCGGCACGACGAGCGGCACCACCGCCGCTCCCTCGGTCGACAGAGGCATGACGAACGCCGACGAGCGTGCGCCGATCGCCGATCGCAACTGAAGCACCCGCGCCGGCACGGAACCCTGACGCCGTGGCCACGACGAGCGACCGGTTCGCGTTGTCGGACCTGCGGCGCGGCGCGCTTGCCGGCGCGGCGATCCTCGGCCTCGTGCTTCCGCCGGTCGGGCCGCCGGGCGCGAGTGCCGCCCATCGCGCGACGCCGGCCGAGTCCGCGAGCACGCGCCAGCAGTCCGGTGCTGCTGGGGTCGGCGCGCGGCGACGAATCGGTGCCCGGCATCGGCACGCGCCCCGTCGATCAGGTGCGCCCGCACGAGCGCACCACGCCGGCCGGTCGCTTCGTCGCCGAGCCGGGGCGCAACGCACTGGGCGAGGACGTGATCTGGATCGACTACGGCGCCGCCGTGTCGATGCACCGGGTCCGCACCACCCACGCGGCGGAACGACGCGCCGAGCGACTCGCCAGCGCGACGATCGACGACAACCGCATCTCGTACGGTTGCATCAACGTGCCGGCGGCGTTCTACGACGCGCACATCCAGCCGACCTTCGCCGCGCAGCGCGCCGTTGTCTACGTTCTGCCCGAGACCAGGCCGCTGCGCCAGGTCTTCGGCTCCTACGACGTCGCCTCGACGCGGCACTGACTCCCAGGAAACGCCATGCCCCGCTCTCCTGCTCCGCCCCCGCAGGCCGTCAAGCGACGCGCCGGTCTCGCCGTGGTCGGCAAGTCACCCCGCGCGCCGGGATCGAAGCCGCCCTCGTCGACCGACGAGAGTCTGGCGTTGCCGCACGAGCGCGACCAGTTCGCCGGCGCGGTGGCCGAGAAGCCCGACGCGGTGATCCGCCAGGCCCAGCGCGACCTCGATGCGGGCCAGGTCGACACCGACATGCGCGCCACGCCCGGCCTCGATGCGCAGCGACGCCTGAGGCTCGTGCCGGGCCGCGGCGGCAAGCCGCCGGGCGGCGGCGGATGAAAGGCCGCGGACGCCCGCGGCCCGGATGACGCTCAGACCAGCAGGTCGTCCGGCTTCTTGCCCGAAGCCAGCGCGTCGAGGAACCACTTCGGCCGGCGGCCGTGACCGTTCCAGCTGTTGCCGGCGGCGTCGCGGAACTTGACCGGCAGCGCGCGCTTCTTGCGGCGGCCCGGCTTCTTCTTGCTGGCGACGGCGGCCTTCGCGCGCTTCGCGAGGCCCAGGTCGGCAGCGGTCAGGCCGTAATGCGCGATCGCGTCCTTGATGCGCGCGACGACGCCGCCGACTTCCTTCTGCTTGATCGCATCGGCCTGCTTCTTCAGGCGCGCGATCTGCTTTTCGATCTGAGCGATGGTCCGGGTCATTCTCGTTTCCTTGTAGTGAAGGTCCCAACGGGAACCCCGAGGATAACGAGTCGGAGCTGAATCCTGGGTCACGCTTCGCGCGCGACCCATTGGCCCGGCTTTCCCGGTTTCATTCGTTTTCTTCTCTGCTTCTAATACGCCACTTCGTAGCGGTAGCTGCGAAAGCGCAGCACGGCGCTCTTCAGGCGGATCTGCTCCAGCACCACGTCGGGCGTGGGGCGTCCGCCCTCGTTGTAGACCTGCCCGTTGATGATGAGGATGCGGTTGGCCGGCGTCTCCGAATAGACCGAGCCGCCGAAGGCCAGCAGCGGCAGCGCGCGGCGCACGTCTTCGGGCAGCTCGTTCACCGCGTAGAGGCGCGGCTCGGTGGCCGGCGCCTCGGCGGCGGGCGCGGGCTCGGGCTTGCCCGGCGTCGCGGCCGGCTTCGACGCGGCCGGCGCCGGGTCGGCCTTGCGTGGCTCGGCGGAAGGACGCTGCGGCCGGGGCAGCGGCTTGTCGAGCGGCAGCTCGGGCGTCGCGCGCGCAGGCGCGGCTTCCCTGGGCACCGCGGCCGGCGCGGGCGGAGGCGGTGCGACGTAGGCCGGCACGGGTGCGGGCGAGGGTGAGGGCGCCGGTGTGGGTGCCGCGGCCACGACGGCGACGGGCGGCGGGGCAGGGGTCGGCGCCGGTGTCGTTGTCGGTGTCGGGACTGGCGGCGGCGCGACGGCCACCGGCTCGACCGTCGCCGGCGTGTCGCTGCCGCTCATCATGTTCCACGCCAGCGAGCCCAGCAGCACCAGCGCCAGCGCGACGATCACCCACACCAGCGGATTGGTCCCGGCGCCGGCGGCGGCGCCCTCGTCGTCGTCGCTGCTCGCCGCGCCCGGTTGCGCATGCAGGCCCGGCACCGCGCCGCGCTCGCGTTCAGAGTCGGCGCGGCGGAGGGCGTCGAGGATGTAGGACATGAGTTCAGCCCTCGCCGGGCCGCCCCAAGAGGGCTGGACGCCCCCGCGGGGGGCAGCACCGAAGGTGCGTGGGGGTTGTCATCAGTGGGCCTCGATCTGCAGGCGCGGCTCGTCGACACCGACGAGCCGGTTCAATTGCATGAAGGTCGTCGGGCCGGCCAGGCCGTCGGGCTTGAGGCCCTGTGCGACCTGGAAGGTGACAACGCGCGAGCGCAGTGCCGCGCCGTAAGCCTGCGGCGCGGCCGGTGCCGGCTCGCCCTGCAGGCTGGCCAGCTGCGCGGCCAGGCCGTCGACCAGCGGACCGGCGCTGCCGTCGACCAGCAACTGCGAGTAGCCGGCCGGCGCGCGCCACAGCGTCGCGAACTCGCCGCGCCAGCGCTGCGCCAGCGCCACCAGCGGCACGCTCTGCGGCGTGCCGTCCAGCAGCAGCGTCGCGTTGCGCGCATTCAGGCCGGTCAGCAGCGCGTAGCCGGGCCGGTCCTCGTCGTCGCGCAGCG
>Ga0268299_1002024_pt1 | contig 27770 bp, 26 predicted proteins | sample NOBtaG_FD_193484 | JGI IMG/M metagenome (GOLD analysis project Ga0268299, IMG submission 193484) | Activated sludge microbial communities from bioreactor in Nijmegen, Gelderland, Netherland - NOB reactor | ecosystem: Engineered > Bioreactor > Aerobic > Activated sludge | place: Netherlands...
CTGACGCCGGCGCGAACGCCTGGTCGGCAATCGCCTCGATGGCCTCAGTCATCGGCAGGACACCTGCTGCCTGGCGCGCCTGCTGCTCGGCCGTGCCATGCTTCGCGATCCAGTCGGCGACGAACCGCTTCTTCTCCTCGTGGAGCGCCAGTTGCTTGGCCCGTTCCTGGAGATTCTGTTCCCGCCTGACGCGCTGGTCCGTCCTGAAGCGGCGCGTCGCCTCGATCGCCACTGGCTTGGCCAGCACCGCGTCTGCCGAGACGTCGAACACTATGCGCCGACCCTCGGCCTCGACGACGCAGTACCGCTGCGTCGGCGGAGGGTGTGCCACGGCCCGCTGCCCCTGGCCGGCCAGGAACGCCTGGGCGACGCGCTCGCGGAGTTCGCGCTGCGCCTCCTGCCGCGTCAGGGTGGCGGCCGTCCGAGCCGCGTGGAAGGCCTGGTCGAGTTCGTGGTTCCGGGCAGCCAGACGGAGCAGTTCCTCGGGATTCGGGGGCGCGTCGAAGGCTGGCGACGAGTCGACGCGGACGACGCGTTGCTCACCGTCCAACTCGAACCTCGGGCGGAGGCGGAGCCTGGCGACGCCCTGACGGTCGACCGAGACGAGGTGCAGCCGGCCCGCTGGCACGTTCAGGGTCAGCGTCTGCAGCGCCTTGCCGTCTCCTCCAGCCAGGAGCGACGCCTTTCGACCGGCCTCGGACAGGATGAACGTGGCCGTCGCGGGGAGCGACTTCGGGGGCGCCTGGTTCCGGCCCACGCCAATGACAGTCTGGTCAGCCGCGCCGCTCGGAGCGTTCGTCACGAGTTCCATGACTCGATCCTTTCCGTACCAGCAAGATCCCCGTCTCGGATGGCCCCGGCGGCCCCATCGCGTTGTCGCGATGGAGCCGTCGGGTACGTGTCGTACCAGTCAGAGGGGCTGAGCCCGACCACCTGGTGTGACGGGCACGACTCAGGAGTGAGCCTCGATGCGCGTGTAGGCGTCGAGGATGCACTGCCGAATCGCGTCCTGCGCGCTGGCCTCGCCGTTGGCGGGACGCAGCAACGCAAAGCTCCGGCGTTCACCGTTCACGGAGTACTGCCGGGCCGGAAACGTCACGTTCCTCCCTCCATCGCGACGTTCCCATACGGCGAAGCCGATCAGCCGCAGTCCACTGAGCGGACCCGCGTCGGCTTCGAAGATCACCTCTGCATCCGCAAGCTTGCCCGGAGGGTTCGCCTGCTCGTTGGGGATGATCTTCACGGACATGAGCTCACCTTTCTGCTTGGACATACAGTCCTCCAAGACCGTCGAGGGCCTGAGACCGACGGCGGCGGTGCGTTCGCGCGAGTGGTGTCCACGCGTGCGAACAGGGGTGGGACGCATGGGCCCTGAGGGCGCATGCGGGTTGACGGGATATCGCACGTATACAACCGCGACGACTAAATGTCAATAGACTCAGACGTCTATTGCACGAATTCATTACAAGCATACGCATGAGTCAGCGGATTGATCGAAGCCGGCCCCCGATCGGCTCACGCCCGTACTGGCGCGCGCCGAGAATCTTGCGTCGCAGCTCCGCCTCGGGCCACGGCGGCTCACAGCGCGCGTTCCACGTCAGTAGCGCAGCGATTGCGCTCTCGTCGTCGAGGTCGAATCCGCGAACGACGCGGCAGCACACCTTGAACGTGTGCTGATCGCCGTGCGCCCCGGCGATCGCCGGCGGAACGGACTCGAGATATCTCGTGGCCCTGGCCAGGCCGTCCTGCGACGCGGCGCGACGGGTCTTATCGTGGGCGGCCTCGGGGGGCGCCACGCGTCGCGGCGGGAACGCTTGCTCACAGTACACGGCGCCGACTGGTCCGAAGTGCAGCGTCACCGCGTACGGAGTCGCGCGCTTGTGGTTGAGGAACCCGGGAATCCGCGTGGTCTGCGAGCAGGACGTCGCAGCCGCGTCTCCACCGAGTTCCCGCGCCAGCGCCTTCTGAAGCGCCTCAGCCTGGGACACCTCCATGCCACGAACGCGCCACAGGACATGTACCCGGCCGGGTGACGTGCGCAAGAGATACGACGGCTGAGGCAGGTCTGACCGGTCGGCGATCGCCGCCAGGAAGGCGCCGGCCTTCGCGTCCGCCTCGACGAACAGCTGTCTGACGGCAACGACGGCGCGGCGCGCCCGCGATCGGAGGCGACCATCCACGGCGTTCACGCCAACGTAGACGTTCCATCGCGCGGCGTTCCGAGCCCGCAGCCACGCGAGGAATCGGTCGCTGGTCGCCAGGTCGCGGCTGACCACACGCTGGGCAACGGCGCCGGTGGCGTACGACTTGAGGAACACGGCCACCGTGTCGTCCGCCCGAAAGGCGGACAGCAAGAATGCCCGCGGCGCAGAACGATCCAGGACGTCCACGGTTCCTCTATCCCCCGCTCTTGGTGAGCGACACGCGACCCGTGAACGTCGAGCCATCCGGCGACGGGCAGTCCACACCCGAGAAGTCAGCCTCGATGGAACGCGCCTCCGCGTTCCCGACGCTGAGGAGGCTCCCCGTGCACCCTCGCGGCGACGCGTAGCTGCCCTGGGTACTCACCCGCGCTGGCGGCTGGTTCGACGGCGTGATGGCGCTCGTCACAGTGGTCGTGATCGGCAACCAGGCGTGCTGCGACTGGATCGTGACGTTGAACGTCTGCTGGTTGGTGCCTGGCACTACGACGAACGTCCACGTCGCAGGCCCACTTGTCGGCGCCTGCCCCTCACGCTGAATCGTCACGGTTCCGGCCCAACTGCCTTCCAGAAAGGATCGGGCTGGAGACGGCTGCGTCGGCGTCGCCTCGCGACCGCAGGATGCCAGTATCAGCAGCAATGGCACTGGCCAGTACGGACGGGTCGTTTGCGACCTCATGGCACGACTCCTTCCATGGGGAGAACCTTCCCGACCCGCGCCTCCAGCAGGAACCGGTCGGCGGCCCCGTCGTAGCCAGACACTTCCACGAGTTCGGTCACGCGCCGGCGCCCGTCCACACGTGAGACATGGGCAATGAGCTGGATGGCCAGCGCGATGGCTTCACGGGTGCTGCGATGCGGTAGACCGACGTTCGCCGTCAGGACGCAGTGCGCCAGCCGCGTCAGGGCCTGCTCGGCGGAGTTTGCGTGGATCGTGCTGAGGCTGCCGAGGTGCCCCGTATTGAGCGCCTGTAGCAGGTCGAACGCTTCGGCGCCGCGCACTTCGCCGACGAGGATGCGGTCTGGACGATGTCGGAGCGCCGCGCGCAGCAGATCCGAGATCGTCACCGGCGGAAGCGGCGCCTCCTGGCCAAGCGGTGATTGGGCCCGACGCGCTTCGAGTCGAAGCACGTTGGGTTTCGGCAAGTGAATCTCCGCGGTCTCCTCGATGACGATGATTCGGTCGCCGTCGGGGATTCGGGCGGCAAGAGCGTTCAAGAGCGTCGTCTTGCCCGTCCCGGTTCCACCCGAGATCAGGATGTTTCGCTGGCAGCGGACAGCGGCGACGAGCTGCCCGGCCACGTCGGTGGACAGCGCGCCCAGTTCCACGAGGTCATCCAGGCTGTAGCGCCTCGTGAACTTCCGGATGGTCAGGGCGGGCCCTGCGACGGCGCACGGCGGGAACATCGCCGCCACTCGCGACCCGTCTTCCAGGCGCGCATCCAGCAAAGGCTGCACGTCGGAGATCTCGTCCCCACACGCACGCGCGATGTTCTTGATCGCCACGGTGAGGTTCCGGCACTCCAATGACCTGTCAGGCACTGCTTCCAGCCGCCCTTCTCGTTCGACGAACACTCGTCGTCCGCCCTCGTTCACCATGACCTCGGTGACGGTCGGATCGCACAACAGGTCCTCGATGGGCTTGAGGAACGGCAGGATGCGGTCCAGGCTGCTCACAGCGCGCCTCCGGCGACGTGATCGAAGTAGCTGGTCTGTGCATCGAGGTAGTACGGCTTCAGGTAGCAGTACTGCGGCGGCAGCGGGTTGAGCCCGTCGTACGGAAGTGCCACGGCTTGCGCGTTCTGAAGTTCCATGAACACTCGCGGCTGGAAGATGAAGTCGGACTCAACCGTGTACGACTTGCTGGCGCCGATCGTCTGCTCGGATGCTGTCGCCTTGCCGCTCAACAGGGAGATATGGGCTCCGGCGCCGGTCTCGGCGATCGTGTACTTCGTCTTGATCTGGTCGGCCCGGCCACACAGCTCTGCGGCCACGCGCGCAGTCAGTTCGTCGCTCGTAGCCAGGAACAACTTGGTGCGGAAGCACTGAAGCAGCGTGCGCCATCCGTCGTCGCCGGCGAGCGCGGATCGCAGGGACGCGATGCTCTGGGTCGCGACGATGGGGATCAGGCGCGCCTGACGTGACAGCGCGAACGCTCGCTCGTCACCGGTGGGATCGGTCTCACCGACGGTGGCAAAGGCGTGATATTCGTCGGCCACGAACAGAATGTCCCGCCAGACCTTGTCGGACGCCGACGAGATCCGAGGAATCCTGGCCAGCACCGCTCGCTGAAAATCGAGCTTGAGCATCACGCCGAGCCCCCGCGCCAGCGCTGGGTTCAGCGCCACCGGGAAGTTCAGCCCGAGGACATGCCCGGTCTCCAGGAGCTCGTCGAGTGGCGGCAGGGGCCGGGGCTGTCCGGGTTGGGGATCCTCGGTGTAGGCGGATCGAGGCGGGCAAAACGACCGGTACACTTCCGGGTTCTCGTCGAACAACGAGAGGAAGACCACGATCCCTTCGACGATGGAAGCCTTGACCTTGCCATCGAGCTTGGCCCACGGTCCAACGAACCAGCGCTGTATCGCCTCCAGACGATGGCGCCGGTCCGCACAGATCGCGTCACCGCCCTTCTTCACGGTGAACGGAATGTCGCGCGCCACCAGGAATCCTTCGAGCTCCGCCGAGTACGGGTGTCCCATCATGCCGGGACCGATCGGGCGCCACAGCGTGTACGCCCGCTTCGCGTGCGTTTCGCAATCGCGGTTCGAGATGACGATCGCTTCGGGCGGATCACGGAACTGCGCCTGCAAGGCCCGGATGTTCTGGTCGATCAGGCTGTCGTTGATCACGTATCGGTAGACCTCGGCGAGCGTCGTGTATCCATCACTGATGCGACGCAGCGCGATCACGAACTTCAACAGATCGGTGTACGCCTGCTGCCAGAACGGTTCCTTGGAGCGCCCGAAGAGATTGTTGAGCAGCGTGCCAACCGCGTACACGGCAATGGTCAGGATCGAGAACGCCATCGTCGCCACGAAGAACGGGGAGCTGAACCACAGGGCGGCGTAGGCGTACGACAGGCCGATGAACAGCGATGGCTTCCGGAGGGCGATCAGCTCCAGGAATGGGTCGGTTCTGGGCACGGGATAGGCCGAAAGTCCCCACACGCCAACCGCCGTGGCCACCACCATGGCCATGAGCCCGCGGATCTCGACCACTTGACGCAGCACCTGTCACCTCTCAGTTGGCTGGCGATGCCGCACCGCGCGCGCTGGCCTGGCCGGACTCCGTCAGCGGCCGGTTGGCGTGGACGTCGTACCGGCGCCGGGGACGTCCTTTCGCGGCTGTCGGACGAGGCGTGTGCGGCCCAGGGTGGGCCTCGCGCCAGGCCACGAATTCTCGGTCCCGCGCGAGGAGCGTTTCGATCACCTGATTGAGCACGTACTCGGGCGGTTCGGCGAGGAACGCGGCGTAGGCGTGGAGCGTCTCGAGGTTCTCGCGGTCGAGCCGCGTGATGTGACGCACGACGTGCTTGCCGCGCGTCCGGGCTTTGATGACGGGCATGGAGCCTCCTTGTGAGCGGAAACGGTGGTCTGTTTGCCGCGAGGATCCGTGGCCGGTTTCGGCGACGAATGCGCGGTGCAACGCGACGGCGAACGCGCGGTGTGACACCGGCGCGTGCTCCGTCAGAAGAAACTGGCGGCCTGACAGGCAGCCAGGGCGAGAGCGACCCCCTCGGGACAGGGCCAGCGTGTGCGGCTGGTCTAGGGACGGGGGTCGCTCTCGCCCTGGCTGCAGTACCGGCAGGCTGCCGACGGGCGGCACAGAGCGCCGCCCCTGGTCGTCGCGCGCCTGGCAGCGGCTCTGGCGAAGTGCTGGTGTATGAGTCACTTCGCTCTCTGGCCCGCGCATCGCGCGCGTTGCAGCAGCGGCCCCTGCGCGGTGCTCCGCACCGGCCACGCGAGGGATGACACTCCCCTGGCCCATCATCCCGGCCGTCATCCCCCTGCACTCGCCTGTCATGCCGTGCCTACCAGAGGAAGGAGATGCAGATAGGGATATGGGAGCACCACGAACTCGAGGCAGCCATCGCCCCGGGCCACAGCGTCCTTCAGCACCGGAGACGACGCCGCATCCAGCACACGGTCGCCCTGTTCCTGCCAGACCTCGAATAGCGCCTGGAATCGTGGGCGGGCAAAGCCCACCTCCGCATCGAAGAACCGTTCGTCGCGTTCGGTGCCAACCCCACGCCGCGCGTGGAAGTACCAGCGGAGTTCGGTCGTGGTCTCCAACGGCAAGGGCTCTATCAAGTGCTCAGTGAAGGCCCGGCGATACGGCTTCTGGGCATCCGTCACATGGCGCGGCAACAGGACACGGACAGACCACGACGGAAGCAGGCGAAACAGCTCGGCGTGACGCTCCAGGAAGACCCGGAACCTGCCGGTCTGGCTGCGTGTCGCCAGGAACAGGAACGCATGGTGGTGGTCGGCCGAGTCGACGCCAATCGGCAACCTCTCCGCGAAGTAGCGCACCGTAGGCGAGTCGGCCTGTCCGAAGCGCGCGAACGGCAGCAGCTCGCGGCGGAGGCTGAGGCGAACAGTGAAGTGGTGCACCTTGTCGCGCTCGGCGCCGAGCCATGTCAACGAGCGGTCGAGGAGGACACCATCGAGCAGCATGAGTCGCTCGACGGCGCGCGCGAGCTGCGCCGGCCGACGCAGCCGTGTGTCCCGCTCACCGATGGCCTCGTAGAGGGGCTTGTAGTGCACGTGGTACACGCGCCCCCGACCGTGCCCGCACGGCTGCGACGTCGCAACGCGGCGGCGATCCAGGAGCTTGATGAACTGGTGGACCTTCTCCCCGTGCGTCAGCCTCGCCCAGGCGCAGTACTGCCGCCTGACGAAGACACCGGAGTGGAGCATCACGTTCACCAGGAAGCCCGCCTGGCGCTCTGTGAGTCCGAACTCCGCGACTTCCTTGACGCGCTCGTCGAAGGTCATCGCAGCAGCTCCTCGGCGAGGTCCGGGTCGAACTTGTGGCCCCGACCGGTTCTTCCTCCAACGCGGGCGCCCTTGACGCGGAACATCGTGAACCCGGCACTGGCCTTGCCCGACACGTGCTGCCCTCGGTAGTGCGGCGTCAGCACCTCGACGTTCTCCACCTCACGGCGGCCGTCCGGCCAGAGGTGCTCGATCTGGAGGTCGGGGAACTGCACGCGGCCATCGACGTACGCCAGGTCGCGCTCTTCGGCCCACTGGCGAACCTCGTCCCGGCTGCGGCCGGGTCGACCGTCACTGTCGCGACGGCCCCGGTTTGGTTCCTGGAGGAAGCGCTGATACTCGCGCTTCAGGTCGTGCTCGAGTGTGATGCGCTCGATTCGGGCCCCCTCCTCAGTCAGCCTGTCGGCGGCTCGGAGGTACGCCCGGTAGACCTGGGCGTCGTGCGACAGTTCGCGCTCGCGCGCGGGGCCAACTGCGAACGCCTGGCCCCGGTCGTTACCCTCGTTGCGGTGCGCCTCCAACACCTCGCGACCACGATCCGTCAGAGCGACGAGGTCGCTCCCGTTCTCTCGATCTACAGGCGCGACATGGCGAATGAGCCCCTGTGCTCGGAGGTGCTCGATGTCGCCGTGCCAGCGGTCCCCAGCGGTGTCCGGCCCATCGCGGAGGTCGTCAACGGGCACCACCCGGAAGGCTCCGACGATCGCCAACGCTCGCGATTCAGAACCACGAAGGCTGTAGCGCTCGTCGCCCACAGACACCGGCTCCCGAGCCCCGCCATCAGGCAGGTCGAGCCCCTGGGTGAAGACGTCCCTGGGATCCAGTGGACCTGTGTCTCGAGGGTCGGTATCGCTGCCGCCTCCGCGCCCCGCAGTCGGGCGCTCGCGGGTGTCCTGCCAGCGCGCGTCGTCCAGAAACGACATCGGTCACCGCTGCTTCCTCTGAATCACATGCCGGAAGTCCTGGTGGATGGCGGATGCGCTGTCGAGCTGTCGGTCGACGTGGGTCAGCTTCCGACCCGACTCCCGAAGGAAGAGCCACCGTCCTACCATGTAGAAGGCGCTGCTGAGATTCAGGAACACCAGCAGCGCGGCAAGCCCAATGTGTAGCCCATGGTTCCGAAAGATCGCCGTCTTGTACGGCACGAGGAACGTCAGTTCGCCGGCCAGCCAGCCCGCGAGAAGGAACGTCGTCAGCGCGGCGAGGAGGGCGGCGTTGGCCATCATCGGCGGGACTCCTCGAACGCCTGGTCGACACGGAAGTAGGTCACCTGCAGGCCAAGCGGGTTGACGCGTACGAACGCGTTCGGCACGTGGTCGCGGAGCACGAAGTCGACCTGGGCGATGTGCGTCTCGCGCGTGCGTTCGTGACGGGTGCCCGGGGTGTAGAACACCTTCTGGAAGTTCACGGCCGCTCGGAACGGTGGCGTCGTCAGCTCGCTCAGACTGACGTTCTGGACAACGACGTCGACCTCGTCGGCAGACGGGTTGGTGACGAACGTCTCGATCACCCGGCTCTGGTCGTCCTGGGCGATCGTGGCATCCGCCAATGCGGGATCCAGGAAGAGCAGCGAATCCGGGTACTCGCGTTGGACGGTTGCGCGCACGCGACTGAAGTGCTTCACCACGAACTGCGTCAGGAAGTACCGGAGCTCGGGCGCCTGGGGGCGGTAAGTCAGGGCGTCGTACGCCACGGCCTCGGCCCTCCCCACCTCGTCGATGCGGATCACCAACGGTTTGATCTCGGCGTACTTGGAGGCCGTGTGCACGTTCAGCCCCACCAGGCCGAGCGCCACCAGGGATACCAGGACGAGCGCAATCTTCAGGTAGGTGTTCATCACCAGGGCCGAGCCGTACAGTTCGACGAACTGACGCTTCGCGCCCTCGAGCGACTTCGGATTCAATTCGGCCACCGGGACGCTCATCGATAGCCTCCTTCTCACCCAACCAGCCGGAGCCACACGAGGTGGTACGCCGTCCATGCCAGACCGGCGAGCAACCCGAGCAACATCGCGATGCCCATGGCCAGAAAGATGACCCGGACCAGCTCCGGAGAAGCGGTCTCTTCGGCGTCGTCCCGGGTCGGCCGGTTGGCGAATCGCGGTGACATCAGCTCCTCGTTCTACCGGCGAAGCAGCCGGCCGACGGCGATGCGCGGCGACAGCACTGACTCGCCGCCGCCACCTGAGAAGATGTTGCTCGTGAGTGACGGAACGAGCAGCATCCCGACCACGAAGGTCACGATTACGGCCACTGCCTGCAGCGCGTAGATGCCGTACTCAGCCTGGGTGATGGTGGGCGGCAGCGTCGTGACGTACCGGAAGACAAACTGCTCGAACACCATCAGGAACGCGATAGCCACGACGGGGATGAACGAGTACTGGATGAACGACTTCAGCCAGCCCCAGAACAGCCAGTCGAGCTTCGGCACGATGAAGAAGGGCACGAAGATCGGGCCCAGGAGCGCACAGACGGCGGACGCGATGAGGCCGAACGCGATCACCGCCAGCGACAGCGCCTTGGCCACGGCCACGAGCAGCAGCACGGTCCAGTAGAGCAGGTTGGCCAGGATGGACCAGGCGTCCGGCTGCATGAACGCGTCGGAGAGCGTGTCGAGGTGGCGGTAGATGTTGTCGAACGACCGTGCCTCGAGGACGCTCTGGAAGTAGAACGTCTGGTCCGTGATCAGGTTGCTGAACGACACGCCGATCCCTGGCAGCGGCGCCTCGTAGAACGTGATGAACGCATAGCCGAACGACACGAACAGCAGCATCTTCGCGAAGTCGAACATCTGCTCGCCCAGCCCATCGTTCGAGAACATCATCCTGATGCCTTGCCAGCAGATCAGGATGGTGGCGAACGCCAGGAAGAGCGTGTGGCCGAACCGGAGGAACTCAGGCTCGTACACCGTCAGCAGGTTCGTGATCGCCTGCTGGATGGTCGGGAGAAGGTTCAGTGAGGGCTGCACGACACACCACCTCTCTCAAGGCTGGCGCCACGTCCTGAGGGCGTCGGCTGATCCACGGACGAATGCTTCGTTGGCGGCCGTCCCGTCGCGCCACGCCGTAAGCTGCATGTTCATGACGATGGCGTCCGTGTCTCTGGCGCGTTTCGAGTCGGTGAGGAGCTGTTCGACAATGGCGGCGAGCAGCTGCGTCCGGGCCTGCCGCTGTCGGGCCGCGATGAGCGCCGCGCCGCTGATCTTGTCGAGCACGGCGGTGGCGCTCTGTTCGAGCGTAGGGTCGACCACGTGCGCGTCGAGCACCTCGATGGCAGCCAGTTCACGACGTCCGTTCAGCCGGAGTCGGCCGCTTTCGTGAATCGCCGCGATGGCGGTGGCATCAGCAGCCTCCAGCGTCGCCAGCCGCGAGAGCGCCAGCCGCCGTGCGGCCGGCCCGAGTCTGGCCAGGAGAGGCGCCGCGGTCTGGACCGGATGACTCACCGCCAGGTAGGCGGCGCCAGCCGCGTCGCCGTAGTTGAGTGCTGCATGCAGCGCCCGGGAGACTGCCAGAAGGTCGGGATTCTCGAAGTCGTGGATCCGCCATCTGGGCGCATCCAGAATCGAATACTTCGCCAGGTCCGTGAACATGCTCAGCCGCTGGGCCATCCGTCGAAGCTGGCTGTGTTGCTCCTGCTGCGTCCGAAGCAGGGATTCCTTGACGATCGCCGTCACGGTGTTCCGGGTCGTCACGGCGGGGTCATAGACCGCGATCTGCGCCGACGCAGCAAGCGGACTCCCGACCAGGCACCCCGCAACGGCGGCTGTGAGCGCCAGCCAGGCACCCGAGAAACGAGGACACGTCATGGCTGCCTCCACGTTCTCAACGCGTCGCCGGTGCCGGAGACGAACGCCTCGTTCGCAGCACGGCCATCACGCCAGCTCGTGAGCTGCATGTTCATCGTGGACGCCTCGGTATCGCGCTGCCGCTTGCTGCGGGCCAGAAGCTGCTCCAGCGCGTGAGACAGGAGCTGGTTGGCCGCCATGTCCTGCCGGCGCCCGAGCAGCTCTCCGGCCGCAATCTTGTCGAGAATCGCGGTCATCTCGTGGTATCTGAGGAGCCCGTTCAGGACGTCCCCTTCGAGGGCCTGCACGGCGCCCTGCAAGCGGGCCGAGTACCCGCGCGTCTGGGCGACCTGGTGGCCCGCCAGTGAGGCCACCGAGTCGGCACTCTCGACGGTGGCGTACTGGCGTTCGAGGAGGCGGCGAGCCGCCGCTGACAAGCGGGCCGGCGTGGTCGTCGGGCGCATTAGCGGAACCGCCGTCGCCAGATAGCCGGCGCCGGTGGGATCGCCGCTGTTCAGCGCCTGAATCCATGCCCGGCCGTACTCCCATCGGGTCGGGTCGTGGCTGGCAATCGGGATGGTGGGGATCCGGTACCCCTCCATGTTTCCCAGATTGCGCGACATCCGCAGGATGGTGGAATACTGCCGCTGCAGCTCCTGGTAGTGCTGCCACGTGCGCTCGGCAATCATCACGGTCTGCGTCAGATTCGCAGGGTCGATTACGACGAGCTGCGCGTTCGCCACGGTGGTGGACGCGATGAGCGCGCACCCGGCCACCGTCAGTGTTCGAAGCATGGTGAACCCCCTTTCAGAACCGGCTCGAGAGGACCGGCGCGACGTACGCCGGCAACTCGAGATCGCTGGTCAGGTAGACCTTCACTCGGTGGCCTTCGCGAATGGTTACGGTGGGCAAGCGGTTCAGGAACCGGCTCATCACCTGCAGGCTGGCCTGCGCCGTCGCATCGCCGACGCCACCGGCGATGATCACGGTCCGATCGCCGTCTCCGCGACCCAGCCCCGCGCTGCCGAGGAACTGGGCGAGTCCGCTGATCAACCCAACGGCCGCCGCCGCGCCGAAGGTCGAGAGGTAGTGCTGGTTGACGCGATCCCTGAGTCCGGCGTCGCCGATCTGGTTGAGCCCCATGAACTGGTCCAGCCGATAGGTACGCCCGTCGGGCATCAACAGCCGATGGAACGCGACGGCGAGCCGCGTCTCCCCGAGCGCCTGCACCGGCCGCGTCTGGCCCAACACCCGCGAGCCGCCCGGAATGAGCACGTGCTGCCCGCTGTGGGAGTAGACCGGGTTGGTGACGAGGCAGTTGACGGGGGACGCGGCGGAGCCGTCGAGGCGATTCGAGAGCACCGCGTCGATGACCGTCCCTTCCAGGACGCGGTGGAGCGGACCCGCTGCCGTGATGGGGTCGGTCCGCTCCGGCGTCACGCGCTCGCCCGGTCGCCTCTGCTCCTGGATCGTGGCCGGAGGTGTCGGTTGAGCAGCGGGCGACTGCGCGGCCCCCACTGCGGCACCTGCCCGCGCCGTTGCACGCACCGCCGCATCCGCGATCTCGTCCATGGAGGGAGCCGCGGACGGGTCCGACGGGCTGCTCGTCGTCGAGGCCGGTCGTCCGGCATCCGGTCTGTCCGGTTCGGCTCGACGACTGAGCACGACGTTGCTGGCGAACAGGCTCTCGTACTCGCGGCGACGCCGGTCAGCCGCGATCGGGTCTTCGGGTGGCGGCGTCTGGGAAGGCTCGTAGTAGCCAGCCGGCGGGGCCGCGGGCGCCTGCTCGGCGGCCTGCAGCTCGGCGAGGGCACGTGCCTCGGCGGCGCGCAGACGCTCCTGATAGTCCCGCACCCGATCGGCGCTCTGCGCCGGAGCTGACGGTGAGGCCTGGGTCGCCGCCGGTCGAGCTGGCGCATCGGGCCGGCCGACTACCAGCATGATGACCATCATGAACAGCGCGAGCCCCGCCAGCATCCAGGTCTGCACACCACGAGGGATGACCCCACGTGGGATGGGCCGGCGATCAGTGACTGTCGATACCGGGGTCGAGGGAGGCTCGACTGGGGTTGTGACAGGTTCCATATGTCACCGTTCCTGCGTGAACGCGAAGCGCTCCTTGCCGAGCGACAGATAGCCTTCGTCGATCACCTTCGGCACGACGTACGTGCCGTCGTGCACTTGGAAGTTCAGGAGCGACGGTTTTCCGTCCTTCACCTCGTACAGAGCAGGCAGTTCCGACGCGTCGGTCTTGATGTAGGTGAATCGACCGTCGTGCCAGATCGAGCGCACCAGGAACGGCTTCGCGTAGCGTGCGGTGCCGTACGCGAACTGCAGGCGCGTCGGGTACTGCTGCTGATACGTGGCAATCGCATCCGAGGCGCGTCGTTCCGCGGCCTCGACGGAGGCGCGCGCCTCGGCGATCTCGGCCTTAAGACCTTCGACCTGGGCGGCGCTGTAGTACCTGGGCTTCCCCGTCTGCTCGGCCGGGTCCGCGTTGACGTACACCTTCAGGTCGGGAAGAGCGGCTCCGCCCTTTTCGGTCAACAGGAACGAGTACACCGTGCCGCTGGCGGCGACGAGATTGAGGTTGGTGGTCGCGCCTTCCTTGGCCGGCTTGACGTGCGCGATGTTGTGAGTCGCGCTGATGACCCAGAAGTCCTTGTCGCCACAGATCACGTCGAGAATCTCTTCGCCGTCCGGAAGCACGATCATCGTCGTGTAACGCAGCCGGGTCTGGAGCGGCACGAGGCTGCGGGCATTGGCCGACACCTCCCGAATCCCGGTGGTCTGAGCACCCACCGGCACGTTGCCCAACCCGGCCATCATGGCCACCACAACAGCAGCTGCATACCAACGTGGCATCACGCACCTCCCTGGCCTTCATGCCGAGGCCACGAGGCGATCCAGACCTGCCTCGAAGCCGAACTCCCGGAACGTCTCGGCGACCCGTGCGTTGTCGATGGGCGTGTTGGTGTAAATCCAGTAGCTCTTCGGGTCTACCGTCAGGGTCAGGACCTTCGCGAGGTCCTGTCGCTTGAGCAAGATCTGCTGTCTGGGGATCAGCCCCGTGAGCAGGTCGAGCTCCATGTCGTTCAACTGAAACAGCTCTGCGTAGTTCCGGCGATCGAGCGCCGGATTCGCGAGGAACAGCTTGGTCGGACAGCTCTCCACGACCGTACGGAGCAGATCGCTGGACGCGAAGTCCTCGACCGTCTGCGTGGCCAGCACCATCGCCGCGTTGCGCTTACGCCAGGTCTTGAGTCCCTCCTGCACGTAGGCGCGCAGCGTCGGGTGCTGTATGAACCGCCACGCCTCGTCCATGACGCACACCTTGAGCGCGCTGGCTTCGCCGGGATCCTGGATCCGAGCCACCACGCGATGGAGGACGTAGAACAGCAGCGGCTCCAATAGCACGGGATACGCCCGCATCGCCTCGAAGTCGAATATCTGCAGGCGGTCGATCGTCAGCGTGTCATCGACGTTGTCGAACAGGCTGGCGTAGCGTCCTTCGCCAATCCACTTGTGCAGCCGCCCGGCGAGTGCACGCGGCAGGAGGTTGGCCAGGGTGAACAGCCGTCGCTGGCTGCGATCGAGGACGTAGAGGTTCTCGACAGCTTCGTAGATCTCCCGGTCCTCGAGATCGCTGACCCGATATCCGTCGTCGCCTTCGAGCAGCACGCGAACGAAGGCGTGGAGGAAGTGCAGGTGCTCGGGTGTTGGATCGAGGGCGAACGGGTTGATCGACACGGCGTGTTGCCGCAGCCCGACCTCCACGTAGCTGCCGTCCAGCAACGTGGCGAGCTTCCGATAGCTGTGACCGAGGTCGAGTACGACCGTCTGTGGCGCGTACTTCTGGGCGTGCGTGACCAAGAAGTTGAGCAGGAAGCTCTTCCCGCTGCCGGTCGCTCCCAGCACCAGCGTGTGACCGACGTCCTGCACATGCAGGTTGAAGGCGTAGGGCGTCTGGTGCGGCGTCTCGAACACCGCAAGCGCCTCGCGTCCCAGATGCGGGCTGACGGCGGCCCCCTGGTCCCTGGTGAACAGGAAACTCATGTCGGCCAGGTTCGTCTCGAGGAGCGCGAGCCGACGCAGGTTGTGCGCGCCGTTGCCAGGGACGATGGCCAGCCAGGCGTTCAGCAAGTTGTAGCTCTCCTCGAACAGGCTGCCGTCGTGGACCGCCATGGCCTTCATGGCTTCCGCCGCCTGTCGCTGGAGCGCGCGGCCGTCAACGCCGTGAAGCACGAGGGTCAGGGACGCCTGTCCGAAGTAGTGGCCGTTGACCTCCATCTCGGTGAGGGCATCGCCCAACTGGCGCACCGTGGCTGACGCCGAATCGTCGACGAGCATCTCCTCCGGCTTGGCTTCGGGCGCTACGTAGTTGACGATCGAGACGCGCTTGTTGAAGAAGTGCCGGCGTCGGCTCTGCAGCTCTCGGCGAATCCGGTCGCTCCGAAGGCGCTGCCACTCCAGGCACGCGACGAACTCGCCGGGAATTTCGTACAGGTCCCGCAGGAGGAATGCGAAGGTCTGGCTTGGCGGCTCCTTCATCGACAGCACCCGGACCTGGCGATCGCCGACGAGCAGGTGGTCCCTGTGGCACTCGACCGTCGAGTCCGACACGAAGTAGTCCAGGTGCGTGTCGTGGGTCAGCCGCGCCGCGTCGACCACCGCTGGCGCGTAGTTGACGAGCCGCCGGAAGAACCTGAACGCCTCCGCCTTCGGCAGCCTGACGGGCCCGAGGTCGCTCATCTGAACCTCGAACGCCTGCGCCTTGTGATGCAGCGTGGCGACAGCCCGATCCAACTCGGAGGCGAGCACCTTGACGGTCTCGTCTGGCGACAGCCACGCACGGAACGCGGCCCGGGGGTCCTTCCAGAGACCGCGAAGCTCGGACGCCCGTCGCACGACGTGCGGCGCTTCGTAGACGATCACCAGGTGCAGCGCCAGTTCGTACAGGTCGTCCCGACGCCCATTGAGGTATGCGACCCGCCGCTGGATCGCCTCGTTCGCCACCGGGTTCGGGCAGGGCGCCGACGAGAAGGGTCCCACGCGCGCCTTGAACAGGTACTGGTAGACACGGCAGCCCTCGTCGAGCAGCCTCAGCGCAGCCTCGAACCGATGCACAAGCTGCTGGCGCTGCGTGTGGGCAAGCCCCTCGTAGTCCACGCCCTGGAGGCGGTAGACCACCCCGACGTGCCCCGCCTTGGTGAGGAACGTGGTGTCGTCCACGAAGCCCCAGAGCGCCAGCAGCCCGTTCACGCTGCCGGCGTCCTCGTAGTCCCGGAGGATGCGGCGCAGGCTCACCACGGGGCCACCTCGAGCTCGATGCGATCGTGCTTCGCGGGGTCGTAGCGCCGCCGGGCCCGCGACGAAGCGAGTAGAATCCGGAGCATCTCCGGGTCGCGAGCGGTCGCCCAGAAGGCGAATCCGTACAACCCGCCGAACATCAGCAGTCCGGCGAGGAACGAGTAGAACAGGTTGAACGTAGCCGCCCCGAGCAGCAGCGAGAGGAAGAACAGACGCCGGTCAACGCCCCAGATGGTCAGGGGACGATGGAGCGCCTTGTACACGAGCCGGTACGTCGGCCGATCTGCCATGGCCGCACCTCCGAAGGAACTCGAACGGTCGCGTCAGAACAACCAGACCAGGAACTGCGCGGCGAACAGGGCAAGCCCGCCGCCGAACACGATTCCTGAGATCTGGCGCTTTGCCCCGGCCTCCCCGTACATGAACAGGAGGCCGCCGATGACGATGGCGACGAGGGCTAACGATCGTGCGAGTGGTCCGGTGAAGGTGCGTTCAAGATTGCTCGCGGCGCGCTCCCATGGCGATTGTGCGTAGACCACGACAGGGAGGGAGAGGAGGGCCGTGAACACCATGACACTCACGCGTCGTACCAATGGAACTACGGAGCCGCGAGACATCGGATACCTCCCGCGAATGGTGTTTTCGGAACTAGAGTTGATCTAGCAGTACGAGCTATCGCATGTCAACACGAAAAACTGGCTCCCCAGCCACCCCGCAAGTTCCCGTGGAATTCGCTCGCCTTCTCGGCGTGCGCCGCAGCATGACGCTGCGCCGGATCATGAGGCAGAGCGGTCTCCCTCCCGAGGTGCTCCTCGATCTCGGGCTGGAGCTGCTCGACATCGCCAGCCGTAAGCTGTCGCCTTCCCCCATAAAAAGGCAGGCCGTTGGCCTTGGCACAGCGCGCTGGAGAAACGTGAGTCCTGAGGACAGGAGCAAGGCCCTGAGCCTGGCGGCGCAGGCGCGCTGGGCGAAGCATCGCCGGGCGACGAAGGAAGAGGGTGGGCCGAACCGGAAGTGAGTACGCAGATCTTGCGTACAGACGTACGCAGATTCTGCAACTAGTGTGTGCAAGCTATCGCATCGCTCAACCGGACGACAGACGAGTATCCAGATGAGTTTGCCGGGGGGAATCCGGGCAGAGGTAGCGGTGCCGCAGCTGCAGGTTGCGTGCCGGAATGCCGGTGTTCAGCGGCTGGCGGCGGAGGCGCTGGCAGCCAACAAGTTACGCGGACGAGCTGCTGGCGGCACGTCTCCCGGCCAGGAAGTTCTTACCCACCGCCGGGGACGGTAGTGCATCGTTTTTTCGAGGTGCCTACAGCTTGAACACCTTCAGCACTTCGTCCCCATAGTGGTTGATCACCTTCACGGCGATTTTCCCGGTCTCTGGGGGAGCGAACGGCCGGCTGGCCGTGCGGTACAACGTCGACCAGGCGGCCTCGTCGATCTCGGCGCGCAGCGCCCGCTTCAACTTCTCGTAGGGCTCATCGGCCCCCGTGAAGTAGGCGTGGCGGACGAAGAAACTCTCACCATCGTAGTTAGTGTCGATGAACCAGCAGGCGATGTCGTCGGTCGAATTGCTACGGATTGCGCCGGTGGTCGGGTCGTAGACGTCGACGCCACGAAGTGTTACCTGCAGATTGCCATCGACGTCCACCGGGCTGATGTCCACGTCGGGCTCGCCGAACACCATGAACAGGTTGCCAGCGCCGGTCTTCTTCAGCAGTTCGTCCCCCATGCTCAGGTCCGGGTTCATGCGAGCCGTGAGCACCTGGAGCTTGCCGTACCGCTTCGCCTCCTCGGAGACGTGGGGGTCGAAGGCGAACCCGCAAACAACCAGAACGTCATAGCCGACGCCCAGTACAGCCTCTTTCGCAGCCTCCTTGACCTGGGCTGGTCCGACGGTGCCATGCTCTGGGCCGATCGACACCGCTACGCGACGGACTTTCCCCTCGCCATCTGTGTAGGCGCCTGACGCTTGCAGCCAGGTTCCAGCCACCGGCTCCAGCCGGTCGAATGTCAGGCGCTCGTTCTTGACAGTGTTCTGGACGCCGGCCTTACGGAGGTTGTCGAGAATCATCGTCTCGAACTGCCCAGCAGCTGCGTCGCGCTGGCCAAGCTGCTCGCTCCTGGGGCGCTCGTCGTCCGCTGGCAGCACGCGGTGGGGCGACAAACTCTCGACGGTGAACGGCCCGGTGACGCGGACTCTCTTGGCGTCTTCGTGGGGCTTGTCGTAGAGAACCTCAGTGTCGGCGTGGCGAAGGATGGCCGCGTCGATCGCGTCACGCGACATGCCTTCCGTGATGTCCGGATTGTTGGCGATCGATCTGAGCGTGACGTGCGGAACGCGTCGGTAGACGAACCCCTTCTTGACGTCCGACTCGGTCTTGTAGGTCGGGGGGATCTTGCCCGTGATCTCTGCTTCCTTCAGCTGCCCTTCGGGCGAGTCGGCAAGCAGGAACCACGGAAAACGAGCGGACATCAGGCGGGTGCGCGCGAGCGTCAGGGCAACACGGCTGGTGTCGCAGGTGATCCAGCGGCGGCCCCACTGCTCTGCGACAGCGGCTGTAGTTCCGGATCCGCAGGTTGGGTCAAGCACGAGGTCGCCAGGATCGGTGGTCATCAGAGTGCAGCGTTCGATGACCTTCGCCCCCGTCTGAACCACGTAGAGCTTTGCATCTCCGAAGCCGCTCTGGCGGGTGTCATCCCAGATATCGTTGTGTGGCTTGAACGGAAAATCATCGAGATACCGGATGAAGGTCAGTGTGTTGCCAACGGCAAGGAGTCGCTTCGCCGCTTCAAGCCGCTTCATGCCCTGAAGGTCTGTGCGGAAGGTCCCTCCCGCGGGCGTGTACTGCCTGCCTTGGAAAACGAATGAGCGAAGGTCGTCGCCTTGAGCCGGCCGCTGGTTTGTAAGGGGGTTCGGACGATATATCCTCGAACCCTCAGGAACGCGAACCCGCCCAGTCGCTTCTTCATCGGTTAGTTGACGCCGGGTTCCATCACGTAGCTCAACGTAGCGGAGGTTCTGGTCGTCCGCGGGCGTTCGCTCGTTGTACGTTGGCCTGTACTTCACGAGCTCGCGCTGGCGGCTGAACCAGAGAAGCGCGTCCCAAGTGTTGTCGAGGAGCTGGCTACCCTTACCGGTCGTCTTTCGGAACACGATCTGACCACAAAAGTTCTCGCTGCCGAAGACTTCGTCGAGCACGCTGCGCACCAAGTGCACGTTCTCGTCGCCGATCTGCACGAAGACACTACCCGTCTCCGTTAGCAGTTCCCTCGCCACAATGAGGCGGTCCCGCAGGTACGCCAAGTATGAGTGGATGCCTAGCTTCCACGTGTCGCGGAACGCGCGGATCTGTTCGGGCTGCCTCGTGGCGTCCTCTGCCTTGCCGTCCTTCACGTCACGCTTGCGTGTGCTCACCTGCCAGTTGCTGCCGAACTTGATGCCATAGGGCGGGTCCAGATAGATCATCTGGACTTTCCCCTTCATCCCTTCCTTCTCGGCCAGGCTCGTCATCACAAGCAGCGAGTCGCCGAGGATCATCCGGTTCGACCAGTGCTGGTCCCAGTGGTAGAAGTCGACCTTCTTGTCGAAGTCGTCGAGGCCGTTGAAGTCGTCGAAGAGCGTCAGCTCCGGCTCCCTCTCGCCTGCCTTCGCGGTGGTGCGGAGGTGCTCGATGATGGCCTGCGGGTGAACCTTGTCTTGGATGTAGATCGGGACGACCGGCACAGCCAGGTCGGCTTGATCTTGCTCGTCCTTGCCCTTCCAGACCAGTTGGGGGTCGAGTGACGGGTCACGCGGATACAGCATCTTCTTCGGCGCCCGCTCGTCGTCGGCGACGAAGTCCCGCAGCTCCTCGGTTGGGATGTTTTTTCGCGAGTCCTTGTGCTTGATCGCCTCGACGGGAGTCGGGCCCTTGGGCGTCTTTGGTGTGCGCTTGGCCATGAACGACGGACGACTCCTACGCCGGCTGCAGGGCAGCCGCGATGGCCGCTCGAATGGTGGACTTGGCGTCCCAGGGATCGGTGACTTCCACGAAGGCCCAGCGGCCGAACCCGCCGTGAGCATTCACGGCTGGCACCCACAGTGTCCGTGCCGTCGCCGTCTTGGCCGCCTTGTCCTTCTTGGGCTCACCGCTGACTTCGACGATGAGATTCAGGTCTGGCCGCACCTTGGCGATGAAGTCTGGCACGTACTGGCGGGACTCGCCGTTGATGGTGTAGGGAATGGTGAAGTTGAGCCCCTGGTTCTTGACGTAGCAGACGACCTCGTCGAGCTCCTCGAGAACTTGCGCGGTCTTCTGCTCCCACGAGCCGGTGTCGGCCACCACGTGCGACACGTGACACTTGTCTGGATGGGTCGGCATGACGGGTTTCGTGGTGTCGAAATCCACCCATCGTGTGCTGCCAACCGTATCGAATGGCCGCAGAAGCGGCTTCAGGCTGGACGTGTCGTCGTGTGCGACCACGATGGCCCGGTAGATCCGATCTGCTGCGTCGTGGGCGAACTCGGACAGGAGCACAAGCTGCGGAAACGTGTCTGGAGCGTTCTTGAGGGTCAGACACGTCGCCATCCACTGCCTCGCGATGGCAAGGAGCTGCGGGAACACGAACGGCTGCTCCGGGTAATACTTCTCAGCCACGAGCTTCGCCAGAACGAAAGGCACTTCCGCTTCTCGGCGCGCACGCAAGTCATCCAGCGTGTGAATCGCGGACGTGCCAACGATCGGCGCGTTTTCAGTGCGTGTGGGGACGTCCGCGGTCGAGAGCGCGAGCCTCGCGTCGTCCGTGAATGTCGCCGACAACCGGTCGGTCGGCGTGTCGAATCGATAGCCGGTGAGCCTGGGGAACGTGATCTCGCATTCGATTCGCTGCTCGAGCGCCCTGACCCGAGTGTGCGGAGGGCCCGGCTGAGGCGTGGCGTTGCCGCCGGATGTCGGGATGAACGAGAACGGCACGCCGTACACTTCGGCGTACTCCGGCTCGAATCGACCGCCGTCGTTCACGGCATAGCTCATCCGCCGGAGCCCGCGCCCGACGACCTGCTCACACAGAAGCTGCGTCCCGAATGCTCGCACGCCCAGGATGTGCGTGACGGTGTTCGCGTCCCAGCCCTCGGTGAGCATCGAGACCGAGACCACACACCGTACCCGCTCCCCCAGCTTGCCGGCCTTGCCGACGGTGTTCATCACCTCGCGCAGCAGGTCTTCATCCGTCAAGTCGTCGGCGTCGCGCCCAGGGAAGCGCTGGCGGTAGTCGGCCTTGAACTCCTCGATCTCGATGGCCGCCATCCGCTTGAACTCGTCGCTCATGCCCTCCCCGGACTCCAGCTGCTCCGAGTCCACGAGGATGGTGTTGGGCCGTGACGTCCAGCGCTCGTTCTCGACGTTGCTGAACAGCTGCAGTGCGCCCGGCACCACGACCTCAGCGCCGTCTGGGAACGTCTTGCTCCACCCGGCGATGTAGTCGAACACGAGCTTCGAGACCGAGGTGTTGTTGCACACCACCACGAACACCGGCGGCGTGGAGCCGGCGGCTTTGCGCGAGGCATCTGCCTGCCAGGCCTCGAATTGCTGACGATAGTGGCCGTAGAGCGACTGGATGGCACCCTCCAGTTCGGCCGGCAACGTCGGAGCGCCAGCTCGCACCTCGCCCCGCCGGCCCTTCCTTGGAAGGTCCTCACGGATCCTGAGCCAGAGGTCGCGGTACGTCGGCATCGCGCCCGTCATGGCGTTGCTGTCGACGGGCACACGTGGCACCTTGACGATGCCGGACTCGATGGCATCGATCAGCGAGAAGTCCGACACCACCCACGGAAACAGCGTGCCCTCGTCGTAGCCGCTACCGCTGAGAAAGAAGGGCGTGGCTGAAAGGTCGTACACGGCTCGCAGACCGAGCTTCGCGTGGACAGCCTCCAGGCCAGACATCCACACGCGCGCTTCTTCCTCGCGCTTCTTGGCCTCGGCTCGGTCATCGCCTGTGAGCGCCTCGCCCCCCTCCCTGGGCTTGCCGCGGTAGCAGTGGTGCGCCTCGTCGTTGAGTACGATGATCTGCTTCTTTCCTCCCAGCTCGCGGCACACGCGGCGGACCATCTGGTCCGGGGTCTCGGTGAAGGGGCTGGGTGCACCCTTCGTCAGGATCGCCTTCGTCAGCTTCGCTGCGTCGCCGCGTTCTCTCAACAGGAAGGAATGGTAGTTCGTGATGACGATGCGCGCCTGGCCGAGACGCTCCACCAAGTCGGGCGGCACCAGGTCTCGCTCACGGTAGTAGTTGTCGGGATCCTGAGGCAGCAGCACTCGAAGCCGGTCGCGAATCGTGATGCCGGGGGCCACGATCAAGAAGGCGTCGCTGAACCGTCGGTCGTGCTTGTCTTCAAGCTTGTTGAGGGCTTGCCAGGCGATCAGCATGGCCATCACGACGGTCTTGCCAGAGCCCGTCGCCATCTTCATCGCCAGCCTCGGCAGGCCGCCATTGAATCCGGCGTTCTCCTCGCGGAGGAAGTTCTCGATCCAGGCGTCGTTGTAGCTGGGCGCGACCTCGGTGATGTAGATCGCGGTCTCGAGGGCCTCTCGCTGACAGAAGAACAGTCGGCGTTCCCGGCCTGGGTCGCCCCAGTACTCCAGCAACCGGGCGGTCGCGCGGGTAACGCCGACGTGGCCGCCCTGGCGCCACTGCTTGACGCGCTCTCGGATCCTGTTGATCCGAGGACTGGACAGGAAGCGGTCCTGGGTCCACTCCGTGTCGAACTTGATCTGCCCGGACTTCTTGCGGGGGCTGGCGATGGGCAGGAAGTACCCGCTCTCCCGCCGCCCTTCGACCACCTCGTCCGTAATCCCGTCGTCCGAGAACCGGAAATGGCGTTCCGGCTCCTCGAAGGGCGAGTTCAGGATCGGGTTTTCGATGACGACTGACGGCATGTTGCAGTCCTACAGGTCCGGTGACCGTTCCTAACCGAATCGTTTCCCGAACAGGCCGCCCGTCGGTTGGTCAGTCAGTCGGACAGGGACCGCGAACTTCATGAGGTCAAGGGAGTCGTCGTTGACCGTCGCGACCTTGTCCGAATTCAGGGTGGCAATGTACTGGAATCCCGCGTCTTTGCATTGTTCGATGGCTGCTCGAAGAGCGCTGTTGACCTGCCGAGCATCAACGCCATCAAAGAGATGGCTGTCGTGAATGAGGAATCGAGGTCCCTGACCTTGGGCTAGCGCCAGTCGGATAAGCGTCATGTCGAAGCAAAAGATCTGCATATGGCTGATGCCGACACTCTCCTGGCCATGAATCGATGCCCTCACTGGAGGCCCCGACAGCTTGCGGCTTACTGTGAGCGCTCCCGGTCGCTCGTATAGCCGCTGGGATATGTCCGCAAAGATCAGCTGCGCTTGCTCAATCCGCTCGCTCTGCTCAACGTGATTGCGGCCCAGCCTCAACTCCAGTTCGGCCGTCTCAATCTCCAACTGCAGCTTCGTGTCTTCGATCTGTTTTGCGGCCTCTGCCTGCCGCCGGAGCGTCGCCACATCAGCCTCTAGTCGACCCAACTCTGCCTGAAGCAACGTAAACTGATCGAGCGCGCCAGTGGATGCCAAGACCGCCATGATCTCGCTGCGGCGATCATCCGCGCGCTCTCGCTCCGAAGACCTCTTCGCGAGCCGGCTACGTGCTTTGGTCAACTCGCTCTTTAGGTACGACTCCCGATTGCGCAGAACAGACTCATGGAAGGCGCGGATGTCTTCGAAGCGTCTAAGTGCCACACCCGGCAGCTGAACTTGAGCTTCTTCGTAGAGCGCGTGCAGATCGGCTGGATCCGGGGGTGCCTCAGCCCGTAACGCTGCCTCAAGACTAACGACCAATTCTCTGTCGAACGTGTCGTCGTCGAGCGTCTTCGAGATCGCCGCCGTGAGGGCGTCGACCTCACGCTCGAGATCGTAGTACTCAGGGTTGATCCTGTAGGTTGCCAGACTCTGCTTGACACGGGTGGCTCGATCTTTCGCCAGCGTCAACTGGGCCTCGAGGTCGTCGGACCTAGGCAGAAGCCCCTCAGTTCCCCCCGACTGCTCGATCAGCTCCCGCAGCTGACGAATCGTGCGCTCCCTGGCCCGAATCATTTGCATTCCCTGTGGGATACGCCAATCCAGACCGATGAGGAAAGTGACCGCGACCTGCTGGCTCCACAGCTGTTGGTCCGTATGAATCTTGTAGGGCTCCAGGAAAGCCCCGTTCTCATGTTGGCGTGCGAAGTAGGCGAACAACGTTCTGAATGTCGGAATGAACTTCTCGGCACGTTCGTCGTCAGTGACGGCGCCGAGTCGAAACATCCGCGCGCCGAGAACTGCCTTCCACTCTTCATTGCTAAGGCTTGGAACCGTGTCCTTCCCGCGCCGCCTTGGCGTGACCGGCCAACCCGAGAAGCTACCCTTCGGGAAGAGTACTCGGCTGGGACGGGCCGCCGAGCGCTCAACTGTGATGGCCTGGCCCTGGAGGTCGAACTCCATGCCAAATGTGTTTTCCTTCAGAAGGGGGTCGAGAAACATGCATTCGCCCTTGTTGCATGAGCCCCCCGTCAGGAAGTGCACGAGTCGCAAGAAACTCGACTTCCCGGCTCCGTTCCGGGTCTGGAGCGACGTCGCCCTCGGATCCCGATCGGCGACCAGGACGTTGAAACCCTCGCTGAAGTTGAGGGTTTTGAACGCCGAATCACTGCTGTAGATTCGCCGAATCATGGAAGGGTGCCACTAATCGACCGTGATCAAGGCGCACGGCGCCCATCAAGAACAAGAGGTCCAACGACAAGACGAACCAGCCAAACGTCACGGCAGGCGCGTCTGGCGCCGTCTCGTACGACCGCTGGAGCTCGGGCCAGAGTCTGGAGATGGGTTTGGGCTCATCCTTGAGCAGCCGCAGGACGCTAGCCCCGACTCCGAGGAGACAACGCGATGACGGAAGCGTCTTCGTGGGCAGAATCATGACGACGCCATTTGCCCGGGTCGCTCGAATATTTCACACGCCTCGAACAAGAACGCGAGCAGCGCCACGACGGCAGAGTGCTCTCGAGTTGATGTCAGCGCATCTCGACCCGCGAACTCGTACAGCGACCACAGAATCTCGTCGGGCGAGCGCGTGCCGTCTGCTCGAAGCTCCTGGTACCGAGTGTTGAACCCCGCGGTGATCCGATCACCGACGCCGGGCTCCCACCTATCGAAGAACTGACGGACTCGATCGGAGACCTGCATGCCGAGCGTCAGAAACAGGCGTCCTTGGTCGGACAGCTGGTTGAACTCCAACTTCTGAGGTGGCACGGGTCGTAGGTCGAGCGGCACTGGTGCCATCGCGAGGGCTCCGGCAAGAGCTGGAAGCACGTGCCGCAGGTCCTCTTGTCGTACGGCCATCACGTCACGCCCGGTCGGCGCCGCCCCAAAGAGCGCGACGAGGTCAGAGGCGTTCAGACCGCGTACTTTGATCTCCAGTTCGGGAAGCCCCCAGTGTGCAACGGTCACCGCGCTATCGACGCCCTTGAGATCCTCGAGAGTTTGCAGAAGGTCAGGCGGCAGCCCATGATGGTCGTTGTGCACGAACGTCCAGGTGTCCATGTACGGCTTCCAATGGAGAACTGCGCCGGCATGATCACCCCGAACTTTCTCAACAGCTCGTGGGAGAGGACTGAACTCTTTGGGCCCGTAGCACCCAAACACCATGCGCTGGGAGGCGAGGTAGCCATCGCATTTCTTGTCGCCGATGTTGCCCCACGGCTGGACCCTCGTGAAGTCTCCGGGGTGTGCCCGCTCCATCACGCCGACGAACAGGGACTGAAACTCGTCTCCTTCGGCAACTGAGTACTTGTACCTGAATGTCAGGTCGTACCACGCAGATGAGAATCCGTCCAAACTCATTCGTGCCGGTCCTTGCTGAACATCGGGTGCAGTCGGGAACCCGCGGTCTGATTACTGGACGCTAGTCTACCCGGCCCCTCGCCCTTTAACGACAGAATGTCCTGGTCCGATGCCATCAGCCTTCGCGTCAGTCGGTCGCCTCTCGCCAACTTGCCCTAACGAGCTTCTCAAGCCTCGCTTGCCGCTCCTTCACCCACGGCGCGTAGTGCTTCGCCACCACCTGCGGCGTGTTGCCAAGAATCGTGGCGACGTCCTCGACCGACGCCCCGGCCAGCAGCAGCTCGACGGCGCACGTGTCGCGGAACCGGTGCGAGTGACCATCCTTGACGTCCGCGAGCTCGAACACTCGTCCGAGATACCGCGACCAGTTCGAGACAGCCGACCGGATGTTCGCGCCTGTCCAGAAGTACCGCTCCGACCCGCTGTCCGCCTTCTCAAGGGCCTGGACGACTTGCGGCGGCACGGGCACGGTGACCGCCTGGCCGGTCTTCGCCGTCCGCACGAAGACCGTGCCGTTCGACACCTGGCTCTTGGATAGCCGAATCGCATCGCCGATCCGGAGCCCGGTGAATCGCATGACCAACACGAACGCGCGGATCCGTTCCTTGTTCCCGCCGTACTCGTCGCAGGCGTCGACGATGCGCTTCATCTCGTCGCGCGAGAACGGCAGCGTCGGGCTTGTCGTGACCTTCGGCGGTTTCACCGACGTCGCCGGGTTCTGCTTGATCCAGCCCGCCTGCTGGCAGAAGCGGAGGAAGGCGCGGAGGCGCTCCAGGTTCTTGGTGGCGTAGAGCGGGCTATCCTTCCACGACTGCCGGAACTGACGGAGGGCATCGACCGTCAGCTGGCGCAGGTTGGAGAGTCCCCGGGACTCGCACCAGCTCAGCAGTCGATCCTCGAGCAGGTGGCGGTACTTCCGCTTCGCTTCCCAACCCAGGTGCCGGGCGTCGAGGTCCGCCAGGAACTTCGTGATGGCGTCGCGGACACTGGGCGCCTCGGCCTTCACGACCCCGATCTCGCCGGAGGTAGTCCAGCCGAGGATCAGTTCGGTGGCGGCTTCCCAGGACGTCTGGTCCAAGGCCCGGCGAATGGTCTGGCCACCCAGCGTGCCGTAGACGTGAATCGGGCACTGGCAGCGCCGGTACCGCGTGGACGTGTGCGGACAGTCCTTCAGGTGACGCCTGATCAGCCGCAGCGCCATGCCAGAAGCTAGCACGAAGGGCACGTATTGAGCACGTAGAAGATCGCACTCAACGTAAGTGCTTTATTTTCAGTGCTTAAGCATTGGCGGAGAGGGTGGGATTCGGACCGTTACGATACCTCGAATGTCGAGAATATTCGCGTTTTCAGGCCTATTGAATCCACAGAACCTACAGAAATCGCCAATGCTGGCATAAAACTGGATGACATGTTCGTCGCGATCGTCCGTACAATACCTGTATGCCGGCTGGCAGTCTCACCCTCTGGCGGTGGCACGCCCGGAGGTGCAAGCATCGCGCGAAAGGCCGCGCCTGGACCCGCTGCCGCTGTGGCATCTGGGTGCAGGGGTCCCTCGGCGGCCAGTGGGTGAAGCGGTCCCTCAACACCCGGGACTG
>Ga0268299_1002025_pt1 | contig 27761 bp, 25 predicted proteins | sample NOBtaG_FD_193484 | JGI IMG/M metagenome (GOLD analysis project Ga0268299, IMG submission 193484) | Activated sludge microbial communities from bioreactor in Nijmegen, Gelderland, Netherland - NOB reactor | ecosystem: Engineered > Bioreactor > Aerobic > Activated sludge | place: Netherlands...
GTCCACCGTGATGGCGGCCCCGTTGACGTACGACGCCGCTGGCGAGCACAGGAAGCCGACGACGGCCGCCACCTCCTCGGCCGTGCCGTAGCGGCCCACCGGCACGGCCTGACCGTTGCGCTCGAGCACGGCCTCGGCCGTGGTGCCCGAGGCCTGGGCCACCTCGCCTGCCGCCCGGTCCCACATGGCGGTGTGGATCAGCCCTGGCAGCACCGAGTTCACCAGCACGCCGTCGGCCCCGTACTTGCCGGCCAGGGCCTTGCCGGTGGCCACCATGGCCGCCTTCGACGCCCCGTAGTCGACCAGGGCCGCCCCTGGGTAGAACGCGGCCCCGCTGGCCACCATCACCACCCGCCCCCACCGCTGGGAGCGCATGTGGGGCAGGCAGCGCCGGGTGCAGCGCACGGCCGACAGCAGGTTCAGCTCGAGCAGGCCCAGCCAGTCGTCGTCGGTCATGTACAGGAAGTTGCGAGACGGCGACGCCCCCACGTTGTTGACCAGGATGTCGGCCGGGCCCTGGTCGGCCTCGGCGGCGGCCAGGAACGCCTCGACGGCGGCCCCGTCGCCCATGTCGGCTTCGTAGCCGCGCACGGTGCCGGCCGACGCCGTGCCCGGAGCAGGCGTGGCCCGGTAGGCGGCCAACTCGGCCACGGCCTCGGGCGAGCGGGCGCAGAAGGCCACGTCGGCCCCGTGGTCGGCCAGCAGGCGCACCACGGCCGCCCCGATGCCCAGGCTGGCCCCGGTCACCACGGCGCGCCGGCCGCTCAGATCCACGTCGAGCATGGCTTCATTCCCCCTTCGTCCCCCCCGCAAAAGCGCATGATCCCGGCGGGCCGACGGCCCACCGGGATCGACACTACTAAGCCGATGATCGGCCGGTCAGCCCAGCGCAGCGAGGGCGGCGTCGTAGTTCGGCTCCTGGGCGATCTCGGGCACCAGCTCGGTGTAGGCCACCTCGCCCGAGCCGTTGATCACCACCACGGCCCGGGCGCACAGCCCGGCCAGGGGACCGTCGACCATGCCCACGCCGTAGTTCGTGAGGAACTCCGGGTTCTTGAACGTGGAGGCGGTGGTGACGTTCTCGATGCCCTCGGCCCCGCAGAAGCGACCCTGGGCGAAGGGCAGGTCGGCCGAGACACACACCACGGTGGTGTTGTCGAGCCCGGCGGCCCGCTCGTTGAAGGTACGGACGCTGGTGGCGCAGACGGCGGTGTCGATCGAGGGGAAGATGTTCAGCACCACGTTCTTGCCGGCCAGGTCGCCGTTCGACAGGGAGCTGAGGTCCTTCTGGGTGAGGGTGAAGGCGGGGGCCTGGGCCCCGACGGAGGGCAGGTCGCCGCTGGTGTTCACCGGGTTGCCCCGGAGCGCAGTCTGAGCCATTGGGTCGTATCTCCTCGATCGCCGCAAAGGATGGAGTGGTTCGGTGCAAACCCTACCGTTCGCCCCTCGTCAGGCCACCCTACTGAGGGCGGCCTGCTGATGCCCGGCAGCGCCGGCCCGTTCGCCGGCTGCCCGGGCCGGGAGGGCCACCGCCACGATCGCGGCGGCCACCGCCGCCACCCCGGCCGCCACCAGCGAGGCGGCGGCGAAGCCGTCGAGGAAGGCCTGGCTCACCTCGGCCAGGTAGGCGGGGGCCTCGGCCCCGAGTTCGGGCGCCACGGCGGCGGCCGCCCCCACCGACTCCTCGGTGGCGTGCCGGGCCCCCTCCGGCAGGTTCGACACCACCGGGCCCGAGGCCAGCGCCGCCACGTAGACCGAGTTGAACACGCTGCCCAGCACCGCCACCCCCAGGGTGCCGCCCAGCTCCCGGGTGGTGTCGTTCACGGCCGAGCCGACGCCGGCCTTGTCGGCGCTGAGCGATCCCATGATCGACTCGGTGGCCGGGGCGGTGGTGAGGCCCAGGCCGGCGCCCAGCACCAGCATCTGGCCCACGATCTCGAGGTAGGGGGTGGCGGCCGAGCCGGTGGAGATCCAGGCGAAGGCCGCCGCCATGAGGGCCAGACCGGTGGCCACCACCTTGGTGGTGCCGAGCCCCCGCACCGCGAACGGCGCCGCCACCGAGGCCGCAGCGATGGCCAGGGCCACCGGCAGGGTGCGGATCCCCGCCTCCAGCGGGTCATACCCCCGCACCAGCTGGAAGTACTGGGTGACGAGGAAGACGAAGCCGAACAGGGCGAAGAAGGCGGCGGTGACGGCCCCGCTGGCGGCGCTGAAGCGGCGGTTGGCGAAGATGCGCACCGGAAGCATGGGGTCGGTCACCCGGCGCTCCCACCACACGAAGGCGGCCAGGAAGGCGGCGGCCACGGCGAACCCGGCCCCGGTGGCGGCGGTGAGCCACCCCCACTCGGGGGCCTCGATGATCGTGAACACCAGGCTGACGATGGCGGCGATCGACAGCACGAGCCCGGCCAGGTCGAGCTTCGGGGCCTCGGCGTCACGGGAGTTGGGCACGATGGCCAGGGCGGCCACGATGGCCACGATCACCACCGGCACGTTGACGAAGAACACCGATCCCCACCAGAAGTGCTCGAGCAGCCAGCCGCCGGCGATGGGCCCGCTGGCCACGGCCAGGCCGCTCACCCCGCTCCAGATGCCGATGGCGGCCGCCCGCTCCCTGGGGTCGGTGAAGACGTTGGTGAGGATGGCCAGCGTGGTGGGGAACACCATGGCGGCCCCGATCCCCATGAGGGCCCGGGCCCCGATGAGGCTCCCGGCGCCGCCCATGGAGCCGGCCAGGGCCGACGTGGCGCCGAACACGGCCAGGCCGGCGATCAGCATCGGCTTGCGCCCGTAGCGGTCGCCCAGGCCGCCGGCGGCCAGGAGCAGGCCGGCGAACACCACGAGGTAGGCGTCCACGATCCACTGGAGCTGGCGGGTGGTGGCGTCGAGCTCCCGGGCCAGCGAGGGGAGGGCGACGTTCACGATCGTGCCGTCCACCACCGTGATGAACACCGTCAGGGCCAGCACGGCCAGTATGGGCCACCGTCGGGGATGGCCGGCGGCGGCCGCCGACTCGGTGCGGGGCGGAGCGGGGTGTGGGGGCGTGAGTGTGCGGGTCATGGAAGCCTCTCGTCGGTCTGTACTTTTCAATGTAAAGTTGACGTTGGTAAGTTGTCAACGACAAGATCCACCACCAGAGGATTCTTACCCCTTCCAGGTCCGGGTCCGATCCGGGACATACTTGTGTCTGATGTCAGCCGCCGGTTCTGAAGCCCCCAGCCGCTATCACCACGGCGACCTGCCGCGGGCGCTCAAGGCGGCCGCCGTGGAGCTGATCACCGAGCGGGGGGCGGCCGGCTTCTCCCTGCGGGAGGTGGCTCGGCGGGCCGGGGTGTCGCACGCCGCCCCCACCCACCACTTCGGCGACAGTGCCGGCCTGCTCACCGCCCTGGCCGAGGACGGGTTCCGGTACCTGCATGCCGCTCTCGTGGAGTCGGCCGAGGGCGCCACCTCGGCCGCCGACCGCCTGGTCCGCATCGCCCGGGCCTATGTGTCGGTGGCGCACGACCGACCGGCCCACTGCGCCGTCATGTTCCGGGCCGACCTCATCCGGCGCGACGATCCCGGCTGCCGGGAGTGGGGCGACAAGGCCTATCAGGAGCTGGCATCGGGCCTGGCCGCGCTGCGGGACGAGGAGGGCTCGGACCTCGACGTGGAGGAGGCGGCCGGGATGTGCTGGTCCACCATGCAGGGCCTGGTGGTGCTGTACCCGGGAATGGTGGAGCGGGAGATCAAGCACGCGGCGGCGGCCGGGGCCGAGGGCTACACCCCGGAGAGCATCGAGGACCGGGCCGCCCGGTACGCCCGCCTGCTCCTGGCGGGGCTCAGCCGATCCCCAGGAGCTTGACGGCCACGATCAGCGCCGCGGCCCCTACGAAGTCGACCGTCGAGGTCACCAGCGGCACACCCACCGTGTCGGGGTCGGCCCGGAACCGGACGGCGGCGATCGTGCCGAAGTACGCCAGGGCCAGCACGAACGCCACGGCGCCCACCGCTCCCACCAGCGACACCGCCACCGTGGCCAGCACCCCCGGCGTCGCCTTGCCCAGCAGGAGAGCCGTCAGGTCGGCCCCCAGGCCGTTGAAGCAGTAGACGGGCACGGCCAGCACGGCCAGAAGGCGCATGCCCTCCCGCACCGCCCGCTCCGGCCGCCAGCCCGGTGTGACCATGCCCAGGTGGAGGCTGGTGGCCAGGCTGTTCGACAGCAGGCCGCCCAGCGCCCCGGCGCTCGACACGAAGGCGGGCAGCAGCACCAGCAGGGCCGGGTAGCGGTTGAACGTCTCGAGTTGGTGCTCCAGGGTGACGCCGGCCAGGCTCGACAGCACGGCAGCGACGGTCAGCACCGGCACCGAGTCACGCATGATCTGGCGCAGCCGGGGCCGGGCCGACCACAACCCCCGCACCCCGGCGGCCAGGGCCGCCACCGAGGCGGCCAGCGCCACCCATTCGGTGGGGAAGCTGCGGCCCACCAGGAACGTGGCGGCCCACAGGCAGGGCACCGTCACCACGTCGCCCAGGGTCGACACCGCCGGCGCCACCAGGTTGTCGAGGTCCCAGCCCTGGCGTACGGACAGTGCCACCAGGGAAAGGGTGGCGATCAGCACCACGCCTGAGGCCAGCAGGCCGCCCACCAGGGCGATCGTGGTGAGGTCGAGCACCGACACCGAACCCTCCACCCGGCCTGCGGTCGACATGCCCTTGGCCACCAGGGCCAGGACCGGGGCCAGGGCGGCGGTGAGCAGCATGGAGCTGGCCACGTTGTCGCCCAGCACCGTGCCGGGGGCCAGCGACGGGCGGTAGTCACCCAGGTGGACCGAGGTGGAGATGCGGCTGCCGAGGGCGGAGAACAGGTTGCCTCGCAGCCCGATGGCGGCCGGCACCATCACCAGCAGGCCGGGGAAGTCGGTCAGGGTCTTGGTGATCGAACCCAGAATCGCCCCCGCCACCAGGCTCGTGAGCGAGTTGAGGCCGAGGGCCACCAGGCTCTGGGCCGAGCTGCGGGCGTCGGGGCCGAGCAGGGCGAGCAGACGGCGGGGCGCGGGGGCGAGGCGACGGGGCCGGGGGAGCCGGGAATCCAGGACCGGTCGCCAGCCCGGACGCCAGACCCGGAGCCGGAAGGGGGGCAGGGCACGGCGAGCGATTGGCAATTCTGCCCGAAAAGAGGAGCGGCCCGGTCCTGATGGCTAGCATCCCGCCTGCGTCGACAGCGATCTGCAACCATGTCGACTGTTATGGGTGAGTACAGCCGGGGCGGCCAAACGGGGAGAGGGCCTCATATGAACATGTCCAATGTCGTCTCACGTCGGACGCGGCGGCGGATCGCCGCAGCCGGTGCCGTCACCGTCGCCGCCGTGCTCGCCGGGCTCCACGGTTCGCCGGTGTCGGCCGAGACCATCGAGGTCCAGGTGGGCACGCAGGTGTTCTCCGGTGCCGCCGGCTCCACGGTCACCCTGGGGTCCACCGCCGTGCCGGCCGCGCTCAAGGGCCAGAGCTGCAACCTGGCTGTCGAGATCATCAACCAGGAATCGGTCCACCCCGGCAACTCCATCTCGGTCTCCAGCGGCTCCAGCACCGTCACGATCGACAAGGTGGAGGAGGCGCCGAACACCACCGTCAAGGGCGGCGGCGTGCTCACCCTCGACAGCACGGTGGAGCTCAAGCTCACCTTCGGCGCCGACGGCTCCTCGAGCATCGGCTCGGACCTGAAGGTCACCTGCGTGACCCTGCCCCCGGCTCCGCCCCCCACCCCGGTGAAGGAAACCCCGAAGTTCACCGGCTGAGCAACCGGCGGCTGGCGGTGCGCTCCCCCCGGCACCTGCTCTCGCCCCTGGCCGTCGCCGTTGCCCTGGTTCTGGCCGGGTGCGGCGGGGGCTCCGGTGACGACACGGCCACGGTGACGGCCAGCTCGGCCGTGCCCGTGGCGCCCACGGCCAGCATCGCCATCCTCCCGCCCGGCTCCGATTCGGCGCCGGGCGGCGGCGCGTCGTCGACCACGGTCGTCTCCGGCGCCGGTTCGGGCTCCCCCGGGGTCGGCGGCACCCGGGCCCCGGCGGCGTCCCGCCCCGTCCGCACCGATGTGCCGGCCGCGGTGACCGTGGTGGGCCAGGCCACCGTGCCCAAGCTGACGGCCCGGGCCGAGCCCGGCGACGACGCCTCGGTGGTGGCCTCGCTGGCCAACCCCATCGCCTCGGGCACCCCCCTGGTGGTCCAGGTGGTGCCCGGATCGGCCGGCTCGCCCGACGGGCAGTGGCTGGAGGTGCTGTTGCCGGTTGAGCCGAACGGCACCACCGGTTGGGTGCGCACCAGCGAGGTGCGGCTGTCGAGCACGCCGTACCGGATCTATGTCGATCGGGCGTCCTACTCCCTGCAGGTCTACAACCAGGGTGAGCTGTGGATCGACACGACCATCGCGGTGGGCACGGGCGACACCCCCACCCCGGTGGGCGACTTCTACCTGCTGGAGCTGCTGAAGCCGCCCAACCCCAATGGCGACTACGGCCCCTACGCCTTCGGCCTGTCGGGCTTCAGCGAGGTGCTCGACGGCTTCGCCGGGGCCGACACCGCCGTGATCGGCATCCACGGCACCAACAACCCGTCGGCCCTCGGCACCGACGTGAGCCACGGCTGCATCCGGGTCGAGAACTCTGTGATCACCGAGATCGCCACCGCCGTCCCCCTCGGGACCCCGGTCACGATCACCTGAGTTGTCACCTGACGTTCAGCGTGGGCCCAGCCGGGCGCCCGGCGGGATGATGGGGTCGGCGGCGTTGAGGGTGTCGACGGCGAAGCCGGCGGCCTGCTTGTAGCCGGCCATGAAGGCGTCGACCTCGGCGGGCGGGAGCACGTCGTCGATGTCGTCGAACTCGCCGCCGCAACGCTCCTCCACCAGGCCGAGGATGGCGATCGGGCCGGCCCCCCGGTTGCGGAGCACGAGCGACGACAGCGGCTCCAGCAGCTGGGCCTCGTAGGCGGCGAGGGCCTCGGGTCCCACCCCGTGGGCCAGGAACTTCGCCCCCAGCACCCGGGCATCGACGATGGCCTGGCTGGCCCCGTTCGACCCCGTCGGGTACATCACGTGGGCGGCGTCGCCGATCAGGGCCACCCGGCCGTCGACCCAGCGGTCCACCGGGTCGCGGTCCACGCACGGGTACTCGTACACCACCTCGGCCCGCCGGATCAGGGCGGGCACGTCGAGCCAAGGGAACCGCCAGGGCTCGAACAGGTGGACGAACTTGTCGATCGGCACCCGCTGGTTCCAGTCGGCCTCGAGGTCGGCCACCCGGGCCGCCCGCTCGGCCTCGGGGTAGGTGATCTCGGCGATCCAGTTCTGCACCTGGAGCCCGGTGGCCGGGTCGGCCTCGGAGATCGGGTAGTGGATGAACCGGTGGTCCATCGTGCCGATCAGGGTGAACGAGGCCCCGCTGCGGATCGGCTCGCCCAGCGACGTGCCCCGCCAGAAGATGGCGCCGCCCCACTGGGGCGGACCCTGGTCGGGGTGCATCTGGGCCCGCACGGCGGAGCGGATGCCGTCGGCGCCGAGCAGGAGGTCGCCCGGTTCGTCCCACGCCGTGCCGTCCCGGGCCTCGATGCGGGCCACCACCCCGTCGGCCTTGTTGCGGTAGGAGGCGACCCGGGCCCCGGTGACCACGGCGTCGGGGCCGAGGCGGTCGAGCACGGCCCGGTACAGCAGCATCTGGAGCCCGCCCCGGTGCACCGAGTACTGGGGCCAGCGATAGCCGGCCAGGCGGCCCCGGGGCTCGGCGTAGACGTCGCGCCCGTTCGGGGCGACCAGGGCCCATTCCCGGGCCTCGATGCCCACGCCGGGCACCTCGTCGGCCAGGCCGAGGTCGAACAGCTCCCGCACGGCGTTGGGCTGGAGGTTGATGCCGAGGCCGAGGGGCTGGAGCTGGCGCACGGACTCGAACACCTTCACCGGCACGCCGATCTGGTGGCAGGTGAGGGCGGCGGCGAGGCCGGCGATCCCCCCGCCGGAGATGAGCACGGTCATGGCCGGCCAGAGTACCGGTGAAGGTGACCCGGTTCAGATTCCGTCGCCAACGAGCGCAATGGCCCCGGCGGCGGCGCTGGCATAGCCTGCGGCGTCTTGCGGGGGCTGCGCCCCCGGGCCCCATCCCGGCCGGGGCCCCAACCCCGGCCGGCAGCTACGCTGCCTCCATGCAGATCGGCGCCGTGCTACCCCACAACGAGATCGGGACCGACCCGGGGGCCATCAAGGCCTACCTCCAGGGCGTGGAGGAGCTGGGGATGACCCACCTCCTGATCTACGACCACGTGATGGGGGTCAAGCGGGAGAAGGGCTTCAAGGGCCCGTACGACTCCGACACCGCCTTCCATGAGCCGTTCGCCTTCTTCGGCTTCGCCGCTGCCGTCACCGAGCGGATCGAGCTGGTCACCACCGTGCTGATCCTGCCCCAGCGCCAGACCGTGCTGGTGGCCAAGCAGGCGGCCGAGATCGCCCTGCTGTCGAACAACCGGCTGCGCCTCGGCGTCGGCACCGGCTGGAACAAGGTGGAGTACACGGCGCTCAACGAGAACTTCCACAACCGGGGCAAGCGCCAGGCCGAGCAGGTGGAGCTGATGCGCAAGCTGTGGACGTCCGACGTGTTCGACTACCAGGGCGAGTACCACACGATCGAGAACGCCAGCATCAACCCCCGGCCCACCCAGCCGGTGCCGATCTGGTTCGGCGGGTCGGCCCCGGCCCTGCTGGAGCGGTGCGCCAAGCTGGGCGACGGGTTCATGCCGCTGGGCGGGGCCAACGACAAGTCGGCCGCCATCCTGGCCGAGATCCGCCGCATCCGGGAGGGGGCCGGGCTGTCGATGGACGGGTTCGGCGTGCAGAGCCAGGCCCAGTGGGCCGGCGGCAACCCCGAGCGGTGGCGGGCCCACGCCTCCACGTGGAAAGAGATCGGGGCCACCCACCTGGCCGTCGCCACCCACCAAGCCGAGCTGACCGACGTCGACGGCCACCTGGCCCGCATCGCCGAGTACCGCGACGCCACCGCCGACCTGTTCGACTGACCACCCCCGAACTTCGTCGAGAAAAACGGCATGGCGCCGTACTTCTCGACGAAGTTCGAACCGTGGCGCGCCTTGTGGCTAGCGTTCGGTCATGACGATCACGACGACCACGGGGACCGGCGTGCTCACCGAGGCGGAGCTCGCACGCTACGAGGCCGACGGCTACCTGCTGCTGCCGTCGTTCGTGAGCCGGGAGTGGCTCGACGAGCTGCGGGCGGCGGCGGCCGAGTTCGTGGAGGAGAGCCGAACGCTCACGGCGTCCACCAAGCGGATCGACCTGGAGCCCGACCACACGGCCGAGCGGCCCCGGTTGCGGCGGCTGGTGTCGCCGCTCGACCAGCACGAGACCTTCCGCCGCTTCACGCTCGAGGGGCCCCCGGCCCAGTTGGCGATGGAGCTGCTGGGCGGCCCGGTGCGGTTCCACCACTCCAAGCTCAACTACAAGTGGTCCGACGGCGGGGCCGAGGTGAAGTGGCACCAGGACATCCAGTTCTGGCCCCACACCGACTTCTCGCCCCTCACGATCGGCGTCTACCTCGACGACGTGGACGACGAGATGGGCCCGATGGGCGTGGTGCCCGGGTCGCAGACCGGCCCCCTGTACGACCAGTACGACGAGGACGGCAACTGGGCCGGCGCCATGCGGGCCGACGACATCGCCGCCGCCGTTCGCCCCGACGCCGTGGCCTGGCTCCAGGGCCCGGCCGGCTCGGTGACGGTCCACAACTGCTGCATCGTGCACGGGTCGGTGCCGAACTCGTCGCCCCGCCCCCGGCCGCTGCTGCTCCAGACCTATTCTGCCGCCGGCTCGTACCCGATCGCCGGCATCGGGGCCAACGGCGTCACCGGCCGCCACGGCGGCACCCTCATCGGCGGCCCCGCCGGCCAGCAGCTCACTGTCGGCGGCCGTCCCATGCGGGGCGCCCCCGACTGGTCCCGCCGGGGTGCCGCCCCCACCATCTTCGGCTCCCAGCAGAACGACAGCTGACCCCTGGCCTACTCCTCATCCGCTTCGTCGTCGAACGGTGTGAGGTCAGGCTCGACGTCGATCAGCTCCACCGTGCCGTCGTCGCGCAGCACCCCATGACGACCACGGCCTGGACCGACCGGCAGGCGATCACGGCGAACCGCTTCCGACCATTGGTGCCAGCGACCCGTTCCAGGTCGTCCCAGCGATACAGGAAGACGTCGACCACCCGCTCCAGGTCGAGCGCGACGGTTGTCTCGGCCGACGGCGGGTGCCCGCTCGGGTCATCGATGTCGGCGAAGTGGCGGATCAGCGAGATATCGAAGGATCGGTTAGTCGGCGTGCCGTTCGCGGGCGGCGTCAGCCCAGCGAGCGGCAGATGTCGACGATGGCCGTCCAGCCGGCGTCGCCGGGCGGGTCGATGAGCTGGTCGGCGGCGGCCAGCACGTCGGGTTCGGCGGTGCGCACCGCCACGGCGTGGCCGGCCCCCTGCAGCAGCTCCAGGTCGTTGGCCGCGTCACCCACGCCCAGGATCTCGTCGGGCCTGATCCCGACCGCCTCGGCGTAGGCCGCCACCCCCGCCCACTTCGACGCCGGCAGTGGTATCACCGACAGCGACGTGCCCCCGTACAGCGAGTCCTGGGTCAGCGTGGCCCGGGCCACCCCGAGGGCGGTGACGGCCGCCGCCACCGGGGCCAGCACCTCGAGCTCGCCCCCGATCACGGTGAACGCCGCCACCCGGTGCTGCGGCACACTCTCCTCCAGCGGCCCCACCACCGCCCACTGCAGCAGGCTCTCGGCTCGTCCGGCGCCGGGGGTCGGCGCCCGGTGGGCGGGCTCGGTGGCCAGCAGCACGTCGAGCTCGGGATGGTCGACGAACACGTTCGGGGCCAGGCCCCGCTCCAGGAACTCGGCCAGCACCGCGGCCGAGGCCGCCGCCTCGAATAGCGCCTCGTGGAACCGTCGCCCGGCCGCCCAGTCCTCCCCGAACGTGCCGTCGAGGCACACCGCGGCCAGGGCGTCGAGCCCGTTGTCGGCCAGAGCGGTGCGGGCGCTGCGGGGCCGCCGCCCGGTGGCGGCCAGCACCGTGATCCCGGCCCGGGTCAGCTCGTCGAGCGCGGCCCGGACCTCGGGCCGCACCTGGATCGAGCGGTCCCACAGGGTGCCGTCGAGGTCGGTGGCGACCAGGCGGATCATGGGCGGATCACGGGCGAGTCAGGCTCAGCCGGCGTCGGCCAGCGTGGGAAGCCGGTAGGCCCGGGCCGCCGTGTCGTGGAACAGGTCCCGCTTCTCGTCGGCCGAGCAGCCGGCGGCCAGCGCTTTGAACGCGTTCCACAGGGCCACGTACCCCACGCAGGGCTTGTCCACCGGGAAGTTCGACTCGAACAGGCACCGCGACGGCCCGAAGGCGTCGAGGCAGTACCGCACCTCGGGCCCCCACGCTTCCACCACCTCGGCCGACGACGCCGTGCGGCCCCGCTTGTCCCACCGGTCGCCCGTGAGGGGCCGGATCAGGGCCCCCAGCTTCATCACCACGTTGGGGGCCGACGCCAGGTCGGTGATCCCGGCCTGCCACACGGCCCGCACCTCGTCGGCCTTCCCCCGGTAGGGGCCGCCGGCGATCGGGATGCCGAAGTGGTTGGCCACGATCGTGACGTCGGGGCAGGCCCGGGCCAGGTCGGCCAGCTCGCTCAGCTGGTGGTGGAAGCACATGGCGTCGTAGCTGAAGCCCATGGCCCCCAGCCGGCGCACCCCGGCCCGGAACGTCTCCTCGCCCATGATCCCGGCCCGGGCCGAGTTGTTGCCCATGGGGTTGGGGTCGAAGGCCGTGTTGTGGCGGACGCCCCGGAACCGGCCCCGGCCCGCCTCGGCCTCGGCCTCCAGCACCTCGGCCACGGCGTCGCCCAGGGCCAGGTCGGCGTTGCCCACGATGGCTCCGATCTCGGCCCCGCCCTCGGCCGCCGCCCGCTGGGCGCTGGCCTCGGCGATGGCGGCCACGAACTCCACCTCGCCCACCGGGCGCAGGTGGGCCGGGCCCTCCCGCCGGTACTCGGCGTGGCACTCCACGAACACGGTGCGCACCACGTTGTGGCCCGAGCCGGTGTCGGCCCGGAGGTCGTCGAGCAGGTACTGGCCGGGCCCGTGGGAGGACCGGTTCCACAGGTGGTGGTGGGCGTCGAGGATCGGTAGCTCCGGCTCCAGGATGGCCTCGGCCTCAGGGGTCTGGGTCTCGGCGCTCACTTCCACGCCACCCCCATCGACTCGTACACGCCCCGCAGGATCGAGTGGGCCCGGTCGTCGCCCACCGTGCCCTCGCCCATGCGGTTCATCACGTAGGCCATCGTCATCCGCCGGTCCATGTCGTTGACCACGAGCGACCCGCCCCAGCCGCCCCAGTAGCACAGGTTGGGGCTGGGGCTGATCGGGGCCCGGGGCGAGTTGAGCCCGTAGCCCACGCCGAACGTCACCCCGATGCCGAGCACGAGGTCCCGCCCGGCGGCCTGCACGTCGAGGATCCGGTTCAGGGTGGCCTCGCCCAGCAGCCGGTGCCCGTTGCTCTCGCCCCCGTTGGCCACGGCGTGCTGGGCCCGGGCCACGGCCCGGGCGTTGCCCTGCCCGCCGGCGGCCGGGATCTCGGCCCGCCGCCAGGCCAGGTCGTAGCTCTGTTCGGCCTCCAGCCGGGGGTTGACGAACGAGCGGAACGGGATCGACGTCTTGTCGATGCCCCCGCCCCCGCCCCCGCCGTTCGACTCGCCGGAGCTGCCGGTGTCGGCCGCCCCGCCCCCGGCCGGGGTCGACGGCGCGATCACCGGCGCCACCCGACCGTCGTGGCGGGGATCGAGCCCGATGTGGAAGTCGGCGTCCATCGGGCCGGCGATCTCGGTGGCGAAGAACTGGCCCACGGTCTGGCCCGTGACCCGCCGCACCACCTCGCCCACCAGGTAGCCCTGGGTGAGGCCGTGGTAGCCGCTCTTGGTGCCCGGCTCCCACCACGGCTCCTGGGCCGCCAGCAGCGAGGTGCACTTCTCCCAGTCGTACAGGTCCTCGCTGCGCAACCGCTCGCTCCAGCCCGACAGGCCGGCGGTGTGGGCCAGCAGGTGGCGGACCAGCACCCCCTCCTTGCCGTTGGCGTCGAACCCGGGCCAGTAGCGGGACACCGGGTCGTCGACGTTCACCAGACCCCGGTCGGCGCACATCAGCAGGGCCAGGCAGCTCATCGTCTTGGTGGTGGAGAACACGTTGATCAGGGTGTCCTGCTCCCAGGGGCGGGTGCGGGCCTCGTCGAGGTGGCCGCCCCACAGGTCGACCACCAGCTCGCCCTCCACCATCACCGCCACCGACGCCCCCACGTCGCCCTGGTTGGCGAAGTTGCCGAGGAAGGCCTCGCGCACCGGGGTGTACCGGTCGTCGCAGTGGCCCTCGGCCTGGATCTGCACAGCGGCATCGGTCATCAGCTGTCTCCCTGTCCCCTGGGGGCGTCCGTATCCCCTTCGGGGACCCGGAGTTCCGCCTGCGGCGAAACATCCCCACCTAGCTTGGTGCACCGGCCGGCCCGTTGGCGAGATGACCGCTCTCAGCGAACTCCCAGGTACCTCGCCGCCGGTTCCCAGCCGGCGGCGGCAGGCTGACAGCCATCAGGCACCCGAGCCCCGACCCTGCTCCAAGGAGAGCCCCCCGTGACCAGCTCCAGTCCCATCCAGCACACCGACGACCACGATGACTTCGGCGGCCTCCAGCGAGACCTTCCCGCCTTCGTGGGCCGGCGCCGGGCCCTCCAGCTCCTGGGTGGCGCCAGCCTGGTGGGCCTGCTCGCCGCCTGCAGCTCGTCGTCGGACTCGGCCACCGGCTCATCGTCCACCTCCACCGGCGGTGCGTCGCCGTCCACCACGGCCGCTGGCTCCGGCGCGGCCTCGTCGACCGCCGCTGCCGGGGCCACGGCCTCGGCCGGCACCGAGATCCCCGACGAGACCCAGGGCCCCTACCCGGCCGACGGCTCCAACGGCCCCAACGTCCTCGGCACCGACGGGATCGTGCGGGCCGACATCACCTCCAGCGTGGGCGACCTGTCGGGCACGGCCGACGGCGTGCCCCTGACCGTGCAGCTCACGGTGGTGGACCACAGCACCGGGTCGCCGGTGTCGGGCGCCGCCGTCTACGCCTGGCACTGCACCGCCGAGGGGCAGTACTCCGTGTACGAGGTCACCGACCAGAACTACCTGCGAGGCGTCCAGGCCGCCGACCAATCGGGCAAGCTCACGTTCACCACGGTCTTCCCCGGCTGTTACGCCGGGCGGTGGCCCCACATCCACTTCGAGGTCTACCCGTCGCTGGAGGAGGCGACGGCCGGCAGTGCGTCGATCAAGACGTCGCAGCTCGCCCTGCCCGAGGCCGACTGCGCCACCGTCTACGCCGACAGCCGCTACGGCAACAGCACCCGAAACCTGGGCCAGCTCTCGCTCGACACCGACAACGTGTTCCGTGACGGCTGGACCGAGCAGCTGGCCACGGTCGCCGGCTCGGTGGCCGACGGCTACACCGCCTCCCTGCTCGTCCGGGTCTGAGCCGACGGGCTGGATCTCTGACACTGCGTGCGCCCCGGCGGCACGACATGTCAGAGTTCCGGTCAGGACCGACGACGACCGAGGAGGGCCGACATGGCCGACCGACTGCAGGGCAAGCTGGCACTGGTGACCGGGGGCGGTTCCGGTCTGGGCGAGGCGATCTGCACCCGCTTCGCCCAGGAGGGGGCCACGGTGATCGTGAACGACCTGCGGGCCGAGGCGGCCGAACGGGTGGCTGCCGCTGTGGGCGGCCACGCCGCCCCCTTCGACGTGGCCGACTCCGCCGCCGTGGCCGACGCCTTCGCCAAGGTGGCGGCGAACCACGGCCGGCTCGACGTGCTGGTCAACAACGCCGGCATCGCCCCGCCGTCGACGCCGGCCGAGGCCGAGGAGCGCACCGCCCGGACGCTGCAGCAGATCGGTGAGCTCCAGGCCGGCGGGCCGGTGACCACCTTCCTCGATGTGACGGTGGACCTGACCGACGAGGCGTGGCGCCAGATGCTGTCGATCCACCTCGACGGCACGTTCTACTGCACCCGGGAGGCGCTCAAGATCATGAACCCCCAGATGGCGGGGTGCATCGTGAACATGGGATCGATCATGGGCACCTCGGGCGGGGCCGGGGCGCCCCACTACTGCGCGGCCAAGGCCGCCATCCTCGGCTTCACCCGCTCGGTGGCCCGGGAGGTGGTGCTGCGCAACATCCGGGTGAACGCCATCGCCCCCGGCTTCATCGACACCCCCCTGCTCGAGGTCATGACGCCCACGATGAAGGCGCTGATCGCGGCCCAGACCCCGATGCAGCGCATGGGCGATGCCGACGACATCGCCTGGGCCGCCGTGTACCTGGCCAGCGAGGAGGCAAAGTACGTCACCGGGCAGACCCTGTCGCCCAACGGCGGCTGGCACATGAGCCAGTAGCTCGCGACCTTTCGTGCCACGGGTTGGCGCCGGCCGGTGTGCGACGATGGGGCAATGGCGCAGCGACTCCGGGGCGGATTCCGCCATATCGACATGACGCCGACCGCCTGGGCGGCCGTGATCGTGCCGGGGGCGCTGGCCGGGCTGACCGCCGGGCGGTTGTGGGGGGCGCCGTTGGCGCTCACCACGGTCGGTGGCGTGGTGCTGTCGTACCTGCTGGCGTTGGCAGTCGACCGGTGGTCGGCCAGCCGGGCGCTGGTGACGGTCGACGTGTCGGACCTCCCCGAGCCCAGCCTCGATGCGGTGACGGCCCGCCTCGACGCCGACGGCGTGCCGGTGACGGTGCGTCGCTGGTCCGCCAGCGGTCCCGTCGACCCCGCCGACGATGCCGACGATGCCGACGAGGCCGACCCGGGCGACGCCCCCCGCTACGCCGCCCTCCGGGTGCCCAGCCGGCACCGAGGCCAGGCCGAGGCCGCCGTCGACACCGAGCGCCAGCGCCTCACCGGCGATCGCTGACCGCACCGCCCCAGCCAACTTTTCACCCAGGCCGCCGCCGGTGACGTCCTGGGCGAAAAGGTCACCGCCCCAGCCAACTTTTCACCCAGGCCGCCGCCGGTGACGGCCGGGACGAAAAGTTGGTGGTGGGGCCGGGCGGTGGGGTAACCAGTGGGGCATGGCCGCCAAGCGACCACTGGCCGAGTACGAGGCCAAACGGGACTTCGCCCGCACCCCCGAGCCGGCACCGTCGCCCGAACCGGCGCGCCCGGCGGGAGCGGCAGGAGGGCGGTTCGTGGTCCAGCGGCACCGGGCCCGGCGGCTCCACTACGACTTCCGCCTGGAGATCGACGGGGTGCTGGTGAGCTGGGCCGTGCCCAAGGGCCCCACGCTCGACCCCGCCGCCCGCCACCTGGCGGTGCACGTGGAGGACCACCCGATCGAGTACATCGATTTCGAGGGCGTGATCCCGGCCGGCGAGTACGGGGGCGGCGACGTGATCGTGTGGGACCGGGGGACCTGGGAGCCCCACGACACCGACGACCCGGCCCAGGCGGTGGCCGACGGCGACCTGCACATCGACCTCCACGGCGAGAAGCTCCGGGGCCGGTTCGTGCTGGTGCGGGGTGGGCGGGGCAGCCGTCGCCGAAAGAGCGGGGCCTCCTCGGGCGGCAAGGAGGAGTGGCTGCTGCTCCACAAGCGGGACGAGTTCGCGGTGGAGGGTTGGGACCCCGAGGACCATCCCCGGTCCGTGCGCAGCGGCCGCACCAACGACGAGGTGGCGGCCGACCCCGACGCCGCCCAGTGGTTCAGCGACCGACCGGCCAACCTGGCCGCCCTCGACTTCTCCCCCGATCGGCCCGACATCGCCGCCCTCGACCGCCTCGGCCCCAACGGCGGCCGGTGGGACTTCGACGGCGTCACCCTGCGCCTCACCAACCTCGACAAGGTGCTGTTCCCGCCCCGCCCCGGGCCCGGGCGGCGCAAAGGTCAGCTGCTGACCAAGCGGGACCTGATCCGGTGGTACGCCACGGTGGCCCCCGTGCTCGTGCCCTACCTGAGCGGCCGGGCCGTCAACCTCCACCGCTACCCCAACGGCGTGGAGGCCAAGGGGTTCTGGCACAAGGAGATCCCCACCCACGCCCCCGACTGGATCAGCCGCTGGCACTACAGCGAGGCCGACCCCGACGAGACCCAGTGCTACATCGTGGTCGACCGGCCGGCCACGCTGGCGTGGTTGGGCAACTTCGGGGCCGTCGAGCTGCACCCCTGGACCTCGCCCACCACCGCCCCCGACCAGCCGAGTTACGCCCTGATCGACATCGACCCCGGCCCCGACACCTCCTGGGACGACACCCTGGTGCTGGCCCGCCTGTACCGAACGGCCCTGGAGCACCTCGGCATCCACGGCTGCCCCAAGGTGAGCGGCCGACGGGGCGTCCAGGTGTGGGTGCCGGTGGCCGGTTGCACGTTCGCCGAGACCCGGGCGTGGGTGGAGAAGGTGTCGCGCACCGTGGGCAAGGTGGTGCCGGAGCTGGTCAGCTGGGAGTGGCACAAGGCCAACCGGTCGGGCCGGGCCCGGCTCGACTACACCCAGAACGCCGTCAACAAGACGCTGGTGGCCCCGTACTCGGTGCGGGCCGCCCCCGGCGCCCCGGTGTCGATGCCGATCACGTGGGACGAGCTCGACGACCCCGACCTCCGGCCCGCCCGCTGGACGATCCTCGACGCCCCGGCCCGCCTGCTGGAGCGGGGCGACCTCTTCGCCCCCGTGCTCCATCCCACACCGGGCCCTCTGCCCGACATCTGACCGGCCTCGGGCTGGTTGGGGGAACGTCAGGGGATATCCCCGATCCGGTCGATGGTGACCGGGCGCACGGTCTCCCCATGACCATTCACCTTCCCACCTCCACCCAACGGATCATCGGTGTCGTCGCCGGCGCCTGGGTCGGCGTACAGCTCATGGTGCTCATACCGAGCGTCCTGGCGCTGGCCCTGGTGCCGTTGCTCGGTCTGGCCGGACTGTCCGGGCCGGTCATCCGGCGCCTCGGGGTGGTGCTGGCCGTGGTCGGGAGCACGATGGCGGCTCATGTGCTGCTGTTCGCGGTGTCGCCCCTGCCGATCTCCCCGGTCCTGGTCCTGCCGGCGGTCGGGATGGTGGCCCTGGCGCTCACGGTGGTGCTCACCCGCTCGATCCGGGTCGTGTCCCTGGCCCTGGTCAAGGCCTGACCGTCGCCCCGCCTCCGGTCGCCGGCCGCCCCCGAGCCCGTTCCCCTGTACCGCCCGACTCAGCGATCGGGCAGGGGGAACGGCTCGGGGTCGAGGAACCGGGTGAGCACGTTCAGGCTGAGCTGGGCCACGTCGTTGTCGTAGCCGTTGCGGGCCAGCGCCCCGAACCACGAGATCGACCCCACCGAGAACACCGCGCCCCCGTTGGGAGTCTCGTAGAACACGATGTCGCTGCGGACGTAGGGGTCGGGCGTGGGGTAGACCACCGAACCCTCGAACTCCTCCTTGGTCCGCACCATGTCGGGCCCGAACGTCCCCACGGCCGACGCCAGCACCACCGCGTGGCGGGGCGACCCGAGCCGGGGGTCGTACCGGTCGAGCTCCTGACCGGCGGCGCCCCCGCCCAGGCCCGAGGTGCCGATCCGGCCCTCGTCGTCGTGCACCCCGTCCCACACCCAGGCCGCCCGCCCCGAGCGGCTCTCGTCGTCGATCGTGTACCAGGTAGCCCCCTCGAACCCCTGGGCGGCGAACCCGACCCCGCAGATCTCGTTGGGGGCCCGCTCCAGGCGGCGCCACATGCCCCCGTACTCGCCGCCCCAGGCGTGGTAGCTCTCGCCGTTGCCGGTCTGCCAGTTGCGGACCCCGTCCTCGGCCCGCCGTAGCTCCATGGCCCCGGGCCAGCCGTCGCTGAACGCCACCCGCCAGTAGAACCCGTTGCCTCCCAGGTACATGAGCCGCCCGCCGTTTCGCTGCCACGCCTCCAGGGCGTCGAGCATGGCGGTGGACCAGTACTCGGGGTGGGAGCACGTCACGATCACCCGGTAGGGGGCGAGGGCGGCCAGGCCCTCGTGGTGCACGTCCTCGTCGCTGATCACGTCGTGGGTGGTGCCGAGCTGGCGGCCGGCGTGCTCCAGCCAGGCGTTGATGTCGGTGTCGGGGGTGAAGTTCCAGCCGTCGGCCCCGGGGCGCAGGTTCAGCACCGGCCGGAGGCGAGAGCTGAACATCATGCCCGAGCCGTCCACGTGCTTCTCGTACATCGAGCGCCCCACCTCGGGGTGGCGGCGCACATAGTCGTGCTCGGGCCGCAGCCGCTGGCGGCTCTGGATGAAATCGGCCCCTTCGAACAGCATCCGGTGGTTGGCGTAGGCCAGGTAGGTGGCCGACGACATCAGCAGGGCCACGTCGGCCGTGGGGGCGCCGGCGGCGGGGCGGACGAAGAACGGCACGCGGTCCTCGTCGCCGTTGCCGTTGACCAGGTGGAAGGCGTAGATCCCGCTGGGCAGGTCGGTGGGCAGGGTGACCGTCAGGGTGGGGGACCAGCCGGCGTCGTAGAGGTCGTCGGTGTGGAAGTGGACGGCGTCCCACATCGACGGGTCGTCGGTCCAGCGCTGGGTGGACCCGTCCCAGGTGGGGCCGGTCACGGCCCGGGTGGGGAGCTGGTGCAGCACACCGTGGCGGCCGGCGGGCGAGCTGTCGACGATCGACGGGCCGCTCATGTCCCGGCTCAGGTCCCAGGCCAGCTCGGTGCCGTCGAGGCGGAGCCGGGGCCGGGCGATCCGCCCGTCGAGCCCGCCCCGGTCGAGGGTCGGGTCCTCGGGCGCTGGGCCGCCGGCCAGCACCAGGCGGTCCCAGGTCTGGGCGCCGGTGGGGGCGGGGCCGGTGGCGGGGGCGGCGTTGCCCTCCAGCAGGTCACGGCCGGGAGAGCGTGACGGCTCGGTGGTGGCGTTGCCGGTGAGCGTGCCGGCGGCCAGGTCCCAGGTGAGGGAGACGTCGTACCACCGGCGGTTCTCCAGCGGCCGGGGCCGCAGGGCCAGGGCCGGCCCGTCGCCCACCCGGGCCGTCAGCCGACCACCGGCCTCGGCCTCGATCACCAGCGATGCCGGCGCGCCCACGACGGTCAGCACCGTCTGGGCCTCCCGGGGCCGGGTCAGGTACAGGCTGAACGCCACCTCAACCAGCGAGTCCGACGACAGCCCGGCCAGGTCGACCGTGCCGAACGAACCGGGCACCAGCGGTTGGTGCACCAGGTCCACCGTCGGGGCCAGCCCGGGCACCGGTACCGGGGTGACCGACCAGCCCGGCCCCCACCGGGTGGGGTCGCCGCACGAGATCCGCTCCACCGTCAGCTCGGCCGGGCCCGGCCGGTGGCTCGACGCCCGGAGCACGATCGTCTCCCCGGCCCGGGCCGACCACGGCTCGCAGTAGCCCGTGATCGCCTTCGGCTCGTCGGTCTCCCCTGGTGCGCCCCACATCATCGATGCCATGGCCGCCCATGCTGGCATGCGGCGTGAGCGGCTGCGAGTGCGCCGGAGGCGTCCCGGGAGTACGCCGGAGGCGTACTCGAAGGAACCCGAAGGGTTCCCGCTAGCGGAACTTGGGCTCGCGCTTCTCCAGGAAGGCCGACACCGCTTCTTTGTGCTCGGGCGTGCGGAACGCCTCGTTGAGCGACGACAGCTCCCGGCGCTGCACGAGCTGCAGGTCGGGCTCCGCCCCGTTGGCGGTGAGCAGCTCCTTGATCATCCGCACCGCCGGGGGCGGGTTCTCGGCGTAGGTCGTGGCCCTGGCGATGGCGGCGTCGAGCAGGACGTCGTCGGCCACCACGTCGTCCACCAGGCGGAGGTTGAGGGCCTCGTCGGCCGGGACCATGCGGCCCGACAGGGCCAGGTCGCTGGCCGCCCCCCACCCGCACCGCTGGACCAGGAAGTGGCTGGACGCCAGCTCCGGCACCAGGCCCATGCGCACGAAGCGGGCCGACACCCGGGCCGACGCTCCCGCCACCAGGAAGTCCATCGGCAGCAACAGGGTGAGGCCCACGCCCACCGCCGGGCCGTTGATGGCGGCCACCATCGGCTTGGACCGCCGCACCAGGCCCACCCAGTCGCCGGCGTTGTCGCCACCCCCACCGCCGTCGCCTCCGCCGGAGCCCGAGCCGGAGGAGCCCGCCTCCCGCTCCTCCCGGCCGGCGAACTCGTCGCCGATGTCGGCCCCGGCGCAGAAGGCCCGGCCGGCCCCGGTGAACACGAAGGCGCCGATGGCGGCGTCCGCGTTGCCCGCCTCGATGGCGTCGGTCAGCTCACGGCTCATCCGCCGGGTCCAGGCGTTCAGCTTCTCCGGCCGGTTCAGCGTGATCAGCCGGATCAGCCCCCGGTCCTCCACCTCGATCTGCTGGTAATCCACGGTGCTCTCGCTCCTCCAGGTGTCTGCCGGCGGGCACGGCATCAGACGCGCCGGCCGGCGCTACGGCCGAAGCGACCAAGTTGCCCCATCGGCCCGGCCCCGGCCACTCCGTCCACTCGGGCAGTGGCGGCTCGGTCGGACCGAAGACACCGCCGTCGGCCGTTCCGGCTGCGGGGCCGGCGGCCGTCGGCACCCAGTCGCTGCCGTCGCCCGCCGGCGGCGCCGGTGCCGGCGTGACGCTGGCGAGGGGCCCGGCCGGCCGGTCGTCGGGATGGCGCCAGGCGGCCAGGGCCACCAGCAGGCCCGGGAGGGCCAGGGATCCCGGCGCCAGGAGTGGGAGCCCACCCTGGGCCGCGTCCACCAGGCGGGAGATCAGGCCCCGGTCGGGATGCAGCTCGGTGACGAAGGCCAGGTTCTTGTCGAGGTGCACCACGGCGCCGATCACGCTGATCACCACCGTGGCGACGGCGAGGGCCCGTGCCGCCCGCAGCCGCCGGGGCCCGGTGGGGCCGGTCACCAGCCAGGCGGCGGTGAGCCCGGCCCAGGCCGCCACCCAGGCCATGGTCTGGGAGCGGCCGTGCCAGTGGGCGATGAGGGCCAGCTCCACCATGACCGCCGTGCTCACGCCGGCCGCGAGCATGCAGAGCAGCTCGCGGAAGGCGGGCTGGCCGATCCGCCCGGCCATCATCACGCCCCGAAGTCGAGGTAGGTCATGATCCGCTCGATCTCGGCGTCGTCGATGTACTTGGCCAGCTCGTCGCGGAACTTGTCGGGCCCGGTCTGGGCGTCGTAGGGCCGGTACTCGAGGATCTCCTTGGCGATCTCGGGGCCGACGCCGGGGATCGTCTGCAGCTCCTCGGCCGTGGCGTCGTTGGCCGACAGCTTCACGGCCGGTGCTGCGGCGGCCGGTGCTGTGGCGGCCGGTGCTGCGGCGGCGGTGGTGTCGGCCGACGAGGTGCTCCCGCCGGAGGAGCCACAGGCCACGGCCCCGATCGTGAGGGCGGCCAGCAGGCCGGAGGTCACAAGGGCGCGCGGGTTGACGGTCATGTCGGGTTCTCCTCGTTGCGGCGGCGATCGGGCCGTCCGATCACCGTGCTGCCGTGGCAGCTCCCCCGCCGGCAGCGGTGCCGTGCGGTGTGATCCCATCGTGCGGCACCGACGGCTAAGGCCGGGTTAAGCGACGGGCAAGGTCAACCCAGATCAGCTCAGATGACGGCGGCGGTGCGGCGGGCACCGGTGCCGAGCCGGCACACCACGCGGGCTCCGCCCAGCGGGCTGGGCTCGATGGCCATCGACCCGCCGGTGGAGCGGGCCAGGCGGCCCACGATGGCCAGCCCCAGCCCGGTGGAGCCGCCGCCCGAGCGGCCGGCGGCCGCCATCGACGGGTCGAACCCGGTGCCGGCGTCGTCGAGGGCGATCACGCAACCGCCGTCCGGCTCGGCCGCCACCGACAGCTCGAAGGCGACGCCCCGCCCGGTGTGGGCGAAGACGTTCTCGAACAGCACGTCGAGCCCGGCGGCCAGGGCCTCGGGCTCCACCGCCACCGTGACCGGTTCCCACGCCGCGCCCGGCTCGTCGGGGTCCACCGGCACCCCGCCCAGCACGAGCCGGCAGGGTCGGTCCTCGTCGGCCGCCAGCACCCGCCAGAACCCGAAGCGCTCGGCCGCCACCGCGGTCACGTCGAGCGGGCGGGGCGGGTCGGCGGTGCGGCGGGCCTGGGCGATCAGGTCGTCGATCTCGTCCCGCAGGGCGTCGACGTCGGCGTGGAGGTCGGCGGCCAGCGCGTCGTCGGCCACCCGGTCGAGGTCGATGCGGAGCCGGGTGAGGGGGGTCCGCAGGCGGTGGGTCAGCTCGCCCACCATCTCCCGCTCGGCCGCCAGCATCCCCCGCACCTGACCGGTGAGCCGGTTGAAGGCGTCGGCCGTGTCGACCAGCTCGGTCGGGCCCGACGGTTCCACCGCCACCTCCAGGTCGCCGGCGCCGAGACGGTGGGCGGCGTCGGCCAGGCGGCGGGCCGGGCGCACCACCCGCTGGGCGATCCGGTCGGCGATGGCCACGCTCAACCCCACCAGGGCCAACCCGGTGGCGGCCAGCGCCGCCCACGATGCGGCGAGGCCCCGGCTCAGCTCGGCGTCGGTCACCAGCACCCGCACCGCGCTGTTGCCGCCCACGCCGGCCACGGCGGTGACCAGCTCCACCCCGCCCGGTGCGTCACCCGACGACGACGTGGCCCCCTCGAGGGCCCGGGCCAGCCGGGCCGACTCCGGCGCCGGCTCGCCGATCACCTGGCCCCCGATCACCACCGTCACCCGCTGGTGGCCCTCGGCGTTGATCCCGTCCACCAGTTGGGCCACCTCGGCCTGGCGCCCGGCGGCGGCCAGCGGCACGAGGTCGGCGGCCACCAACCGGCCCTCGTCGAGCGCCCGGTCCCGCCCCTGCAGGCGGGCCGACAGACCGAGGGGCACGAGGAAGGCCAGCGTGATCAGCGCCGCCATGGCGGCGAAGGCCGTTATCAGCTCTCGGCGCACGTCGGGTCGACCAGCTTCACACCCACACCGCGCACGGTCACCAGGTAGCGGGGCTCGTCGGCCCGGTCGCCGAGCTTGCGCCGCAGCCAGCTGAGGTGCACGTCGACGGTCTTGTCGGCCCCGCCGTAGGGCTGGCGCCACACCTCGGCCAGCAGCTCCCGCTTCGACACCACCTCTCCGGCCCGGCCGGCCAGGTAGAGGAGCAGCTCGAACTCTTTGCGGGTGAGCTCCACCGGGGCCCCGTCGACGGTGACGGTGTGGCCGCCGATGTCGATGTCGATGCCGCCGATCACGATGCGGCGGGGGCCGGTCTCGGCTTGCACCCGGCGCAGCACGGCCCGGATCCGGGCCTCGATCTCGGCCCCCGAGTACGGTTTGACCAGGTAGTCGTCGGCACCGGCGTCGAGCAGGGCCCCGATCTGGGCGTCGTCGTCGCGGGCCGTGGCCACGATCACCGGCACCTGGGAGGTGGCCCGCAGCATGCGCAGCACGTCGGCGCCGTCGACGTCGGGCAGGCCGAGGTCGAGCACCACCACGTCGGGCGGGTCGGCCAGCAGGGCGGCGAGGGCCTCCATCCCCTTGGTTGCGCTTCGCACCACATGGCCCCGGTCCTGCAGGGCCCGGGCCACGGACTGCCGGATCCCGGGGTCATCCTCCACGATGTAGACGTCGGCCATGCCTCCTTGGTACCGGCGGAACCGCCCCGGGGCAAGGACCCTGGCCCAGGCACTACCGAGGCTTAGCGTTCTCTTGACCTGCGGGCCCGGGGCGATGGTGCACACTGCGGTCATGCGTTCGAAGTCGTTCCTCGCCGTTATCTGGGCCGTCGCCACCGTGGTGGCGGTGGCCATCGTGTGGCAGAGCCTGGGGTTCGTGTCCACCCGCACCGAGGTCGAGGAGGCCTCCGGTGGCGGCGTCACCTCGGTGGTCACCGGTTCCCCTGTCGGCGACCCCGGCGGCAGCACCGCTCCGACCGCGCCCACCACCGCCGTCACCGACCCGGGGACGGCCAGCACCCCCACCACCCCCGTCACATCCTCCACGGCCAGCACCACGGTGGGCGCCGGTGTGCCGGCCGACGCCGTCGACCAGACCTTCGAGCTGGTGGGAGGCACCGCCGTGGTCCGCTACTCGTCCACCGGGGTCACCGTGCTCTACGCCGTGCCGGCCGACGGGTTCCAGTACAAGATCGAGCCCGAGGGCACGGGTATGAAGGTGGAGTTCCGCAGCAGCAGCCACCGGTCCCGGGTGGACGTGTGGTGGGACAACGGCCCCCGGCACTCCTACGAGGAAGAGGCCGACGACTGAGGGAACCCGAAGGGTTCCCGGGGACCCCGTGCGGCGGGCCCGCTAACGGGCGCCGGCTCCCACCGGTTCGGCGCGGCGGGCCCGCCTCCTGCCCGGCCGCGGGGGCCGGGGCGAGGAGCCGCCGGGCCTGGAGCCCCCGGCCCGGCCGGCCTTGGCGGCTGCGACCCCGACCTGGGGGGCGCCGACCAGCGAGCGCAGGGTGGCGGCCACGTCGGTCAGCTTCTCCGCCGCCTCCCGGGTGGTGGCCACGGCCTGGGCGTTCTCGGCCGCCGTGGCGGCCACCGACCCGGCCTCGGTCACGATCGTCTCGGTGCCGGTGGCGGCCTGCACGATGCGCTGCTCGATGTCCTGGGTGGCGAGGGCCTGCATCTCCACCGCGGACGAGATCTCGGCCTGGATCTGGGCGATGTCGTTGATGAGCGACGTGATCGAGCCGATGGCGTCCACCGTCTTGTCGGCGTCGCCCTGGATGGCGGCGATGCGCTCGGAGATGGCCGAGGTGGCGTCGCCCGTCTGCTTGGCCAGCTCCTTCACCTCGTTGGCCACCACGGCGAAGCCCTTGCCGGCCACACCGGCCCGGGCCGCTTCGATGGTGGCGTTGAGGGCCAGCAGGTTGGTCTGCTTGGCGATCGACGTGATCAGGTCGATCACCTGGCTGATCTCGGCCGAGCTCGACCCCAGCTTGGTGATGTGGGCCGAGGTGGTGTCGACCACGTGCACACCCTGGGCCGCCACCTCGGCGGCGTGGGCCACGCTGCGGCTGATGTCGGTGATGGAGGTCGACATCTCCACCGTGGCGGCGGCCACGCCCTGCACGTGCGACGAGATCTCCCGGGCGATGTCGGCCGAGTTCTGGGCCTTGCCCCGGGTCTGCTCGGCGCCGGCCATGAGCTGGGAGCCGGCCACGGCCACCTTGTCCACCGAGCCGGTCATCTCGGTGATCATGCGGCGCAGGTGGCGGGTGATGCCCCGGGCGATGAACCACGAGGCCAGAGTCATGGCCAGGATCGACAGTGCGCTGATGCCCATCACCAGGGTGCGGGCGTTGCGGGTGGCGGCGGCGTTGGCCTGCTCGGCGTCGGTGGCGGCGGCCTGCACCGTGTCGGACAGGGCCGACAGGTTCGTCTCCAGCACCAGGAACTGGTCCTTGAAGGCGGCGAACTCGGGGGCGTCGGTACCGGCGTCGGAGCTGGCGGCGGCGATCACGGCCTGGCCGTCGGCCACGTAGGTGTCGACTTCGGCCGAGGCCTGGGTCAGCGCGCTCTGCACCGCCGGCTGGTCGGCCAGGTTGGTGGCGATCCGCCCGAAGCGGTCCTTGAGGGTCTGGCTGTGGGCGGCCAGCTCGTCGGCGGCGACGGCCCGATCCTGCTCGGTGGTGGCCAGCAGAGCGGCGTACACGTCACCCCGGATGGCGTCGTGCATCATGTCCGCCTCCACCGAGGCTCGGATCGAGTCGTTGAAGCGGGCCAGGGCCGACGCCTCCTTGATCCGGGTGGTGGCCAGGACACCGAGGTTCGCAACGCAGAGCACGCTGACGACACCGAACAGCAGCAGTCGTTGCGAGATACTCCAAGTTTTCATTTGAATGAGCTCCTGGTGGGCCGATGAGAGACCAATCGGACCGGACGGCGCGTACTTGAAGGGGTGACGGGCGTCGCTCGGCGCGAACGGTCCGCTCGGCCCAGACCAGGTTTTCGGCCGTCGGGGGCCAGGCGCTACGGTCGGTTGCCATGTTCATCAATGGTGAGTGGGTCGACGCCATCGCCGGGGGCACGTTCGCCGTGACCAACCCGGCCACCGGGGAGGAGATCGGGCGGGTGCCCGACGGGGGGCCCGACGATGCCCGGGCCGCTATCGCCGCCGCCGACGGCGCCTTCGCCTCGTGGTCGGCCACCACCCCGTTCGAGCGGGCCGACGTGCTGCTCAAGGCGTGGCAGATCATGAACAGCCGGGCCGACGAGCTGGCCAAGCTGATGACCACCGAGCAGGGCAAGCCGCTCCGGGCGGCCCGCACCGAGGTCACCTACGCCGCCGACTTCCTGCGCTGGTTCGCCGAGGAAGGCCGCCGCATCGGAGGCGAGTGGCTGCCCTCGGGCCGGAGCGACCAGCGGTTCCTCACCGTGCGCCAGCCGGTGGGGGTGGTGGCCATGGTGACGCCGTGGAACTACCCGATCTCGATGCTGACCCGGAAGATGGGGCCGGCCCTGGCCGCCGGGTGCACGCTCGTGCTCAAGCCGGCCGAGGCGACGCCACTGTGCGCCAAGGCCGTGTTCGACATCTTCGTGGAGGCCGGGGTGCCGGCCGGGGTGATCAACCTGGTCACGGCGCAGGACCCCAAGCCCATCGGCGACGTGTTCACCAGCGACCCCCGGGTCCGCAAGCTCACCTTCACCGGGTCCACCGCGGTGGGCAAGCTGCTGGCGGGCAAGGCGGCGGCGTCCCTGCAGCGGGTGTCGGTGGAGCTGGGCGGCCACGCCCCGTTCATCGTCTACCCCGACGCCGACGCCGAGAACGCAGCCAAGGGGGCGG
>Ga0268299_1002026_pt1 | contig 27755 bp, 27 predicted proteins | sample NOBtaG_FD_193484 | JGI IMG/M metagenome (GOLD analysis project Ga0268299, IMG submission 193484) | Activated sludge microbial communities from bioreactor in Nijmegen, Gelderland, Netherland - NOB reactor | ecosystem: Engineered > Bioreactor > Aerobic > Activated sludge | place: Netherlands...
CACGGACACCCGGACTATCGCAATCATCCCCTCTTTGCCCGGCGGATCGAGCGGTTTCTCGAGGCGCTGCTCGGCAAAGAAGTTCGATTTCAGTTTCCGAGGCTCTGGAACACGAAAGGTGAGACGCTCGCCGCGTATGCTGCCATCGACAATCTGGGGGCTTGGCAGTCGACCAAATCTTGCTGGCGTGGCAACCAGTGGAGCTCGGTTGGCGGTAAATGGCGGCAGTGCGGGGTATGCGCAGCTTGCATGTTGAGACGCATGAGCGTGCACGCCGCAGGCCTCAAGGAGGACGACGACACCTACCTTTGCCCCAACCTTGCGGCTCCTTCCTTAGAGACCGCTGCCGATCCACGATTCAATAAAATAAACAAGGCATTCCGCACCTATGCGGTGGCGGGCGTCCTGCACTTGGATCACCTCGCGGAGCTGAGCCTGCCAGATGCCCGGACCGAACGCCGAATCCATGCGACTTCCTTGGGCCCTGCTATGGGAATGTCCGTGACGGACACGGAAGAGCACCTGGCCCGGCTCTTCTCGAAGCATGCGAACGAATGGAAGGACTTCACCGCGTCACTGGGTAAGCATTCCTTCGTAAGACAATTGATACGGGTAGCGTGATGAGCGTTCAGCCAGAAAGACTTCCAGACAGCGAAATCGGGGAGCGGCTGCGTCTCTCTCGAGAGGCGGCAAAGATCACCCAAGCGCAGGCAGCTGAGGCCATCAATGTCGCGCGAACGACCATCGTCGCGATAGAGAAAGGGCAGAGGCGTGTTCGCACCGACGAGCTGCAGAAGCTTGCAAAGGCTTACGGAACGTCTGGCAATGCTCTATTGCGCAGTGAGGCCGTGCATCTCGATATGGTCCCTCGCTTCCGTAAACTGCCCCAGAGTGAAAGCGCGGGAATTGAGTCCGCCGTCCGGTTGCTGAATGAGCTGGTTCAGGCTGAGGTGGAACTGGAGAACGTCCTGGGCGTGAGGCGATCGCGGAACTATCCGCCAGAACGCCCAATCCTGCCCGGGGACGTTCACACTCAAGCGGAGCAGGACGCACAGGAGCTGCGAGACTGGCTCGGTCTCGGATCTGGGCCTGTCTCTGACATCATTTCCATTCTGGATCTACAGCTCGGCATTCGAGTTTACCTTCGTCCTCTTGACTCTAAGGTCGCGGGGCTCTTCGCTTATGATGAGACGGCCGGCGCATGCATTCTGCTCAATGCCCTGCATCCGATCGAGCGTTTGAGAAACACGGGCGGACACGAAATCGGGCATTTCATATCGACGCGCCGCCAGCCTGAGGTGTTGACCGACGACGAAAGATTCACCTCTCGCGAAGAGCGGTATGCCAATAGCTTCTCTCGCGCTTTTTTTACGCCTGGTCGCGCCGTTCGGCAGCTTTTCGCTGAAATCACTGCAGGCGCATCACACCTGACCCGCCGGCATATCATCCTCTTGGCACACGCTTTTGGAGTCTCCCGCGAAGCAATGGTGCGCCGCCTCGAGGAACTCTCACTGGCCAAAGCGGGCACCTGGGATTGGTTCGAGGCAAACGGCGGCATCAGCGATGAGCAAGCCCGCCAGGTGCTGGGGGAGAGGCCCGATCGCTTTGCAAATGTCGCGGAAGCTAGAGCAATCGTTCCATCCCGGCTGGCCTTGTTGGCACGCGAGGCATGGAAGCGAGATTTCTATAGCGAGGGGCAACTTGCTCGGTTGCTGCATGTCGACCGCTACGAAATGAGAGAAGTGCTTGATGGAGTGGAGCTGGAGGAAAGCGAAGCGAATGAGTTCGTCAAACTTCCTCAGTAACCCTTCCCTTGTCTTGGTGGCCGATGCAAGCGTGCTTATCAACTTGAACGCCAGCGGGCGGGCCGCCGACATCATGCAAGCCTTTCCAAATGGATTTGCTGTCACGGAGAATGCCGTTGTCGAACTGGCGAGCGGCACCAGAAACGGACACGACGACGAACGTCAAGTCGGAGCCTTGATCGAGAAGGGCCTTCTCTCCTTCGTTGCCTTGTCTGGCGATGCCCTAGAAACCTACGGCAGCCTCATCGAGGGCAACGCGCCAAACACTCTAGATGACGGCGAGGCCGCGACGATAGCGTATGCCCATCACAGTGGCGGCTTGGCTCTCCTGGATGAAAGGAAAGCACGCCGCCGTTGCAGCGCGGATTTCGGGAGCTTGCCCATAGCCTGCACCGCGGACCTTCTCTTGCACCGGAATGCCGAAGCGACGCTCGGACACCAAGGGCAGATCGACGCGATTCTCGGAGCTTTGCAAAACGCCCGTATGCGCATTCCCCTCGAGCTGATCGGACAGGTCGTCGAATTGATTGGGGAGCAAAGCGCCGGTCAATGCCCCAGTATTCCACGAGCCTGGCGCTCCTCTCAAAAGTGACTCACGTAAGTCCCTAATAGCATTGTTCGTATCAGTTTTCCCCCATGTTCACGCAATCACTACTAACCAGCTTGGTCTTATCTTTGACGACAGAAGGAAGTCCCGGCCCGGTTACGGGCTTCTTCGCCTTTTCAGCCGCGATAACAGACTGGTTCAAGTCGAGCAAAAAGGAGAGTGGCTCTTGCGTCTTGCTCATTCCGTAGGCTGCCCGTACGGCCTGATCAAGATCGCGGTTGGCGTCCTTCAAGACCGAGCTACCCGGCCCTTCGAGTTGCTTGTAAAGCTCCCGTAAGGAAAGATCGTACTTTGTCATCAGGTTCCTTCGGACGTTTCGTAGCGTTACAGCGGCGGCGGCCACCTTTTGCACGGCTGCGAGAGATGGACTCTGCGGCCAGGCAAAAGAGTCGAAGACTGTGTTTGATGTGTACCGAGGGTCGGCCTTCATTGTGGAGCATCTGCCATTGAACCAAAGCCAATGCACGTCGGATTGCAAAATGCCAAACGAGTAATCGTCGTCTAGCGGAAACACTGTGAGTGAATCGTTAGGATGAATCTTCGCTGACACAAACTCGAAGATTGGCCTTCTCGTTACCCTACCACAGGCAATGTATCGAGGCCGTTTCGCCAGTTCATTGAGGAGTTCTCCGCGCGGATAGGAAAGCTGCCACCACTTCTTCAAAAAGTTTGCATGGTGGTGATTGATCTTGCCATCTGGATTGTCTTGCAGGGCTTCACTATTGCGCTGTTTCTCTTCCTTGGCTGCCTCTTGACGGTCCGGCAGCACCATCCTTTCGACACGCTTAAAGACGTACCCATAGGTCCCTGATTCGAGAAGGTCCCTTGGATAAAAATCTATTACATACCTAGAAGGTCGACCATCCGTCGTTCCGATTAGATCATCGGTAATAATAAAGGGGTACAAGCAAGCCTCGAGCTTACTCGTCTTTGCAATGAGCGTTTCAGCTTCGTCAGCAGTTAAAAGAAACCCTTCATGTCCGTGAGTTTGACCCTGGTAACACGCCGTCGAAGAGGAGTTAGCGTCGATGGACTTCGCTCCGCTAATCTCAAGACTGAAAGAGAGCGAGGGGCCGATCTTCGGGAGTTCAACTACCTCCCAGGGAGAAGTGCGGTGGTCGCCTGTTTGCCTAAAGAGCTTCTTGGGTCCTTTTTGCGCTCCCTTCAGCCAGTTAACGATAGACACATGTACGACAGCATCCCCACTCCACACTTGCGATGACACTGCTTCGGTGATGGTGCCGCCATGTCCGACAATATAGTCTAAGCCACCTTCTCGTGAATAGTTCTGTCGAATGGTGTTCGTACCTACCAGTCCTGCACGCTCTCCGGCTTTCAGATGATCGTGGGCCTTCCTGAACCAGTACACGCAATAGTCAGCATGGCCGGGCACATCGGGAAATCTATCGCGGACTCGATTCACGTATGCGCGCCCCAGCTCTTGTTGGATTTTGTTCTTGCTTTGATACGGTGGATTCCCAACGATTGCGTCCACCTCCGGCCATGTGGCGAACAGAGCGTCTTCGCATACGACGTTGGCGTCCAGATTATCGAGTGGCAGAGCATCATCGCCATGTAAGGGAAGCTCAATTTGATCGCGCTCAAGGACCTCGATTGCCTCGTCGAGTGCCAACTTCTTAGCGAGCATTAAGGTGACCTTTGCCAGCTCCGTGCCGAAAGAGTCGCGGTCAATTCCATAGAATTGCTTGGGGCTAATCAGTGACACGGTCTTCACTTGTGCCTGAAATGTCGCGGCTGTCACATTGGCCTTCAGCTTCGCCAACAATGCGATCTCAATCCGTACTAGTTCTCTATAGGCTACATAGAGGAAGTTTCCGCTTCCACAGGCAGGATCGAGAACCCTGAACTTCAACAGTTCGTTGCGAAGGGCGAGCAGGTCCTTCATGCTCGATGCCTTCGACAGTCGCTCTTGCCAGGGTTTGCTGATCGTAGGTGTAACAATTCTCATTATGTCGGCTTCGGACGTAAAGTGAGCGCCATAGGCGTGGCGCTCCTCCGCATCCATGCTTTGCTGGAAGATGGTTCCGAAGATTGCAGGATTGACCCTGCTCCAGTCTTTCTTTGCCGCTCCGTCCTCCGGGTCGCATATAAGCTCGAGCTCTTTTGGCTTTAGATCAACCGGGTCAATGTTCTGAAACAGACCGCCGTTGAAGTACGGGACCTTCTCGAACCGGCCGCCCTTTGCGGCCTTCTTCGAATTCATTTGCTGAAAGAGATTGCCAAAGAGGTCGTACGAGCTTTGACCTTTGTGCAAGCAGTCGTGCGCAAGAGTGTACACGATGCCGGATGGCAGAAGACCGATGTCCTCAGAGAACATTGCGACAACAAGCTGAAGCACAAACTTTTGCGCACGGGGCCGGGAAATTCCGCGTTCTACCATCGCCTTGAATAACTGCGAAACCTTGTCCGCCGCATCGCGCGACACTGCTTCGAGGTCATTCCCGAAGATCGGAGGGGGATCATCGGGAAACAGAAAATTCAGTGCGGTGTACCTGCGCGGCAGGTCCTTGATCGCTACGATATCAACAGGCTCGTCGATTTGTTTGTCGAAGTCATAAATCCAGAACTCATCGAAGTTGCACAGCACCATGTATCGAGGGCGGTCCGGCACCGCATGGATCCAGTAATCAAAAGCCTGTTTGTAGTGAAGAAACAGTTTCTCGCCGCGCTTCTTCATCTCAATCAAAAGCCGTGGCTTCCAAATCAGATCCGCAAAGCTCGTGCCTCCCGTAGCCTTCTTCTTGATACGGTACTCGAGATGAGCAGCGGCCTCTTTGTAGCCTTTGTGTCCAAACGCCACGAAGAGGCGATCGCAAAAGACCTGCGCTTCTCCCTTCTCGTCGCCATCCAGCAAAGCTGCGTACTTTAGAAACTCTTCAAGACGCTCCACGATATCACTCATGCTTACCCTTCCTCCTCGCACGAAGGGACCTCGGCGATTTCATTGCTTTTATCCATCGGCCATGTCGACGACCGCCGATCTCCAACCTTACGCCTCTCGAAGGCGTAGCGGCCAGCTTATTCAACCCGGTGTCCCACACAGGCCAGAACGGTTCTGTCCAACAGTGAACCTAGATAGAAAGCCTAGTCATGGACGTCGCCTGCGCGGTCACACACACACGCGTCATGCCTACTCAAAAGCCGTACTTTTCCTGTCGATCCCGAAACGCCTTTTCGCCCCCCTCCATAGTACTGGTGATGACGCCGCGCACGGCCGGCAGGTCGATAGCGCCCAAGGAATCGAAAGCGCGGAACCCATCGTCCGCAACGTTGAGGTGCCCGACAAGTTCGGACGAGCCGTTAACAACGATATTCGCATTGTGACTGGCAAATAGTACCTGACGCTTTTGCTTTGCGGTGTGCAGCTTGTCTGTCAGCTCCGTAATTATGCTGTTGTCGAGGTCGCCTTCGGGCTGGTCGATGATCAGCGGCCCTCCGGATTGCTCCAGAAGCATAAACAGCAGCGCTGCTGCGCGTTGACCTTCGGAGGCCTTTTCGAAAGAGATTTGGCGAGCGCCGTCAGAATAGGACAATTCGATTTCCGGCTTTGGAACCGCTGTCGCGATCGCCGAGAGCTTGGCCGCATCGATGGTCTCAGTCAGCGCTGTTCTCACTCTTGCGCTTGCTCCGAGTACCTTAAACAACTCGGTCGCCTTAGGCTGCTCTTCGCCGTCTGCGGACGCAAGATGACGCCAATGCAAGATCGCCATACAATCGCTCCGAAGTCGTTCGATCAAGCCCCATTCGGTGTGCGTGGCGACGCCACTATCAACTTCGCGTAGGCGCGTCGCCTCCTGCGATCCTGTCTTGATGCCAAGAACATCGACTGCTTCGCGGATTTCTGAAATGTCTCCGGTGGGAACGACCTTGGCAACAATTTTGCCGCTGGACAACGTCTCGATCTCTGTAGCCCACGCCTTGGTCCGGTCGGAGCGCTTCTGGACGGAACGTTTCAGGGTGTCTAGCTTCTCTGTCAGAGCCTGCGCGGAACCATCGAACGTCTTCGATTGAGCTTCCAGGTCACCGATTTGCTCGGCAATTTTATCGAGGTCTTCCTTAAGTTTGACGATTTGGGCCGTTGCGACTTTGTGGGTTCCGAGCTTCTCGAGCACGGCATCCCGATCTTTGCGGGCCCTCGCAAATGTCGAAGCCCATGCACCTTCAGCGACCTGGAGCACGGAGCGCTTACCCTCCAAGTCGATCTGCAACTTCTTGGCGGCATCAACAAAGGTCTTTAGGAAGTCCGAGTACGCGTTCCGAACTTGGTCGACCTCAGCTGATGCCGGTGCAGTTAGGTCACGCGCGTCAGACAATTCGGCAGCAACGGAGCTCACATCGGCCACGATCCGGTCGGCGTGTTTAGAGGCTTGAAGCCGCTTTGCCTCAAACTGCGATCCCGCCTCGAAGCGGTCGACCTTCGCGCGATCGTCGTCCGAGAGCGCTGGAAGCGTCTTCTCAAGTGCAAAGATTCGCTCTTTGAGCGCGTCCCGGGTTGTTTTCAGTTTCCTGATCTGTGCTCCAACGAGCCAGCTTTGGACCAGCTTTTCGACGGCGAGCCTCACATGGCGCTTGGCATCCTCTAATTCCGTCAGGAGAGCATCGTCTTCACGCTTATAGTCAGAATTTACGAATGGCAGCAGGTCGGTGAGGTCCGCTTTGTTGGCTGCCAGCTTGCCCATCTCTGCAAGTTCACCCTGGCCGTAAACAACGGCGGGAAACAACGATCGCAAGTCCTTAACGGCCACGGTCTGTCTTGTGCCATTGGGGTATGTGATCTGCGGTTGGTAGGCGGTTTCCGCGCTGCGAAGGACCTCAAATGCAGCGTTATCTTGCCGAATGATCAAGCGTACCTTGCCATTCTTGATCTTCAGGGTGTCTTCGATCAACTGAACCAGACGTTCGCTGCCAGAGTAGGACCCACGCTCAAGGTCGTAACAGCTTCGGCCCAGCCCGAATGCTATGTATTCCAGGAATGAGCTTTTGCCGCTGCCCCGACCACCGATTACGGAAGTCAGTTCGGGGCTAAGGTCGATCGCAACATTTTGAAGGATGCTTGACCCCTCAATAGCGACGTGCGCAACAACGACGGACGGTAGTTCCGGGGGAGTGATGCGAATCCTTGATCGGTGCGCGAGGAATGCCTGCCGCACAGCTTCCGCCGTAGGTGCTGCGAGCTTGATCCACGTGTTGTTTTCGCCGAGCGCAGCTCGATCAGACGAGCGACAATCGGAGGTGGGGATTGGATAGACTTCGCGCTTCGACCAGGTCGGATCGGAACCCGACAGTCGACGTCGGTTTGTCGCACCCAGCGTGTCGATTGTCTGGTTCCTATCCAAGTATCCACCCACACAAGCCATCTTCAGAAAGTCAGCGTGTGCCCCGTCCTTTAGGACCGTGTCGCCGCCTTGTGAGACGTTTGGCAACACGATGTAACGCCCGCGCAAAGGTACGAGTTCATCGATCCGATCGCAGATCTCAGGGTACGAACAGGCAAGTTGCGTCACCCTCGGCGCCTTGGCGAGTTTGTCGTCGAGGTCGGCGACCACGATGCCTAGTTTCACCTGCGCCTGGCGCAGCCAGTCGTCGCCGACGTCGTGGTCGAAGAGAACTATGCACTGCTGCCCGCCCCTGGCTGTCAGTTCCATTCCGGGCAACAGCCACAAGTCGACATCCGCGTCGGCGACTACACGTCGCGCGATGGCGTCGCGAACGTAGGGCACCATCACCGTTTCATGGTGATCGGTGATAGCGACAACCTGAAGCCTCTTGACGACGCACTTCGTGACGAAGTCGTCGGCCCACGCGGCACGAGTGGCGTCCACATTCAGGGCCGTTGCCGGCTCACCGCCCGCGGGATTGACGTCGCCCTTCCCGAGCGGACGCGGCCCGACCCAGTTAGGGTCGCGGCAGGTATGGACTTGGAAGTCGCATTTCCTCCACGAAGCTAGTTGCATGTTCCTACCCTCTAGACGGTCTTCTCCGGGCAGATCTGCGCAGAAAGGAAACGCCAGCACTCATTAGTTGTATAAGTGAAGGATATTTTCTTTCGTCGGCAACGTCAATCTCGAGCCATAGAGGGCGGACTAGATCTGAGACATAAGGCAAACGTCCCTCTCCCAAGGATAGCGTGTCCGTGGGCGAACCGGAGTCCAAATAGCGGCCTCATCCAAGTCTTCCCCCCCCATTCTCGAACTGCAGGGCGCGTAGCTTCGAAAGCTGGGTCCGGACTTGGGGTGACCGGGGAGGGGCGGGATCCCCCAGTAGGGGTTCATGGTCCAAGTGGAGAGGCAAATCTCCAAGGGCCGCGAGTGGGGGTTCAGGGATGCGCGATAGCCCCCCGTGTCTGGCTCCAAGAGGAGAGCGAAAGCTCCCCGGTGAATCATGGAACGGCGATACGTTCCGCTAAGCTCCGGAATGGGCTCAATGCCCTGAAGGAGCCGCAGGCCAGGGGGATGCAACGGGGGCGCACCGCGCCCCCTTGCCGGGAGCGTCGCCAGGCGCCCCGCTACCGTGCTGTCATACAGCACACATCTTGCGCAAAGCGTCTTCCTTCCTCTTTTCCATAGTCATGGCCTCATGATCTCAGGCTCATGACGTCAAGCCTCTTGGCATTCCTTGTCATGGTCTTGTCGGGTCGTTCATGTCGGGCGTCATCGTCATGCCAGGCTCAAGGCTCAAGCCGGCAATCCCCGTCATTCATCCTCTTTTCATCTCAGGGCATCAGAACCTCGTGCTCGGGCATTTCAGGGCCGTCATCTCAGGGTTCATGCTCACGTCGGGGCCATTCATGCTGCCAGGCGGTCAGTGTCATACAGCTCATGGCCGGGGCATGTCGGGCTCATCCTCTAGGGAGGTCTTGCTCGGGCGTGCTCAGGGCAAAGCATTCGGGTTCTCATTTTTTGCGGTGACTGCGGACGGTTTCGGGAGGATCGGCCAGGGGCCCTCGACACCACCCGAAGGCCTATATTTTGCTTCACGAAACATCGCATATATGCTATGTTCTGGTATGGAGTGGTCGGTCGTATTTCTGGACGAGGACATTCAGGCGCGTCTGGACGCGATGCCCGCCGATATCCGCGCGAGCTTTGCGCGGATCGTCGGATTGATACAGGCCTACGGTCTCGAGCGGATGCGAGAGCCTTACGTCAAGCATCTGGAAGGTCGGCTCTGGGAAATGCGCATGAAGGGCAAGGACGGCATTGCCCGCGCGGCGTATGTCACCGCCAGCGGCAAGCGCGTGGTCATCGTCCACGTGTTTCCCAAGAAGACGCAGAAGACGCCGCGACGAGAGATTGAGTACGCCCTAAAGAGGGCGAAGGAGGTAAAGTGAGTAGAAAGATGATCCCTGTTGAAGAGTCCCTGGCCAAGTGGCGCAAGGAGCCCAAGTTCCGGGCGGCCTACGACGCCCTGGAAGAGGAATTCTCGCTGGCCTCGGCGCTGATCGAGGCCCGGTCGCGGGCCGACATGACCCAGGCCCAGGTCGCGCGCGCCATGGGCACGACCCAGGGCGTTATAGCCCGCATGGAAAGCGGACGGGTTGCCCTGACCACAAGAACGCTGCAGCGCTTTGCCAAGGCAACGCGCTCGCGCCTGCGCGTTACGTTCGAGCCCGAAGGCCCCGGCCCCTCCAAGCACCAGTAGCCGAACGCGGCCTGACCGCGTGATTTCTCGCGCGAGGGATCGTCACCGAACGGCGAAGACGCCCTCCCCGGGCTTCAGCCGAGGGGCGGCTTCGTGAGGCGGCCAAATATCTCCCAGGCCGCCGAATAGAGCCCGGTCCGGCGCAGCCGGACGCGCCAACGTCATCGTCATCTGAAGTTCGTGCCGTCCAAGTTCGCGATCGCATAGGCCTCACCGCCACTACCGGAGCGTGAGAACCCCCTCGGGATTGAGAGACCGCGATCACACGACATAAATTGTTGCTGTACTTCCCTGTTTTTGGCCAAGTTCTGCAGCTTTTCGCCCGTTCTCGATCGAATTTCGGCACTTTGGCGGAAATCGGCCTCGTACCTCCCAAACGGGAACAAGCCGAAGAAGGCGCGCGGCGCAACGGCTGATGGCCTTGCACGGATGCAAGGCCACCAGCGAAAAGGCGGCTAGTCAGCCGCCTCGTCGTTGCCGACAGGTACGAGGAAGAGAACGCCCTGACGCTGGGCGAGCTCGACCGGGATGATGTCGAGGGAGACGATCCCGCCTGCCTTGCCGCCCTTGCGAGCCCATACGGCGCCGATCTCCTTGGGACGGGCGAGGATATCCCGGCCTTCGTCATCCTTCCCGGTGATGCGGGAGAAGGTGACTCGGAACATGGGGCGGTCTGATTTGGTGGTAGTCATGGTCTGTCCTTTCGTTTGCTAAGGGCTGGCCGATCCAGCCGATGCGCGCGAAACGACCGCAGGGATTTTGCCGATCCGGTCATGGACAACACGGGAGGGACGCGAAGCGGACCGAATGGAGCGGGCCGGACATTGACCGGATCAAGCCCTGCGGTAGAAGCGCTATCGGACGAGGCTGGATCGAGGCAGCGCCCAAACGAATGGCGACCAGGCCCAGGCCCAAATCTGCGCCGCGATACGCTTCTCCACGTGGCCGCAGAGCGTTAATGACGCTTGGTCGGATATTCTGCTGTGCAGCGAATTGGGCAATAGCCCCGAGCAGGTAGCGGGCGAAGTTACCCTCGCGCTTAGCCGGAGCCCTCCACTTCAGCGTTGGCCCCTACCCCAATCGTTCCAAAGGTTACTTACTGCGGTGAGATACGCGGTATAGTCCCCTATCTTCCACGAAAGGTCCGGGTTGGGGCCGAACATGGGATCTAAGCCATTGGCGCACATCAACCGTGAAGGGTCCGCCTGCCACAGCCACCGCATAGCCGCCGGCGCCAGGTCGGTGAATGCACCCGTGAAGAGGGGCGTGGGGTAGTTGTAGATCAAGCCCTCAATGAAGTACGACGGCGCGACCCCGTCCCGAAGCTTACCTTCATCCACGAGACGATTGCGCATGTTCTTAAAGATCCGCACCAGAGGCTTGAACCGGTCGCCCGTGTCCTGATGCTTCTTCTGACCGTTGCTCTGGTGGTGATGGGGGAAATTCGCAATGTAGCTCCCATCCGATTTCAAGAAGCAAACGCCGGGGTCGTACTTCGCGTCCTTCCCATTGCTATCGGGCCGATATCGGCGGAACTCTACGCAAGGTAACACGTCCGTTTTCCGGCGATCCCCATTTCTCTCAATTTTGATAGCCTTGGAGCCTAGCGAGACATCGCTGCCGTACTTCCTCCCCAGCCAGGTCGCCACCTCCGCCTTGAACCGCTGCAATTCGATCTGGGCGGCTGCGTTCTCGGTGTCGTTGAAGATGTTTAGCAGGTATGCGTCAGTCCCAAGACGACCGATGTCTTTGATAGCGACGCTCCGCATGACATACACAATGTCCACGTCGCTGACGACCCCACGAATGTAGGTCTGGTTGCCGTAGGAGCCTTGGAGGAATGGAGAGGCACGTTTCCTAGAAAAAGGCGCTGACGGGTCTTGTAGCGCGTTCTGGATCATGCCGTAGGTCGAACTCAGTCCATCCGTTGCACCGAGCTTCATCCAGGTGACGAGCTGACTTTCAGGTATCGCCATTTTGCCCTCCGGTGTCCCGCTACCTTCAAGGCTCAACCCAGATTAGAATGCGCCGTGGGGATTACAAGAGTGTGCAATGAACCAACTTCCTGAGTGGCTGGCGTACACCCAGATCGGAGCCAACATCTTCCTCGGGGCTACCGCCGCCCTCATAGCGTTCTTCTCCCTTCGATGGTCGTACCGGCACAACTTCGGATGGGAACCGGGGATCAGAGTTGCTCCTCGCCACTATGGATGGCCGAAGGAGCACCCCGATCATGCTTTCTCTGAGGCGACGATCGAGATATGGAACCGCCACAAGTATCCGATCTGTGTGAAGTTGTGTGAGTGCTTCTTTGACGGCGTTACACTGGACGAGAGCAAGGCGGCGACGATCGTGCCTCGGCCGGACAAGTACTTGGACCTCAAGAACCCTGTCCGCTTCTACGTTGAAGATAAACCCCTTCAACCGCTAGAAATACACCGATACACAGTCAGGGTGTTCTTTCTCCGCACCGCCTCGGTAAGTCCGAGGGCGAGCATTCATATCAAAGTCCGGTACTACGACCCTCGCAAGAACATGCCTCTAATGGTCGAACACCGAGACAAGCTTCTCACACATCACCAAGAGAGTTTGAGCAAACCTCTCGTCTAACACTATCCGCAAGCCGCCTGTCAGCTATTGCGCGCGCCCGGGCTTTCGCACGACTTCCGCCTTGCCCACCGGATGGTTGAGACGAAGTACTCGACTGAGTGGCGGCTCCACTATCCTGCCGATTTCCCTTAGCGTGCGCGCTCTACCCCGCCTGGCAGGAGATGAGGCCGCCCCCGGGCGGCCTCAACGCGAAGCGCGATCACCACCAGGAGTCATAGAAGACATTCATCCCTGCCGAAATCGCCTCGCGCGCTTTCGCGATGAACACGAGGTCGTCATCGAGGTCGGTACTCTCTGACTCTCCGAAGAAAAAGCCGGTGGTGTGAGGAAGGCGTCTTGCCTTGACGTCGGCTTCGAGCCGGTCGAGGTCGTGCCTCGTGAGGGCGACGGGAACGCAGTTGAACTGTTCCGCCGATCCGCCCTTCTCGAAGTAGAGCTTTTCCATCCAGCCATGCAGGTCGGGGTGTTTTCGCCAATAGTGAATCTCATTGGCGTCGTTGACTTTGAAATCGACCACGTCGGTCAGCTCCTCCCTCGTTGTGTAAGCGTACATATCCAGTCCCATGGTTGTTCTTCCTTTCATTGTTGGGCTGGCCCCATGCCAGCCGACGCGAAGCCGCGAGGCGCAGCTTTAGGCCGGGCGCAACGCATTCTTGGGGGACCGCGCCAAGGCGCGGGGGAGCCAAGAAAGCAAGTTGCGCCGGTGAGGCCGGAAAGCTGTGCCAGGCTAGGCGTCAAAAGGCTGGTCGTGCGGGTCCAGCCCGGCGAGCAATGGGAAGCGAGCGGGACCGGGCGTGCTTACGCCGGGGGGTCGCTCCGGCAGCGCGGTGCGATCATCCGAAGCTTGCCCTTGAGTGCGCGCATCACATGGGCCTCGATGATGGCTGCGCAAAAGCTATCGGGCGTATGGCCGGGCTCGAGCGCGCTGGCGATGCCAAGAAAGCTGCGATAGCCTGTCTCACTCAGGAAGGGCTTGTCCCAGTCGACGGCATGGGCGCTGAAGCCCTGCCACGACATGAACCGGGCGCCAATCCCGAACATCCCTTCCATTTCGATGCGCACGCGAATTGCGCCCCGAACAAGGACGAACGTCCCGCTCTGCCCCCAGAGTGGGACTGTGCCGTCCGGCGCGCGCGTCATGCGCTCCAGCACGCAGCCCGGCGCGTTCTCGTCCGCCAGAATGCCGGGCTCGTAGTTGTTGAGCTTGAGCGCGAGGTCGTCCGCCTCATCCCGAATTCGCTGCACAGCCATACCATCGCCCGCCAGCATGGCGGCGTGATGCTTTTCGATCAGGCTTCGATAGAAGGGCAATGCCTCGTCCATGCTGCCGGGCAGGTGCGCGTGGTCTTTCTCCTGCCGCCTCTTCTCGTTGTCGGCATCGCTGGCGAAGAGCAGGGATTCGAAACCGAGCTGCTGGTGATCGGAGGTCATGCGGCCTCCGCTTGTTGCGAGGGCTGCATCGCATTGAGAAAGTCTGCTGCTCGCTGCGCATGGGAAGCCGCCGTGAAGATCGCCCGCTTGTCGTCTTTCAAAACCTTGATCCACGAAGCGATGTATCCCGCGTGATCGGCCCGCACCTCCTGCGCTAGGCCAAGATCGGAGGAGAGGAAGGCCGCGCCCAGCTCGGCGACAAGCTCTTCCATGGCGTAGCCTTCGTCACCCCAGCGCTTGCGCCCTAGATCCCGATCAAGCCTTGTCTCGTGGCGCGTCCAGTGGGTGCATTCGTGCGCCAGCGTCTCGTAATAGCTTTGAGGATCGCGGAACGTCTCGAAAGGCGGCACCTGGATGAAATCGTCCGTGATGTTGTAGTAGGCACGGTTGCCGCCATGGCGAATGTCGGCACCGATCGCAGCGAAGAAGTTTTCCGCGTGCGCAATTCGCTGTACAGCCTCGAAAGGTTGCTCCGCGACTTGGTAGAAATGCGCGGGCAATCCTTCGACCTGCTCCACGTTAAAGACGGTGTAGCCCTTCAAGAAAGGGATATCGCGCTCGCTCTCCTCGCCGGTTGCTGCGTTCGTCTCCGTGCGGCTTGTCTTGGACGCAAAGACCACTAGAGAGCCCCGCTCGCCTTTCCTGACATGGGCGCCAAGCTCGAATGCTTGCCTGTAGGTGATCCAGATGGGCGCGGCGTAGCCCTTGGCCTCGGCTTCCATCCAGAGGGACAAGACATTGATGCCCCCGGTAGGGAATGCCGTTCGCCCGAAGGGGCCGCGTGATCCGCCCGGCGGCGTGCTCCGCGTTCCACGGCTTGAACCATGGGCGCGTGCCCTGCTCCAGCTGGACCAGAATGCTGTTGGTGATACGTGTATAGATGTCCTCTCTCATTGAAATCTCTTTGGCTAAGGGTTGCGCATGCAACCGACTAGCCACGCGGCAATGAGCGGGGGTTAAGCGTCCAGGCCGAAAAGCGAAGGGCTTGGTGCGGGCCGGAGCGAAGCGACTACCCGGCCTTCGCTTTTCGCCCGAAGGGCTTGGCCTTGACGCAAAGGGGGCCGCAGGCCCCCATCAAGACAAAACAAACGTCAGCCGACCAGGCTGTCCGCTATTCTTCCGCGCGAGGGATCGTCACCGAACGGCGAAGACGCCCCTCCCCGATCTTCCACTGAGGGGCGGCTTCGTGAGGCCCCTGCCCATCGAACGGCTGCGCCGTTCGCGGGGCCGAATAGAGCCCGGTCCGGCGTAGCCGGACGCGCCTGGATGCGCTCGAATCTGTGCTAAGAGCTAATACTTGTTGCTTCGCGGACCTAGTTCTGAAAGTTGGGTCAGTGTCGGCATCAATAACGACCGCTGCTCATGGGCTCTTAGTTCGAAGCATCTATTTCGCGACAGACTTTAGCAACGAAAAGCTCGATGGCCACAAGCATCAAGCCCCGCAATAGCGCCTCGCATCCACCCCACAAGAGTCCGCAAAGATCCGCACTTAGTCAAAGTAAATACTCTCGTTATCAGTATATGTTTTAACCAGTCTTCTTAATTTACCTTATGCGGCGCGCCATTTGACTTTACACTCTCGTCCCTTACGACTATTGTTTCTACCTTTCCAAATAAATCTTCAACAATCAATCCAAACCCGATGCCAAAGGCTATCTCGAAAATCACTATCCAGCGTCGCAATTCACTTACTGTGGGTCCAACATAATCCGGATATAAAAAAACAAGCGACACCAAGCCGGCACAAAAGAACACCGTCATTAGAAAAACGACAACTATGTAATTCACGTTGTCGATGGGCTCTGGCACTGTACTAGTTTTGTTTTGAATTGCTGATCGTATCGCGGCCACTACGTATACCGCGGCTATTGGAATAAGTAACATAGCAAGGTCAATACGTTCGGTTGGCTGCGGAATGTTAGCACGCTGCCACACCACGACGCCGAAGAATGCGGTCGCATGAGATAGGAATACAAGTAGCGTTACAAGTAGACGAGTGTGATTTCTACGCAATTGAGGTTCCTTCAGTCTGCTACTCTATAAGCCCAAATTCCTTCACAAGTGCTCGCGTTAACCTATCGCGAAGGTCGTACTCGGAACGTGAGCCATAGGGAGGTCGTTCGAAGCACGTTGGTTCTGGCTTTCGCCCTACCGGCCGACTGCAAACCGTCGAGTCATAAAGGCGCAGTGAGCCCTTCGAGCACTGTCCGCTGCCATCCTCTTCTTGAAAGAACACCTCTAGGAAAGCCTGCCACCAGTAGCCTGAGTAATAGTAAAACTCCTTGTCTGAATGGGACGCTAATTCAATATTAAAACCACGCTCGTAGGTGACAGGCGTTACATCCACGTCCCAATTGCCGGCTCGCTTAAGGGCTCTTTTTAGTTTAGCATGAGTGGCCTGGCACGGAAATTTTGGGAATGCAAACGCCGCGGTGCCCGTGCCTGCGATCCAATTCCGCTCACCTTCAAACATCCTGGCAGGGGGGGCAGCAGCGCCGATGTAAACATCCACTTGTTTAGAGCTGACCCCACGCAATCTAGCTTCCAAGCTTCCAAACCCCTTATCCTGTGAATAATTGAATGATGAATACGCCGACGACGTGTCGCTGCTGGCGCGCCATGTTCCGCCACCCGGCTCAAATACATTGGAGTGGAATTCGTATTGGCGCAGAGGTGCCTTCTTGGGCTGATTTCGGATCTGTTCAAGATAGTAATCCCAACATTTCGGGCTAACATAGAAATAGACACCCGGCGGATTCTCGCAAGTTGGGTGTGCCAACGTTTTGACATAGAGCTCGGAGTCTACATCATATATTCCGAGCTCAATCTTATTCTTCTCAATAATCGAACCCAGAACAGTCCACCTGCTCTTGTGCAGCATGGACGCTGTCTTACCTAGCAACACAGAATCGCCGATCAATGATAGTGAAAGGTAATCAGGCGTGACCTTGAAGCGGTAAACTGCAGTCTCTAAAGCTAGACGCTGAGCTTGCGCAGGCAACGCTGAGCCAACAATTGAGGACAGAGCCACGAGCAAAACATAAGCAACTGCGGTTGGCGCCAGTAGAAAGCTTTCGCAGTGAACTCCAAACAACCTCATCAAGGATGTCCCAAAGGAAAGGCCAAACCTGCGCATAGCTTTTCTGCGGCGCACTTCATCCACCATCTAGTCGATAGTCCATTAGAACCTCACTTTAGAAGTTCAGTCAAGTAGCTCCCGTCCTGCGGGCGGAGGCTTGACTGTTTGATCATTACGCCGCCATAGGTCCGCCAGTCTGCCGACCTAGCGTGACGTAGCGATCGATGTACCGCCGGGACGGCTTCAAAGAGCTCATTTAGAGCGCTCGCGTTCGTCGCGTTTGCTGCTTTTGTCAGCGGCGTCAATGTCAATCCAATTGCGATTCTCCGCTTTGCGCGCCTGAGACAGTTTGTCCATCAAGTATGGCTCAAAGTCTGTTTCGACGCCCCACCATTGCCCAGGACGAGGACCGACCTCGAACACTTTGCACGCCCTCTGGAAACTCGGCTTGGTGCAGTAGGCGTATATGTAGGCATCCCAAGCGGGCCAATGCTTATTGTAAATCAACGGAGAGGTGTTCCGACCAATGTAGGCATGTTCGAAAACAGAAAGGAGCATCTCGTATCCAAGCAACTGTTGCTCAGATTGCATTTCATCTAAATTAGTGCGATCTGCTTGATTTATTCCCATGCCCAGTTCCGGACGCTGGAGGCAAACTCTCAAGAAGGCGAAGTAGTCCTCTTGTAACTGGTGATAGGACATTCTTTGCGCCTCTTCCGTCTCCTGTCGGCGAGACTCCTGATTGCTCCTCCTATCTTTCCAGATTGTGTAAATCAAAGAGACCAACCCGGCGCTAACCAGGAGGTTTACTATAGTGGCGATGGAGTCCATTTGGCGATCCTCAGTCGATAATTCCTCATTGGCGAATGGCAGATGCTCATGAGGTCTTACGTCGGCCATGACCGGACGCAAACAAGGCCATCGCCGTTGCAGTTTTGCCGACGCTACTTCACAATTTTTACGCTTCCGCTCCCGCGCATTGGCGCAGCTGCCAGCAGCGATAGCGCCAGTCGGCGGGCGATTGCGGGTCCGGGATCTGCCAGACGCCCTTGCGCGCTTGCCTCGCCAGCGCTTCAGCCTGAGCGCTGCGCGGATCGCGTATCCAGGCGGGGTTGTCGGGCAGCATGCCCCAGCCGCGCTCTATCTGCTCGAGGTTTAGGTTCTGGGAGCCGACGAACACCGTGCAGACCGATCGTTGGTATTGGTCCCGTTCGTAACACTCAGCCCGCACCTGGGCGCCAATCGGCGCGATGCTCTTCAAGGAACTCTCGGCGGCACGGCCAAATCGCTGCCCCGGCCGTTGCGGTCCATGGCCGACTTCCGGGGTGTCCATGTCGGACATCCGAATGATCGTTGTCCCTGTGGCCGATGCAATGGAGAGCGTGTCGCCGTCGGAAACCTGCGTGATCGTCCCTGTAAGCGTGAACTGGACCTTGCCAGCGCGCGCATCGGCGGCGACGGGCGCCGTCGCTGAAACAGGAATGGGCACGGAGGCTGTCGGAGCTTCACAGGCGGCCAGCAGCACGAGCGCGAACAGCGCATTGAGTATCCGGTTCACTCTCCCCTTCCCCCCAGCCAAGTGCTCTAAGGCGGCTTGCGCCTCAACGATTGCACCGGCGTAGGATACAACAACACGAAGTTGCTTGCACTTGGCAATCGCGTTGTCCGTAAGGTAGGACAACATTTGCCGATGTGGCTCGCCCCCGGACGATGATCGAGGCGGTAGCAAGGAACGAGTGTACGCCCTGGGCCGGGGCATTGTGGTCGGGGCTGCTTGGGAGAGGGACTGATCAAGGATCAAGAGGGCTGGACTGACGTCGAATGAGCAACTCGAAGAACCGCTCGTATGAGGTGATCGAGATTGCCGATCTGAAGCATGTTCTCCGTCTGGCACGTCGGTGCCTGGATGACATGCTGGAGCGGCAAGAGACCGGACATCACTACGCGTCACGCGAAGCGCTTATGGTCTGCCTCTGCCAAGGCGCGGCGCAACATTTCGTTCACAAGGACAGAGGCGTTCATGATTGGGACGTTGTCTTCTTCTTCCGCACAAATCCGGGCTGGCGCTTCCCGGCCAGGTGGCGCGGACGGTGTGACTTCGGGCCATCGAGGTTCGGCGCCACCCCGGAATACGGCTGCGTGGGAAGGCCGATTGATGTGATGGGAAGAGACGTTCCTGCGCTGCGCAATACTTCTCCCAAGGAGGCGGTTACGGAATACCTTCTTGCCCGAAGATCGAAGAGCGCGAGAGAATGGACTAAGCGCCCGCTGGTGATGCTGTCACCAACGGTCGGGCGTGTCGTTTGGGCCGGGGCGCCGCCCGCCAGCTGACCCGCTTGAGCAGAAGAAGAAGGGCGCTTACGCGCCCTTCCCCTCGGCCTGCTCTTCGGCGGGCTCCCGCAAGACGAGGCGACCGCTATTGACCGGCACCAGGTCGAGATGGACCGAGAGGCCTTTGCCGTCCTCGTGATGCCAGGCTGCTCCGATGCGCGTCCAGAAGGACTTCTGGCCGCGCTCGCTCACATGGTAGGCGATGAGTGAAGGCGGCTGGTTCTCGCGGGTCTTTTGGTTGGGCTTACGTGTCGACATGGTCTTCTCCTTTTCGGTTGGGGTTTACTCGAACGCCCCACCAAGGGACCGGGCGGAGAAGACGGCGATGCACCGCCCCTCGCGGGAAACGGGCAACACGGGAGCAAAGCGAATGGATCGGGCAGCCCGTTGCATGGACGGCGCGCGCGGTCAGGTGATGGCGTGAAAAGCCGAGTAACCCCGACCGGCAAAGGAGAAGCACCGACACGGAACAAGCTCTTGCCGACAGACACACGACCAAGATCGTAGAGAGCCGCCAGCGTGTTGTTCGCGTTGTGGCGCGGCACCGATGCGCAATCGGCCGGCATGGCGAGGAAGCCGGCGCAACCGTGGCGGGATGCTCCGCTGTCGCGTTTGACTTTTTGAGGAGGGCTGCTACGAGGGGTTGCAGGTGCGCATGAAGCGGATGGGAGGCCGCCGTGACTCCAGGCAGCGCCGAGATCGCTCAAATCTCCTTCTACCTAAGCAAGGAGAAGCAGACGTTCGATTCGGTGATCGACCCCGAGGCCGATTTGGCGTCGAGGATCGGATACCTGCGCCACGATTTCGAGGTCGATGCCGCCAAGTGCCGATTCATCTATTTTCAAACGTCCGCCCCCAAGACCAATCCGCCGTGGCTTGATTTCGCCAACGAGAAATTGCCGGACGACGTCAGAGTTGCCTTCTCGGCTATGAGCATCGCGCCCAACGGCATTCTGTTGGTCGCCATGGAAGATCGCGTGTTTGCTGCCACATTTGGCCGTAGTGCGAGTTCTGCGCTTGCCCATCGCATGCTGGAGCCGGACTTCGGCATCAAGACCGCTATGAACATGTGTGGCAACGAGGAGATTCGCCAGACGAAGAGTCATAGCAACTCGATTACGCCAACGCACATCGATCGCCAGGTCAGCAAGCCGTCTGACGCCTTTACGTTCGGCCTCAGCGAAGCCGAGGATCTTCGCTACATCTCCGCCCATCTCAAGGGGCAGAACAATGTGACGCTTCAAGGCCGTGATAACTTGACGCTCAAGGTCATTGGGAAGGACAGATTGACCTGGGATGGCTTGATCGGACGCTGCAAGCAGTTCTTGAAGGGCTTTCGAAGCAAGGATTACGCCAAGCTTTTTCCGAACTACAGAAATTTCCGGGCCGCATCGGAGCTTGAAATCGCTGCCCTCGATACCAAGCTTATCGCAGCGCTGAAAGCCAAGCGGTTCGACGAGGTGCGGCTCGCTATTCCAGAATTCATATCCGAAGATGAATTTAGCTTCTCCTACAGCAACTACCCAAAGAACGAAAACATCCTTTATGCCTTTCTCGATTCTAGTCAGCTCGAGGAACAACTAGACCTGTCAAAGGTCTCGATTGATAAGCTTCAGAATCGTCGTATCTACGCATACTCGGCACTTGAAGACAGAATTTTGTCTCACAGGCGTTGGAGTGTCTACAATTGCCTGACGTTCGAGCAGAAGCTTGGGAAGAGATACTTTATATTGAACGATGGTCGCTGGCTTGAGGTCGATACCGAGTTCTACGCGTCTATTGTGACTTTCATGACCGAAACACTCCACGAAGAACCATACGAAGTCGCCTACAAAGACATTGATATCAGCGATCATCAAGCCAAGATGAACCGGGAGAACATTTTCAACGCTGAGGTTTGCAAGAGGCGGCCGACATGCATCCTGTTCGACCTTGCGAAGCTGAGGATTGGTACTGGCCTTAAGAATAAGGAGTTCTGCGACATCCTCGATCTCAAGGATGACGACACTATCCGAATCATCAACTGCAAGCCCCACAAGGAGGCTTCGTCGATCAATTATCTGTTCTCACAATCGAAGTTTTACTGTGATGCTTTTCTTCACGACGACACGTTCTTGAAGGAAATTCGGGCACACATAGGGGCATCCACCAGTCCCACGAAAGCCAAGTATCTTGCCGCAATTCCCGACAAGACCGAGGAGCTGAACGGACGAGACTTCACTCTATGCCTTTGGTTGCTTTACGACCCGCGATACGAGACGCCTTCCAAGAAGAGCATACCGCTGATCTCGCAGTACGAGCTAAAGCTCATGCATGATCACCTGCGGAAAATCTGCAAGCTTCGTGATATCATACTGCGGTTCGTGCCAGTGCGCAGGACGAACTATAAAACGTCACATAAGCAAAAGGCGGCGGCCTAGCCCCACCGGGCCGGTCTGCGATCTCGCTCGGTCGAAACCAACCTAGATTTCATCTGAAGCTTGTCTACTTTATCGGTCTCGTACATCGATACCGTACGACGTCAGCTCTTCGCTGTCGGGCGCGATATCAGCAATGAGGGGCGTCGTTGTCATGTCCGATGCCTAGGAGGCCATGGCGCGTCCCGAGTTGCGCATCACGTGTTGCGCCAGGCGCACTACACGCAGCGTAATGCCACTGTCTGATGTTCTGGTTGATGTCTTGGGGGTGCCCTAGTCATCGGACGGACGCCGTCAGAGGGATGCCTGCACTGTCGAACAAATAGTCACCGACGACTGAAACGACGAACACCCGAGAGAACGGCACAAAAGCTTCCGGACTCGCGAGAAGCCGCGAGCATACCGGGTCAAGTCGCGACTTCTTGAATGGTGCGGGCGGAAAATCTGGAATAGCGATCCCAAGCCAGGCACCTCGGTAGTGAGGATTTGACAATGCTTTCTGCTTCTTGGCGGACAGCGCAGCTTCCATCCGAGACGAGATTTCATCAGGATACTTGTACGCTCTGACATCAGCGCATTCGATCCGCCGATTGCCAGCGGCTCTGGTCCCTGTAGCTTTGATTTCACCGAGGACGGGCGCGAAGCCGTGGACGTCAAGATGCTCCATCATTAACGCTTCGCGTTGACCATCGACCGCAGTGGTCATCTCGACGTTGCGCGGCGCGTTGTTTCCGCCAAGGTCGAATATGGCGTCGATCCGCTCACCCGAGGCGGTGAAGACAATGCGAATGTCAGGAGGCCCTACGGCATTGGCAATAGCGACCAGCGGACGGAACTCATAAAAGAAGCGCCTGTAGAAGCGGTCATTGGTATCGATGGCGCCACAAGCAAGCACGTCATCGATGTATTGACTTGCTTCCGCGATGGTAAAGACCGCCTTTCCTTCCAGAAGCCTCGCCTTGAGAGATTGAAGTGATTGGGTCATTGGCATCTGCTCCAACTGCTCCACCACAAGCCGCTAGCTTACAACAGCTGATGGTTCGGTGCGCAGCGCCAGAACCATTCGCGATGCTCGCGCTCGGCCCACTCGATGCACACGCCGGCATAGGTCATAGGATCACTGATCGTGTGATCGATCTGCTTGACGATCTCGGCCGCCGCCGCGTGGGCACTATTTGAATACGCGCCGCGCCGTCTTTCGAAGCGATAGCTCTGGACAATGTCCATGAGCGCCCTTCGATCGCGCGCCCAGGCGAGGATCGCAGCGCGCTGCTCTGCCATCCGGCGCCACTCGGCTTCGACCTCTTCGGGGCTCGCCGGCGTCAGGCTTTCGGGCACGATCCTATGCAGACGTTCCTGCAACAGGAAGGCGGCGAGCAGAGCGCCCTGCTCGGGAAAGCGTAGGTGAAAATACTCGATGCCGTTGAACAGACCGGCGCGCCAGCGCGGCTCGATCTGCGCGGCGCGCTCGTTAAGCTTTCCGCGCTCGGAATATGTGAGATTGCCACGCGCAATGCGGGCGACGACCATGGGGAAGAGGTTTGCGATGCCGGCGGATGTGAGGTCGCCGCGTCCACTCCGATCCTGCGGATCGTCCATCAGCGATACTCCGCCATGAAGCGCCTGGCGCTTCTGTTGTCCAGGAACGTGCGCACCTTGGCAGACGTACGCCTGCACTTGGTGCAGGGCACGCGAGCCTCCTTTCGGTCCCCTGCCTTCGCCTTGCGTGCCTGCAGCTCCTCGAGCGAGATGAGCTCGCGATGCTGGCAGCGCGGACACTCGACGCCCAACTGGCGCTGCATCAAGGGGCCTTGAAGATCTGAAGACGGCATACTCAAGCAAGGCCTCCCTCTCCCGCCTGCAGGTGCGGCACCGAATGAGAACCAATTGAGAACATTGGACGAGAATGTCAACGCACGAGGGGTTGGGGGACGGCCACCGACACGGGCCCAATATGCAGCAGACTATGGTCCGCCTCGCTCCAGCCTAGCTGGGCATGAAGGACCGTCCGCTGGCGAGGAAGGGCTATCGGGAGTTGGCCGTGGATGCGCGCGCATTGGCTGGGCGAATGGCCGACCGCGAGGATGATCGGATCACGCTGGAACCGCGCCAACAGCCCCGGACCGCCCGACGCATCGGATCGCCCTTGCCATACATCAGGACGCGAGCCGGTGGGGCCGGTTGGCATCCCACAGATCCTGATCGACGCCCGGCAGCAGCTGCCAACCCGCGCTCGCCATCCACTGAGCGCGCGACAGATGGCTGGCCCACGTCCTTTTTGATCCGGCCTCGTCTTTTTCCGGGTCGAGCCCGAGCACGATGCTGGCCACTTCCTCCCAGTCCGCGCCCTCCTCGTCAGCATCGAGAAGGCGCAGATAGGTCACCAAATGGCGGATGTCATATGCCGTCAACTCATCACGGTCTGGCGCGACTGGGCCAATCGGGGGCGTCGTCGTCATGTTCCAAACCTAGGAAGGCAAAACGCGTCCCGATAGAGCGCAAGTGCGCAACTGATGTTGCGTCGGGCGCAACACCATCGAGCTTGCCGTGCCGCAGTGCGGCCTACCGCTTCTTCGCCTTACCCGCATTTGGCTGAGGCCGGATGACCTGCCTTGCTGGTTTGTCTTGACGCAGCCCCTGATAAGCGACCTGACGTAAGAGACCGACATCGGTCCAGGTCAGGTAGCTAACTTCGACGACCAGTTCGGGCTTTACCCAATGCACGCGGGAAATCGCCAGCGGCGAGCCAAACCGACTGTCGCGCGGCGGCGCTTCGGCAAGAGGCATGCGCGCCACCTTGATAGGCGCCAGCAGCTGCGCCATGCGCTTGAGTTCCGCCACCGTCATGCCGGTGCCAACCCGGCCGGCATAGTGCAGCTTCCCGTCCTCGCCGTAGTACCCCAGCAGCAACGCCCCGATATGCGGGCGGCTTCCTTCCGGGTCCGTCCAGCCGACGATGATGAATTCCTCGCGGTTGAGGCATTTGGATTTCACCCAAAGCCCTCGGTTAGCGGACACATAGGGTCGATCGGCGAGCTTTGAGATCACGCCCTCAAGGCCGAGGCGACACGCTTCCTTGCGAAAGCGCGGCCCGCCACCGACGACGTGTTCACTAAAGCGAACGTCTGCCAGGTCTTTCGGAACCAGTCGCTGCAGCCTCTTCTTGCGCTCGAGCAGAGGCAATCCAATAAGGTCTTCGCCGTTCAGGAACAGGAGATCGAAGCAATAATAGACGAGCGTGTCCGTTTTCCCTTCATCCATCGCTGCCTGCAAACGGGAGAAGACCGGAACGCCATTGGCGTCGAGAGCGCACAATTCACCGTCAAGATAGGCAGATTTCACCCGGAGTGAGCGCAAGGCCTCGATCGTCCGTCGATATCGACGCGACCAGTCGAGCCCGTTGCGGGTCAGCAGCTTGATCTGATCGCCATCAAGCCGGGCGTGCATCCGGTAACCGTCGTACTTGATCTCATGCACCCACTCATTCCCGGTGGGCGCTTCGCTCAGAAGGCGTGTGAGCTGGGGTGCAATCCACGCCGGCGGCGCTGCCAGCGTGGATTTTGTGGGTGCGGGTCGGCGAGGCATCCTGCGATCAGTCTATCGCGCCGTTCGCCTATCCGGGCTCCCTAGATCGTGAAATCTTCGAGCTTCTTGCCGCCCTTCATCGCTGCGACGAGCCATCTTGGCCGAAGGCCCCTGCCCGACCAGGTCTCCGATCGATCCTCCGGATTGCGGTACTTCGGCTTGACCTTGGCGCCCTTGAGGCTGGTCCCGCGCGTAGAATGTTGACCATTCAACGCTTCGGAGATGTCGGCGAGGGACAAGCCATACTTCTGAACGATGGCTCTTGCGTGCTTCACACCCGGCTTCTCGGCGTTCTTCAACGCTTCGGCCTTGGCCTCGAGTTCGCGAATTTGGGCTTCGATAGTCTCCAGTGATGCACGCCGGGGCATTCATTCATCCTTAATAGTTTCTAACGCGAAGTTACTGCACCTAGTTATGCAATGATGTCAATTCACACCGGCGGTTGTAGGAGCGCGCCACTTTTCGAACGGTTCGCATTGATCGTCGCACGCATTTGTATGACGAACGAATCTCATTTCGGAGTGTAGTCACCACCTGTGTTAGTCTTCGCAGCGCCGGGCCGGGGGGACCACGAATGAAGGTGAGCAAGCGCCAATTGCCGATCTCGACCATCTGCAGCTGGCGTGAACGCATTGAGGAGCGGCCCCACTTTCAAAGACTACCAGCCTGGACGCGGGCACAAAAGCAGCTCCTGATAGACTCGATCATACGCAAGTATGAGATTCCGAAGATGTACTGGCGCTTGCTGCCGCCTGGACAAAAAGCCCGATACAAAGTCATCGACGGTCAGCAGCGACTGCACGCGATCTGGGAATTCAAGAACGGCGCTCTGACGCTTCCAAGGGACTCCGCCCCGATCAACGGCACACCGATCGCCGGCATGAGTTACACGGACTTGCCGCTCGAACTCGCGTCTGAATTCGACTCCTATGTCGTGGACGTCGTGATCGTAGAAGACGCGATCCAAACAGACCAGGAAGACGAGGTGCGGGAGATGTTCCTTCGCCTTCAGAACGGCACCGGACTCAAAGCGCAGGAGAAGCGTAATGCGATGCGCGGCGCCATGCGCAACTTCGTCAAGGAGCTTGGACAGCATCGGTTCTTTCAGAGCTGCCGTTTCGGCCCCGGTCGCTACGTGTTCGATCATATCGCCGCCCAAACGACACTGATCGAGCTATCCGAGGGACCAACGAACATTCGCGACGATGATCTCAACCGAATGTACGAGGCGCACGCCCGCTTCGATGTCAAAGGCGCGACAGCGAACAAGATCCGGCGCACGTACGACTTCCTCTTGAGGGCGTTCCCTGAGAAGACGCCCGAACTCGAGCGCCACAGCGTCATCACGCTCTACTGCCTCGCCTCAGCGCTCATCGATCGATATGTGGCGGACGATCTTCCCCAAGCACTTCATCGCTGGTTCATCGGCTTTGAAACCGAGCGGCGCGCGCAGGAGTCGCTGCGCGACCACCAGCGCGACCCTCAACTGAGCGCGTATCGCCAGCTAACGGGGCAAGCTACGGATGCGGGCGAAAACATTCGGGCCCGCCTCGGAATTCTCCAGCAACGCTTTCGCGCGGACCACCCCGCTCTTGAGCCCCTGGATGCGATAAGAAACTTCGGTTACGAGCAGAGGCTCGCCGTGTATCGCCGGGATGAGGGCGTCTGCCAGCTCCGCGTGAAATGCAATGGCGCGGAAGTCTCCTGGGCGGACTGGCACGCCGATCACAGGCTTCCCCACAGCAAGGGCGGAAGAACCATCATCAGCAACGGCCAGGTGGCCTGCAGGGCCTGCAATCTCGCCAAAGGCGCGCGCCTGATCAGGCTTGCCGCACACTGGAGACTGGCCACTGGGATAGGCCTACACGACACCGCATTGTGGGATTTCGGATAATTGCGAGCCGAGCGGGCAAAGGCACTGATGCGCACGCCGCCAATCACGCTACGCTCGGTCGACCACATACCCCTATGGGCAATCGCGAACGCGAGGGGCTTTCCGCGTCCAGGCCGAAAAGCGAAGGTCTTGGTGCGGGCCGGAGCCCCGTTCTTTACGGGCGACTACACGGCCTTCGCTTTTCGCCCGAAAGGGCTTGGCCTTGACGCAAGGGGGCCGCAGGCCCCCATCAAGACAAACAGATCCAGCCGCCTGGCTGTCCGCAAGTCTTGGCGCGAGGGATCGTCACCGAACGGCGAAGACACCCCTCCCCGATCTTCACCCGAGGGGCGGC
>Ga0268299_1002027_pt1 | contig 27725 bp, 21 predicted proteins | sample NOBtaG_FD_193484 | JGI IMG/M metagenome (GOLD analysis project Ga0268299, IMG submission 193484) | Activated sludge microbial communities from bioreactor in Nijmegen, Gelderland, Netherland - NOB reactor | ecosystem: Engineered > Bioreactor > Aerobic > Activated sludge | place: Netherlands...
CGGCCTGCCACCGACATCGCCGTGCCAAACGCGGCGCTCGCCGCCGCCGCGTAGAACCATCCTTCAACACGCCGTCATCGACGGCGCAAGGGTGTCGTTCGCGGAACGCTTACCTTGAGCCGATCGGCCATGTCGAGGAATGCGCGCAGGTGCACGAGCGCACCCTCGAACTCGCCCAGCCGCATCAACGCGATGCCGATCCCGTTGAGGCAGCTGCCTTCGATCATCTCGTGGCGCAGCGCGCGCGCGGCGTCCAGGCCGCGACGCAGTGCGCCGAGTGCCTCGATGTAGCGGGACTGCAGTAGCCACGCGTTGCCGAGGTGGCGCAAAGCCAGCGCTTCGGCGTGCGGATCGCCGATGCGCCCGGCCAGTCGCAGGGCCTGCTCGGCCAGGCGCGCCGCGCGTTGCGGCTCGGCACGCATGCATTCTTCGGCCTCGCTGTTGAGTCGCAGCAGGCGTCGTGAAGCCGCCGGGTCGGGCGAGCGATCGGGGGCGGAAGGTTTGGCGGTGGCGGCGTTCCGGCGCATGCGGCTTGCGAGTCACGTTGCGCGGTAAGCGCTGTCACTGACTGAAAGAATACTCGCCGTGCGACGCGCCCACCCGACACATGTCGGATGCATGCAGCCGAGCTCGGCCACTAGCCTGCGGGCATGTCGATCGTTCGCGTCCTCCGCGGCTTGGCCCTGCCCGTCGTCGTCGCTGCGCTTGCTGCCGTGTTCTGGCAGCGGAGTGCAGGCGCTGCGCCCGATGCCCCGGGCGCGGACCGCGCCGATGCGACACGCCTGGCGCTCGCCGCGATCAATGAAGCTCGTTGCAACGGCAGCCAAGAGCGCCAGCGCTTTCGCGCCAGCGTCGCGGGATTCAGAACACCTTCGACTCCACCCCCCACCACCGTTGCCACGAGCCGACCATGAGCAGTTCATGTCACCTTCTTGCCTACGCCGTCACGCTCTTCGTGTCTCTGGCGCTGGGCGCCTGCGGGGGTGGGGGATCCGAGGGCGGCGAGCGTGCTCCTGCCCAGGACGCCGTCGCGGGCGCACCGCCGAGTGGTCCGTCCGGGGGGACAGGTTCGGCACCGGCCGGGTCGCCGTCATCGACCAGCGCGGTGCCCGGCGCCTGGAGCAACCCGGCCACCTGGGGCGGGCGCTTGCCGCAGGCGGGCGAGTCGATCCGCATCCCGGCGGGCCAGAAGGTGCTTCTCGATTCCGAAACGGCCGACCTGGGCGGCCTGCTCATCGAAGGCCAACTGGAAGTAATGGCCGGGCGCAATGCCGCGATCAACAGTCGCTACGTCTTGGTGTCGGGCGCCACCGCGAGCCTGACGGCGGGCAGCGAGGCCTCGCCTTTCGACGGGCGCCTGCGCATCAATCTCTGGACCGACGACCCGGCACAGAGCTTCAACGGCATCGGCACCAAGTTCGTCGCTGCGGAAGCCGGCGGCCGCATCGAGCTGCACGGTCGGCCCAAGCGCGGCTGGGTGCGGCTGAGCGCGAGCGCGCCAGCCGGCGCCACGTCGCTGGAGTTGTCCGCCGATCCTGCGGGCTGGCAGGTCGGGGACCGCATCGCCATCGCGCCCACCGACTACGACCCGCTGGAAGCCGAAGAGCGCAGCATCGTGGCGCTGAATGGGCGCCTCGTGACGATCGATGCGCCGCTGCGACATGCTCACTACGGCGTGCTGCAATCCATATCGGGCATCGTCATCGACCAGCGCGCGGAGGTAGCGAACCTCACGCGCAACATCACCGTGAACGGCGAGCGGGACTCGGCCGACGATTTCGGCGGCCACATGATGTTCATGGGAAGTTCGACGGTCCGTCTGTCGAACGTGGAGGTCACGCGAATGGGCCAACTCGGCAGGGTGGGCCGCTACCCGGTGCATTTCCACCTGATGGGCGACGACGGTGCGCGCAGCTACTTCAAGTCGGGCAGCATCCATCACACCTTCCAGCGCGGCCTGGTCATCCACCAGAGCAATGCGATCCAGGTGGCCGACAACGTCATCTTCGACACCGTGGGCATGCAGTACTTCCTGGAGGACGGTGTCGAGGTGCGCAATGTGTTCGAGCGCAACCTCGGTCTGCTGGCGCGCACGGTGCCCGATGCGAAGAGCCTGTCCAGCGAACTCATCGACCGCGGTGACGCCGAGCCCGGGCCCGAACGCCCGAGCACGTTCTGGATCACGAACTCGCACAACGTCTTCAAGGACAACGTTGCCGTCGGCGTCATCGGTGGTTGGGGTTATGCCTTCCGCGCCACCGACGTGCGCCCCGAGAACCGCGCGCGCATGCCGCTGCCGGCCAGCGCGTCGGCACTGGAGGCGCTGCCGCAGTTGGAGTTCAGCGGCAACTACGCACGCACCATCGCGCGCACCGACCGCCAATTCAACCTGGGTTATGGCCCTGAAGAAGCCGGCTCCTGTTTCCGCTTCGGCGGCGGCGGTGGTGAAGGGCCGGTGCCGGTGCTCAACGCCAGCGCCTTCAAGTGCGTGAACGCAGGCTTCTGGGGCACCGGCGGGCGTCCGCTGGAGGGCATCGTGGTGGCCGACGCGCGGACGGCGGTGGTGCAGGACCAGGGCGTGGGGTTCGCGCCGGTGGTGCGAAACGCGCGCCTCGTGGCGTTCAGCCAGAACGACCCGCGCGGCGTGAACGTGGCGCCGGACTGCGCAGCTGTTCACGGCGACAACAGCCCCGTCTGCGATCCGCTCGGCCGCAGGCCCTTCGGGCAGAAGCTGTTCGAAGCCACCGAGGCCGGCGCCACACGCCTGCTGAACACCCAGGTGGTGGGACGCTTTCCAGACGGGGAGATCAACCCGGAGTTCACGGTGGCCGCCAGTGCGATCGTGACGGGGGACTTCTCGCTGGTGAACGGCGGCGATGCCCGGCTCGCCTTGCTGTCGGGCGTGCCGCAACAGGTCACCGTGAACGTGCAGCGCAATGGCTACGTCGGGCCGATCGACATCCGACTGCCCGAACTGGCACGCTCGGAGCTCACCTCGGGGCTGACTGCCGACCCGCTGACGGTCGCGGCGGGGGCGAATTCGGGCGTGCTGACTTTGCGGCCCGCCAACACCCGCACGCCCGCGAACGTGGGCGAGGGCAGCACCGCCAAGATCTTTCCGTTGAACCTGCTGGCCAGCGGCGGCGGCCAGACCAAGATCGACACCGTGGCGCTGGTGGAGATGGCCTCGACCTACGTGGCGTCGCGCCCCGGTGTGAACATCGCGGCCGGCTACAACACGTCCAGCCCGCGCGGATTGAGCGCCATGGAGTTCAACCGAGGCGTCAGTGGGGCGTTCGACGGCACCGACGACTACGCCCACGCCTCGGGTCCGCAGCCCTGGGCGGAGATCGTGTTCGAGCACCGCCAGCGCGTCGCCCAACTGCGCTTGTGGCAGCCGCCCGCGGCGCAACCCGACTCTTCCGCACTCTGGGGCAACTTCGTGGTCGTGGTCTCCGATTTCGAGCTCGGCGAAGACCTCACGCTGGCGCGGGCGCTCGCCCTGCCGTTCGTGCGCACCTACACCGTGCCCGGCCTGGCCGGCGTCAAGGGAGCGCCCACGGTGATCGACCTGCCAACCGGCAGCACCGCACGCGCGATCCGCGTCTGGAAGCGCACTGGCGAGGACCTGCGGCTGCAGGAGATGCAGGTCATCGGCGGGTAGCGCATCGGCGCTGTGCCGCGTCGCGCTGGCATGGACCGGGGGCTGCCGGTCGCCATCGAGACCGCACTGCACCTGCTCAAGATCGACCGCATCGGGCCGCCCGAGCTTGCGATCAAACCCCCAGATGCCGCTTCAACGCCCCCTCATCCCCCGCCAGCGCCGAAGAAGCCCCCTCCAGCACGACTCGCCCCTTCTCCACCACCACGCACCGGTCCGTGTGCCCCAGCACCGCGCGGTAGTTGCGGTCGACGACCAGGCTGGCCATGCCGGTCGCGCGGATGTCGGCGAGGATGCGCCAGATCTCGGCGACGATCAGCGGGGCCAGGCCTTCGGTGGCTTCGTCCAGGATCAGCAGTTCGGGGTTGGTCATCAGCGCGCGGCCGATGGACAGCATCTGCTGTTCACCGCCGGAGAGTTGCTGCCCGCCGTGGTCCATGCGTTCGGCCAGGCGCGGAAAGGTCGCCAGCACGCGCTCCAGCGTCCACTCGCTGCGGCCGTCGACACCGGGGCGGGCGGCGACCAGCAGGTTCTCGTGCACGCTCAGGTTGGGGAAGATGCCGCGCCCTTCGGGCACGTAGCCGATGCCGCGCTGCGCGATCAGGTCGGCGCGCAGCGCCTTCGCTTCGGCGCTGCAGTCGGCGCCGCGCACGTGCACGCGACCCGACGTGGGCCGCACCAGACCCAGCGCCGACCGGATGAGCGTGGTCTTGCCCATGCCGTTGCGACCCAGCAAGCCCACCGCCTCGCCGGGGCCGACGTGCAGGTTCACGCCGTGCAGGATGTGGCTGGCCCCGTAGTGGGTGTGCAGGTCGACGACCTGTAGCAGCATCATGACCACCCCTCGCCCGACGAGTACGTCGGTCGGTCCCCCGAGGGGACGCGGGCCGGCTTGGGAGCGGCCCGGCGCTCGGCCCGCGCACCGTTCATACGTGCTCTCCCAAGTACGCGGCCTGCACTTCCGGATTCGCCCGCACCTCGCCCGGGCTGCCGCTCGCCAGCATCCGCCCGTTGACCATCACCGTGATGCGATCGGCGATGCGGAAGACCGCGTCCATGTCGTGCTCCACCAGCAGGATGGCGTGGCGCGGCTTCAGGTGGGCCAGCAATTCGAGCATGCGCTCGGTCTCCTCGGCGCCCATGCCGGCCAGCGGCTCGTCGAGCAGCAGCACCTTGGGCGCGGTGGCCAGGCACATCGCGATCTCGAGCTGGCGTTTCTGGCCGTGCGAGAGCGCGCCCGCCTGCTGCTGCGCGTGCGCGCTCAGGCCCGCCTGTTCCAGCGCGGCGTGCGCAGCGGCGGTGCTGGCGGCGCAGCGCGCCGCCGGCGACCACCAGTCCCAGGGCCGCTGCAGGCGCGCCTGCGCGCACAAACGGCAGTTCTCCAGCACGCTGAAGCTGGGGAAGATGGTGTTGCGCTGGTAGCTGCGGCCCAGGCCGGCCTGCGCGCGGCGCGGCTGGCTCATGCGCGTGATGTCCTGGCCCATCAGCGTGACGCTGCCGCCCGTGGGCGCGATCTCGCCCGACAGCACGTTGATCAGCGTCGACTTGCCCGCACCGTTGGTGCCGATGACGGCGTGCACGGTCTCGCGCTCCAGCGTCAGCGACACGTCGTCCACGGCCTTCAGGCCGCCGAACTGGCGCGACACCTTGCTGGCGACCAGCCAGGTGTCGGCAGGCTTTGCATCAGCGTGCATCGGCGGCCTCCCCGGTCGTGGCGGCAACAGCCCGTGCGCGGCGCGCGGCGATCTGGCGGCCGATGCCCATCAATCCGTGCGGCAGCAGCGCGACGAAGGCGATGATGGTCAGGCCCAGCAGCAGCTGCCAGTGCTTGGCGAAGGCGCCGAAGATCGCCTGCGACTGGTACAGCTCCTGCAGCAGCGTGAAGACGATGGCGCCGATCACCGCGCCGCGCAGATGGCCCAGGCCGCCCAGGATGATCATCAGCAGCACGGCGCCGCTCTGGTGCCAGCTCAGGATCTCGGGGTTGACGTAGCCGTCCTTCAGCGCGTACAGGAAGCCGGCCAGTCCCGCGAAGGCCGCCGCGATGACGAAGGCCGCCAGCTTGTACGGATAGGTCTTGAAGCCGGCCGCGCGCAGGCGCTGCTCGTTCACCTTGATGCCGGCCAGCGTGCGGCCGAAGCGGCTGCGCAGCAGCAACGCCAGCAGCACGAAGCTGGCCGCCAGGCAGGCCAGCACGAAGTAGTAGAAGGTGAGCTTGCCTTCCAGGTCGAACAGCGTGCTGCCGAAGAGCTTGGCCTCGGGCTTGAAGTAGAGATAGATGCCGTCGGTGCCGCCGCCGAAGGGCGTGTCGTGGAAGACGTAGTAGGCCATCTGCGCGAAGGCCAGCGTGACCATGATGAAGTAGATGCCCTTGGTGCGCAGCGACAGCGCACCCACCGCCAGCGCATACGCCGCTGCGGCCAGCACCGACACCGGCAGCAGCCACCACAGCGACGCGCCCTGGCTCTGCGGACTGAGCAGCGCCGCCGCGTAGGCCGCGATGCCGAAGAAGGCCGCATGGCCGAAGCACACGAGTCCGGTCTGGCCGACCAGCAGCTCCAGGCTCAGCGCAAAGATCGCCAGCACCATGATCTTGACGACCAGGTCGAGGTAGAAGCCGGTGGCGACTGTCGGGGCCAGGGCCAGCAGGGCCAGGCCGATCAGGGCCGACGCGATGCGAGTGTTCATTGTTGTTGTGCGCTGGCGCGGCAGGCGGTGCCCGGCGGGGGCGCGAGAGGGGGCGGTCTCCGCTTCGCTGCGACTCCACTGCGGTGCTCGGACCGAGGTCGCGCCGCAGAACTCACTGCGCTCACTGCGTGAGCTCCGTTCAGACAACCGCGGCGGATCAGTCCACGAAGCGCGCTGCGCGCGCCGACCTCGGTCCTGCGCTCCTCGTCGCCCCCCATCGCGTCCCCACCGGGCACCGCCTGCCGCGCTGACACGCTCGTGGTGTGCGGCCTGTGCATGCCACCGTCGGTTCGGCCGAGCCGGGGCCGGGCGGGCTGGGGGGCGTATGCGAGGTGCCGAGGAGCGCAGGGTTCGTGGTCCGCGCGCGCAGCGCGCGTCGTGATCACTTCCGTCGCGGTTGTCTGAACGGAGAGAGCGCAGCGAGCGAAGTGAGTTCTGCGACGGGACCACGAACCCGAGCACCGCAGGGGAGTCGGCCTGCAAGGCCGACCACCGAACCTACGCCCCCCAGCCCGCCCGGCCCCGGCTTGGCAACGCTCCCAAGCAAGCATGACCATCATCCTCAAGCCGCCTTGAAGAGGCCTTCCGGCCGCCAGAGAAGAATCGCCGCCATCAGCACGTAGACCAGCACCCCCGCCGCCTGCGGAAAGAACACCTTGCCGAAGGTATCGACCAGGCCGACCAGCAGCGCCGCCAGCATCGCCCCCCGCACCGAGCCGATGCCGCCGATCACGACGACGACGAAGCAGATGATCAGCACCTGCCCGCCCATGCCGGGATAGACCGAGCTGACCGGCGCCGCGATCATGCCGGCCAGGGCGGCGAGCGCCACGCCCGCCGCGAAGACGATGCGGTAGAGCAGGCGGATGTTGATGCCGAGCGCCTGCACCATCTCGCGGTTGCTGGCCCCCGCCCGCACCCGCATGCCCAGGCGCGTGCGCGCGATCACCAGGTACATGCCCAGCGCGACCACCAGGCACACCGCCGAGATGAAGAGGCGGTAGACCGGGTAGGTCATCACGTCGCCGAGCGGGATGCTGCCGGCCAGCAGCGGCGGCGGCGCGACGCCGTGCACGTCGTCGCCGACGAGGATGCTGCGCAGCTCCTCGAAGACGAGGATGAGCCCGTAGGTCATCAGCACCTGCTGCAGGTGCTCGCGCTCGTAGAGGTAGCTGAAGAACAGCCACTCCAGCAGGTAGCCGAAGGCCACCGCCAGCACCAGGCCGACGACCAGCATCGTGAAGAAGCCGCCGCCGAAGCGCGCGACCACCGGCGACAGCGCGAAGGCCATGTAGGCCCCGACCATGTAGAAGCTGCCGTGCGCGATGTTGATCACGCCCATGATCCCGAAGATCAGCGTCAGCCCGCTGGCCACCAGGAACAGCAGCAGGCCGTACTGCACGGCGTTCAGGCACTGGATCAGGAAGGTCGCGAAGTCCACGGGGCGAGGGGTGCGGCGTGCCGGGGCACGCGGGGGAAAAAAGAGCGCGCCACGCGGCGCGCTCGGTCGGTTGGCGCCGGGCTCAGAGCTTGCAGCCGCGCGCCGGGTCGGCCAGCGCCTTGACGGCGACGCCGGCGACCTTGTTCTCCTTGCCCTCGACCTTGCGCAGGTAGATGTCCTGCACCGGGTTGTGCGCCTTGCTCAGCGTGAAGGCGCCGCGCGGGCTGTCGATGCGGGCCTTCTCCATCGCGGCGACCAGCGCGTCGCGCTTGCTGGTGTCGCCCTTCACCGCGCTCAGGCCGGCGGCCAGCATCTGCGCCGCGTCGTAGCCCTGCACCGCGTAGACGTCGGGCTGCAGCTTGAAGGTCTTGGCGTAGTTCAGGCGGAAGGCGTTGTCGCGCGGCGTGTTCAGGCCGTCGGCGTAGTGCAGCGTGGTCAGGAGGCCTTGCGCCGCATCGCCCTGCGCTTCCAGCGTGCCGTCGGTCAGGAAGCCGGCGCCGACCAGCGGTACGGTCTTGTTCAGGCCCGCGGCCGCGTAGTCCTTGACGAACTTCACCGCGCCGCCACCGGCGAAGAAGGTGTAGACGACGTCGGGCTTGGCCGCGGCGATCTCGGTCAGCAGGGCCTGGAACTCGACGCCGGGGAAGGGCAGGTTCAGTTCCTTCATGACGGTGCCGCCGCCCTTCTCGAAGGCTTCCTTGAAGCCGGCCACCGACTCGTCGCCGGCGGCGTACTTCCAGGTGATGGTCATCGCCTTCTTGTAGCCCTTCTTCACCGCCACCTCGCCCATCGCGTAGGCCGGCTGCCAGTTGCTGAAGGAACTGCGGAAGATGTTCGGGCCGCACATCGGGCCGGTCACGGCGCCGGCGCCGGCGTTGGGCACGATCAGCAGCGTGTTGTTGTCCTTGGCGGCCTTGGCCATCGCCATGACGACGCCCGAGTGCACGGTGCCGACCAGCACGTCGACGTTGTCGCGCTTGATCAGCTTGTTGACGTTGTCGGTGGCCTTGGCCGGATCGGACTCGTCGTCGACCTTGACGAACTCGATCTCGCGGCCGCCGAGCTTGCCGCCCTGTTCCTGCACGTGCAGGCGAAAGCCGTTCTCGATGGCGACGCCGAGCGCTGCGAAGGTGCCGGTGTAGGGCAGCATGAAGCCGACCTTGAGCTTGCCGCCGGCCTGGGCCTGGGCGGCGAGCGGGACGGCGGCGAGAGCGAGCGCTGTGGCCCAGGCGAGGGGCGCAATCGAGCTGAGGCGGGGCATGGCGGGGTCTCCTGTCGTCGGGGTCGGGGTCTTGTTCAGGGAACGAGGAACTCGGTCGCCGCTGCGATCACGGCCTGCGGCTGGTCTCGATGGGGGGAGTGTCCGCAGTCGGCGAGCTTGAGCAATCGGCACTGTCCCGCAGGCAGGGCCGCGGCGATGCCGTCGATCTGGGCCATCGTGCCGTACTCGTCGCCTTCGCCCTGCACCGCCAGCACCGGGCAGCGGAGGGCGGGCAGGTCGGCGCTCAGGGTCCAGTCGCGGAAGGCCGGGTCCAGCCAGATGTCGTTCCAGCCCCAGAACGCCGAGTCGGGGTCGGCGTGGTGGCGTGCGAGGCGGCCGCGCAGGTCGGTCTCGAGGTAGGTCCTGCGCGTCGCGGCGATGCTGTCGACCGAGATCTGCTCGACCAGGATGTGCGGCGCCAGCACCATGCAGCGCTCGACGCGCTGCGGGAAGGCGCCCGCGTGGATCAGCGCGATCGAGCCGCCGTCGCTGTGACCGAAGAGCGCGTAGCGCGGCGGCGCGGCCAGTGCGTCCAGCAGCGCCGGCAGCACCTCGCGCGCCTGGCGGTGCATGAAGTCGGGCGCCCAGTGCTCGTCCGGCGGACGCGGCGTCGAGCGGCCGTAGCCGGGGCGCGAGTACACGAGGCCGCGGTGGCCCGTGGCCTCGCACAGCTGCGAGGGGAAGTTGCGCCACATCGAGACCGAGCCCAGGCCCTCGTGCAGGAACACGAGCCAGGGCCCGTCGGCCGGGCCGACGAAGGCGTGCTCGATGTCCAGCGGCCGGCCGGCCACCTGGATGCGGACCCGCTGCGTCACGCCTGGGCCTCGCGCTCGCGCAGCTTGAAGCGCTGGATCTTGCCGGTGGCCGTCTTCGGCAGCTCGGCCAGGAACTCGATGCGCCGCGGGTACTTGTAGGGCGCGAGCTTGTCCTTGACGAAGGCCTTGAGCGCGGCCTCCATCTCGGCGCCGGCCGCGTGGCCGGGCTTGAGCACGACGCAGGCCTTGGTCTTGGTCAGGCCGTCGTCGTCGACGATGCCGATCACCGCGGCCTCGAGCACCGCCGCGTGCTGGATCAGCGCCGCCTCGACCTCGAAGGGCGAGACGTAGAGGCCGCTGACCTTGAGCATGTCGTCGCTGCGGCCGGCGTAGGTGTAGATGCCGCGCGCGTCGCGGCTGTACTTGTCGCCGCTGCGCGTCCAGCCGCCCTGGAAGGTCGACTGCGACTTCTCGCGCTGACCCCAGTACATCAGCGCCGCGCTGGCGCCGCGGATGTAGAGGTCGCCGACCTCGCCGTCGGGGACCGGGCCACCCTCGTCGCCGCGCAGTTCGATGTCGTAGCCCGGTACCGGGCGGCCGCTGCTGCCGTAGTGCACGTCGCCCGGCGCGTTGGACAGGAAGATGTGCAGCATCTCGGTGGAGCCGATGCCGTCGAGGATGTCGCAGCCGAAGTGCGCGGCGAAGCGCTCGCCGATCTCCTTGGGCAGGGCCTCGCCGGCCGAGGTGCAGACGCGCAGCGCGACCTCGGCCTTCGCCGGCAGGTCGGGCGCAGCCAGCATGCCGGCGTAGAGCGTCGGCACACCGTAGAACACGGTGGGGCGGTGCTGCTTCAGGCGCTGGAACACGGCGGCCGGCGTCGGCCGCTCGGCCATCAGCACGGTGGTGGCACCGGCCGACAGCGGGAAGGTCAGGCCGTTGCCCATGCCGTAGGCGAAGAACAGCTTGGCGGCCGAGAACACGAGGTCGCTCTCGCGCAGCTGCAGCACCTGCTTCGCGTAGGTCTCGACCGTCCAGTAGGGATTGGCGTGGGTGTGCACCGTGCCCTTGGGCCGGCCGGTCGAGCCCGACGAGTAGAGCCAGAAGGCGATGTCGTCGGCCGCGGTGTCGGCGGGCGCGGGCGCCGGCGCGGAGCCGAGCAGGGCGTCGAAGCCGACCATGCCGGCCGGCAGGGCCGCGGCGGGACGCGACACGACCAGGTGCTGCAGCTCGTGCCCGCCGGATTCCATCGCCGCCTGCAGCGTGCCCAGCAGCGCCCCCGACACCAGCGCCGCCTGCGCGCGGCTGTGGGCCAGCATGTAGGCGTAGTCGGCCGCGGTGAGCAGGGTGTTGACGCACACCGGCACGATGCCGGCGTACAGGCAGCCGAGGAAGGCCACCGGCCAGTCGGCCGTGTCCAGCATCAGCAGCAGCACGCGTTCCTCGCGGCGCAGGCCCAGCGCCGCCAGGCCCGAGGCGAAGCGCTGCACGCGGTCGGCCAGCTCGCCGTAGCTCAGCGAGCCGGCGTCGTCGATGTAGGCGGCCTTGCCGGCGCGCCCGGCGTTGAGCGCAAGCACATGGGCAGCGAAGTTGAAGCGCTCCGGCGGCGCGGTGGGTCGCTGGTTCATGGGCTGGCTCCTCGGCTGGCGCGGTTCAAGTCCGCGATCGGGCCTTGAATCGGATTTGCATTGACATGAAAATTAGCGCAGGCCTTGATCTGCGTCAAGCAATATAGTGCATGTTCCCGGGTAAACACCTGCCATGGACCGACCTCTGACCGCCGTGCCTGCGTCCGCTCCGGCCGAGTCCCTGCCCGGGCCCGAGGGCAGCGACGAACGCGAGCCCTTCCTCGTCGCGCTGGGCGAGCGCGTGCGCATGCTGCGCGCCCGCAAGGGCCTGACGCGCAAGGGCCTGTCGCAGGGCGCCGGCGTGTCCGAGCGGCACCTGGCGAACCTGGAGCTGGGCGTCGGCAACGCCTCGATCCTGGTGCTGCGCCAGGTGGCGCTGGCGCTCGACTGTTCGCTGGCCGAGCTGCTGGGCGACGAGACCACGGCCTCGCCCGAGTGGCTGCTGATCCGCGACCTGCTGGCCAGCCGCTCCGAGGCCGAACTGCAGCGGGCCCGCCTGGCGCTGACGCCGCTGTTCGGCGGCGGCGCACCCGCGGCGGCCAGCCGCCAGCGGCGCGTCGCGCTGATCGGCCTGCGGGGCGCCGGCAAGTCGACGCTGGGCCGCATGCTGGCCGACGAACTGGACCTCGCCTTCGTCGAGCTGAACCAGGAGATCGAGCGCGTGGCCGGCTGCTCGCTGAGCGAGATCCACAACCTCTACGGCCCCAATGCCTACCGCCGCTACGAGCGCCGCGCGCTCGAGGAGACGATCGAGCTCTACCCCGACGCGGTGATCGCGACGCCCGGCGGCATCGTCTCGGACCCGGCGACCTTCGGCCTGCTGCTGTCGCATTGCTTCACCGTGTGGCTGCAGGCCACGCCCGAGGATCACATGCAGCGCGTCATCGCCCAGGGCGATCTGCGACCGATGGCCGGCAACAGCGGCAACCAGGAGGCGATGGACGACCTGCGCCGCATCCTGGCCGGCCGCGCCGCCTTCTACGGCAAGGCCGACCTGAGCTTCGACACCAGCGGCCTGGCGCTGACCCAGGCCTATGCGGGCTTGAGCGATGCCTTGAGGGCGGCGCTGGCCCGATCGGCGCGGCGCTGACTGTTCGTCGCGGGCCGCGAAGCCGACTGGGGCGCTGTACTGCGCTCGTGTCCCCCGGGACGGGCTGCGCCCGTCCCTCCTCCTTTACCTCGCTCCGCACAGCGCCCCAGCCGGCTTCGCTTCGGCCCGCTCAGACAAATGCACGATAGTGCATGAAGACGATTCAGCGATCGAAGGCCTCGGCCACCGTCATCAGCTTGCCGGTCTCGCCGGCTTCGTAGCCGACCAGCGAGGCGACCGACGACCGGTAGGCCGGCGACTGCATCAGCGTCAGCACGGTCTTCATCGCCGGCTGCGACTGGGCCGCCTTGTTGAGGGCGAAGAAGTAGCGCTCCTTGACCAGCGGGATGAAGGGCAGGCCGAAGCGCTGGGCCGCCGTCTGCACGCCGATGCCGACGTCGGCCATGCCGCTGGCGATGTAGGCGGCCACGGCGGCGTGGGTGAACTCGGTGCTGTCGTAGCCGCTGATCTCGGCCGGCTTCACGCCGGCCTTGCCGAGCAGCAGCTCGGTGAGCATGCGCGTGCCCGAGCCTTCGGGCCGGTTGACGAAGCGCACGTCGGGGCGCTGCAGGTCGGCCAGCGAACGGATGCGCTTGGGGTTGCCGGGTGCGACGAACAGGCCCTGGGTGCGCACCGCCAGGTGGACGAGGCTGTGGCCCTGCGGCTTGAGCCACTGCATGTAGCGCTTGGCGGCCGAGGCCTCGAACTCGCCGATCGGCACGTGGAAGCCGGCCAGGTCGCACTCGCCGCGCGCCAGCGCCGACACCGACTCGAAGCTGTTGCGGTAGCGCAGCTCGACCGACAGCGAGGCGGCCTCGAGCTTCTCGACCAGCGCCGCGACCGCGAAGCCGTGGCTCGCGTGCAGGCGCAGCGCGGCCGATCCGGCCGGCCGCTGCGGCAGCGCGCGGTCGAGCTCGTTCTCGAGCTCCGAGGCCAGCGAGCTGAGCAGCGGCGACAGCCGCGCGCTAATGCGCTTGTCGGCCCAGATCAGTTTCTCGGCCAGCGGCGTCAGCGTCGAGCCGCGGCCGCGGCCGGCGTCGACCAGCGGGTGGCCGAACAGCTGCTCGGCGCGCTTCACCTGGCCCCAGGCGTGGCGGTAGGACAGGCCGACGCTGCGGGCCGCCTGCGCGATGGCGCCGCTTTCCTGGATCGCCGCCAGCAGGGTCAGCAGCGCGGTCGTGTCGACCGCATCGTCGGGGCCTTGCGCGAGGCCCCAGTGGGGAGTGATCTGGATGCGCATCATTCGGCGGCCTCGTGCATATCTGGCGCCAGGGCGCTCGCTATCGTCCCTGGACAGGCTGGCGGCATTACATATGCTGATTGAAGCATATGAACTGCGGTCGCCGGACCGAGGAATTCCCGAACGATGAACGCCCCCGTGATTCCGATCCAGGTTCTACGCGAGCCTGGAGCGAAGCCGCGGCGCATGACCGGCGAACGGCCGGTCCCGCCCGCGGCGCTGGAGGAGGTCGGCGCGCTGCTCGCCGGCCGGCCGCTGCGCAAGGACCTGCTGATCGAGCACCTGCACGCGATCAACGATCGCCACGGCCAGCTGCGCACCGACCACCTGGCGGCGCTGGCGCAGCTGCTGCGCTTGTCGCCGGTCGAGGTCTTCGAGGTCGCGAGCTTCTACCACCACTTCGAGGTCGTGCGCGAAGGCGCCGACGGCCACTACCCGGTGCCGGCCGCGCTGACGGTGCGCGTCTGCGACGGCATCGCCTGCGAGCTGGCCGGCGCACAGGACCTGCTGGCGAAGCTGCCCGCGCTGCTGGGCACCGAGGTGCGCGTGATCGCGGCGCCCTGCATCGGCCGCTGCGAGCAGGCGCCGGCCGTCGCCGTGCACCAGCATCCGGTCGCCCACGCGACGCCGGCCTCGGTCCAGGCGGCAGTGGCGGCCAGACAGACGACGCACGAGCCCGCGCCCTACGCCGATCTGGCCGCCTACCGCGCGGCCGGCGGCTACGCCACGCTGCGGCAATGCCTGGCCGGCGAGCGCGAGGTCGAGGGCGTGATCGCGACGATGGAGTCGTCCGGCCTGCGCGGCCTGGGTGGCGCGGGCTTCCCGGCCGGGCGCAAGTGGCGCATCGTGCGCGGCCAGGCCGCGCCGCGGCTGATGGCGGTCAACATCGACGAGGGCGAGCCCGGGACCTTCAAGGACCGCCACTACCTGGAGCGCGACCCGCATCGCTTCCTCGAAGGCATGCTGATCGCGGCCTGGGCGGTCGGCATCGACGCGGTCTACATCTACCTGCGCGACGAGTACCACGGCTGCCGCGCGATCCTCGAGCGCGAGCTCGCGGCGCTGCAGGCCGATCCGTCGATGTCCGCGCTGCCGACCATCGAGCTGCGCCGCGGCGCCGGTGCCTACATCTGCGGCGAAGAGTCCGCGATGATCGAGTCGATCGAAGGCAAGCGCGGCATGCCGCGGCTGCGTCCGCCCTACGTGGCCCAGGTCGGCCTGTTCGGCCGGCCGACACTGGAACACAACTTCGAGACGCTCTACTGGGTGCGCGACATCCTCGAGAAGGGCGGCGACTGGTTCGCCGGCCACGGGCGCAACGGCCGCAAGGGCCTGCGCTCGTTCTCGGTGTCGGGTCGCGTCAAGCAGCCCGGCGTGCACCTGGCGCCGGCCGGCATCACGCTGCGCGAACTGGTGAACGAATACTGCGGCGGCATGCAGGACGGCCATGCGCTCTACGCCTACCTGCCGGGCGGCGCCTCGGGCGGCATCCTGCCCGAGCGCCTGGCCGATGTGCCGCTCGACTTCGACACCCTGCAGCCGCACGGCTGCTTCATCGGCTCGGCCGCGGTGGTGGTGCTGTCCGACCGGGACCGCGCGACCGACGTGGCGCGCAACCTGATGCGCTTCTTCGAGCACGAGAGCTGCGGCCAGTGCACGCCCTGCCGCAGCGGCACCGAGAAGGTGGGTGAACTGATCGCGAGCGACCGCTGGGACCTGGGCCTGCTCGCCGAGCTGTCGCAGGTGATGCGGGACGCGTCGATCTGCGGCCTGGGCCAGGCGGCACCGAACCCGGTGGACTGCGTGGTCAAGTACTTCCCGCAAGAGCTGCAAGCCGGCTGAACGCATGAACGCACCCACCTTGTCGAAGCTGCTGGCGCCGCAAGCGCAAGTGGTGGAGTTCTCGCTCGACGGTCGCACGGTCGCCGCGCGCGCCGACGAGACCATCTGGACCGTCGCCCGGCGCGAAGGGACGACCATCCCGCACCTGTGCCACAAGGAGGGCCTGGAGCCCGCCGGCAACTGCCGCGCCTGCGTGGTCGAGGTCGAGGGCGAGCGCGCGCTGGCCGCGAGCTGCTGCCGCAACGTCAGCGCCGGCATGAAGGTGCAGACCGCGAGCCCGCGCGCCGTCACCGCCCGCAAGATGGTCGTCGAGCTGCTGATGAGCGACGCCGGCGCGACCACCGACAGCTACACCCGCGAGTCCGAGCTGAGCGGCTGGGCCGCGACGCTGGACGTGCCGCGCGGCCGGTTGCCGCAGCGCGATACCCACTATGCCGAGGCCGACCTCTCGCACGCGGCGATCGCCGTCAACCTCGACGCCTGCATCCAGTGCACCCGCTGCCTGCGCGCCTGCCGCGACGAGCAGGGCAACGATGTCATCGGCCTGGCCTTCCGCGGCGGCCATGCGCAGATCACCTTCGACGCCAACGCGCCGCTCGGCGAGTCGTCCTGCGTGGCCTGCGGCGAATGCGTGCAGGCCTGCCCGACCGGCGCGCTGATGCCGGCGCGCGGCGCGGGCCTGCTCGAGGTCACCAGGAAGGTCGACTCGGTCTGTCCCTACTGCGGCGTCGGCTGCCAGCTGACCTGGAACGTGGGACTGGACGAGAAGGGCGAGGAGCGCATCCACTTCGTCACCGGCCGCGACGGCCCGGCCAACCACGGCCGGCTGTGCGTCAAGGGCCGCTACGGCTTCGACTACATCCACAACCCGCGCCGCCTGACCACGCCGCTGATCCGGCGCGAGGGCGTGGCCAAGGACCCGGCCGACATCGAACGCCTCAAGCAGGGCCAGATCAAGGCGACCGACATCTTCCGCCCGGCGACCTGGGACGAGGCGATGGAGCTGGCCGCCGGCGGCCTGGCGCGCTTGCGCGACGAGGCGCTGGCCGCGGGCCTGCGCGGCAACGACATCCCGCTCGCGGGCTTCGGCTCGGCCAAGGGCAGCAACGAGGAGGCCTACCTGTTCCAGAAGCTGGTGCGCCAGGGCTTCCGCACCAACAACGTCGACCACTGCACGCGGCTGTGCCACGCGAGCTCGGTCGCGGCGCTGCTCGAGGGCATCGGCTCGGGCGCGGTCAGCAACCCGGTCGAGGACGTCGCGCAGGCCGAGCTGATCTTCCTGATCGGCGCGAACCCCACGGTCAACCACCCGGTCGCCGCGAGCTGGATCAAGAACGCGGTCGACCGCGGCGCGCGGCTGGTGATCTGCGACCCGCGACAGACCGCGCTGACGCGCCGCGCCGCCTGGCACCTGCAGTTCCGGCCCGACACCGACGTCGCGCTGCTCAACGGCCTGCTGCACGTGATCGTCGCCGAAGGCCTGGTCGACGAGGCCTTCGTCGCGGCGCGCGTCAACGGCTACGAGGCGCTGAAGGCCTCGGTGGCCGAGGCGACGCCCGAGCGCATGAGCGAGATCTGCGGCATCGATGCGCAGACGATCCGCGACGTGGCGCGCGCCTACGCCACCAGCAAGGGCTCGATGATCCTGTGGGGCATGGGCGTCAGCCAGCACGTGCACGGCACCGACAACGCGCGCGGCCTGATCGCGCTGGCGATGCTGACCGGCCAGATCGGCCGCCCCGGCACCGGCCTGCATCCGCTGCGCGGCCAGAACAACGTGCAGGGCGCCAGCGACGCCGGGCTGATCCCGATGATGCTGCCCAACTACCAGCGCGTCATCAACCCGACCGTGCGCGAAGCCTTCGAGCGCCTGTGGGCGACGCCCGAGCCGCTGGACGCGACGCCCGGCCTGACGGTCGTCGAGATCATGCACGCGGCCAGCGAAGGCCGCATCCGCGGCATCTACGTCGAAGGCGAGAACCCGGCGATGTCGGACCCCGACCTCGACCATGCGCGCAAGGCGCTGGCGGGCCTGGAGCACCTGGTCGTGCAGGACATCTTCCTCACCGAGACCGCGATGCTGGCCGACGTGGTGCTGCCGGCCTCGGCGCATGCCGAGAAGTGGGGCAGCTACACCAACACCGACCGCCTGATCCAGGTGGGCCGCCCCGCACTCGACCCGCCCGGGCTCGCGATGCAGGACCTGTGGATCATCGAGCGCGTCGGGCGCCGCATGGGCCTGGCATGGAACTACTGGCGCGACGAGGACGGCGGCGGCAAGAACGCCCGCCAGGCCGCCGTGGCGCGCGTCTACGAGGAGATGCGCGTCAGCATGCCGCCGCTGGCCGGCGTGCCCTGGAGCCGCCTCGTCAAGCAGGACGCGGTGATGACGCCGGCGGCGACCGAGGACGACCCCGGTGCGGCGGTCGTCTTCATCGATCGCTTCCCGACCGCCGACGGCCGCGCGACCGTGGTGCCCACCAGCTTCCGCCCCGGCGCCGAGCAGGTCGACGTCGACTTCCCCTTCGTGCTGACCACCGGCCGCGTGCTGGAGCACTGGCACACCGGCGCGATGACGCGCCACGCCAGCATGCTGGACGCGATCGCGCCGGAAGCGCTGGCCTCGATGCATCCCGCCGACGCGCAGGCGCTCGGCGTGAGCGACGGCAAGGCGGTGCTGCTGGCGACGCGCCACGGCAGCGTGCAGGCCCGCGCCTCGGTCAGCCCCGACGTGCAACGCGGCCAGGTCTTCCTGCCCTTCGCCTTCTGGGAGGCCGCGGCCAACAAGCTGACCGGCGATGCGCTGGATCCGGTGGGGAAGATTCCGGGGTTCAAGGTGACGGCGGTCAAGGTGACGGCGGTCGTGTGAGTCTTGCCCGTTCGGGCTGAGCTTGTCGAAGCCTTGCGCCGGGTCTCGCCCCGGCGGGCGACCTACTTTCTTTGCTGGCTCAAAGAAAGTAGGCAAAGAAAGAGCCTGGAACGCCAGCCATTTGGTTGGAGTACTCCGGTCGATGCGCTCCGGACTTCTGTTCGCCCCGGCTCGCCCGCGAGGGGCTCGAACAACGCGGTCTTGCACCGGCGGCGCTGGTTAGAAGCGCCAGACGTCCAACGAGGCAGCGGCCTTGGACGAGCGGGCGCCCAGAGTGCCCGCGGCCTTCAGCAACCGAAATGTTCGAGCCCCTTGCGGGCGAGCCAACGTGGGCCACCGGCCCGAGCGAGCGCAGCGATGCGTGCGCCCCGCTCAGTCCGGATGGCTGGCGTTCGAGGCTCTTTCTTTGCCTACTTTCTTTGAGCCAGCAAAGAAAGTAGGTCGCCTGCCGGGGCGAGACCCGGCGCACCCTCCGCACACAAGCAGGGCCAAGCCATGAAGTGCAAACTTCGCCCCATGACCCCTCCTTCCCTCTGGACCCTGGCCCGCCGCCAGCTGATGCGCGACTTCCGCGCCGGCGAACTGCGCCTGCTGCTCGTCGCCGTGATGCTCGCCGTGGCCGCGCTGACCGCGGTCGGCTTCTTCGCCGACCGGCTCAACAGCGGCCTGGCGCGCGACGCGCGGTCGCTGCTGGGCGGTGACGCCATCGTCGCCAGCGACCAGCCGGCCCCGGCCGCGCTGGCAGAGCGCGCACGGGCCGACGGCCTGCAGGTCGCCAGCACCGTGGGCTTCCCGAGCATGGGCCGCGCGCCCGAGGCGCAGGGCGGCGCCTCGCGGCTGGTCGCCGTCAAGGCGGTCAGCGAGGGCTATCCGCTGCGCGGCCAGCTCAAGATCGCCGAGGGGCCGGGCGCGCCCGAGCGCGTCGCGACGACGGCCCCCGAGCGCGGCACGGCCTGGGTCGACGTCGCCATCCTCGACTCGCTCAACCTGAAGATCGGCGATCCGCTGCTGCTGGGCGATGCCAGCCTGCGCATCGCCGCGATCGTGGCGGTCGAGCCCGATCGCGGCGCCGGTTTCATGAGCTTCGCGCCGCGCGCGCTGCTGAACGAGGCCGACCTGCCCGCCACCGGCCTGATCCAGCCGGCCAGCCGCGTGACCTACCGGCTTGCGGTGGCCGGGCAGGGGCCGGGCGGCGACGCGAAGGTGCGGGCCTATGTCGCCTGGGCCGAGCAGCAGATCGCGCAGCAGGGCTGGCGCGGCCTGCGCATCGAGTCGCTCGAGGGCGGCCGCCCCGAGATGCGCCAGACGCTGGACCGCGCCGCCAAGTTCCTCAACCTCGTCGCGCTGCTGGCCGCGCTGCTGGCCGCGGTCGCGGTCGCCATCGCGGCGCGCGACTTCGCCAACCGCCACCTCGACGACTGCGCGATGCTGCGCGTGCTGGGCCAGCCGCAGCGGCGCATCGCCGGCGCCTTCGTCGTCGAGTTCGCGGCGGTCGGCCTGCTGGCCAGCGCGCTGGGCGTGCTGCTGGGGCTGGCGGTGCACTTCGTCTTCGTCGCCCTGCTGGCCGGCCTGGTCGATGCGGCGCTGCCGCCGCCCGGCATCTGGCCCGCGGCCTTCGGCCTGGGCGTGGGCCTGACGCTGCTGCTGGGCTTCGGCCTGCCGCCGGTGCTGCAGCTGGCCCAGGTGCCGCCGCTGCGCGTGATCCGGCGCGACCTCGGCGAGCTCAAGCCGGCCTCGATCGGCGTGCTGCTGGCCGGCTTCGCGGGCTTCGGCGCGCTGCTGCTGGCGGTGGCCTCGGACCTGAAGCTCGGGCTCATCACGGTCGGCGGCTTTGCCGGCGCGGTGGCGGTGTTCGCGCTGCTGTCGTGGCTGGCGGTGCAGGCGTTGCGGCGCGTCGTGCCCGGCGCCTGGATGGGCCAGTCGGCGCCGCGCTGGCTGGTGCTGGCCACGCGCCAGGTCGCGGCGCGGCCCGGCTTCGCGGTGCTGCAGGTCAGCGCGCTCAGCGTCGGCCTGCTGGCGCTGGTGCTGCTGGTGCTGTTGCGCACCGACCTGATCAGCAGCTGGCGCCAGGCCACGCCGCCCGACGCGCCCAACCGCTTCGTCATCAACGTGCAGCCCGAACAGGGCGCGGCCTTCCGCAAGCAGCTCGACGACGGCGGCGTCAAGGGCTACGACTGGTACCCGATGATCCGCGGCCGCCTGGTCGCGGTGAACGGCCAGCCGGTCAAGCCCGAGGACTACACCGAGGACCGCGCCCGGCGCCTCGTCGACCGCGAGTTCAACCTCAGCCACGACGCCGTCCTGCCCGGCCACAACCGCGTCGTCGCGGGTCGCTGGACGCCCGAGGAGCCGGGCGCCATCAGCGTCGAGGCCGGCCTGGCCCAGACCCTGGGCGTGAAGCTCGGCGACACGATGCGCTTCGACATCGCCGGCGTGATGCAGGACGGCCGCATCACCAGCCTGCGCGAGGTCGACTGGGGCTCGATGCGCGTCAACTTCTTCGTGATGTTCCCGAGCGCCCACCTGCCCGACGAACTGCCGGCGAGCTACATCGCGGCCTTCCGCGCGCCGCCGGCGCAACCCGGCCAGCCGAGCTTCGACAACACGCTGTCGCGCGCCTTCCCCAACATCACCAACGTCGACGTGTCGGCGTCGATCGCGCAGGTGCAGCGCGTGCTGGACCAGGTGATCCGCGCGGTCGAGTTCCTGTTCGGCTTCACGCTCGCGACCGGGCTGGTGGTGCTGTTCGCCGCCGTCACGGCCACGCGCGAGCAGCGCGCCGCCGAGTTCGCGGTGATGCGCGCGCTCGGTGCCGGCAGCAGCCTGCTGGGCCGCGTGCAGCGCGCCGAGTTGCTGGGCGTCGGCGCGCTGGCCGGCGTGCTGGCCTCGGTGGCGGCGCTGGCGGTCGGCTGGGCGTTGGCGCGCTATGCCTTCGAGTTCAACTGGAGCGCGCCGCTGTGGGTGCCGCTGGTGGGCGGCCTGGCCGGTGCGCTGCTGGCCCTGGCCGCCGGCTGGTGGGGGTTGCGCGAGGTGCTGACGCGCCCGGTGGTCGAGACACTGCGCCGCGCGGCGCAGTAGCGGCCGTCGCGGGCGCGGTCAGTAAGCCCGCTTGCAGGCCTTGCCCTCGTACTCCCAGCGCTGGGTCTTGTATTCCCTGCCGTTCCAGCGCACGACCGGGAAGCAGAAGCCCGGTCCGCCGATCTGGATGTCGGGGAATCCGTCCTTGCCCTTCGTGGCCATGAACTGCGGCATGCCCGGGCCCTGCGTCAGCAGCTTCCAGCTGCCGCCGGCCTGCTGGCTGAGCAGCCAGAAGCCCTGGCCGGTGTTGCCGTAGCAGTACGTGCCGCCCTCGCTGAGCACGGCCTCGGGCCGGCCGTCGCCATTGAGGTCCTTGAACTCCTCGACGTTGCCCGGGCCGTAGGTGGACGACGACGGGTCGTCGCAGCCCTCGGTGACCCAGCGCTTGCCCTTGCGCTTGAAGCCGGCCGTCTTGAAGATCGCGGCCTCGTCGGCGGCCGATGGCTTGCCCGCGCCGCCGGTCGCCGCTGCGGTCGGCGCGGCAGCAGCGGCGGGCGTGGCCGCCTGCGCCAGGCTCTTGCCGCTGCAATCGGTCTGCGGCTGGTAGCGCTGGCCGTCGTAGCGCAGCAGGCGGGGGCAGTTCTTGCTCAGGTCCTGCAGGTCCAGCCAGCCCTGCGGACTGCGCTCGGCCAGTGCCTTGACCTGACCGTCACCCTGCAACACCTGGCGCCAGCGGCCGTCCTGCTTGGTCAGCACGGCGTAGTAGCGGCCGGCCGGTGCGTAGCAGGCGCCCTGATCGATGAACAGGGCCTCGGCCTGGCGGTCGCCGTTGAGGTCGACGAAGCTCACCTTGGGTTGCGCCGCGTTCGCGCAGCGGTTTCTCGGCTGGCCGGCGACCACCCCGAAGCCGGCCGCGGTGAACAGCTCCTCGACCTCGGCCCGCTCCATGCGCGGCTGCGCCATCGCGACCCACGGCAGCGACAGCAGCAGGAGGCCCGGAAGGACGCGCATGGGGTTCAGGACTTGCCGGGAGCCTTGGACGGCACGCAGTTGGCGCGTGCGCAGGCGTACTCGGCGCGGGCCTGCGTGGCACCGGTCGGGTCCAGCGTGTGGGTGGACCGCGGCTGGGCCTGCGCCGGCAGCGCCAGCAGTGCCAGCATGGCCAGGGTCGACGACAGGGCGAGCGTGCGAAGCTTCATCGGCAGTCCTCGTGATCGGCCGGACCAGCTTAGTGGCGGCGAGGGCCGCTTGTCCAGCGCCAGCGGGGCCTGGGTTCTGCGGGACCCGGCACCAGCAGCCGCCGCGTCACGCCGGGGCGGGTCGGCAGGTCGACGCCCTTGCGTGGCCTGAGTCGCTTCAGGCCTGGTAGCCGACCAGCGTCACCTCGGCCGCCTCGCGGCGCAGCGGCAGCAAGGCCCGGTAGGCGGGCGACTCGTGCCAGCCGCGCAGCGCCTCGGCGCTGGGAAAGCGGATCACGACCGTGTCGGTGTGCGCCACGTCGCCGCTCAGCGCGACGAGCTTCGTGCCGCGCACCAGCACCTCGCCCTGCCAGGGCGCGAGCGTCGCGGGCACCTGGTCGCGGTACAGCGACCACTTGGCCGCGTCCCTGATCGCGATGCTGCCGATCACGAAGGCCGCGCCCACGATGCGCGCCTCAGGCCAGCCACAACAGCGCCAGGCCGATCGCCGCCGGCACCGACTGGATGAAGAGGATCTTCCTGCCCACCGTCGCGGCACCGTACAGGCCGGCGACCAGCACGCACAGCAGGAAGAAGGTCTTGACGCCGAGACCGGCGTCGCCGAGCGACAGGCCCCAGAACAGCCCGGCCGCGAGGAAGCCGTTGTACAGGCCCTGGTTGGCGGCCAGCACCTTGGAGGCGGCGGCCGACTGCGGCGTCTGGCGGAAGGCGCGCAGCCCCGCCGGCTTGTCCCACAGGAACATCTCCAGCACGAGGATGTAGACGTGCAGCAGCCCGACCAGGGCGGCGACGATGTTGGCGGCAAGTGACATGGCGGCTCCGGTGGGAGTGTGAGAGGGACGTCGGCCGGCAGGGCCGCCGCGAGTGTGGCACCGCGCCACCGCGGCCGGCGTCGCGCGCGGGACGCGCGCCGGCCCGCGGCGGCAGGGGGTAAGCCCGCCCCTCGTTTGCAGATTTTCTCTATGGGGAGGCACGGAGGCCACGGTTAGAGTCCGCGCGCTTCGCCCCCAGACCCCCGAGGAGACCCCATGCCGTCCGCGCCGCGCGCCCGTTTCGCCCTGTCCCTGCCGCCGGTGGCGCTGACCTGCATCGCGGCCCTGGCCGCACCGGCCCTGCGTGCGCAGACGGCCGAGGCGCCCACGTCGCTGGCGCCGGTGGTCGTCACCGGCAAGGGCTTCGAGCAGCGCGCCTTCGACACGCCGTACTCGATCACCGTGATCGATGCGGAGACCTTCCGCGAGGCCGGCCCGATGGTCAACCTGTCCGAGGTGCTGAGCCGCGTGCCGGGGCTGATCGCCGCCAACCGCAACAACTACGCGCAGGACCTGCAGATCAACTCGCGCGGCTTCGGCGCGCGCTCGACCTTCGGCGTGCGCGGCCTGCGCCTGTACAGCGACGGCATCCCGGCCACCAACCCCGACGGCCAGGGCCAGGTCGCGCACTTCGACCTGGCCGGCGCGCAGCGCGTCGAGGTGCTGCGGGGTCCGTTCAGCGCGCTCTACGGCAACAGCTCGGGCGGCGTGATCGCGCTCGTCAGCCAGCCGGCGCGCGAGCGCTACGCCGAGCTGGGCGTCGACGTCGGCAGCGACGGGCTGCGCCAGGGGCGCGTGACCCTCCAGTCGCCGTTCGGCGACACGCCCGGCAAGGGCCTGGACCTGCGCTTCGGCGCCAGCTACTTCGAGACCGATGGTTTCCGCCCCGAGAGCGCGGCGCGCCGCACGCTGGCCAACCTGCGCGTCGGCTGGACCGGCGAGCGCGACCAGCTCATCTTCACGCTCAACCACATCGACCAGCCGGCCGACGATCCGCTGGGCCTGACGCGTGCGCAGTTCAACGCCGACCCCTACCAGACCACGCCGCAGGCCACGCAGTTCGACACCCGCAAGACCGTGCAGCAGGAACAGGCCGGCCTGAGCTGGCGCCACCGCTTCGACAGCAGCGCATGGGCGCTGAGCGAGAGCGCCGTCACCGCCTACCGCGGCCGCCGTTCGGTCACGCAGTGGCAGGCCATCGCGCCGGCCACGCAGGCTGCCGCACGCCAGCCCGGCGGCGTGATCGACTTCGACCGCGACTACGAAGGCGTCGACGCGCGCCTCATCTGGCGCTGGACGCTGGCCGGCGAGCGCAGCGCGCAGCTGGTCGCCGGCGCGGCCTTCGAGCGCAGCGACGAGGACCGCCGCGGCTACGAGAACTTCTTCGGCACCAGCGCCGCGCCGACCGCGCTGGGCGTGACCGGCAACCTGCGCCGCGACGAGACCAACCGCGTGCGCACCGCCGACGGCTACGCGCAGGGCGAGGTCGAGTTCGCCAAGGACTGGACTGCGAGCCTGGGCGTGCGCAGCGGCAGCGTCAAGTTCGACGCCGAGGACCGCTACATCGTCGGCATCAACGGCGACGACTCCGGTTCGCTGAAGTTCAGCTACACCAACCCGGTCGCGGCGCTGCAGTGGCGCGTGACGCCCACGCTCAACTTCTACGCCAGCGCCGGCCGCGGCTTCGAGTCGCCGACCTTCGGCGAGCTGGCCTACAAGGCCGACAACACCAGCGGCTTCAACACCGCCCTCAAGCCGCAGATCAGCCGCCAGGTCGAGCTGGGCGCCAAGTGGCGCGACGACGCGCTGGGCGTGGCCGTCGACGCGGCGGTGTTCGAGGCGCGCACCAGCGACGAGATCAGCGTTGCCACCAACAGCGGCGGGCGCTCGAGCTTCCAGAACGTCGGCCGCACGACGCGCAGCGGCTTCGAGCTCGGCTCGGCCTGGCGCTTCAACCCCGACTGGCGCGCCGTGTTCTCCTTCACCTGGCTGAGCGCGCGCTACAACGACGACTTCCTCACCTGCGCCAGCACGCCGCCCTGCGGCCCGGCCTTCGCCGGCAGCCAGGCCACGGTGCCGGCCGGCAACCGCATCGCCGGCACCTCGCCGCACAGCGCCTATGCCGAACTGGCGTGGAAGCCGCTGGGCGCCCGCGGCCCCGAGGTCGCCGGCGAGCTGCGCCTGCAGGACAACGTGGCCGTCAACGACCGCAACACCGACTTCGCCGGCGGCTGGTCGACGCTGGCACTGCGCGCCACCCAGCGCTGGGACCTGGGCGGCGGCAGCGCCATCGACGCGCTGCTGCGCGTCGACAACGTCTTCGACCGCACCTACGCGGGCAGCGTGATCGTCAACGAGGGCAACGCCCGCTTCTTCGAACCCGGCGCGCCGCGCAGCTGGCTGCTGGGGGTGAAGTGGAGGCAGGCGTTTTGAGAGATTGGGCCTCGGTGGCGTCGGCTTTCCTCTCCCGAAGCTCAAGTCACCTGACACGCTCGTCGAATGCTCCCCGGAACGAATCGGAAGTGGGGGTACTTGAAGAGATTGAAAGCCGTAGCATGCGGCGCATCGCGGCGTGATAGGCAACGTAGGTCGGTGCGCTGCTTGTCGTCCGTTTGACGCTAGTCGACACGACCTATGGCCGAACTCCTGAAGTTTCTCAACGAAAACTCGGGCGCATTCAATCTGCTGTTTACAGCGGTTGTTGCGATCGCAACAGTCGTTTATGCCGTGCTGACCGCGAGGCTGGTTCGTGAAACCGAACGCCTGCGCGCTGCCGCTACCGAGCCCGCTCTTGAGGTGACCTACCGGTCACGAGATGAAGCGATGGCGCTGCTCGACATAGTCGTGAAAAACATCGGTAGCGGCCCGGCTTACCGCATACGCTTCGGCCTCGCCGCTGAGCCCTCTGGAGCTGGAGCAGAGATGCTGCTCATACCACTGCGGGAACTGAAGTCGTTTCAGTCAGGCATTAATGTGCTGCTCCCGGGCCAAGACTTCAGTTCGTTCTGGACTGACGCTAGGAAAGACTTTGCTGTAAAGCTACAAACCCGAGTCGTTATAACTACAACTTGCTGCGGGGCTACTGGCGGTGAGTACAAGCGTGAGCACATCATCGACCTTTCTGAGTTGCAAGGGGTCGCCCGTCTTGGGACGCCACCGCTTCTCGCGATGGCTCGGCACCTGGACAAACTCGCGAAGGACCTCAACGACTTGTCTTCCGGCCGGCGTCGCTTGCGTGTGGACGCGTTCACGCAAGGAGACCGAGAGCGAGAGCGGGCTGAGTTCGAACAGGATCGGGCGGAGAAGCGAGCAAAGTCTCAAGGAGAAGGGGACACTCCAGGAGGCAGCATCGCAGAGTGACGGCCAACACGTTTGTCAACGCGCATAGGCAGCGCGGGTGTGCCTCCGTCACCTGCCGGGCGCCTTCAACCCAAGCCGCATGAAGCCCACCTTCACCCTCGATACCAACTGTGTAATCGCGATTGCCGATGCGCGCCCCGAGGCGCAGGCCGTGCTGCACCTTGCAGAAGCCCACGCAATAGGGTCAGCATCGGTTGCGCTCTTGGCGATCTCCGCCTCAGAACGGCAGACTGACGGAACTACGCTGACGTCGTTCACGCAGTTCAAGGAACGGCTGACTCAGTTGGGTCTCGGCAACTTGGAACTTCTCAAGCCGCTTGCGTACTTTGGAATTGGCTACTTTGACTGGTGTCTTATGGCAGATCAGGAATCAGTTGCTATTGAGCAGCGGATTCATGAAGTTCTCTTCCCGGGGATTCCTTTCCGCTGGCCTGACTTCTGCCTTGAGAACGGCATTGACCCAGAAGCGACGTCTGTTAGCACGCGGTGGCGCAATGCGAAGTGTGATGTGCTTGCCTACTGGTCGCATGTCCACAACAAGCGGGACACCTTCGTTACGTCTGATGGCAACTTCCACAAAGAGAGCAAGAAGTCCACGCTGATCCGCCAGTTTGGTGGTCGTATCGTTACGCCGAGTGAAGCGTCTCAACTGCTTCGTGGTGGCGGGCATGCCGCCTTTGGTCATCCCGAAGACTGCGATTGAGGATTGAACAGGGAAGGGTTCGCGGTTGGCACGCCAAGGCCGATAGGCGAGCCTGTCCGGAATTTTGTGTGCGAGGCATAGCATGACCAGACGGAGCATGTATGCCAAGCAGGAAGACGACGAAGGCCGCAGCGGCCGCCGCGGCGGCGATGCCGACGATC